>Ga0210101_1000415_pt1 | contig 14145 bp, 12 predicted proteins | sample Muzzi_PWC_D1_FD_185534 | JGI IMG/M metagenome (GOLD analysis project Ga0210101, IMG submission 185534) | Wetland microbial communities from San Francisco Bay, California, USA, that impact long-term carbon sequestration - Muzzi_PWC_D1 (SPAdes) | ecosystem: Environmental > Aquatic > Marine >... | reverse complement strand
TATATCCCGGTGAAATGGTGTTGGCGGTTACGTTTTTGCGCGCCCCTTCCTGCGCCAGCGACATGGTAAAACCGTGGATGCCCGCCTTGGAGGCGGCATAATTGGTCTGCCCGAACTGGCCTTTCTGGCCGTTGATCGAGGAGATGCTGATGACCCGCCCGAAACCGCGGTCCAGCATGCCTTCGATGACATTGCGCGTGGCATTGAAGACGCTGTCGAGATTCGACTGGATCACCGCATGCCACTGCTCAGGCGTCATCTTGCGCAGGCTGGCATCGCGGGTGATACCGGCCACGTTGACCAGCACATCGACAGGGCCCACCTGCTGCTCCGCCGTTTTCACCGCGGCCGCTGTCGCCTCGAAGTCAGCGAGATCACAGGGCACGACCGCGATGTCATGTCCCGCCTGCTGCTGCTCGGCCTGCCAGGCCTTGGCGGCATCCGCCTCCGCGGGGAGGCACGTCGCCACCACGCGATGACCCGCCGCGCCCAGTTGCCTGCAGATCTCCGTACCGATAGTGCCGGTACCGCCCGTAACCAATGCTACCCGTTGTGTCATAGTGTCAGCTCCTGATGTTTTCCGGTTTTTCTGTTCTAGCGCTCGACGGCGAGCGCCACACCTTGCCCGCCGCCGATACACAGCGTGGCGAGCCCCTTGTGCACATCCCGCTTGCGCATTTCGTGCAGCAGGGTCACCAGAATCCGCGTGCCCGAGGCGCCGATCGGGTGCCCCAGGGCGATGGCGCCGCCATTGACATTCACCTTGTGCGGGTCCAGTCCGAGTTCCCGCCCGACCGCGAGGGAGACGGCGGCAAATGCCTCGTTGGCCTCGATGAGATCGAGATCGTCGATGCGCCAGCCGGCCTTGTCCAGGCAGCGCCGGGTGGCGGGCACCGGCCCTATGCCCATGTAGGCGGGATCGACGCCGGCATTGCTGTAAGCGGCGATGGTCGCCAGGGGTTCCAGTCCGAGTTCACGGGCCACGCGGGCCGAGGTGACCAGCACGGCGGCTGCGCCGTCATTGATGCCGGAGGCATTGCCGGGGGTCACCGTGCCGTCGGGGCGGAACGCCGGCTTCAGTTTCGCCAGCGATTCGGCCGTGGTGCCGTGTCGGGGAAATTCGTCGGTATCGAAGACCAGCGCAGGCTGCCTGGAACGAGGTATTTCGAGCGGTATGATTTCCTCGGCGAAGCGGTTGGCCTTTTGCGCCGCCTCTGCCTTCTGCTGGGACTCCGCGGAGAAGGCATCCTGATCCTCGCGGGTGAGGTTATAGCGGTCCACCAGATTCTCGGCGGTGCAGCCCATATGATAATCGTTGAAGATATCCCACAAGCCCTCGTTGATCATGCTGTCGATCAGTTTCCATTCGCCCATGCGCACGCCGGTGCGGGAACCCGGCAGGACGTGCGGCGCCAGATTCATGTTTTCCTGCCCGCCGGCCACGATGATGTCGGCATCGCCGCAGCGAATGGCCTGCACGGCCAGCTGAACGGACTTCAGTCCGCTGCCGCATACCTTGTTGATGGTCATGGCCGGTACCTCGACCGGCAGCCCGGCATCGATGGCTGCCTGGCGGGCCGGATTCTGGCCGGCGCCCGCAGCGAGCACCTGCCCCATGATGACCTCATCCACCCGGGCGGCGTCCACCCCGGTGCGCTCCAGCAAGGCCGCGATTACCCGCGACCCGAGTTTGTGTGCAGGAACCCCTGCCAGCGTTCCACCGAATTTCCCGATGGCGGTTCGTACTGCATCGACAATAACTACGTCTTCCATATTATTAGACCTCAGTTGAGGGAAATGAGACCGTCGTGCCTGGCGGCGGCGCGCTATTGTAGGTGATAATTCGCGCGACTGTAAAAAACAAACGATCTGACACTCACAGACAGATTGCCTGCCTGCGGGCTGACGTAGAATACCGTCTCGTGCCGGTCGATGCACCCGGCACGGGACAGTCAGGTGAGAAAACTGGAGACCTGCTTCGGCTAACCGGTCTTGACGCCGGATGTCGCCTTCTTGGTGGCTTTCTCCGCCCAGTCCGTGACGGCCTGCTGGGTCTCCGTTGCGATCTTGGCGAATTCCTGGGCCCGGTTGATAAGCCGTTCACCAAACTCGGAGACCAGTTGCCCTTGCTCGCTGAGCAACTCATCAGGATTCCCGGCAGCGCCCATGATCGTTGCCTGCTTGGTGCCCAGATCAAGATAGTCACGGGCGACATCCAGTTGCTGGCGCGCGACGCGCTCCATGGCCTGGACGGTTATTTCATTAAGCCGCATCATCGGCTCCACCGCATTCTTGCTGAGTTTCTGCCATTCATCGAAGATTTCTTTGTTCATGATCGTTGTCTCCTGTTGAGAACCGGGATTTCCCGGTTATCGTTACTGGTAAATCATCTTCTGCTGCACTGCAGCATAGTTCGAACCTGAAGCATTGTCAAGGGTCAGCATGCAATATGGCGTGTTTTTTATTCTCAAGCATAAGTAACTAAATATATATAGATAAATATTAGATCACATCAATCGGATCAGCATGAAATCGATTCGGACTGTTCTTGTTGCAATGCAGTAATCTACTGCTATACTACCAGCATCACCCTGTTTACCGGAGGAAATTCAAATGACGGGATCCAAGGATTCGACCGAAGCGTGGTCCAAGGTCTGGCTTGACGCGCAGAAGCAGTATATGGATACCTGGATGCAGATGTCGCAACCGGGTAAAAGCTGGCCTGGCGCCCAGGCCCCGTTTGGCTGGGGAGGCGCCGGCGCATGGGCCGACCCCATGCAGCAGTGGACCCGGCTGATGACCCAGGCCCTGCCGCAGGGCAGCCAGGATGCCAGCACGCGGCTGCTCGATCTCGGCAAGAGCTATATGAGCCTGGGCGAGACCTTCTGGCAGATCCTTCAGCAGGGCAAGGATTTTGCCGGACAGGAGACCGACTGGCTGGAGGCCATGAAAAAAGCCTTCTCCTCGGCATGCGGCAGCGTCGGCAGCAGTGAACAGGAAGCCGACCCATGGTCCGGCTTCGCCACCTTCTGGGGTTTGCCGATGAACACCTGGGAACGCTTCGCCTGTTCATTCTCGCCCTTGCCGGGTGCACTGGAAAAGGCGCTGCGCCCCGAAGGCGGCGCGGTGCCGAGCGATATGACCAGGGCCGTGCGGCAGATGCTGTCCATGCCCCCCGTCGGCTACACCCGGGAATGGCAGGAGCAGGCGCAGGAATGGGCACAACTTTACATGGAATACGCCAGGGCGATGCAGGAGTTTGGGCAGCTGCTCGGCAAGGTGTCGCAGCGCGCTGCCGAGCTGTTCAGCCAGAAACTGACCGGCCTGCTCAAGGAAGGCAAACCCCTCGAGGGACTGCGCTCGACCTACAACCTGTGGATCGACTGCGGGGAGGACGCCTATGCCGAGGTGATGGGTACGCCGGACTTCCCTCATATGCAGGCCCAGATGGTCAATGCACTGATGCGCCTCAAACGCCATGAACAGGCCATGATGGATGAAATGATGACAGCCCTTAACATGCCAACCCGGCGGGAACTGGATACCACCCACCAGCGGGTACACGGGTTGCAGCAGCAACTGGGCGCATTGCAGGATGCCATGGAAAATTCCCTGCCTGCCGGGCAAGAGGCGCAGGCCGCACCCCGCGCCGCCGCACGCGCACCGGCCAAAAAGAAAACGGCGGCGAAGCCGGCCAGCAGCCAGACCAGGCACCGTGTCCAACCGAAGAAAACAAGGGGTAAGTCATGATGCAACTGCCATTGCAACCCGATCAGATTCTGAAAGACGCGCTTGATTTCAACCAGAAGATCAGCCGCGGCATGCTCACCCTGCGGGACGTGGGCGACGTCGAGGTTGGCGTCACACCGAAAGAGGCCGTTTACCGGGAAGACAAGCTGGTTCTGTACCGCTACAAACCGACGGTCGACAAACCGGCGAAGACCCCGCTCCTGATCGTCTATGCGCTGGTCAACCGGCCCTATATGACCGATCTGCAGGAAGACCGCTCCATCATCCGCAATCTGCTGGATCATGGAGAAGACGTCTACCTGATCGACTGGGGCTATCCGGACGGCGCTGACCGCTTCCTGGACCTCAACGACTACATCAACCGCTACATCCACCATTGCGTGCAATACATCTGCAAGGCGCATGGACTGCGCAAGATCAATCTGCTCGGTATCTGCCAGGGGGGCACGTTCAGCCTGTGCTACACCGCCCTGCATGCCGAACGGGTCGCCAACCTGGTGACCATGGTCACTCCCGTCGACTTCCACACCTCCAGGAACGTCCTCAGCGACTGGGCACGGGAACTGGACGTCGACCTGCTCGTGGATACGGTGGGTAATGTGCCGGGAGAACTCCTCAACTGGAGCTTCCTGTCGCTCAAGCCGTTCAGGCTCACCGGGCAAAAGTATGCCGACATGACCGACATCCTGGATGATCCGAAAAAACTCAGAAACTTCCTGCGCATGGAAAAATGGATCTTCGACAGCCCCGACCAGGCCGGCGAGGCGTTCCGCGAGTTCATCAAGTATTTCTACCAGCAGAACCGGCTGGTTACCGGGGGGCTGGAGATCGGCGGACGCGGGGTCAGCCTCAAGCAGGTGACGGTGCCGGTACTGAACGTGTATGCGACCGAGGACCATCTGGTGCCGCCGGAATCCTCCATCGCACTTGAACAGCATGTCGGCACCAGGGACTACACCTCGATCGCCTTCCCGGGCGGACATATCGGCATCTACGTGAGCGGACGCTCCCAGAAAGAGGTGCCTCCGGCTATTGCGAAGTGGCTGCAGGAAAGGAGCCGCTAGCTATTATCCATCCATAAACGCCGTTTTCACCGCAGAGACGCAAAGGACGCAAAGAAATACTTTTAATGAAAACCACTGCTGCCCCGTAAACATTGATTGAATTGCCCGTAAAGTCGTGAATTAGACCAAGATTTGAGCGATTAATACCTGCAGGACATCAGTCACGATCACCCAGTTCAAACAGGGAATCCCTTCTCCCTGCGGGAGAAGGCCAGGATGAGGGGATATAAAATCAGGCAGTTATTTTGTTTGATCCCCTCACCCTAACCCTTTTATGCCCTGTGTATGGGTGCTCCCGGTGGGAGAGGGAATTAGTGGGACAGCAGTGGTTTCAATAAAGAATTTCTTTGCGTCCTTTGCGTCTCTGCGGTGAATTTATTTTTCAGGAATGGACACCAGCGAGCCGGGCTTAATCCAGCAGCGCGGACAGGTGGGCGAGGACGGAGCGCGCCAGCGCCTGCAAGGCGTAGCCACCCTCGAGCACCGAGATAATCCGTCCCTGTGCGTAGGTGTCGGCAATCGCCTTTATTTCACGGGTTATCCAGGCGTAATCGTGTTCGGTCAGATTGAGACCGGCGATTTCGTCCTGCCAATGCGCGTCGAAACCCGCGGAGATGAAGATCAGTTCCGGCCTGAACGCCTCCAGGGCGGACAGCCAGGCATCGCCCACCGCCAGGCGAAAGCTGCGACTGCCCGCCCCTGCGGGCAGCGGCGTTTTCACCAGGTGATTGCTGGTCGCTGCGATATCGGCGAAGGGATAGAAGGGATGCTGAAAGCTTGAGCAGAACAGCACCCGTGCCTCCTCGCGGAACATGTCCTCGGTGCCGTTGCCGTGATGGACGTCGAAATCGAGAATCGCTATGCGCTGCACCCCGTAACATTCCAGGGCATGCGCAACCCCGACCGCGACATTGTTGAATATGCAGAACCCCATGCCCGCGGCCCGTTCGGCATGATGTCCGGGCGGGCGCACGCTGCAGAAGGCACTGCTCACCTCACCGCCCATCACCAGATCGACCGCCTGTACCACTGCCCCGGCGGCGTGCAGGGCCGCCTCCAGGCTGTGCGGGTTCATGGCGGTGTCAGGATCAATCCAGACGAGGTCACGCGCCGGAGTCAGGTTGAAGATACGCTCCACATAAGACGGTTCATGCACCCGGGCAAGTTGCGCGCGGGTAGCGGCGGGGGAATCATAGCGGCGCAGCGCAAATTCGAATCCGGTCTCGATCAGCCGGTCCTCGATCACCGACAACCGCGCCGGCGATTCCGGATGCGTGTCGCCCATCTGATGCAGGCGGCAGACCGGATGCGTGATATAGGCGATCGTCATGGTAACCGGGCTAGGAGCCTGTCGGACTTAGGATTGATCTACTGCGCTGGTGGGAGAGTGGCCCATATTTCCCCGATTGCTCGTTGCATAGAACCACTATGCGTCTCGAAATCGTGAAAATCTGTTCTCGCTCTCCCACCATGCTCGCTACGATCACCTAAGTCTGACAGGCTCCTAGAATACCCTGGTTCAAACCGTTTTCTGCGTATCGCTTTTCATGCCGGAGCTAATCCTGCCTCTTCCTGATAGTGGCGGATATGGCCTGCTGGCGCCGCACACACTGCGACCAGTCCCCCATGCGGCATTCCCTCTTGCGGCAGTCGAACTCGCAGGCCGAGATTTCCTCGGGGACCTCGGAAATCAATGTCGCCAGCCACCTCAGGAATGCACCGATCATGGAACACCTCAACAACCGGCGTGGCCGGCCGTACCGTGTATAGTCAGGAAACGAACAGATAGACCCCGGGCGCCTCCATGGCGGCAATGTGATCAAGACCCGTGAGCGGATGCACGACGCCATGTGCAAATCCGCTCGTCTGATTCACCCCGACATGGGCGGACGCCAGTGACGGCAGCACGCACGCAGCAAGCATCCAGGGCATCCATCGCAACGAACCGCTCTTTATCAGGCAGGTCTTCATGCTTCCTCCTGTAACCGGACACGCTCACCCGCCAGCGCATGATATCGGGCAAGACACTGCAATGTGGCTGGAAGAATATAAGTCCTCTTGCGTAAAGTCCATGTTGTTGGAACAGACGTCGGAAAGCAATTCAAACCCGGTGCATTACTGCGTATTCTAGCGGGAATAACCCCCGTTTCCCCGAGGACGGGCAAAGGGCGGAGAGAATCGCTGAAAGGAGAGATCAATGGCCGAAAGCAGGGCCTGGGTTGAAGAACAGAGCACGATTGCCATGAGGCGGCTGTTTCCTCGCATAGAGAGCCGCTTCAGGGAGCGTACGGAGGCGGTGGAATGGCAGGCTTATACCGACCGGCTCAGGCGCCATTTCCCGCGTCTGTTCGAGCGCCTGCACGGGCTCTATGGCGACGACCACGATTTCTACTATCACCTCGAGAGCATCCTGGCCTCGGCCACGGAGATATGGCTCGACCGACCGGCGGAACTAAAGGCGCTGGACGCCATGCGCGAGGCCGATCCGCACTGGTACCAGTCCAACCGCATGGTGGGCGCCATGTGCTACGTGGACCTGTTCGGGGGAGACCTGCAGGGCCTGCGCCAGCGTATCCCCTATCTGAGCGAGCTGGGCATTACCTACCTGCACCTGATGCCGGTGTTCGAGGTGCCGGCCGGCGACAACGACGGAGGCTATGCCGTGAACAGCTACCGGAAGGTGGAGCCGCGGCTGGGCACCATGGAGGATCTGGCGGAACTGGCCACCGAGCTGCGCCACCACGGCATCTCGCTCACCCTGGACTTCGTATTCAACCACACCTCGGATGAACACGAGTGGGCAAGACAGGCCCTCGCCGGTAACAGGGAGTTCCAGGCCTACTATCGAATGTACCCCGACCGCGAGATGCCCGACGCCTACGAGCGGACCATGCCCGAGGTTTTCACCGAGGACCACCCCGGCGCATTCACCTACCGCACCCGTATCAAGAAGTGGGTGTGGACCACCTTCCACACCTACCAGTGGGACCTGAACTACGAGAACCCGGAGGTGCTCAACCGCATGATGGAGGAGATGCTGTTCCTCGCCAACCAGGGCGTCGAGATCCTGCGCCTGGACGCCGTGGCCTTCATCTGGAAGCGCCTCGGCACCAACAGCCAGAATCTGCCCGAGGCTCACTGGATCATCCAGGCCTTCAACGCCATCGCCAGCATTGCGGCGCCGGCCATGGTGCTCAAGTCCGAGGCCATCGTGCATCCCGACGAGGTGAACAAATACATCAGCGCGGAAGAATGCGAGCTCTCCTACAACCCGCAACTGATGGCCCTGCTGTGGGATGCCCTGGCGACCCGCGATGTGCGCGTGCTCCATCACGCCATGCGCCGCCGCTACGCCATACCCGAGGGCTGCTGCTGGGTGAACTACGTACGCAGCCACGACGACATCGGCTGGACCTTCGCCGACGACGATGTGCAGGCCATCGGTTTCAATCCGGACGAGCACCGGCGTTTTCTCACCCGCTTCTACGTCGGGAAGTTCGAGGGCAGCTTCTCCCGAGGCGCCCCGTTCCAGGAGGATCCGCGTACCGGCGACGCACGCGTCTCGGGTATGTGCGCCTCCCTGACCGGCATCGAGAAGGCGCTGGCCGAGGAGGACAACGAGGAGCTGGATCTGGCAATTTACCGTACCCTCCTCATCCACGGCGTGATCATCACCATGGGGGGGATTCCCCTCATTTACCTGGGTGACGAGATCGCCATGCTGAACGACTACGGCTACGACAGTGACCCGGCCAAGGCAGGCGACTCCCGCTGGCTGCATCGCACTGCCTTCGACCGGGAGCGGGCCGGGCAGCGCCATGACCCGGAGACGGTGCCCGGGCGCGTCTACCAGGGCCTGCTGCGCCTCATCCAGCTCCGGGTCCAGAATCTGGCGTTTACCCGGGGCGAGACGGAATTCGTGGAGACGGGGAACAAGCACGTGTTCGGCTTTTTCCGCAGCAACGAGCAGCACATCACCTTCGTGCTCGCCAACTTCAGCGAGCAGGCGCAGCGCCTGGAGGCCCGGCGGCTGCGCCAGATGGGGATGCGCAAGACCATGGTGGACCTCTACGCGGGGCGCGTTATCACGGCGACCCAGGAGCTGGAGATAGCCCCCTATCAGCTCATGGTGCTGTCGCGGGTCGCATGAGGCATGGCGTGAACGAAAGCTTCTGGTGTCAACTCACTGGAAAAATAATCATGCTCGCGTAGATTGCATCGCGCGGTGGAACCGAGCAGATCCCGGGAGAGAACACCATGCCACATCATGCACTCCATACGATCAGGACCGCCCCACAGGGCGCGGCGACAAACGAGGCGCAGCGCATCCGGGCCCTGGGGCTGCTGGTATTGTGCTGGCTGCTGGCGGGGGGCACATTTGTCGTGGCCAAATGGGCCGGTCCCTTCACCCCGCCCTGGACCATGGCGTTTTCCCGCATGACGCTTGCCTCGCTTTGCCTGCTTCCCTTCGCCACGTCCCATTTCAAAGCCATGGCGACCCAGCTGCGGGCCCATTTCGTGGCGATCATTTCAATTGCTGTCGCACTGGCATTCACCCAGGGCTTCATGTTTACCGGTTTGGGTGATACAACGGCCATCACGGCAAGCATCGTGTTCTCCATCTGGCCGATCACCGCGATCATTCTCGCGACGCTGGTCCTGGGCGAACGGTTTACCCCCTGGCAGGCCGCCGGGGTCATCCTGTGTTTCGGCGGGATACTGGTGATCGTCGCCCAGGGTAATCCCGAGCGGATCGTCAACCTGGATATCAATGCAGGCGATCTCTGGATCCTCGGCGCCGTGGCCGGCATGTCGGTCTACACCATACTGCTGAAAAAGGCGAACATCGACCTGCCGCCGCTGGCCCTGCTGATTCTGTTGCTCGCGGCCGCCGCGCTCTCGTCGATGCCGCTCTTTGTCTGGGAAATCCTGCATGACGCGCGCATTACGATCGACTGGCACGATATCGCCGCGTTCGCCTACATCGGCATCATCGGCGGCGGTCTGATGTTTCTGCTCTTCAACACCGGTGTCGCGCTCCTGGGTGCCGCAGAGGCAAGCGTAACCTTCTATCTCCAGGCGCTCTTCACGGCCATTCTGGCCTACCTCTTTCTCGGCGAGAAGCTTCACCTCTACCACGTGGCGGGCATCGCCCTCATCGCTTCGGGTATCGCAATCGTCATGCTGTTGAAACAGAAAGCGCCCGGTTCGAGCTCGTAGCCGGCTGCTGCGAACACGAATGGGCGCCATCGGTGTATCTGTTTGGCTGCTATCTTCAAATATCAGGAATACCAGCCCGCATTTCTCACCGGGCGGCGGTGTAGCGATGAATCCATTGGATATAATCAGAATGCTGTCAACTCGTAAAAGACAGTATGTATTCAGGAATTGCCTATCCCGGTGAGAAATGCGGGCTAGTTGTCCTGCAGCACGCGGTCGTCGTATTCGGATTCAAAGAACAGCTTGTGCTTGGCTTCTTCCTTGGCGAGGCCCTGCAGGACCTCCCTGAGCTTGCCGTCCGGCACCCGGGCAGCCATGTCCGTATAGAGCTGGAAGGCGGCGCGTTCGCGTTTCATGGCAACGATGAGGGCGTCCTGGTAGGAAATTTTGTCGCTGGCGTCGACCTCGACCAGGTAGTCCGAGATCTTCAGGTCCAGCACTTCCTGTTCCGGCGTCAGTTCGCGGTCTCCGGCCTTTACCGCCAGCAGCCGCTGCTTGTGGCTTTTTTCCTCTGCGGAGAAATCCAGCAGGATGTTCTTCATGCCGGCCTTTTCCGCGCGTGTTGCGAGATCCGCGTAGAAGTCGGCGGCCTGCTGTTCCTGGTCGATGGCATAGTCCAGTATTTCATCAACGGTATTCATATCAGTTCACCTTTTGATCGCTGCCTGCAGAGGCATCCGGGTTCAGGAAACGCTCGATGCCGCGCGCGGCATGGTGGCCATCCTCGATGGCGCTGATGGCGTCGGCCGTGCGGTTGGCGACGTCGCCGCCGACAAACACCTTGGCCAGCGCGGTGTGCTGGTAGTCGCCAGGGATGAACTTGCCCCACTCGATGGCCAGCTGCTCCTGCAGGTTGCCGGGAAGGAAGCCCAGGTCGCCGCCCTGGCCGATGGCGGAAATGATGCAGTCGAAGGTGTCCGTGTGCATGCGATCTTCCTGCAGCACCGGACGCGGCCGGCCGCCCTTGGGGTCCTGCACCATCTCGGCTTCGCCCCACTGCAACGCGACCTGATCCGATTGCGCGGCGTTGAGCACCTCGACCGGGATAGCCTGGGTGACGATGCGGCAGCCCTCCTCCCGGGATTCGTGGATCTCCTCGTCATCGGCCGGCATGTCGGCGATGCGCCGGCGGTAGAGGATGGTCACCTCGGCGCCCAGGCGGCGCGAGACCCGGGCGGCATCCATGGCGACGTTGCCGCCGCCGATCACGGCGACCTGCCGGCCGATGCCCGGGTCGCGGCCGCTGGCGACGTCGTCCAGCACCTTCAGTCCCGACAGCACGCGCGGGTGATCCTCGCCCTGGATGCGCATGCTGGACGGCAGCGTCAGCCCGGTGGAAATAAATACCGCATCGTAGCCATCCAGCAGTTCACCGAACTGGATGTCGCGCCCGACACGGGCGTTGAAGCGGATCTCGACGCCGAGAGACCGGATGTAATCGATATCCTTGTCCAGTGCCTCGTCGGGCAGGCGGTAACTGGGGACGCCGTAGCGCAGCATGCCGCCGGCCATCGTCTGCGACTCGAACACCGTGACCGCGTGCCCCTTGCGGCGCAGGTAGTAGGCCGCGCTCAGGCCGCCGGGTCCGGCGCCGATGATGGCGACGCGACGGCCGCTGTCGCCGGTCTGGTCGGCCAGGATGCGTGCGTAGTCCTGCGGCGCGATCTGGTCGACGATGAAGCGTTTCAGCCAGCGGATGGCAATGGGTTCACCCTGAATGCCGACCGGGCAGACCGATTCGCAGCGGCGCGTGCAGATGCGCCCGCAGGTGGCCGGGAAGGGATTGGTGCGGTACATCAGCTGCAGACCCTTCTCGTAATCGCGTTCACGAATGCTGCGGATGTAGTCGGGAACGTCCATGTGCGCCGGACAGGTGGCGACGCAGATGCCGCATTCGATACAGCGGTCCGCCTCCAGCAGCGCCTGTGACTCGCTGTAGCCCAGCACCACTTCATCGAAGGACTGCACGCTCTCTTCCGGCGGCCGCATCTCCATGCCGATGCGTTTGGGCGGGTAGAGGTGGTAGCCTTCCGCGCGGCGGTAGCCGAGCGGATTTTCCTGCCAGGTGGTGTGTTCAACGCCCGCAGTGAAGTGATATTCGGTCGGATCGCTGGTGATCCAGGTGTACTCGTTGCTCATGCGCAGGGAACCGGCTGGGCACATGTCCACGCACAGGGCGCACCAGCAGCAGCGGCCGTAGTCGAAACGCGGGCGCAAGCCGCTGTCGCCGCTGCGACCTTCGCAGGCCTCTACCCTGACCATGTCGATCGCGTCATTCTGGCAGATCTTGTGACAGGTGCCGCAGCCGATGCATTCCTCGCTGATATTGATATGGAAGCCGCGATAGGCGGCCGAGCCGGGGCGATCCTGGATCGGCCGCATGGAGGTATAGGGCTTCTCGAAGGCGCGCTGCCAGACGTAGAACGGTGATAGCAGGTCTTTCAGGCTCATAGCGTTATGCCACTTTCGCGGATGTTAAATGTATTACCGCAGAGTCGCGGAGGACGCAGAGCTTGTTGATGTCTGGCTTGCTGTCACAAGCAAAAACCAGACTAGCGTGAACGGATGCTCCGCCGATCCGGCATTGTAGATCCCGTCCGATCCCGTCCATTTTCATCATTCTCTGGGTCCTCTGTGCCTCTGCGGTGATATTCGTCACTAACGTTCGATCTCCGGCGGATAGGTGTGCAGCGACACCATCAGGCCGGCGATGTCTGCGATGTTGGTGCCGACCGCGAGGCGCTCCATCAAGGCGATGGCGTGGGTGTAGCTCGGACCGCGCACGTGCACGCGACGCACGATCTCGGTGCCGTCGGTGACCATGTAGTAGCCGTATTCGCCGCGGGTGCACTCGGCCTTGACGTAGGTTTCGCCGGCTGGAACCTTCCAGTGCAGCAGGTTCGGCATGTCCGCCTGGAACGGGCCTTGCGAGGGTGCACCGGCGATGATCTGGCGTATCAGCTTGACGCTCTGGCGCGTTTCCTGCAACCGCAGGTAGGCGCGTTCATAGGCATCGCCGGCGCTGCCGCTGATGACGTTGAAATCGAGCTGGTCGTACACCAGGTAGGGTTCGTCCTTGCGCAGGTCGCGCCGGAAACCGCTGGCGCGCGCGTTCGGGCCGACCACGCCGTAGGGGTCGACCAGCTCCGGCGCTATGACGCCAAGGCCTTTGCAACGCATCTTGAATACCACGTTGTTGTACATCACCCGCTCGATCTGGTCGAGCAGCTTGTCGGTGTCATCCATCAGCTTGAGGATGCGTTTCTCGAATCCTGACGGCAGTCCGGCGCGCACGCCGCCGGGGACCATGTACATGTGGTAGATGCGCGCGCCGGTCATTTCCTCGAACAGGTCGAGCACGTAGTCGCGGTAGGTGAGGGTCCAGTTGGCCACGGTGTACTGGCCGAACGCGCCGCCCTGCCCGCCGATCCACATCAAAAAGCTCGCGAGGCGCATCATTTCCAGGTTCAGCGCACGCAGCCACTGGGCGCGCACCGGCGACTCGACGCCACTGATCGCCTCGATCGCGGCTGCGTACAGGTATTCGTTGAAGGCCGGCTCGGGCACCGCGATACGGCACACCACGGTGAAATTCTGGATAAAGGTGCGCTGCTCCATCAGCTTCTCGAAGCCGCGGTGCAGGTAACCGACGTGGGTCTTGCACTCGATGACGGTGTCGCCTTCCAGTGTCAGTTCCAGCGACATGTTGCCGGTGATGCCGGGGTGCTGCGGACCCTGCCAGATCTTGACGTATTTACCCGACGACAGGTCGACCGGTTCGGGCTGGGCAAAGTCCAGCGCGGCGGAGTGGCCGGTTGTTAACGTCATGAATCATCCCCTCCGCGGTTCGGGTAGAGCTGCACTTTCATGTGATCGCGCGGCTCCAGGGTCACCCGGCCCTCGCGGTGGCCGAAGCGTTCCGCGCTGTATTTCGCGGTATCGAAATCACGCCGCATCGGCGGCATCGCGTCCCAGCCTTCGAGGCAGAAATTCTCCTCCAGCCGCGGACTGCCGGGGAAGTTGATGCCGTACATTTCACGCAGTTCACGCTGGTAGGTCCAGGCCTGCGCCCACAGGGTATGGATGGAGGTCATTTCGGCGTTGTCGCGGT
>Ga0210101_1000414_pt1 | contig 14174 bp, 14 predicted proteins | sample Muzzi_PWC_D1_FD_185534 | JGI IMG/M metagenome (GOLD analysis project Ga0210101, IMG submission 185534) | Wetland microbial communities from San Francisco Bay, California, USA, that impact long-term carbon sequestration - Muzzi_PWC_D1 (SPAdes) | ecosystem: Environmental > Aquatic > Marine >... | reverse complement strand
CGAAAGCCTGGTAGGGAACGATGTTCGGATGCGCATTGCCGAGGCGGCGCGGGCTGTTGCCGGTGGCGAGATAGTTCATCGCCTGGTTGGCCAGCGTCGCGACCTGCACGTCGAGCAGCGCCATGTCGATGTACTGCCCCTCGCCGGTTGCGCGCTGGTGGAACAGCGCGCCCTGGATCGCGTTGGCCGCGTAGAGGCCGGTGAGCACGTCGGCCAGCGCGACGCCGATTTTCATCGGCTGGCCGTCGGCCTCGCCGGTGACGCTCATCATGCCCCCCATCGCCTGGATCATGAAATCGTAACCGGCGCGCGCCGCGTAGGGGCCCTGCTGGCCGAAGCCGGTGATCGAGCAATACACCAGCGCCGGATTGACTGCCGCGAGGCTCGCGTAATCGAGGCCGTACTTGACGAGCCCGCCGACCTTGAAATTTTCGATCAATACGTCGCTGCACCGCGCGAGATCGCGAATCAGCGCCTGCCCCTCGGGCAGCGAAATATCGATGCAAACCGATTGCTTGCCGCGGTTGGCGGCATGGAAGTATGCCGATTCGGAACTCGGCCGGCCATCCTTGCCAGGCATGAACGGCGGCCCCCAGCCGCGCGTATCGTCACCCCCCTGCGGGCGCTCGATCTTGATCACCTCGGCGCCTAGATCGGCGAGCATCTGGCTCGCCCAGGGACCGGCGAGGATACGGCTCAGGTCCAGTACGCGAATCCCGGCGAGCGGACCGGACATCTAGGTGAAAATTCGCATCTAGGTGAAGGCTTGAATGCCGGTTTGCGCGCGGCCGAGGATCAGCGCGTGAATATCGTGCGTGCCCTCGTAGGTGTTGACGGCTTCGAGATTCATCAGGTGGCGAATCACGTGGTACTCGTCGGCGACCCCGTTGCCGCCGTGCATGTCGCGCGCGACGCGCGCGATGTCGAGCGCCTTGCCGCAATTGTTGCGCTTGAGCAGCGACACCAGCTCTATCGGGCAGTTGCCTTCGTCCATCAACCGCCCCATGCGCAGGCAGCCCTGCAGGCCGAGGGTAATCTCGGTCTGCATGTCGGCGAGTTTTTTCTGCACCAGCTGGGTGGCCGCCAGCGGCCGCCCGAATTGCTTGCGGTCGAGCGTGTACTGGCGCGCGGCGTGCCAGCAAAACTCGGCCGCGCCCATCGAGCCCCAGGCGATGCCGAAACGCGCTCGCGTCAGGCAGCCGAACGGCCCTTTCAGGCCCTCGACTTTGGGCAAGCGATTGGCTTCGGGGACGAACACGTCCTGCATCGCGATCTCGCCGGTCACCGAGGCACGCAGCGAAAACTTGCCGTCGATCTTCGGCGTCGACAGGCCCTCCATGCCGCGCTCGAGAATGAAGCCGTTGATGACCCCGTCGAGCTTCGCCCAGACCACGAACACGTCGGCGATCGGCGAATTGGTGATCCACATCTTGGCGCCCTTGAGACGGTAGCCGCCGTCGACCGCGGTGGCCGTGGTCTTCATGCTCGCCGGATCGGAGCCGGCGTCGGGCTCGGTGAGACCGAAACAGCCCACCTGCTCGCCGCGGGCGAGAGCGGGCAGGTACTTTTGCCGCTGTTCCTCGCTGCCGTAGGCATAGATCGGGTACATGACCAGCGACGACTGTACGCTCATCGCCGAGCGGTAACCGCTGTCGACGCGCTCGACCTCGCGCGCCACCAGCCCGTAACTGACATAGTTTACGCCGGCGCAGCCGTAGTCCTCTGGCAGTGTCGAACCGAGCAGCCCGAGTTCGCCGAATTCGTTCATGATTTCGCGATCAAAGGATTCGTCGCGATGCGCCTTGAGAATGCGTGGCATCAAGCGTTGCTGGCAGTATTCGCGCGCGGCGTCGCGAATCATGCGCTCATCCTCGTCGAGCTGCTGCTCGAGAAACATCGGGTCCTGCCAGTCGAAGGAAACTCGTTTTGCCTGTGTCATGTGGATTCGGGAATTTGCTGAAAAGAATTCGAATTTTATCGACGCGCCGCGATATTGCCAGACAATTTACCGCTCACGCGCCGGCCGCGGGGCCGCGCGGCGCGCCTCAGCGCCGGTCGACGAACTGCAGCGCGAGCGTGCCGTAGCTGTAACCGGCGGCGCGCAGGCCGCGCCAGCGCTCGCGGTGCAGCGGTTCGAGCGGAAACGGAATACTCTCGTCGCTACCGCTGACGATGGCCTCGGCGAGGTGTTTGCCGATCACCGTACCGGTACCGATGCCGCGGCCGTTGTAGCCCGCCGGCGCGTAAACGCCCGGCGCCAGCAACTGCACGCGTAGAATCTTGCTGTCGGTGACGCCGACTCGCCCGCTCCAGCGGTATTCCCAGCGCAGGCCTCGGGTTGGCGGAAACAGGCGTTCGCGGTTGCGCCGCATCCAGTCCTCGCGCACCCCGAGCTGGTATCCGGCGAGCTGGCCGGCGCTGCTCATGATCAGCCGGCCGGCGCCGTCGATGCGCGACGAGGTCATCAACGGCTGCGTATCCCACAGGGCTTGCCGGCCGGGTATCAGTTCGGCGGCAAGTTCGGCGTTCAGGGGTTCGCTGGCGCACTGAAAGATGTAAACCGGAATGGTCGCCGTCCGAACCCCTTTGCTATTGGCATCCGCGTAGGCGTTGGTCGCCAGGATTACCCGTTCGGCGACCACTTCGCCAGCGGCGGTGCGCGCGCGCCAGCCACCCGCTGCCTGTTCGAGCCCGAGGATCGCCGATTCCTCGAAGATACGCGCGCCGGCAGCCTGCGCCGCGCGCGCCAGCGAGCGCACGAAACTGAGCGGATGTATGGTACCGGCACCCGGATCGAGAATTCCGCCGTGGCGGTATAACGGCGAAGCCGACAGGCGCGCCGATTCGGCGCCATCGATCAATTCCACCGCGGCGCCCAGCGCCTGCAATTGCCGGCCGCGTTCCTCGAGATCTTTCATCGCCGCGGCACTGTGCGCAATCTGCACGGTGCCGACGCGGCGCGCCTCGCAATCCAGCGCATGGCGTTCGACCAGGTCGAAGACCAGCGCCGGCGAATCGCGCAGCGCGAGGTTGAAGCGCTCGGCCCTGGCGGCGCCGAGCTGCTCGACCACGTGCTGCGGATTACGCCAGACCCCGGCATTGACCAGGCCGGCATTGCGGCCGGAGCCGCCGAAACCGATCTTGCGTCCCTCGAGCAGCACCACGCCGACGCCTGCCTCGGCAAGGTGCAAAGCGCTCGACAGGCCGGTGTAACCGCCGCCGACCACGAGCACGTCGGTTTGCAGGGATTCGTGCAGTTGCTCGCAGGCCGGCGCGGCGATCGCGGTGGCGGCCCACAGCGAGTTTTCGCCGGGATCCTGTGGCTGGTTGTCGGGCATAAGTCGGCTTCTTTTACGAGGCTCGAATTGTGCGCGATCCGGGATTTTAATGCTAGCCAGCCCCGCCAAAATCGATAAGAATCGGGCTGTGGATTTTGCGGGTGAAACACTATGAGCGACGCCGAACTCTGTTACCTGACCGCCGCGCAGGCGATCGAACGCTTCACCGACGGCAGCCTGTCGCCGGTCGAATTGATGCGGGCAATGCAGCGGCGCGCCGACGCCGTCGAGGCCGGGATCAACGCGTTCACGGAATCCTGGTTCGACGACGCGCTGGCCGCGGCGCGCGCGGCCGAGGATCGTTACCGCAAGGGCACCCAGCGCCCGTTGGAGGGGATTCCGCTCGCCGTCAAGGATGAATTCCGCCTCGCCGGGCGGCGCCGCACCTCGGGCTCGCTGGTCTACCGCGACCGCGTCGACGACGAAAATGACGTCATCATTCAGCGCCTGCTCGACGCCGGCGCAATCGCGCATGCCAAGACCACGACCCCCGAATTCTGCCTGCTGGGTTCCTGCCATTCGCGCCTGTGGGGCGTGACCCGCAACCCGTGGAATCTCGATATCACCTGCGGCGGCTCGTCGGGAGGTTCGGGCGCCGCGCTCGCCGCCGGCACCACGACGCTTGCCACCGGTACCGACATCGGCGGCTCGATTCGCATACCGGCGGCGCTGTGCGGCATCGTCGGCTACAAGGCGCCCTACGGCCGCAACCCGGAACTGCCGGTTTTCAATCTCGATTACTACAGCCATTCCGGGGCGATGGCGCGCAGCGTCGCCGACCTCGCGGCGATGCAAAACCTGATTTCCGGGGTGCACAACCGCGACATCGCGAGCCTGCGCGAGCGCGTGCACATCGACAGTAGGCCGCCCGCGGATCTCGCCGGCTGGCGCATCGCATTCTCGCTGGATCTCGGTTTCATGGAAGTCGATGCGTCGGTGCTCGACAATACGCTCGCCGCGCTCGACACGCTGCGCGGCCTCGGTGCCGAGGTCGACGAGGTCGAGCTCGGCTGGGACGAATCGATCATTACCGCGGCGCATGCACACTGGGCGCACGGCTGGGCCGCGACGCTCGACGAACTGCTCGACAGCCACCGCGACGACCTCTGCGATTACTCGGTCTGGTTCATCGAAAACGCGCGCCGCTCGACCCGCCGCGAGCACCTCCAGTCGATCGAGACCGCGGTGCGCATGTACGACCGCCTCGGGCCGTTGCTCGACGAATACGACCTGTTCGTGTGCCCGACGCTGATGACCACCGGCGTGCCCAACGACAGCACCTGGCCCGAAAACGAGGTCGAAATCAACGGCCGAACCGTGCACGCCAGCGAGGAATACTGGAATTCGACCTATCCGTTCAACATGCTGAGCCGCTGCCCGGTGATGTCGCTGCCCAGCGGCCTGGCTGCCAACGGCGTGCCGACCGCGGTACAATTCGTCGCGCGCAGCTACGACGACCAGCGCGCGTTCAGCGCCGCGCTGGCCTTCGAACAGGCCTTTGAGCGGCCAGCCTGGCGACTCGATCAGCGCCTTATCTCCGGAGATTAACGATGCTCACCGTCTATAGTGAAAAACACGCCCTGCGCAACGCCGCGACCGAACTCTACGGGGGAAAGCTGGTGCCGCCGTTCGAATGCCCGGTGCGCGCCGAGCACGTGCTCGGCCGGGTGCGCGAGGTCGGGCTCGGCGAAATCGTCGCGCCGCGCGAGTTCGGCATCGACGCGATCACGCGGATTCACGATGCCGATTTCATTCGCTTCCTCGAAACCTGCTGGGACGAGTGGCGCGCGACGGGTTACGAGGGCGAGGCCATTCCGACCTGCTGGCCGGCGCGCGGCATGCAGCAGGAGCGCGTGCCGCAACACATCGACGGCAAGCTCGGGCACTACGCGATGGCCGCCGAGACCTCGATATCGAGCGGCACCTGGGAAGCGGCGCGCGCCAGCGCGAACGTCGCGCTGACCGCGCAGTCCGCGCTCGCCGACGGCGCCCGCGAGGCTTTCGCGCTGTGCCGCCCGCCCGGCCATCACGCGGCCGCGAGCCTGTTCGGCGGCTACTGTTTCATCAATAATGCCGCGGTCGCGACGCAGGCGTTTCTCGACCAGGGCGCGTCGCGCGTGGCGCTGCTCGACGTCGACTTTCATCACGGCAACGGCAGCCAGGCGATTTTCTACCGCCGCGACGACGTCATGTTCCTGTCGCTGCACGGCGATCCCGAAAACGCCTTTCCGCATTTCCTCGGCTATGCCGACGAAACCGGCGAAGGCGCGGGCCAGGGCTTCAACCACAACTACCCGATGGGCCCCGGCACCGCGTTCGACACCTGGGGCGCGGCCCTCGAGGATGCTTGCCGAAAAGTCGCTGCCTACGCCCCCGACGCGCTGGTGGTGTCGCTCGGCGTCGATACCTTCGAGCACGATCCGATTTCGTTCTTCAAGCTGACCAGCGAGGATTTCATCCGCTACGGCGAGACCATCGGCCGCCTCGGCCTGCCGACCCTGTTCCTGATGGAAGGCGGTTACGCGGTCGAAGAAATCGGTATCAACGCGGTCAACGTGTTGCAGGGATTCGAGGGCCGGTAAACGCCGCGGTATGAACAGGCTCGCCGGGCTGAGTCCCAATACCCGGGGCGTATTGTGCCTGGTGGTCGCGATCGCCTGCCTGACGGTCAGCGACGCCATCATCAAGTGGCTGAGCCCCGACCTGCCGTTACACCTGGTCACGCTGCTGCGCTCGCTGATCGCGCTACTGCTGGTGCTGCTGATCGCCCGCTTCGAGGGTGGCTGGCATACCCTGCGAACCCGCAGGCCGCTCGCGCACCTGCTACGCGGCTCGCTGCTGGTGCTGGCCAACATGTTTTTCTTTACCGCGCTGGCGGCGCTGCCGCTTGCCGAGACGGTCACGCTGTTTTATACCGCGCCGCTGTTTATCTGCCTGCTGTCCTGGCCACTGCTCGGCGAACGCGTCGGCGTATCGCGCTGGCTCGCGATCGCCGCCGGCATGGCCGGGGTGATAATCATGATGCGCCCCGGCGCCGAACTGTTTCGCCCGGTGAGCCTGCTGCCGGTGCTGGCCGCGCTCAGTTACGCGGCGATGACGATGATGACGCGCAAGCTCGGGTTGCGCGATACCGCCGGTGCGCTGACCTTTTACATTCAGATCGCTTTCATCGTCATCAGCGCCGGCGCCGGTCTGCTCATCGGCGACGGCGCCTTCGATACACACGACAACCCGTCGCTGCATTTCCTGCTGCGCGAGTGGCGCTGGCCGAGCGCCGTCGAGCTGCAATTGATCGCCGCCTGTGGCGTCATCGTCGCCTTTGGCGGCTACCTGATCTCGCAGGCTTACCGCATCGGCGAAGCATCCGCGGTGGCGCCGTTCGAATACGCGTCGCTGCCCTTCGCGTTGCTGGTCGGCTATGCCATGTGGGGAGACTGGCCTGACGCGCGCGCGTTTCTCGGCACTGCCCTGATCGTCGGCAGCGGGCTGGTCGTGGTTTACATCGACAACCGCGCCTATCGCAAATCGCTGCGCACGGCACCAATCGACTTTTGATTTGTCTCAGGTCAATGAGGGCCATGCGAAAGCCGGGATAATTAAATTGCATGATAATGACGGCAAATCCAATGAATTCAGCGGAGCAACTGTGACCGACGAAAACCGATTCAGGCAGCGACTACTGGAAATGAAGCGCATACGAACCCAGCGCCTGCGCCGTATCGATCGCGAAGTTCGCCACGAGGGCATGTCCGCGGACTGGAGCGAGCAGGCCAGCGAGCGTGAAAACGACGAAGTACTGGAATCGCTCGGCAACAACTCTGAAATAGAGTTGCAGATGATCGAGCATGCGTTACGCCGGCTCGACGACGGTAATTATTTCTATTGCCATAACTGCGGCGAAAAAATTCCCGAGGCCAGGCTCGAACTGTTGCCGTTTACCCCCTACTGCGTCGATTGCGCCGAGGAATTCGAACCCCGAGACAACTGACCATGCTGACCGACAAACACGACTTGCTACACGAATTTCCGGAATACCGGGACAAGATCCACGATCTGAAACTCGGCAACGCGCATTTCGCGAAGCTGTTCGACGAATACCACGAGGTCGACCACGAGGTGCACCGCATCGAGACCGGCGTCGAAAATACCTCCGACGACTATCTCGAGGAACGCAAGAAACTCAGGTTATACCTGAAAGACGAACTCTACCGGTTGCTCAAGGAAGACTAGTCGACGCTCTTGCTGTCCGGAAGATAGCAGACGACGGTGCAGCCGTTTTCGCTGTGCGTCGTATGCTGGGTCCCCGATTTCATCAATACCAGGTCGCCCGGGCGGTAGACCGTGCCGTCGTTATCGACGGCATCGCCGCTGATCACGAAAAATTCCTCGGCGCCGAGATGCTCGTGCGGCAGCGTGGTGTAACCCGGATCCATTCGATAAAGGTGAAAACCGGTGCCCGCCGGCTTGCTCTTGTCGAGCTGCAACACCCAGCCGTCCTGCTGACCGCGGTCGTTGATGAACGGCTCGAACTCGTCTTCGTCGATATTGGCGATCAAACGCTCGCCGTCGGCAACTGCTTTCACTCTACTTCTCCTCGGTGGTTTCGGGTATCACCGCGATGACATCGATTTCCATCAGCCACTCGGGCTGGCCGAGCCCGGCGACGACGAGACCGGTGGAGATCGGGTAGACCCCCTTCAGCCACTTGCCGACTTCCCGGTAGACCGGCTCGCGAAAACGCGGATCGGTGATATAGGTCGTGGTCTTGACGATATGCGACAAATCGCTGCCAGCCTCTTCGAGCAACTGGCGCACGTTTTTCATCGCCTGTTCGGCCTGTGCCCGCGGATCCCCGAGGCCCACCAGGTTACCGTCGAAATCGGTACCGACCTGGCCGCGCAGGTAAACCGTGTTGCCGGCGACCACCGCCTGGCACAGGTCGTTGTCGAGCGCCTGGTTCGGGTAGGTTTCGCGCGTGTTGAACATGCGAATGCGTTTGTGTGTCGGCATCGTGGAATTTCCTTGACCGCAGACGCGCATAGTACCAGAAGGCTTCTTCGCTTCCACCATGCCAAATCGCGCCACCCGGCAAACAGGCTACGGTCGCGTAAACAGTGATTTATTTGCCTTCGGCAAGCACTTATACTGCTTCGCCAGAATAATGGCGAGCGACGACAGCAGTCTCGCACGGTAACGACGACACCCGCTTATGCCCGAAAACGATTCCGCAACGTCGGTCGAGACGATAGATACACTGGTGGTCGGCGGCGGCCAGGCCGGCATCGCGATGAGCGAGCACCTGGGCCGCTGCGGCGTGCCCCACCTGGTGCTGGAACGCGATCGAATCGCCGAGCGCTGGCGCAGCGGCCGCTGGGATTCGCTGGTCGCCAACGGCCCGGCCTGGCACGACCGCTTCCCGGGCATGAAATTCTCCGGCATCGGCGCCGACGAGTTCGCGCCCAAGGAAGCGGTCGCCGATTATTTCGTCGCCTACGCGAAAATGATCGCTGCGCCGATTCGCTGCGGCGTAGAGGTGACGCGGGTGCGCAGGCGAGCCGGCCGGCCCGGATTCCGGGTCGACACCTCGGCCGGCCCGATCGAAGCGGAAACCCTGGTCGCCGCCACCGGTCCGTTTCAGCGTCCGCTGATACCGCCGATCATTCCCGAGGATGCGGCGCTCCTGCAGCTGCACTCGAGCGGCTATCGCAACCCCGGTCAGCTGCCGGCGGGCGCGGTACTGGTGGTCGGCGCGGGTTCCTCGGGCGTGCAAATCGCCGACGAGCTGATGCGAGCCGGCCGGCAGGTCTACTTGTCCGTCGGACCCCACGACCGTCCGCCGCGCGCCTACCGCGGCCGCGACTTCGTCTGGTGGCTGGGCATGCTCGGCAAATGGGACGCGGTGGCCGCGACACCCGGCACCGAGCACGTCACCATCGCGGTCAGCGGCGCGCACGGCGGGCAGACGGTCGATTTCAAGCGCCTCGCGGCACAGGGCATGACACTCCTCGGCCTGACGCAATCCTGCCGCGACGGCGTGCTCGGCTTCGCGCCCGACCTGGCGAAAAATATCGCCCGCGGCGACGCCAATTACCTGTCGGTGCTGGACGAGGCCGATGCCTGGGCCGAACGCTACGGTCTCGACCTGCCCGAGGACCCCGCGGCGCGCGAACTCGAACCCGACCCGGCCTGCGTGACCGATCCCGTGCTGGAGCTGAACCTCGCCGACGCGGGCGTGACCTCGATCGTCTGGGCGACCGGCTTCGCCACCGATTACAGCTGGCTGCAGGTCGACGCCTTTGACGAGCGCGGCAGGCCGCGGCATCAGCGCGGCATTTCGACCGAGCCCGGCGTTTATTTCCTCGGCCTGCCGTGGCTGTCGCACCGCGGCTCGTCGTTTATCTGGGGCGTCTGGCACGATGCCGCCTTCATCGCCGATCACATCGCCACGCAGCGCGGCTACCGGGCCTATCGCCCGGCGGCGCAGGCAACCCCGAACCATGCCGACGATTCGAATGACGCTGACTGACCGGCCTCCACGGTAAATGAAATCGTCGGTGAGCGTGTTATCCTTCGGCATTCACCATACCAATAGCGCTAACCCGCGGTCCGCGGCGTTTGCGCGGCATTGCCGGCGCAGCGTCGATTGCGGTCCGCCAACCGAGGAGTCGACATGACCCTGTCCATCGCCGCCTGGGACGAATCCAGCGGCCAGCTCGGCGCGGCAATCGCCTCGTCGAGCATCAGCGTCGCCGCGCGCTGCCTGCACTGGCGTCGCGGCGTCGGCGTCGCGCTCAGCCAGAATGTCACCGACCCGCGGCTCGGCCCGCGCCTGCTGGCCCTGCTCGCCGATGGTGTCGACGTGGCCGACGCGCTGGCGGCGGTCGAACGCAGCACGCCTTATATCGCTTACCGGCAACTCGTCGTGGTCGACAATGTTGGCAACACGGGTCTTTATAACGGCGGCAAGCTGCTCGGCCGCTTCGCGTCCGCCGAGGGCCGGCACTGCGCGGCCGCCGGCAACCTGCTGGCCGACGAAGCGGTGCCGGGCGCAATGACCGCGGCCTTTGAAAATTCGAACGGCAGCCTCGGCTCGCGCCTGCTGGCCGCGCTCTGCGCCGGCGCCGACGCCGGCGGCGAAGCCGGTCCGCTGCACTCGGCCGGCCTGCTGGTCGGCGGCGAGCCTGGCTGGCCGCTGGCCGAACTGCGCATCGACTGGAACGACGCGCCGCTCGACGCAATGCGCGCTGGCTGGGCGGTTTACGAACCGCAGATCGACGATTACGTGACCCGTGCCTACGACCCGACGCAGGCGCCATCCTACGGCGTGCCGGGGGATCCCTGATGAACAGCGAAGAAATCCTCGCGCGGCTGATCGCCTTCGACACCACCAGCACGCGCTCCAACCTGGCCTTGATCGATTTCGCGCGCAACCTGCTCGACGACCACGGCATCGCCTCAAGGCTGGTGCACAACGACGAGCAAACCTGCGCCAACCTCTACGCCACCATCGGTCCCGACGACCGCGGCGGCATCATGCTCTCCGGCCATACCGACGTGGTGCCGACCGCGGGCCAGGACTGGCACAGCGATCCCTATCGCATGAAAACCGGCGACGACCGTCTCTTCGGGCGCGGCTGCTGCGATATGAAAGGCTTCATCGCCTGCACGCTGGCGGCATTGCCGCGCCTGACCGCGGAGCCGCTGCAAACGCCGGTTCACCTCGCCTTTTCCTACGACGAGGAAATCGGCTGCGTCGGCGCCAAGCGGCTGGTCGCGGCGATGTCCGGTTTCGAGGTGCGGCCGCGGCTCGGCCTGATCGGCGAGCCCACCAGCATGAAGCTGGTGCTCGGTCACAAGGGCAAGGTTTCCTACCGGGTTACGGTCAGCGGCCTGTCCTGCCACTCCGCTTATATCGACCAGGGCGTCAACGCGGTCGAGTACGCGGCCGAGCTGATCGCCTTCATTCGCGCGATGAACGCACGCGCGCGCGCGCAGCTTGCCGACCCCTCGTACTCGGTACCGCACACCACCTTTCACGTCGGCAATATCGAGGGCGGCACCGCGCTCAACATCGTGCCAAGGGAATGCCGCTTCGAATTCGAAATTCGCAACCTGCCGCAACAGGACCTCGAGGCGCTGGTACACGAAATCCGCCACTACGCCACGGATACGCTGCTCCCCGAGATGCAGTCGCGCTACCCGCAGAGCCGTATCGAGTTCGAGGAAATTTCTTCTTACCCGGGGCTGCACACCGACCCGGCGGCGAGTGTTATCGACCGCGTTCGCGAACTCAACCCGGTCGCCGAGATCGGCGACAACGTCAGCTTCGGCACCGAGGCCGGCCTGTTCGACAGCCTCGGCATCGAATGCCTGGTCTGCGGTCCGGGCAGCATCGAGCAGGCGCACAAACCCGACGAATTCGTCGCCCGCGAACAATTGCAGCACTGCGACCGCATGCTCGAAAACCTTGCCGGCCACTGCCGCGAACCGGCAGAATCCGAATAAAACCCACAGCAGACAGGCATTATGTCAACAGACACCGATAAGCTATGCATCGGCTGGCGCGAATGGGTCGCGCTGCCGGAACTCAACCTGCCGGCGATCAAGGCCAAGGTCGATACCGGCGCGCGCACCTCGGCGCTGCACGCGTTCCTGATCGAACCCTACACCGAGAACGGCCGGGAGATGCTGCGCTTCATGATTCACCCGATCCAGCAATACCAGGACCTCGCTATCGAGTGCCGCTGCCCGGTTTTCGACTACCGCAAGGTCACGGACTCGGGCGGCCATAGCGAAATGCGTTACGTGATTCAAAGCGACGTGGTGATCGGCGGCAGGGAGTGGCCGATCGAGCTTACCCTGACCAACCGTGATACAATGCGCTTTCGCATGCTGCTGGGACGCCGCGCCATGGAAGACCGATTCATCGTCGATCCGGGCGCATCCTACGTCAATGGCCGCCTTCGGCCCCGCAAACTCTACGCCATACCGCAGGGATAATCCCAAAAGGATAACTCTATGAAAATTGCTTTACTCTCGCGCAACCGCCGGCTCTATTCCTCGCGCCGCATCATCGAGGCCGCCGAGAAGCGCGGCCACGAAATCGTCGTCATCGACGTGCTGCGCGCCTATATGAACATCGCCGCGCACAAGCCCTCGATTCACTACAAGGGCGAGGCACTGGAAGGCTTCGATGCGGTGATTCCGCGCATCGGCGCATCGGTTACCAACTACGGCACCGCGGTATTACGGCAATTCGAAATGATGGGTGTAGTCTCGCTCAACGAGTCGGTGGCGATCACGCGCTCGCGCGACAAGCTGCGTTCGCTGCAGTTGCTCTCCAGGCGCGGCATCGGCATGCCGCTGACCGGGTATGCCCACAAGCCCGACGACATCAAGGACGTCATCGACATGGTCGGCGGCGCGCCGCTGGTGATCAAGCTGTTGCAGGGCACCCAGGGAATCGGCGTGGTGCTCGCGGAAACCCGCAAGGCGGCCGAGAGCGTGATCGAGGGCTTCATGGGGGTCAAGGCCGATATCCTGATCCAGGAATTCATCAAGGAGGCGGGCGGCTCGGATATTCGCTGCTTCGTCATTGACGGCAAGGTCGTCGCGGCGATGAAACGCCAGGGCGCGGCGGGAGAATTTCGCTCCAACCTGCACCGCGGCGGCACGTCGAGCCTGATTCGAATCACTCCCGAGGAACGCTCCACCGCGGTGCGTGCGGCGAAGATCATGGGGCTGAACGTCGCCGGTGTCGACCTGTTGCGCTCGAATCACGGCCCGGTGGTCATGGAAGTGAATTCGAGCCCGGGTCTCGAGGGCATCGAGAATTCGACCGGCAAGGATATTGCCGGTATGATCATCACCAATCTCGAAAAGCTCAAACCCGGCAAGACCCGCACGCGTGGCAAAGGCTAAATCCTCCCAGGGCTCGATCGAAATCGCCGGCGTGACCGTCAAGGCCGGCAGCCGCGAATCGATCGATATTCCGTTACCGAGTTTCTACACGCACAGCAGCGTCAACATGCCCGTGCACGTGGTGCGCGGACGCAAGCCCGGCGCGGTACTGCTGGTCTGCGCGACGATTCACGGCGACGAAATCACCGGCGTCGAAATCATTCGCCGCCTGCTGACTCACAAGTTCATGAGCCGCATTCGCGGCACGCTGATCGCGATACCGGTGGTCAATGTTTACGGCTTCGTCTCCAAGTCGCGCTACCTGCCCGACCGCCGCGACCTGAACCGCTCCTTTCCAGGCACCGAGTCGGGCTCGATGGCCTCAAGGCTGGCGCACGTGCTGATGACCGAAATCCTGCCGCATTGCACCCACATCGTCGATTTGCACAGCGGCGCGGTCAACCGCGAAAACCTGCCGCAAATCCGCGCCAAGCTGAAAAACGAGCCCGAACTCGAAGCGCTGGCGCATGCCTTCGGCGTTCCGGTGATCCTGGACATGAACCTGGTCGAGGGTTCGCTGCGCGAGGCGGCCTACGAGCGCGGCATTCCGGTGCTGGTCTACGAGGCCGGCGAAGCACTGCGCTTCAACGAAGTCGCGATACGGGCCGGCGTGCGCGGCGTACTGAACGTCATGGCGGCGCTCGACATGCGCCTGAAAAAACGCAAGGCGTCGAAGGCGCCGGCGATGATCGCCAACGCCAGCCGCTGGTTACGCGCACCGCAAAGCGGCATCCTGCGCTCGCTGGTCGCGATCGGCGCCCGCGTCGCGGTCGGCGATACGCTCGCTTACATCAACGACCCGCTCGGCGAGCACAGCGCCGAGATCGTCAGCGAACTCGACGGCATCGTCATCGGTAAAAGCAACCTGCCGCTGGT
>Ga0210101_1000413_pt1 | contig 14197 bp, 15 predicted proteins | sample Muzzi_PWC_D1_FD_185534 | JGI IMG/M metagenome (GOLD analysis project Ga0210101, IMG submission 185534) | Wetland microbial communities from San Francisco Bay, California, USA, that impact long-term carbon sequestration - Muzzi_PWC_D1 (SPAdes) | ecosystem: Environmental > Aquatic > Marine >... | reverse complement strand
GGGCTGCAAGGCTTGCAGGTCTTCGGTCGCTCTGCTTCGTGACGGCGATCGCAATGGCCTTTCTCCTTAATAGCTCGAGGGCCGCCGGATTACGGCGGCCCTTTTTATTGCGCCGGCGGATCCCGCCGATCCGCAGCCGCAACGTATCCTCAGCGGCGGCCGTCGCCGCGATTGCCCTCGCCCGATCGGCTCGCAAAAACCCCGGCCGCAGCTCCGGCAGCGAACTCGCCCGTCCAAAACCGCTTGAGGCGTGAGATTTCAGCGCGTATACTAGTACCTCGGAAAATGTGTATCCAATGGCGACACAATGGGGAAAACGGCAGGTTTTCGTATTCGTATCGAACCGGAACTGCACCAGAGATTTCTCGAAACCTGTAAGGCGCAGGACATACCCGCCGCCCAGGTACTGCGCGAGTACATCAGGCAATATGTATCCAATCACGAACAAACTTCGCAACTGGATTTCTTTCAAATGGACGGTCGGCAAGACCGCGCCGATTAAACGCGTCCCGGGCCGGGCATGAAGCTAGAGAAACCCCGAAAAATCGGAAAATACGGGATTAAATCCATTCTCGGCGAGGGTGCGACGAGCATCGTTTACGAGGGCTTCGATCCCGATATCGTTCGCCGCGTGGCGATCAAAAGCCTGCGACCGAACCTGATCAGCGGCCAGGTGGGCGAAGAATTACTGGCGCGCTTCCGGCGCGAGGCGATCTCCGCAGCCCGCTGCATCCACCCCAACGTGGTTACGATCCTCGAGTACGGCCAGCACGAAAACATCCCCTACATCGTAATGGAATACGTCGAGGGCGTTTCGGTACACAGTCTGATCAAACATCGTCTCAAGCACGGGCGCGGTATCAGCCTGCGGCGTACCCTGTCGATCGTGTCCCATCTGCTCGGAGCGCTGAATGCCGCGCACAAGCTGGGAATCGTGCATCGCGACGTAAAGGCATCGAACGTGCTGATCGAGAAATACCGCGGACATATCAAGCTGGTCGATTTCGGAATGGCGAGGATTACCGAAGGCTCGGACCTGACCATAATCGGCAGCCTGATCGGCACCCCCAGATACATGGCGCCCGAACTGAGACTCGGACTGGAAGCCGACTCCCGCGCCGATATATTCTCGGCCGCGAGGCTGTTTCTCGAGCTGCTGAGGCTGCTGCCGACCAGTTCGCCGTTTCCGCGCTCGCGCTTGCCGTCGATCGAAGACATGCCTCCCGGCAACCGTATCGACTACAGCGTCAGCTATCCCACCGCGCTGATCCCGGTGCTCTCCAGGGGACTCGAGGTCGACCGCGAAAAGCGTTACCAGACGGTCACGGAATTTATGCAGGCGATCAAGCAGGCATTGCCCAATATCCACGAGCAGGAAGCTCCGCCCCCCCTCGAGCAGGGTATTCCCGAGGCCCGGGAACCGGTGCAGGGATTCCCGGCGAGCGACGACGAACTGGATACGATGACCTCGCTGCTGGCCGTTTTCCTGGGGCCGGCCGCGTCTATCGTCATGGAAGAACACGAAACCAAGAGCACCTCCGCCTACAACCTGGCGATAGAAATATCCAGGGAAATTCCGGAACAGCAAATGCAGAAGGAGTTTCTCAGGCGCTGGGGAATGTTGAGCGCTTCCCGGCAGGAAATGATCAGCAAGCAGCGCGCGGAACCGACCCCGGAACGGACCGACCCCCGGCCGTTACCGGGCAGCCTGCTGTACCGAATCGGCAACGATGTCGCCGGCTACATCCGCCCCCTCGCGGGTACGCTGATGGGGCACGGCAGCAAAAAAGGTGACGGCGAAAAACAGCGGCGGGACTGAATTCCGGCGCCAAGACCGCTATCGGAATTACGGTCTATCGAAACGCACCCACATCGAACAATCCGCCCTGAGTCGCCTCTCCCGCATGGGAAAAGTATCGGCTCCGGGCCGATTCGTTGAATCCCGGCGAATCACGACTATGCTTGCCAATAGTCAACCGCGTTGCCGTTTATTGCGATGCTGATACTGTTGCAAAACATCTTTCGGGCGCTGTTCGTCCTCGGCCTGCTAGCCGCGATTCCGCTGTACTTCTTCAAGGATGCATTGCCGTCCGCGACTTTCTACGACCTCGACAGTCTGGGCGATCCGCAGCAGCGACCGACCCGGCAATCCGGATTCGAGACCCGCGTCAATGGTGAAAGCTACCTGATCGATCCGAAGTTCGACTACCGCCTCGACGGAGTCGTCGTCAGTTACCACGATGCTGACGATTTCAGCGACATCTGGCATCACGGCAACTGGCGGGACTTCATAAACCTGCGCGATTTGTGCGTGGTCTGGGGCAGTAATGTCGAAACCGGCGTTTATCGGCAGATGGATTTTCACAACGATAGCTGGACCTGCTGGTTTTCCTGGCCGAATCGCGAGATCGGTGAACGATTCCAGAAAACCCAGTTGTCGAACAACCACCTGTTGATCGACGACGAAGCGCTCAAGCAGCAACTGATGCAAGCGGAGCCGGGCGACCAGATTCGACTCACGGGCATGCTCGCGGAATACCGTAATCCGGCAAACGGGTTTTTCAGATCGACCAGCACGACTCGCAACGATACCGGCAACGGTGCCTGCGAAACGATTTACGTGACCGATTTCGAAATCGTCAGGAAAGCGAACCCGAACCTGCGGCTGTCATATTCGATCGCCAAATGGACCGCGGTTTTGTCGCTGATTGGAATCGCGATCCTGTTTTTCGTCTCGCCCTACCGCGGCCGGTACGCCTGAACTTTCGGATCGATCGTCGAGCGGTTATCATTTCAACTTCCGTCGCCACCCGCAACCGTCAATGTCCACCAGCGAACTCAGGCCCGGACTCCGGGCCAGCACCGAAATTCTCGTCGGCACCCGCGATACCGCGCACCACGTCGGCAGCGGCAAGATCAAGGTACTGGCGACGCCGGTGATGATCATGCTTCTCGAAGAGGCGGCTCTGAACGCGGTCGAGGATTTGCTGCCGCCCGGTTACCAGACCGTGGGCACGCATCTCGACGTCAGTCATATCGCGGCGACGCCGGTCGGTATGCGCGTCCAGGCTTGCGCCGAGGTCACCGGGGTCGAAGGACGAAAACTGACTTTTCGGGTCTGGGCAGAGGACGAGGTCGAACGCATCGGCGAAGGCACCCACGAGCGCATCGTCGTCGAGGTCGAGCGTTTCGACCGGCGAATCCAGGCGAAGACCGGCAAAAGCTGAAGACCCGGCCCGGCTCGGAGCCAGGGTCGGCGATGGTTTCAGGGTGAGAGAACGGTCCCGGCGGCCCGCAGACGGTCTCGGAATCTGCGCCCGAGCCGGTAACCGCGCCTAATCGCGTTTATCCGGATCTCCGGCCACGTCGATTTCGGTGGTCGCGCCGTCCGTTTCCGCGAAATTGTTGGCGATTGCCAGCAGCTCCATCACCGTATGAGCCTTGCCGCCGATCACCACGGTCTGTTCCGGTTTCACGTAACCTTTTTTTATCCGCACCAGCGAGCCTTCCTTCAGCAAAAAAGTTCCGTTGGTCGAATCCAGGTCCCGCAGATAGATTTTCTGGTTGACGATCCTGATTTCGGCATGCTGGTTACTGGCGGTGATCGAATCGATGAAAATATGCCCCTGACGCCCGAGAATAAAGGACCGGCCTTCGATAAGCTTGAGGTTCACGGCTGGCCTGACTTTCGACATCGATCGCTCCATATTTCAATACTGCCGGATCGGCTTGCCGCCATACACGCAGCGATATATGACGTGCAGCGATTTTTCGACCCGGCTCCTCCAAGAGTAGGACAGGGCGGCCCGGTTTGCAGAAAATTTTCCGCGGAATTACCGCCGCGGGAGCCTACTTCTGGCCGGCGGGCCGTCGATTCCGGTCCCGACGAGCTCGGCCGGTCAAGCCGCCCGGCCCGCGTCGCGGAACAGGTAACGACAAATTCAGCCCGGGCTGTCGCCCTGGGGTTTCTCATCGGCCTCCTCGTCATCGAGCTTGCGACTGTAAACCTCCGGCAAAAAGTCGTCGAAGGCGATGCCGTAAAGCTCCCAGATGGTCACGAACAGCGACGCGATCAACGGCCCGATGAAGATGCCGGCAATGCCGAACATCAAGATGCCCCCGAGGGTGCCGAAAAATATCATCAACTCGTGCATCCGGGTATCCTTGCCGACCAGCATCGGCCGCAGCAGATTATCCAGACTGCCGACGACGAGCGCGCAAAAAACAAGCAGTCCGATCCCGGCCCCGAGATTGCCTTCCACGATCAGAATCGCACAAGCCGGTCCCCAGACCAGCGCCGAGCCGATGCTCGGAATAATCGACAGCACCGCCATGATCGTGCCCCAGAATACGGCGTTGTCGATGCCCGCCACCGCGAAGGCGATACCGGCGAGCGCGCCCTGCAGCAAGCCGATCAGCAGCGACCCTTTCAGGGTTGCCCGTGTTACCGAGGTAAACTTTTCGAGCATCAGGTTTTCGTCGTCGTTACCTAGCGGCAGGTAGTAGAGGATCTTGCGGATCAACTTCGGGCCGTCCATCTGGAAAAAATACATCGTGTAAAGGAATACGAAGGTCATGAACAGAAAGTTGACGGTGCCAAGGGTCGCCGAGGACAGCCCGTTGGCAATCACCCTGCTTATCGACCCGACCAGCTGCCCGGTTTTTTCGAGTATCAATCCGCGGTAGGGCACGAGCTGATCGTAAAATGGCAGATGTTCGAGGAGAGAGGTCAGGCTGTCGGGCTGCTTGATGTATTCCCTGACCCATGGCGTCACCGACTGGCCGACGTCTATCGCCTGTCCGACAACCACGCCGACCAGCAACATCAGCGGAATCAACACCACCACGATCATCAACAGCATCGTGGTGACCGACGCCAGGTGCCTGCGGCCCCCGAAACGAATTTTCAGATAACGGTATACCGGGCGCGCCAGGGCGCTGAACAGCCCGGCAAGAAAAATTGCCATGATGAACTGGTTGATCATGGCGAGGAAAAGCGTCGATATGGCAATTACCATCAACACCAGGACGGACTTGTTCACAATGTCTTGATTCATTGACTAGGCTCCATGGCAAGCGAGGCTGTGCCGATCGGGGAAAAGTTATCGGGGCGGATTGCGTGAATCCGGATTGCGATCTCCAATCTCGCTACGATTGCCGGCCGCTGCCGGATCCCTTGCCGGGAATGCGAATGTCCTGTCGCGTGACCCGCTTGCGGCGACGGTCGCCCGGGGTGGGCGTCGGATACAGCCGAGATAACGGTCCGGGCATAACCGGCAGAGTATTCGCCCGGACTGCCTGACCGCAGTATTGAAAATTGGTACGATAACGCCGCTGCGATTATATTCGACCAGCGGCCATTTCCCCGTGGACACGACTATATCCCCGCCCGAAATCGACTGCGGGAGTATATGAACTCTTTATCCGAATAACCAGAGAGCCCTCGCGGGGTCGGAAATTTACCCCCGGGACGCCGCGTCGGGAATCATCGTCCGCGCGGCAGTGTAGCGAATTTATCGGCCCGTGCAGGCGCCGTTCGCCCGTCGGCCGGGTTCTTCCATGATCTCGATTTCCGTGTCGCCGTCATCCACCACCGCGAAATCGTTGGCAACCGCCAGCAGCTCCATGACCATGCGAATCTTGCCGCCGATCGCGACGTTCTGCCGGGGATCGACGAACCCCCGGTCGAACCGTACCCATGCCCTGTCTTTTACCAGATAGGTTCCATTGGTCGATTTCAGGTCGCGAAGATGGACCCTGCCGTCGATGACCCGGAGCTCGGCATGCTGCTTGCTGGCCGTGCTCGAATCGATGTAGATATGTCCTTCCCGGCCGATGATAAAAGATCGGCCTTCGATGATTTCCAGGTTCACATTCGGTTTATTGTTTTTCATTGCTGCCTCATTTGGTTATTTTCGCCGTGTCCGCCCCGCGACTGCCCGCAAGGCGGCCGGTCGCGAGAGCCGGTGCTCTGGCCGGGTAAAAATAGATTAGATCAGGACCGGCGAATTTGTAGCGATATGTTAATTTTTAACAATTTTCCGCGATGCCAGCCGTTGCCGACCCGGTTTCCGCGCGGATAACCGGCCGGAATAGCGATTCCCGGGCTTTTTCCGCCGCGCCTCGAGCTGTCCTGGCAATCGAAACAAGCATCCGGCCGGGAATTTGGCCCCCCATCGACTAGACTCCTTATGTCTTTCACGAACCCTATGAAAATGTCTGCAATCAAATTGAACAGGCGGCAAGTACTGCAGGCGGGAGTGTGCCTCGGTTGCGGGCTGTTACTTTCCGAGACCGCGAAGGCCGCGACGATCCACGAAATGTCCGGCGCGGTTCACATCAACAAACTCCGCGCGACCGCGGCCGACGATATCGAACCCGGCGATATCGTATCGACGGCCGACAACGGTCATATCGCCTTCAGCGTCGGCGGCGACGCGTTCCTGGTACGCGAATTTTCCTCGGTGCGCGTCGGCAATACGGGCAGTTCCCTGCTCAACACCCTGGAACTGTTCGCCGGCAAGCTGCTCGGCGTATTCGAGACCGGCCGGCGGCGCAATATTTACACCGGCACGGCGACCATGGGCATTCGCGGTACCGCCTGTTACCTCGACGTACGACCGAAATCGACCTACTTTTGCACCTGCTATGGCGAAACCGAAGTGATCAGCGGCGGCGAGAAAAGAGAATTCGAAGCCACCCATCACAATCCGCAGCAACTCGATTTTGTCGACGGCAAGCTGACGAGCATGCAGGCAACGGGTATGCGGGGCCACGGCGACGACGAGTTACGTCAGCTCGAAGCCTATGTGGGGCGCCTGCCGCGCTTCGACCGGGGGTGATCCCGAACCCGCGGTTCGCGTCGCCGCATACCGGCCGATTCGCGTGCCGTCGTCGGATCGAGCCGCCGGCGCGGAGCGAACCCGTGGATCTCGCGACTAAATCCGGATTTCTCGATGTTTGCGCATCCCGGACGGGATGCAAAAAAAAGACGGCGGGATTAAAGTAATCCCCCGTCTCCGGTGTCCGCGACCCTTGCATGGCCCGGACGGGTGCGGAATACTCCGGTGTTATCGGGAGTACGAAGCTAACAGCCGCGCCGAAATTTCGTCGCGGCTCAAGCCGATTTCCTCGAGTCCGGTGTCGCTCATGGCGTAGAGCTGCCTTGCCTGACGCTCGATGTGCTTCGCCTGGCGAAACTGGGCCGGGATAGCGGCCAGGACGGACAGAATCCGCGGCGAGGATTTCTCTGCGGGGAGATCTTCGAGTTCGAACTGGCTATCGTTCATGGTACGGGTAGTCATTAACTTGCACTCCTTTCGCGCTTTTAATCGGTATTCAGGGAAACTACGATCTGGTTAAGTAAAATCCCTTATTATCGTCTTATAACCCGGTGCCGCCCGGGCGTTGCCGGAATGGTGCAAAAGTGTGATCTGGGTTCACCGATAAGCGACCGAAATGAGACCCCAATCCCAATTCCGGCGGACCTTTCGGAAACCTGTCCGAACTGCCGGCAGCTAAGTCTTCTAGCCGCCGAAAAGATTGAAAATATTGAAATCGGTAGGATAAGGTATCCGCTGGGACTCCGTCGTCCTGGCCGCGATCATTTGCCGATAAAGCGCCATCCGATGGTAGACCAGGTTTTCCTCGCTCAGGGTCTGGCGCGTGAAGCGAGTCGCGCGCAGCATGCTGTCGATACCGTCCAGCACGGCATACTCGGTACCGGTCAGCAACACGACTTCCGTGCCGGCATGCCAGTACACATCGAGATCGTTGATATCCAGCGGATCGAACAGCGGCAATAGCGGCACCAGATCTAACGGGGTCACCACGCGAATCAGTTTAATTCGCCGGAACTCCGCGGCCCCGGCGATATTGGTGAACTTGGGCTGGCCGAAAGTGACCACCCGTTCGATATCGAAACCCGCCTTGTCGAGGTAAAAAGCCAGTATCGACGCCACCGCGCCACCGAGGCTATGGCCGGTGAGCCTGATCCGATACCCGTCGACGAGCTTCGGTTTCAACTCGGCGAAAACCTGTTTCGCCGCCGCCGAGAATCCCTCGTGCAGGCGCAGTCCGCTGAAAGGGTCGGGTTTCAGCTTCAACGAGATATCGACCATCGCGTTGATGACGTTGGAAGTACCGCGTATCGCGATCGACTGGGTTTTCGTCGCTTCGCTGGTGGCGAGAAAAAACGCAACCTGGGAAGCGTCGAGGGTGTGATGTTGAGTCAGGGCGTATCCGCCGGCTTCGGCCAGGGCACGAATTTCGGCTTCCGGGCGGTAGGCCGCTTCGGCAAACTCGGCTTGCCGGTAAAGCTCGGCAAAATCGATCCCGCCGGTCTCGCTCGCAGAAGCGGTCGCGGCAAGGCAGCAGAGAGACAACGCGAGCAGCGCCAGGGTCGCCGGGATTTGCAGGAATTGGTGTCTTCGCATGAGGCCGGAAATCGTTACGCAATAGCGGATTATACCGATTGCGGCGAATTGAAGGGGTTCGGAGCGAGAGGTAAATTTCTATTGGCGGGATACCTGCGTCGCAATCGATCGGCGGATGCGGCATCGTCCCGGTCGAGCCGAAGCTTGCGGTAGCGGGTTAAAGTGTCGAAACCGATTGGATAGCGCGTCGACAGCCCCCGTCGAGAATCGAAGGTATCGCATCGCGGTAGCTCCTGGCCCGAGACCGGAAAACCGCCAACCCGGCGGCCCGCAACGGTTACCACGGAATCTGCTTGCCGTTGTACTCGAGGAATCGACCGCTTTGCGCGCTGCCCGCCGATTGCAGGATCGACTTCAGGCCGGCAACGCTCTCGGCGGTGTCTATTTCCGCGTCCGGCCCGCCCATGTCCGTCTGTACCCAGCCCGGATGCAGGCTGATTACCGCGATACCCCGCCCGGCGAGGTCGATCGACAGACTCTTGACCACCTGGTTGACGGCGGTCTTGGAGCTTCGGTAGAGATAACTGCCACCGCTGCGGTTATCGGCGATACTGCCGACCTTGCTGCTGATCACTGCAACCAGTTTTTGCCGGCTGGCGGCAAGATGGGAAACGAACGCCTGCACCAGCATCAGCGGCGCGATGGTATTGACTTCCAGCACCTCGCGCCATGCGGCCGGATCCACTTTGCCGAAGGCAACCCCTTTCGGCCCGTAAATGCCTGCATTGCTCAACAGGATATCGATCGGACGGCCTTCCAGCCGTTTCGCCAGCTCGTCCACCCGGGCGTAATCGGTTACTTCCAGCGCCTGGACCTCGATCCCGGGATAACGCTCGCCGAGGGCTTGCAGGGCCTTCGCCGAGTCCGGATTTCTACAGCAGGCGATCACCTGCCAGCCGTCGGCGGCGAACTGTGCGCACAATTCCAGGCCGATGCCGCGATTGGCGCCGGTAATCAGCACGGTCGAATCGATCATTGCTCCCCCGCGGGGCGGAAAAATTGAATTGGGGATGATACGGCAACCCAGACGAAACTTTAAGCGCCGAACCCTTCGGGCGAGAGCGGCACGGGAAAATTCCTCGAGTTTGTCACTACCGGCAAACAGGCTATGATTCGAACAGCCTGTGCGGGGCGCGGCGACCTTCTGTCATCCCCGTGGAAATGGCGACGCTTTCGCCAGGGCGGGTACCGAGCGGCCGAGGGACGGACGAGAATCAACCTGCTGCCCGGCTGAAAAATATTTAAATACATCGCCTGGAGATCGCACCGTGATCGCGTCGACAACAACCGACTCGAACCCGAAACTGCCATGTTATTGATCGACAGACTCGCGGAAGAAAATATCCTCGCCGCCGCCCGCCGCGGCGAGTTCGAAGACCTCCCCGGTGCCGGAAAACCCCTGCGGCTCGACGACGATCGCGCCGTGCCCGAGGAATTACGCGTCGCCTATCGCATCTTGAAGAACGCGGGTTGCCTGCCGCCCGAACAGCAACTGCGCAGTGAGATCCGACATATCGAGAGCCTGCTCGACCGGCTCGAAGCCGACACCGACGAGCCGCAGCTCAGGCGCCGGCTGCTGTTGTTGAAGACGCGGTTCGCGCTGCAGCGACGCGATGTCAACCTGCTGATCGAGGAAGGCGCCTACCGCGAAAAGTTGCTGCGCCGGCTGGCGGACCGTCCAGCCCGCTGAGTCGCGGGTAAAGAAAGCGATACGAAGCCGGCCCGGACTCGCGCAGCCGCCGACCGCCTGGCTCACGGCTCGACATCGACTGGCGCGCAAATCAGTTCCGGCGAGAGCGAACCTCGGCAACCGCCTTTGCCAGGCAGAGGCTTTTTTCCTCGAGTTCGCCGGCCGAGATCAACGGTTCCCCGGACGCCGCGGCCGACCTCGCGAAGGCGATGCGGCGCAGCACCATGCCGGTTGCCCGCTTGCTAGCGATGTAACGGGATTGTTGGATCAGGGTTTGCATCGGGCTGTCGAACTTGACGGCCTTGTAGTAGCCGCCGAGGATGCCGAATGCGGTCACCGCACAGCTGGGAAACTCGTCGGCGCTGCAATGCTGCCTGCAAAGATTCGCCATCGGTGCTGCTGCCCGCGCGGTTTCGATCCAGCCGGCCAGGTCGTCGAAGTACTCGTTGCCGAAGTCGAAATCCGAACTTTGCACGCCGGTCTGATATCCGAACTCGACGAAATTCGCGGCGGCGTCGGTGTCGGCGGCGGTTAGTTCCGTCCTGCCGGAAATATGCTGCAGGGCGGTATCTCCCGGAGAAGACCCCGCTTGTGGATTCTGCAACGCGAGCACATAGGGCAGCATCTCGGACCCCTCGGGGAGAAACTCGACCAGCGCCGTCTTTTCCTGCTTCGAGCCATTGCCCGCGGCCTCGCGGATCAGGTCATATGCGGCTTCGGGCTCGCCGATTTCATACAGGTTTTTAATCGCCTCGAGATTCACCACAAGTGCCGAGCTTTCCAGCAATGCGGCCGCCAGCGGGTTGCCGGCCTTTGATTCGGTCTTCAACCAGGTCGGGCGGAACAACCCCTCGCCGGAAGTGGAACGAAATAATTCGACTCTTTCCTTGCGGGACAGGCCCTCGATAAAGTCGCTCGGCGCCTGATCGGTTGCCGCGATCCGCGACAATAGCAATCGTGCCGCGATATTGCCGTCGGCGGCAAGCCGGGCGAGTTCGGGGAGACTATCGGAATCGTTGTCCTCGAGCCAAAGCTCGACCGCGGCTTCGAAAGCCGGGTCGTTGGAGCCGGCAAGCTCGCTGGCCTGCGCGTGATGCGCGTGGAAGATGCCGATCAGTACGCAGGTCGCGATACTCGTCCACAGGCGAGGTTTATGTGCTGCCATCTTCCGGTCCCGTTGGCGGGACCTTTCAAACTAGCACAGCCGGCGGAAATTGTCAGCAACCGTAGCCGGTATTCGGGGCGAATCGAATTATCCCTGCCGGCCTGAAAACCGAAGCCGGGACGGAATCGGGTTCCCACCCACCGACAAATCGACTCAGACCCGTAAGGCGGGTAATTCCTCGGTTTTCGGCACGAAACGCAGCGCCACACCGTTATTGCACCAGCGCTTGCCGGTAGGCTGGGGACCGTCGTCGAATACGTGCCCCTGGTGGCCCTCGCAGCGGGCACAGTGGTACTCGGTGCGAGGCAGGATCAGTTTCCAGTCCCTCTTGGTGCCGACGTTGCCGTCGATGGCCTGGTAAAAGCTGGGCCAGCCGGTACCGCTGTCGAATTTGGCCGCGGACTCGAACAACGGCAGGTAACAGGCCGAGCAAATATAGGTACCCTCACGCTTCTCGTCGTTCAGCGGGCTGCTCCAGGGGCGTTCGGTGGCTTCTTCGAACAATACCTGATATTGCTGCTTCTCGAGAAGCTGCCGCCACTGGTCGTGGCTTTTTTCAATGGGTGGAAAGTTTCCCTTCATGACGCCGGAATCCTGGGCCGCGAGGCCGACACGGCTCGCGGCGAAACCCGCGGCCGTTGCCAGCGCACCGGCAATAAACAGTCGTCTATGCATACGAAGTCTCCGCAATTCATCTAAGGTTCTGACCGTTGATTGCGATTTTAATTCCCTGTACCGAAACGGCGCGGCGAACTAAAAATCGTGCGATGCATTAAGCAGGTTGTACTCGCCCTGCAGGCGCGCGGCCTCCAGTTCGAAATCATGGATATCGGATTCGAGCAGCGCGACGTCGGATTGTATTTGCTTGTACTGGTCCAGCAGGTTCTGGCGCTCCAATGCCGAGAGGCCGCCGGAAACCAGCGCCGTCTCGATATGGTCGCGCCGTTCGGCGAGCGCCGCGCGGTCTTCGTCCATATGCTGTGCGTCGCGTTGCAGGCGGTCGATTTCCTTGTCCAGCGCGTACAACCGATGTCCGGTTGCATGCGCGGCAAGAAAATCGCCTTCCAGGTCACCCGGGCAGACACCGGCATAGCCGCGTCCGGCGCGGCCCTGTCGGAATCCATTCGGCGGCGTGCAAAACTGGCGCACGCCGATCGCATGCCCGTCGCGATATGAGGCCAGATCGGGGGTAACACCGTATTCCGCGCAAGCCTTGCGATGGTTGCCGATATAGGAAACCGCACGCCCGGCGGCGCCGTCCTCGAGACCGATGGTCTGCCAGTCCGCCTGGCGGCACTCGGATTTGTCCATGGTCGCGCAGCTGGCGACAAGCAACACCACTGCCAGGCAGAAAATGTATCGGGATAATTTCATGCGCTAAACATCCGCTTTGGGTTGGTGGTCATCGGCGATGGGGACGACGGCAATTCCGCGAAGCCCCGTTATCGGCGACAGCTCGCATGATTATAGTACCGATTCGCGCCAGTACCCGACTGGCGCCCCCTGGGAATTGCATCGCCAGGGTCTCGGTGCCGGAGGCAGTTTAAATCGATGACTTTTTCGGCGACCCGCGATCGGTTAACCTGTGCTCTACCGCAATCTTTCCGACCGCCAGCAGCGCCTGTCCTCAGCATATGCCATGCCGAAAGCATCGATAGATAACCACGGATCGAAACGCTCTCCGGGCCTGCTTTGCGCCTTGCTGGTCGGTATCCTGGCGGCGGCCTGCGGATTCACGACGGCCCAGGCGCAATCCGACCCGCTCAGAATCGGCATCATCGGCACTGGAAATATCGGCGGTGCGCTGGCACGGCACTGGGCGCGCGCCGGACACGAACTGGTGATTTCGTCGCGCCATCCCGAGGAACTCGAGGCGCTGGCCGATGAACTGGGGCCGAAAGTGCGCGCCGCGACACCGGCGGAGGCGGCCAGGTTCGGCGATGTCGTGCTGGTTTCGGTGCCCTACAAGGCAATGCCGCAAATCGGTCGCGACTACGGAGACCTGCTCGCCGGCAAGATCGTCCTCGACACCGGCAATCCGATCCCGAGGCGTGACGGCGAGATGGCGGTGGAGGCGCTCGAAAAGGGTACGGGTATCGCCTCGGCCGAGTACCTGCCCGGGGCGCGCCTGGTTCGGGCGTTCAATTGCATTCCGGCGTGGTCGCTCGCCAACCGCGCGAACCGCAAACCCGAACGCATCGCGATCCCGATTGCCGGAGACGACTCCGAGGCGCTAGCAGTCGCGCGGCGCCTGGTAGACGACGCGGGCTTCGACGCGGTGGTCGTCGGCCGGCTGACGCGGGCGGGCAGTTTCGACCTCGGGCATGCGCTCGCCAGGGGCCATCTCACGGCTAGCGAACTGCGGCTCCTGGCCGACGAACGCTGGTAACGCCTCCCGCGGCTTCGAGAAAGATCGGGACAGGCCGGGTTCCGGCGTCGATGAACGCGGTCCGTCCCGATAAAGGCTAGTCCGCCGCGAAACAGTAAAGGTAGCCCGAGCCGCCGGTGCTGTTGAGGTTTTGCTGGCTGCAACCACGCGACGGATGCGCGGAATTCCAGGAAACGTTGCCGCCGCCGTGGCGATCGTGATGGCCGACCTGGGCGCTGCCCGCACCGTCCGCGGAGCTGGTCCAGTTGCTACAGGTATGATCGCCCTCTTCCCAGGGGAAGTAGGCGGTGCCGTCATCCCTGGAACCGGTCAGCATGTCGTGCTGGTTAGGCTCGTCGCCGCGTCCCTTGATCGAATTGCCGTTTTCGTCGAGCGCGGTTCGCTTGACGATATTCGGGTTGATATGCAATTGGTCCAGATCGCCGGCGACCAGTTCGCCCCGCGCGTTGTACCAGGGGCCGATACCGATCCGGTCGCGGGCCGAGATACCGCGCGTCTTGCCGTCCGTCGACTGCGTG
>Ga0210101_1000412_pt1 | contig 14202 bp, 12 predicted proteins | sample Muzzi_PWC_D1_FD_185534 | JGI IMG/M metagenome (GOLD analysis project Ga0210101, IMG submission 185534) | Wetland microbial communities from San Francisco Bay, California, USA, that impact long-term carbon sequestration - Muzzi_PWC_D1 (SPAdes) | ecosystem: Environmental > Aquatic > Marine >... | reverse complement strand
CGGACCTGTGCCGGCCGAAGTGCGAGCGAAGCGAGCGGCCTCACACCACCGACCCCCACCTACACCATGTCCATTCTCAGCATGAGCGGTGCACTGAAGCCAACGAAACGATCATTCGACGCATGACCCGGCGCCCAAACAGCCGCGTCGTGCCGTCCCATGCGCCAAATAAACACTTCGAGCCCCTCCGGGCACGATCCGTACTCCAAACGTACAGCTCATCACCAACTCCGCCGACCGACCTCCCCTACCCACCACGACGCAACTGCTCACCCGGCACCCCTTCGAGCAGATGGTCGAGGCTGATCGGGATGCCCTTGACGTCGAGCACGGTGTCGTACTGGAGCGGGTTTTCGGGCAGCTCATGGCGGGCTCCTTGCCGGCCTCGGGCGGCGGTTGTCGGCGGACAGACCGCGGGGCGTGACTTTTCTTAGACCACACAACGCTTCGACAAGGAGTAACGGACGGAGCGCCGGAGATCGGCTCGGGAGCCGACCCTCCCGTCCCGATCCCTTCAACTCTTCCGTGTTATGGTATTGTCTTTAAAAATGAATTGAAGCCCCCGATTGAGGCCCCCGAACGGTGCGCCTCCGCCTAGCGGCATCGGACGCGCCACATGGGAAGACCGACTCTGCTGAGCCGATATCCAGGCTCCGCCGGGAGACGAATTGACCATCAGATGGAGGAACCCATGACCCTGACTCGCCTGACCCTTTGCGCCCTTGTACTCCTCGCCTTGCCGACCTTCGCTGCCGGAACCGACCTGCTGCCGGCAACCGGGGATCTGCCCGTCGCGGGACCCCTGGCAAACGAAGCACCTGCAGACGGACACTTCGGCTGCTCCGGCTCGCTCTCTACGGTCGAGCCGTCCGAGGCCGAGCCAATTCAGCTTTGGCTCGGTTCCGCGGCGGAGCTCCTCGCCTCCGCCATCGATCCGACCCCGGCTCCGCAGGTGACCGGCTTCAGTTGCGGCGGACCGTTTCCTGTGAATCAGCCCGGCGCGTGCAACCAGACTTGCGCCCCCTGCTACAGGAACTCCGACTGCCCGGTGGTCGTCGGGCGGCCGCAGAAGTGCTGTACGTACTGTCCCTGATCGGCTGTCGAGCCAAGCCCCCGCTGGTCGCTGAGGCTGGCGGGGAGCTTGCTCCCCACTGACCTACCGGCCCCGCACCGTCTCCTTGAGCCGGCGGATCTCCTCCAGCCGCTCCCGGAGCCGCCCTTCGAAGCCCCGGTCGGTCGGCTGGAAGAAGCGCTCGCCACGGAGCTCTTCGGGCAGGCAGTCGATGCCTCCCACGCCCTCTTCGGTGTCGTGGGCGTAGACGTAGCCTTCGCCGTACCCCTCGTCTTTCATCAGCCGCGTGGGGGCGTTTCTGATCACCTTGGGCACGGGGTCGGCCGGGCGCTCCTGGATCACCCGCCGGGTGCGCTTGGAGCCGGCGTAGAGGGCGTTCGACTTGGGCGCGAGCGCCAGGTAGACGCAGGCCTGGGCGAGGGCGAGCTCACCCTCGGGGCTCCCGAGCCGATGGTAGGCGTCCCAGGCGGCGAGGGTCTGGGGGAGGGCCCGGGGGTCGGCGAGGCCCACGTCCTCGCTCGCGAAGCGCACCATGCGGCGGGCGATGTAGAGCGGGTCCTCACCCGAGAGGAGCATGCGCTCCAGCCAGTAGAGGGCGGCGTCGGCGTCGCTCTCCCGAAGCGACTTGTGGAGCGCGGAGATGAGGTTGAAGTGCTCCTCGCCCGCCTTGTCGTAGAGCAGGGTCTTCTTCTGCTCGACCCGACGGACGGTGTCGAGGGTGATGGCGTCCTCTCCGGCGTCGGCGACCGCCAGCTCGAGCAGGTTGAGGGCCCGGCGGGCGTCTCCGGAGGCGAGCTGGGCGATCTCCGCCAGGGCCTCCGGGTCGGCGTCGACTGGAGCGGCCTCTTCCCCCGACGCCTCCAGGGCACGGCGGAGGATCGCCCCCAGGGCGTCGGTTCCGAGCGGCTCGAGCACCACCACCCGGCAGCGCGACAGCAGCGCCCCGTTGAGCTCAAAGGAGGGGTTCTCCGTGGTCGCCCCGACGAGCACGATGTCGCCCTTCTCCACGTAGGGGAGGAAGGCGTCCTGCTGGGCCCGGTTGAAGCGGTGGATCTCGTCGACGAAGAGGAGCGTCCGCCGGCCCGAGGAGGCCCGGAGCCGCGCCGCGTCCGCCATCACCGCCTTGACCTCCTTGATGCCGGAGGTGACCGCGCTGAACGGTACGAAGTGGAGGTCGGTGGCGGCGGCGATGATGCGGGCGAGCGTCGTCTTGCCCGTCCCCGGCGGTCCCCAGAAGATGAGCGACGGCACTCGCCCCTCGTCGATCGCCCGCCGCAAGAACGCACCGGGGCCGACCACCTTCTCCTGGCCGACGACCTCGTCCAGGGAGCGGGGCCGCATGCGCTCGGCCATGGGCGTGCCGGGGCCCGCCGGCTCGTCCGCCGGCCGCTCGGGGGTCTGGTCGTCAAAGAGGGTCGCCACGGGGGTTCCCGGGTTCAGTCCGTTTCGGGGCGCATGGTCTGGACGCCGAGCTCCAGGGCTTCGACCACCGCGTCGGTGAAGCCGGAGGTCGTCGCCTCGCCACCCAGGTCCGCGGTCCGTACGCCGCGCTCGATCACCACGTGGCGCAGAGCCCGGCGGATACGGTTCGCCACGTCCGCCTTGTCCATCGCCTCGAGCATGAGGATCGCCGAGCGCATGAGCGCCAGGGGGTTGGCCTTGTTCTGGCCGGCGATGTCCGGCGCGCTGCCGTGGACCGCTTCGAAGACCGACCCGACCTCGCCGATGTTGGCGCCGGCGACGACGCCCAGGCCGCCCACCAGCCCCGCCCCCAGGTCGGAGACGATGTCGCCGTAGAGGTTCTCGAGCAGCAGCATGTCGTACTGCTCCGGATGCAGCACGAGCTGCATGCACATGTTGTCGATGATCCGGTCGTCGGCCTCGATGTCCGGGTAGTCCTCGGCGACCCGGCGGAAGCACTCCAGGAACAGGCCGTCCGACTTCTTCATGATGTTGGCCTTGTGGACGGCGGTGATCCGCCGGCGGCCGTGCCGCCTCGCGTGCTCGAACGCGTAGCGGGCGATCCGCAGCGACGCCTTCTCGGTGATGATCTTGAGGCTCTCGACGACGCCTGGAACCACCTCGTGCTCCAGGCCGCTGTAGAGGCCTTCGGTGTTCTCGCGCACCACCACCAGGTCGACCCCTTCGAAGCGGGACGGCACGCCGGGGAGCGTGCGCACCGGGCGGACGTTGGCGTAGAGCCCGAGCTCCCGGCGCAGCCGCACGTTGACCGACTGGAAGCCCTTGCCCACCGGGGTGGTCACGGGGCCCTTGAGGGCGACGCGGGTACGGCGGATGGAGTCCAGGACCGCTTGCGGCAGCGGGTCGCCGTGGCGGGTGAGCGCTTCGGTGCCCGCGGTCTGGACGTCGTAGTCGAGGTCGGCGCCCGCGGCGTCGAGCACTCGGCGGGTCGCTTCGCTCACTTCGGGGCCGATCCCGTCGCCCGGGATCAGCGTGATCGTTTCGGTCATCGTCCTTCTTCCTGGGTCGTTCGTTCGGTCATTCCGGTTCGTCGCTTCCGCCGTGGAGCACCGCCAGCTCCAGCAGCCCTTCTCCCTCGAAGACATCCGAGACCGGCAGCACCCGGGCACCCTGCTCGTAGTCGAAGCAGAGGTCCTCACGATCGAGCCGGCCCAGGGCTCCCTGGTCCTGGTATAGCACCACGATCCGGCCCCCCGCCCGCAGCAGGTCGCCCCGGGCGACCTCCACCGGGCGTGCCTTGGCGGAGGAGACGGCCTCGGTGGAGCCCGCCCAGAGCGGGCCCGTCTCCAGGTCCACCTCGGTCCACGCCAGGTCCTCGGAGGAGCGGCCGGCCGCCTCGATCACCTCCCGAATCAACGGCAGGCGCGTGAAGGAGACCCGGCTCCTGGTGAGCTCGGTGAGGCGCCGGAGCATCTCGGTGTTGGACGACTCCACCGGCTCGATCTGGGTCAGCCCGAAGGCGAGCGAGGCCGGGCCGGCCGGGCCCGGGTAGCCGGCGTAGACCGTCGGGAAGTCGGCCGCTCCCTCCGGCAGAGCGCTTCCCCCGGGGGAGGTCACGCGCAGCTTGGGAGTGACGCTCTTTTCGTCCTCGAACAGCTCGATCCGCACCTGGTAGCGCTGGGTTCCGAACGGGCGCCGGCCCACGGCGCTGCCGTTGCGGGCGAGGCTCTGGTCGAAGCGCGACTCGAGGCGTCCGGGAACGGACCAGACGAGCGGCCACTCCAGATGGAAGTACTCGGTGAACGCCACCCGGCCGATGTGCTCCAGAGCCTTCACCTTCACGTAGGGTGCGGGCCCTTCCACCGTGAACCAGAAGATCTTCACCACCCAGGGGCGGTCCCACCTCTGGAGCGCTTCCCCGTCGATCCGCTCGCCACCGATCTCGAGCGCCGGCGCCTCGGTGTAGTACACGGGCTCCCCGCCACGCCCCTCCGCCTCGAGCACGGCATGGAGGGTGAAGTCCTGGCCCGGCTCGATCGCGACCGGACCGACGACCGCCGTGTCGCTTCCCTCCGGTTGGATCGCCACGAGCGCCCGAACGGGCGCCGGTGCGAACCGCTCCTGGGCCTTCGGCCAGAAGACGACGAGCGCCACCAGCGCGGTGACGGTCACGACGATGATGCGGATGATGCGTTTCGAAGGATCGGTGGTGGAGGATGGGTCCATGGTGGGTCGTCTCTCCGCGTTCTGGGTCGATCGCCGAGCCCGGTCGCCGGCGGTGGGCCCGTGGTGTGTTGTCGGGCCGAGGATCGGAGTCGGCCGGGCGCTCGAGGGGGAGGTCCCCAGCGGGGCTCGGCGGGCTCCGCCCGGGTCCGTCGGAGGTCGTTTCCGGTCAGCCCGCGTGAGCTACCCGGCCCGGCCCGGCTCGAGCTCGGCGAGCCGCGCGACCACGTCCCGGTAGTTGGTGTTGATCCCGTACAGGTCGACGAAGGTGCCGTAGGCGGCCTCGCTGTCGCCGGCCGCGGCCTGGGCGTTGCCCAGGTCGTAGAGCAGCCCGAGGTGATCCTCTTCCGGAATCCCTTCCGCCTCGAGGCCACGCTGGTACCACTTGACCGCGAGCTCCGGCATCCCCTTCTCCTGGAAGCACAGGCCGAGCATCGAAGCGCACTCGACCAGAAAGCTCGGGCTCTTGGCGGCGAGCTGGAACTCGCCGATCGCCTCGTCCAGGAGGCCCATCTCCCGGTAGGCGATCCCCAGGTTGAAGTGGGTGTCGTAGTCCTCGGACGAGAGGTTCTCCGACACGCCCTTCTTGAACCCTTCGACGATGTCTTCGAGCGACTGCTCCGTCGACGAGACCAGGAGATCCTCGCCGGCGTGGAGCGCGCCGTCGGCCGTCAGCTCCTGCTCGAGCTCGGCGCCCAGATCGAAGAAGTCGTCCTCGGCCGCGAACAGGGCGCCGTCGCTGGCGGGTGCCGACACCTCGTCGAGCCAGCCGATGCCACTGTCGGCGGCGGCCGGCGCCGGCTCCGGCGGCTCCTTCGGCGTTGTCATCGGTGTTGGGGCCGGTGGCGGCTCGGCAGGAATCCGCGCGTCCGACCCCTCCACCGCACCCAGGTCGATCTCCTCGCGCAGGCTGTCGCCCAGGGCTCGCAAGGGATCGACGCCGAAGTCTTCGGCCGCGACTTCGGTCGGTTCTTCGATTGCTTCCTGGACCGCCTCCTGGGCCACCTCCGTGGCCGGCTCGAGCAGCGGCTCCTCGGCCGGTTCGGGGGCAGCCTCCGGAGCCTCCGCGACCTCCTCCGCGGGTGGCGGAGGTGCCGGCTTCTTGCGCTTCGGCCTGGAGCCCACGAACTCGGCGCTCAGCTCCGCCAGGGCGGCGTCCACGTCCTCGGCAGCACGCTTCCGGGAGGCTGGAGCCCTCTCGGCCGCCTCGGCTTCGGCCTCGGCCGCGGTCTCCGGAGCCACCTCGCTCGGTGGCTCCACGTCCGGTAGCTCGAAGCGGTCCTCGGCGAGGTCGACCTCGATGGCCTGCGGCTCGGGCTCGTCGTCCGTCAGCTCGAAGACCACCTCACCCGAGCTCTCCGGCGCCTCGGCTTCGGCCAGGACGTCCGGCTCCGCTTCGACCAGGACGTCAGGCTCCGCCTCGGGGAACCCTTCGGCCGCCGGCTCCTCGGCCTCGACCTCGACCTCGAAGCCGGGCGGTGGGACGACGGTGAGACCGGAGAGCTGATACCCCTCCTCCCCGAGCCGCTCCCAGACCTCTGGCCAGATCTCGTCGTCCCCGACCTCGCCCGCCACCTCGACCATCCGGCTCGCCACCGCGGCGGCGCGGCCGTGGCGGCCGGCCTCCAGGTGGAGGGTGACCATCAGGCGATAGCCCTCGAGATGGCGCGGGTAGCGCTGGAGCAGCTCCGCGAGGCGGTCGAGTGCCTTCTCCTCGATCCCGTAGCGGACCAGGACCTCGGCCTCGGTGAAGAGCTCGTCCGGCCCCCCGCTCTCGTCCGCGTGGACCTCGGCGGCGGTCCGTTCGAGCAGGTCGTGGTCCAGGTCGACCCTCGACGGCTCCGGCTGTGCCAGGTCGACCATCTCGACCGGCTCTTCCACCTCGTCCGGCTCGACCGACTGGTACGTCTCGGCTGTTTGCGGGGGCGGCGTGAGATCGAGCAGCCCTTCGTCATCGGCATCCAGGTCGAGCTCGAACTCGAACGTGCCGGTGGCTCCCTCAGGCGGCGATGCCTCCTCGGCGGCAGGCGCCGCAGGCTCGGGCGCGGGCTCGCTACGGGTGCCGGTCCAGGTGCCGGTTCCACCTTCCTCCCAGGCCGCGCCCCGCCGCTCGCGATCTTCCAGCATGTCGGCCGGAGGCTGCACCAGGCTCTCGGGCTCTTCGAGGTCGAAGCCCTCGAGCTCCAGCTCGCCCAGGTCCGGCGCTGCCTCCGGCTCGGTCAGATCGACCTGGCCGGCGCCTCCCATCCCGGCGGGCTCCGCCGACTCGGCCGCCTCGACCGGCTCCCCGGGGGGCTCGAGCTCGACCACCTCGGCGGAATCGAGTCCCGCAGCGGTTCCATGACCGAGGGTGGACGCGGTCTGTTCTTCGCCCTCCCCCTCGATGACCGAGGCGGTGGAAGCATCGTGTCCCGTCGCCTCCTCAGCGGCCGGTGCCGGAGCCTCGGCGGCGGCCTTCGCCCCGTCGTCGGCCGCGCCGAGGCCGGCGACCCGGGCCACCTGCTCGGCCTTCGGGTTGCGCTCGACCGCCAGAGAGAGGAAGCGAGCGGCCGCGGCCACGTGACCGGACTCCTTGAGCTTGAGGACGCCGTCGGTGATGAAGCCGATGTCCTCCGACGTCACCGCCAGGCCCCGCTCGTAGACCTGGGCGGCCTCTTCACCCCGGCCGTGCTCCAGCATCAGCTCGGCGATGGCGCGGTACTCGCCAAGGGCCGCACTGATCATGCCGTCCTTCTGGTAGAGCTCGGCGAGCTTGGCGTGGTGGGTCGGGTTGTCCGGCTCGAGCTCGACCATCCGCTCGTGGACCTTGAGCGCGGAGGCCGGCTTGTCGTGCTTCTGGTAGTAGTCGGCGAGCACCTGGTACTGGGTGCGCGCCTCGTTGACCAGGCCCTGGCGGTGGTAGAGATCGGCGAGCTGCTCGTAGATCTCGAGCAGCGTCGGGTCCAGCTTGATGATCTTCTTGTAGATCGCGATCGCCTTGACGAGGAACCCGTCTTCGGCGTACTGCTCCGCGATCCGCTTGAACAGCTCGATCGCCTCGCTGTTGCGGCTGATCCGAGCGTAGAGATCCCCGACCCGGTTGAGGGTCGAGATGTCGTTGGGGTTCTCGCTGAGAAGCTTCCTGTACTCCTTGATCCCCGACTCGATCTTGCCCCGGGAGATGAGCTTCTCGGCGTTGTGGACGACCTTCTCGCGGGAGGCCCGGAGCATCACGCACCTCCCCCGAAGCGTGGAACCGAGCCGCGCATCCGTTCACCCCACGCGACGCGCAACCACGGCACACGGCAACCGGCCGGCGGCCAGCCGACCGACCTTTCGCTGCCCGTCCCGCGTAGCGTCACGTTCTCCGGCCTTAGGGGGAAGTCACGCGTTCGGCCGCTGCTCCTGACGCTCCTCGATCCGAGCAGCCTTGCCGCGAAGACCACGGAGGTAGTAGAGCTTGGCGCGCCGTACTTTGCCTCTCCGAACCACCTCGAGCTTGGCCACGTTCGGGGAGTGCAGGGGGAAGATCCTCTCGACGCCGACGCCGCCGCTGATCTTGCGCACGGTGAAGGTCTCGCGGGTGCCACCGCCGCGGCGGCCGATCACCACACCCTGGTACACCTGGATCCTGGATTTCTCTCCCTCGACGACCCGCACGTGCACCCGCACGGTGTCGCCGGGGCGAAAGTCGGGGAGCGTGTCCTCGCGGAAATAGCTCTGTTCCACGTCCTGGAGCTGATTCATGGCTCTCATCCTCTCTCTGAACCACCCTGTCGGGAGGGCGAACGTCAATTATTTCGGATCGGTCGATAGGGTGCAAGAAGGCTTCCTCGTGCACTCACCCCGCCGATCTGTCCCGGAGCGCGAAGCGACCGGCGATCATGCGCCGGGCGCCGGTCCTCCGTCCGGGCCTTCGGTCAGTCCTCTTCGTGCTGCTCGTGCTCGGACCGCAAGCGGTCGAGCTCGCGCCGCTGCTCGTCGGTCAGCTCGGCCCCGTCCAGCAGGTCGGGCCGCTTCTCCCAGGTGGCGCGGAGCGCCGCCCGCTCGCGCCACCGCTCGATCGCGGCGTGGTCGCCGGACAGCAGCACGTCCGGCACCTCGAGCCCTTCGAGCTCCGCCGGCCGGGTGTAGTGCGGATGGTCGAGCAGACCCCGGCGAAAGCTGTCCTCGTGGACGCTCTTGGCCAGGCCGACCACGCCCGGAACCTGGCGCGACAAGGCTTCCACCAGCACCATCGCCGGCAGCTCGCCGCCCGAGAGCACGTAGTCGCCGATCGAGATCTCCTCGTCGACCACCAGCTCCCGCACCCGTTCGTCGATCCCCTCGTAGCGGCCACACAGCAGCACCAGCTCGTCGTGCTCGGCCGCCAGGGCGCGCACCGCCGCGTCGTCCAGCCGCCGCCCCTGGGGCGACAGCAGCACGCGCCAGGGCTTGCCCTCTCCCTCCTCGCCCAGGGCCGCGGAGACCGCGCGCACCGCCTTGACCCAGACCGGCGCGCTCATCACCATCCCACCACCGCCGCCGTACGGCTCGTCGTCGACGCTCCGGTGGCGGTCCTCCGTGAACTCCCGGAGGTCGTGAACCGTCACCTCGAACAGCCCGTCCTCGACCGCCCTGCCGACCAGACTGGTCCGCAGGAAGGGCTCGAAGAGCTCCGGAAAGATGGTCAGGATCTGGATACGCATGCTTCGACCAGACCTTCCGGGAGATCGAGCTCGATCGTGCCGGCCCGGGTGTCGACCGAGCGGACCATCGTGGCGACGAAGGGGACCAGCAGGCGGCGCTTACTCTCTCCGGCTACCTGCTCGACCGCCAGCAGCACCCCGCCGCCGTCCTCGATCACGTCGGCCACCTCACCCAGGTCCCCTTCGCGGGCGTCCCGGACCCGGCAGCCGACGAGCTGGAAGTAGTAGTACGTGCCCTCCGGAGGCTCCGGAACCTGGCTCCGTTCGACTTCGAGCAGCGCGCCGCGCAGACCATCGACGGCATCCCGATCCTCGATGCCCTCGAAACGAACCAGCAGGACTCCCTTGTGGGGACGAACCGAGGTGATCGTCAGGTGCCGCGGGCCGCCGGAGAGACCGGAAGCACCCTCGGTACCGAGGGCCGGCGACACCAGCAGCTCGCGACCGACGGCGAAGCGATCGGGCGTGTCCGAAAAGGACTCGACGACTACCTCACCGCGAACACCGTGGGGCCGGCGAATCCTGCCGACCTCGACGGTCCCCGGCAAGTGCCGCTCAGAGCTCGTCTTCTTCGAGGATCTTGAGCTCATAGCGGGCCCCGTCGCGGGCCCCGCGCGCGTCGAGGAGTGACCTCAGAGCCCGGGCGGTGCGGCCCTGACGGCCGATCACCTTGCCCAGGTCCTCCGGATCGACGGCGAGCTCCAGCCGAACGGTTCCGCCCTCGGGCACCTCGTAGACCTCGACCTCGTCGGGGTAGTCCACCATGGTGCGGACGAGCTCTTCGAGCTCTTCGCTGACCGTGGCCACGTTACTTCTCCTCGCCAGCCTCCGCGGGGGCGGCCTCGGCCTCGGCCTTGGCCTCCTTCGGGGCCTCGTCTTCCTTCGCCTCCTCGGCCTGCTCCTCGGCGGGAGCGGCTTCGGCCTTCTCCTCCTCGGCCTGCTCCTCGGCGGGAGCGGCTTCGGCCTTCTCCTCCGCGGCCTGCTCGGCGGGAGCAGCTTCGGCCTTCTCCTCCGCGGGCTGCTCGGCGGGGGCCTCGGCGACCTGCTCGACGGGAGCCTCGGCCTCCTTCTTGGGGGCGGCCGGGGGCTTGGCCTTGGCGGCGGCAGCCTCTTGCTCGGCCTTCGCCACACGCCCCGTGCGGATGTCCTTGACCAGCTTCTTGACCGTGGGCGACATCAGCGCGCCCTGACCCACCCAGTGCTCGATCCGTTGTACGTCGATCTTGACCGAGGGGGGCTTGGCCATCGGGTCGTAATGCCCGACTTCTTCGACCGCTGGGGCCGTCGGCACGGACCGGGAATCGCTCACCACCACCCGGTAGAACGGGCGATGACGCTTCCCCATCCGGCGGAGCCGAATCTTCAGCATCTTCCTATACCTCCAACTTGGACTGTCGTCGCTCGGCGTGGGTTCCCGCCGCTAGAGCGCACACGAACGCCGCACGGGCCGGGCGGGCCACACAAAGGCGGCTAGTCTAGCACTTCGATAGACGGTTGCATAGGCCAAGGATCTAGAAGCCTCCGGGCAGGCCCATCTGCCCACCCAGCATCTTCTTGAGCATCCCGGAACCCCGCACGTTCTTCATCATTTTCTGCATGGTCCGGTACTGCTTGAGCAGGCGATTGACGTCCTGCACCCGCGTTCCGGAACCGGCGGCGATCCGCTTGCGGCGGCTGCCGTTGAGCACCTTGGGCCGGCGCCGCTCGAGCGGCGTCATGGAGTTGATGATCGCCTCGATCTTGCGCAGCTCGCCCTCGTCGACGCTCGCCCCCTGGAGCCCCTTGAACGGGCCCGCCTTGGGGAGCATCTCCATGAGCTGAGACATCGGCCCCATGCGCCGGAGCTGACGGAGCTGATCGCGCAGGTCTTCGAGCGTGAACGCCTCACCGACCATGCGCTTGGCCAGGCGCTCGGCCTCGCCCTTGTCGATCTTCGCCTCGGCCTGCTCGATGAGCGACATCACGTCGCCCATGCCGATCATCCGCGAGGCCATGCGCTCGGGGCGGAAGAGCTCGAGCTCCTCGGCCTTCTCGCCGACGCCGACGAAGCGGATCGGCACTTTGGCCACGGTGCGGATCGAGAGCGCCGCGCCGCCCCGGGAGTCGCCGTCCAGCTTGGTCAGGATGACGCCGGAGAGATCGAGCGCCTCGGCGAACTCGGCGGCGCTCTTGACCGCGTCCTGACCGGTCATTGAGTCGGCGACGAACAGGATCTCGTCCGGGTCGAGGATCTTGGCGACGCCCCGGAGCTCGTCCATCAGGGCTTCGTCCACGTGGAGCCGGCCGGCGGTGTCGACGAGCACCGTGTCCCAGCCCCGATCCTTGGCCTCGTCGAGCGCCCGGCGCACCAGCGCGTGAACCGCTTCGCCCTCCGGCCCGCCCTGGGGGACGATCACCGGCACGTCCACCTGACCGGCCACCTGCACGAGCTGCTCGACCGCGGCGGCCCGCTGGAGGTCGGCCGCGACCAGCACCGGGTGGCGGCCGTTCTTCTTGAGCCGCAGGGCGAGCTTGCCGGAGGTGGTGGTCTTGCCCGAGCCCTGGAGGCCGCAGAGCAGCACCACCGAGGGGCGCGAGGGGTGCCGCAGCTCTTCGCCGTCCTCACCCAGCAGGGCGACCAGCTCGTCGCGGACGATCTTGACCACCTGCTGGGCCGGGGTCAGGCTCTCGAGCACCTCCTGGCCCAGCGCGCGCTCCCGGAGCCGGGCGATGAACGGCTTGACCACCCGGAAGTGGACGTCCGCCTCGAGCAGCGCGAGCCGGATCTCCCGGAGAGCCGCCTGCAAGCCCTCTTCGGTAACCTTGCCCTGGCCCTTGATCTGGCGGAAGACGTCCTGGAGCTTGGTCTGTAGACCGTCGAACATCGAAAACCCCGTACCGGAAATCGTCTCTGGAGAGGACACGGCACCGCGGGCGCGGGGCCGTCACTTCGGTCCGCAGATGCTAACACGCACGGGCGGCCGGAGCTTCCGGCAGGAAACCGCGCCGTATACTCCCTGCCCCATGGAACGACGCGCCAAGATCATGGCCACCCTCGGCCCGGCCAGCTCGAATGACGAGGTTCTGGCCCGGATGCTCGACGCCGGGCTCGACGTGGTTCGCCTCAACCTCTCCCACGGCACCCACGACAGCCATCGCGAGCTCATCCGCACCGTCCGCCGCCAGGCTGAGGCCAGGCGGCGGTTCATCCCCATCGTGCTCGACCTGATGGGCCCCCGCTACCGGCTGGGGGATCTACCCGACGGGCGCCGCCTCCTCGAAGAGGGCACGACCGTCCGCCTGGTGGCCGACGCCCGGGAGAAGGGCGACCTGCCCCTCGGCCGCGCCGATCTCCTCGAGCACCTGCACCAGAGCGAGCGGGTGCTCATCGACGGGGGCCTGATCGAGCTGGAGGTCACCGGGCTCGAGGCGAGCGCCGCCGCCGGACCGCGCCGTGCGGTCGCCGCCCGCGTTCTCCAGGGTGGACCGGTGTCGAGCCGCAAAGGGATCAACCTTCCCGACAGCACTCTGCCGTTCGAGATCTCGGACAAGGACCGGGAGGACATCCTCTTCGCCGTCGAAGAGGGGCTGGACTACCTGGCGGCGAGCTACGTAGACCGGGCCGAGAACCTCGAGGCTCTGCGGCAGATCTCGCGCGAAGCGGGCGACGAGCTGCCGGTGATCGCCAAGCTCGAGCGCCAGGGGTCGATCGAGCGGCTGGACGAGCTGGTGGAGTCGGCCGACGCTCTGATGGTGGCGCGCGGGGACCTGGGCGTCGAGGTGCCGCTCCACCGGGTGCCGGTGCTTCAGAAGGAGATCATCGCCGCCGGCCGGCGGCAGGGAAAGCCGGTGATCGTGGCCACCCAGATGCTCGAGTCGATGATGGGTCACCCGCGGCCGACCCGGGCCGAGGCATCGGACGTGGCGAACGCGGTCTTCGACGGCGCCGACGCGCTGATGCTCTCCGGCGAGACCGCCGCGGGCGAGTACCCGGTAGAGGCAGTGGAGGTGATGGCGCGGATCGTCGCCGAGGCGGAGGGGTACGACCTGCGGGTGAGGGGGGGCCGCCCGGCGGGTGGCCCCCGCGCGATCGGCGCGATCGGCGCGATGGGAGCCGTGGGCGGCGGCCGGGCGTTCGGAGCAGGTGGCGCCGAGGGCCTGGAGCGGCGGGAGGCGGCGAGTGCTCTGGCCGTGGCCGAGGTGGTGTCGGCGGCGGGGGTCTTTGCCGCGGATCGGCTGCCGGTGCGTCAGGTGGTGGCGTTCAGTCAGGGGGGATTCACCGCCCGCATGATCGCGCGGAGCCGCCCGGAGGCGCCGGTGCTGGTCTTCACGACCGACCCCCGGGTGGCACGCCGGGCGCAGCTCGTCTGGGGTGTGCGGCCGCTCCTGATGGGGGCCGAGGTGGAGCATCACGATGAGGTGGTCGAGGTGGTGGAGCATCAGCTCCTGGCCGCCGGGCTGGCGGAGCCGGGGGAGACGATCGTCATCCTGATGGGCGACCCGATCGAGGAGCGGCCGTTGACGAATCTGATGCGGGTGCACACGCTACGCGCTTTCTAGCCTGCACACGGTGCGCGTAGGGTGCCCGTAGGGCGCGCGTAGGGTTCGCGTAGGATGCCCGTAGGGTGCGCGTAGGGTGCGCGTAGGGTGCGCTTCAGCGCACCGGGGCACCCGGCGCACCGGCGCACCGCACCGGGACACCGGGCCGGGGCACCGGCGCACCGCAGCACCGCCGGAGCACCGGAGCGCGAGAGCGCGAGAGCACCGGGTTCGAGGATGGCACGCGGTCCTTCGGCGAGGCGTGGTCGAGAGCGTCGCGGGGCCTCCCGGCCGGGGACC
>Ga0210101_1000411_pt1 | contig 14205 bp, 15 predicted proteins | sample Muzzi_PWC_D1_FD_185534 | JGI IMG/M metagenome (GOLD analysis project Ga0210101, IMG submission 185534) | Wetland microbial communities from San Francisco Bay, California, USA, that impact long-term carbon sequestration - Muzzi_PWC_D1 (SPAdes) | ecosystem: Environmental > Aquatic > Marine >... | reverse complement strand
CAATGCACCCCGCCATGTGATGCACCAAGGGATCCCGATCCCTCGGTCTCAATGACATAACTCTATGAATTCTATGAAGAGGGCATGTGACCTGGGATTATGAGGAACACGCACCGGAACGGCAAGCCGAAGCATTCCAGGCGTCTTTTCAGTTGAACCGACCTCGACCAACATCATGCCGACCCGTTCGCAACGTTTGAATTCACCTGCCTGCACGGCTATTCCGCAGGTCCGGTGGAATGATGGGTTGGCCGGCGCGTTAAGCGACAATATCAATTTCACCGCGCAAATATTCGACTGCGCTTCCGGATATGAGTACGCGGTTACCTGAGAGCCTGCAACTGAGGTCTCCACTACGAGGCGACAATTGCTTCGCCGTTAAGCTCGATTTCCCCAGACGTGCAGCCCAATACGGAACCAGTGTGCAGTGGGCCGAGCCAGTGACCGGATCTTCGGGAATTCCCGCACCTGGAGCAAAAAATCGTGATACGAAGTCCACGGTTTCCCCTGGGGCGGACACAATGACAGCAAAAGCATCGAGCGCTGCTATGCGCGCGAAATCCGGCTGAAGGTTCTGGACATCGGATTCACAATCAAGAATTGCCAAAAGATCACGAGCAAGAAACACCTCTCCTGGACTGACGCCCAAGGCGGACACCAGCTGTTCAGAAACTTCAACCGGTACACCTGGCCTTGCGGGGAAATTCAAGGTCAGGTGATCGGCACTGCGGGCGACGACAAGGTTTCCGCTACGTGTGGCGAATGTGAGTTGATCGGCTGAGGGCATGATATGCCGGAACAGGACATGAGCCGCGGCTAACGTGGCATGGCCACATAAATCAACTTCGACAGTCGGCGTGAACCACCGCAAAGGAATCTCGTTTGACCCCGGAATAACAAATGCAGTTTCCGCCAAATTGTTTTCTGCGGCGATAGCGGCGAGGACTTTGTCGGGAAGCCAGCTTTCAAGCAGCACGACAGCTGCGGGATTGCCTCCAAAGAGATGACTACTGAAGGCGTCGATCTGAAACAGTGGAAACTTCATATGGACAATCCTGTGGCCGGCCAACGTCTATTAGGAGGTCTAAAAGGTAATGTTATCTAGCAATTTTTTGGTCCAGTTTAAAATTCACTTTCATGAGCATCAATAAATTACTTTCATGTTACATAGCCTTATGGAATTTACATACCAGGCTGAAATTCATGGAATGGCAACTTCCAGTACGTTCCTGCCCTCCAGACTGAAAATTTGTACTTCCGTCCAGGGTTGTCTCCGGTCCTTTAGCTATTTCTTATATTAGCGTTTGGTGCAGGACCACTTCCGACCCGATTCTGTTATTACGGAAGCTTGACTCAACCGCTTGATCCGATTTCTCTCGCCCACCGAGTCAGTATTTCAATCACAGCTTGCTTCGTCATTATTCTGGCGATACCCTGTTTATCTGCCAACGCTGATTGATGCACGGGACACTAATCCTGAAAAAGGTTGCACAGTTAAAGAGTTAGCATGAGAACAAAATATATATCTGCCGCACTTCTTGCTTTTACCCTGGCTACACTGAGTGCCATATCAGTTGCTCAAGCCCCCAATCCAAAACCACAGAAAATTCCAAAATATGCACCGGATCGAGTACTGGTTAAGTTCAAGCCCGGATCTACTGCAACAGTGATTGGCAGGGCGCACCGTCAGGCACGAGGTCATGTATTACGTACAATTCCCGGTATTGGTGTACAGGTGGTCCAGGTGCCGGTGGGCACGGTGCAGGGCAAGATCACAGCGTACAAAGCCAATCCCAACGTGCTGTACGCGGAACCGGATTACTACCGTCTACTGGTTGTTCCAACTGAGGATGATGGTCCTGCGCCAGCGGGTGGAGATTTATTTGCTGACCAGTGGTATCTGAATAATACAGGGCAAGTGCATTCCACATCTGCACTCACCACCTCGCAGGGGGTGAGTGACGCTGATATCGATGCCCCGGAAGGCTGGGACCTGTCCAAGGGAATGATAACAACCGACCCTGCAGCGCGTAATACTCCCAAGATTGCAGTGCTTGATAGCGGTGTTTCCTGCGTGGAACTGGACTTGCAATCCAAGTGTTTGGAGCAGGTCAATGTTGTGAAGGACTTTGTGGCTAATCGGTTCTGGGACAGTGGTGACGGCGATGTGTTGGGGCATGGAACGTTTGTAGCTTCCGAGGCCGCTGCCGAAACGGATAATGGCATCGGTATAGCCGGGACAGGATGGAATACCAGTTTCGGGGCATTCAAGGTGTGTTATCAGGAGCTGGTGATTATCGATGGAAATTTGGCTGTTGTTGGCTTATGCCCGGTCTCTGCCTCTGCTGATGCCATCATGCGGGCGTCTACCGATCAGTTTGACACTGGCGGCACCTTACTTAGAAGCAAGTACAACGTGATCACTATGAGTTATGGCAGTGATTTTGTTGATCCTGTGTCTGGAGAAATCTCTGCCACTGATCCATCCAATGCGGAGTGTGATGCAATAGAAGCGGCGTGGGATAATGGTGTGGTAATCGTTGCTGCCGCCGGTAACAACGGTAATACCAACAGGGTCTACCCTGCAGCCTGTACTCACTCAGCGACAGGACAGTCAACCGTCATATCAGTTGCTGCCGCAGACGACTCCGACAATCGCGCCAGTTTCTCTACTTTCAGTGATGATGGGGATGACTGGGTCTCGATGGCGGCGCCGGGTGAGGCGATCGTCGGCATCCTTCCCTTTGACCATTGTGGGTTGGATGCGCCCTACGACAGCTGCGTGGACTGGTGGAGCGGGACTTCCATGGCTGCTCCACTGGTTGCGGGTGCTGCCGCAGTAGTGTGGGCGCATTTGTTTTCCGAACAGACTGCACAATTCTGTACAAGTCCGAGTGGCGTGCCATGTAACGAAGTGGTGCGCAGCCATCTTGAATATGGTGCAGATACCATAAGTGCGGCAGGCCCATTGCAGGGTTTACTGACCTGGAGTCAGCATGGACGACTGAACTTGCAGGGTGCACTCAGTATCATTGATACCGATATTGATGGTTTGCCGAATACTGTTGACACAGACGATGATGATGATGGTCTGTTAGATAGCGAGGAAACCGGTATTTATTTCACGGACCCGTTGGATCCAGATACTGACAGTGATGGCCTGACCGATGGTGAGGAGGTCAATCTATACGCTACCAACCCGACACTGCGCGACAGTGACGCCGACGGCTTCGGGGACGATGTAGAAATCGGTGTCGGAACGAATGCGAATGACCCGGCCGGCCCGTGGCCGCCGCCGGACGGCGATTTGGCTCCGGTGGGCGTATACGATGGGTTGGTGAATGTGGCGGATTATCTTGTAGCACAGCGTATGGCACTCGGACTGATACCGCAAATGGAGCTGGATATTGCGCACGGAAATCTGCAACCGGTTGGCATCTCAGCTGGTATCATCGATACTGCAGATGTGCTGCTGATCCTGCAGCAGATTCTGAATGGGCTCTGATTGCCGCTATTTCTATTTTTACCTTACATAATAGACGGCGCAATAACCTGCGCATCGATATGTCTGCTTTCAGTGACGCAGTTGCCCTTCACTGGTTGTCCGTCCAGGTCCGAAGTTGGCAGTACTCGGACTGATGAACTAATCCTGTATAAGAAAACAGCAAGGACGGGAGACGACCCGCTACAGCCATTCATAAATATTTTCTGAATGGTAACTATGCAGTGAAATAATCACTCTGCTGAGTGCTCGATAAAACACGACCCATAATTGCCTGGGAACGCTGAACCGCATCTCAGCCGCTCAAGCGAGTATTTAATGGCTGTGGACTTCAGAAAGAATGTTGTTAATCTTCTTCTGGCTCATCCTGGGAGTCACCACATATGATTAGAAAAGAATGGATGCTCACGCTTGGCGTCATCACAGTAACGTTGGTGAGTTCGATTGCACTCATTCGGTGGCTGGCACCTGGGCTACTTGGCGGTCCGGCTGACCTGCAATTGATACAACTCGATGAAAAGGTGCCTGCGTATTATCGTGGTGTATTTCAGGAGGAGCACTTCGAGAACGGGGAGTTTCTGCTTAAAGACCCGTTAACAGGGGTGAGGGCCCGTCCGTTTTTTCCTGCCTTCAAAAACCTCGGCCCCAATGACATCCTTGGGTTTCGAAATACTGTAGTGCCGACAGTTGCTGATATTGTCACGATTGGCGACAGTATGACCTATGGCAACAATGCAGTGATGGACCAAAACTGGCCGTCGGTCATGCGGCGTAATTTGCACCGCGATGATATTAATGTCTACAACATGTCAACTGGGGGCTGGGCGGCTGTTCAATATCTGGATATGTTTACCAACGCGGCAGCATTCAAACCGCGTGTCGTCGTCGTAGCTTTTTACACGGGCAACGACCCTATGGAATCCTTTGTCATGGTCTATGGGAACGAGCACTGGCAGGATTTGATTCCTGACAGTACGTTATCCAAATCAGATGCACCGACTGTCTCGCTGGATATGCCGGAAAGCGAAACGTGGGACGTTCAGTTCAGGGACGGTGTGCACACGGTATTTACCCCACTTTTGCGAATGACCTCAAACAACGATTTGCCGGCGGTGCATGCCGGGTACGACATCATGAGTGCCGTCGCGAGACGTATGGGTAATCAAGCACGACTACAGGGCATACAACTTGTCTTTACCATTATACCAACCAAGGAACTGGCTTACGCAGAAAAGGTAGCCGGTGAATCGATAGCATTGCGGGACGATTACGCCTTGCTCATCGACAAGGAGAAGAAAAATCTGGCCAATTTGGCAGCCGTCCTGTCAGCCATCCCGGAAGTTGTCTATGTCGATGTGCTGGGTCCCCTGCAAGAAGCGGCAATGGGTCCTGTTGCGTTGTACCCGGAAGACAAGAATGGTCACCCTGTTGCGGCCGGCTATGAGGTTATCGGTCATGCGATCGCAAACAGTGTGGAGCAGTTTATGCCATCTTCACCAAAGGGATTGTATGCTCTGGTAGATGGCAATGAGTTTCAGATTGTGCTGATCAATGAAGAGGGTGTCTGGTATTTTGATAATATTGACGACATTGAGGCCAATGGCTGGCTGCCAGGAGAACTGCCTGAGATTGAGAAGCGTGATCTGACCATGTTGCCGCATAACGGTATCATCACAACTGTTAACAAGGCACGATTCGGCCCAAAATAATAAGTCGTTTAACGATTTTAATTACGTGCTGACCGTCACTATCCACACGGATGATATAAAAGTGCCACGAAAAGATATCGCCGCCGGCATTCGTCCGCTGATCTTACGGGGGGAGACGCACAGGTTTGCTGTGTTAAGGCGCAAACAAGCAATGACCGTTTCAGGCTGTATCTTACCGTCCATTGGCCGCCCGTGAAGGGCCTGTGTTGGCCGGTTCATGTCATCACCAAACACGCCGACGCCCAAATCCATGGTCATTTAATGCGCACCCTCTCCCAGCTCTTCCCGGTTACCTCGGTCAGATCGCAGACAGGTGTCTACCTCAGGTTCACGGATTATATTCAATAACCTGAGCGGCGTGTCTAAAGGACAAAGCCAACAGCGGGGCGCAGGAATTCCTCTACATATTATTAAGAATAGGGTGTGTAGTAGTGGGACAGGTTGCTATCCCGATGCTGAGTGTACAAGTCATAGTGATGCTCCAACTCATCCAATGAGTGGTGCTGCCAAGGCGCCGTATTCGCCAAGTCCGCTAATGCATGCTCAATGGTGCTCACCCCACCCAACTTCCCGGCCACCTCCAGCATTTCCAGTACCAGCGGAGGGTGCATATCAACCCATTCCTTTGGCGACCCGAACGGGGATTTAAACACGCGCATCCACACATCGGTTCCTCTCAGGAATTCCCCGACCTCCTTGAGGCTGGGTGTGTCACTAGTGATGAGAGACACAACATCACGGACCAGAGCTTGGTGTAGTCTGAGTGTCCATTTATCCTTAGTCACCGTGCGTCTCTCCACAGGCATCGTCCCATCATAGTAGCGAGCATATACAACTCCCAAGACGGGGCATCGTCAAACCCGTGCAGGTTACTGGTAAATATCAATCCACTCGGTATCAAGCCACTCGACCTGTATGTCGGCTATGCGCCGATCTGGAATCTTCCTGCGACATTCCTTTATTGTTGCCCCGTTACTGTCCTTGAATGGAACGCTTGGCATGTCGTTTTTATACCGCCTGTCGGTAAACCTGGATCTCTTGTTTCTCATCGTTCCCAATCCAGCCAGATAATGAGTCTTGTTTAAACGCTATCACTTTTTTATTGACCAGGTGTTGATATAGGTCAACGGAGGCACCAGCTACCCTGAAGGATGGCTATGCGTGACTTTGCTTTCCGGCAATATAAGAAATGCTAAAAGGCAGAAACTGGCCGTACTGAGTAGTACAGTGATAATCACAAATTCATGGCCAGGTTTCTGACGTATGTCCGTAGTTGCACCGAACTCAGACGAAGGACTGATTCGGTTCTTACAGGGACATCGGCAATTGCAGGTGACACCACAGCCCAGGCTCAATTACTATAATCTGCTATGAATCAATTCCGTATTTCTCGAGGAGTCGCCCCGTGAGCCCCACAAAATTCAGTGCCGTCATTAGCATCCTGCTGGGTGTAGCGGCGATCATCCTGCCTTACCTTTTCGGAACCTTCGCGGTGATGATGCTCGGTGGCGTGATGTTGGCCAGCGGCATCGTGGCGCTGCTCTACGTCAGTGCCGCACGCAAGGAGGGAATCCCTGTCAGTGTCTTCGCTCCTTGGGTACAAGTGATCGCCGGCGTGGTTATTCTGATCTGGCCGGGACTGGCCTTATGGGTAGTGGCCGTCATTCTTGGAGGCGGTCTTATCCTCAGCGGTATCACCGGCCTGACGGCTCTACGCGACTCAGGGGTAGTCAACCCGCCCGGGCTTCGCAAGCTCGGACTATGGGCGAGCATCGTACTTGGAGCCCTGTTAATCGTTTTGGGAGGCACAGGCTCCGCCATACTGCTCGGGGTAGCCTTCGGGGCCGCCTTGATCAGTACCGGCCTTCAACAGTGGCGTTTGGCTGCTTAGGCACTTGACCATCTTCCACAGAGGTAGGTGTCTGGCGTATGTCCGTTGTTGGCTGTAAGTATGAGTACAGGGTAGTGGACGTGAACGTCGCGTTATGTGTGAACCGAGTCTACTCGTGCCGACAAGCTCATGATGTTGATGATTTTTGAAGGTATTGAATAACGGGTTGGTACGCTGAACATGGCGAAATGGATCATGATGGCCGGTGCCGTGCTGCTGGTCGTTGGGGCGATACTACAGTTCGCACCCTGGGTCTTCAGCTGGTTTGGCCGCTTGCCAGGTGATATACGCATCGAGACTGAGCGCGGGATTGTATTCATACCCATAACGTCCATGGTGATCATCAGTGTCATTTTGACGCTGCTGACTAACCTGTTCAGGCGATGATTGGATTGCAGTCACTTTCAGTGTGCCGCGCAGTGGTGAAGCGACTATGTCAATGAACATCATGAATGGCGTCCGGGATAGTTTTATCCCTCCACTGCTACCAACAGCAGTAGTATATTCTAGAGAAGTTACAGCAGGTCAACGACGGGTTTTGCTGCTACTGAGACCTTCGCAGTAATTCCGGGAATGACCGCTTTGAGGCCGGTTGTTGCCTAACAGGAAGCCTGTGCCGGCACGTTTTCTGTGCCTGGGGAAGGACTGAGATAGGCCTAAACCTAGACCTAAACCTAGACCTACAGAGTGCATTATTTCCAGCAGGCTGAATACACCGTTCATCATTAAGCTTCGGTGAATTTACCCGCGTGCCGACTGGATAAGCAGTCAACTGCCTTGATGGAGCAGAGTTCAACTGCGCCCGGTTTGTGGGGTCTCCAGGGCAGTAGTTATTACACCCGCAGCCACTGGCATGCCTGTAAATGTGAATTTACTTGACCGGCATCAATGCATCATCTTCATTATTAATTAGAATACGATTATATACTTATACTGATACGCCCACAGGAGATGCAATCATGTATGTAAACGATATGAATTTATACGACGGGTACCTGGAATCGGAATTAGTTGAACGGGCTCACCTCGCGGAAATTGAACGCGCTCTGCGTGAGCGCGAAGAAGAAAAGAAGCGACAGATACTCGAACTGGAAGAAATCCTCCAGCACCAGCCGAATGATTTCGCGGATTGAGTCTGTTACCGCAAGGGTCTGGGTCCGAGTCCGGTAAGCCATTGCTCACACACTATCTTTTTGTGGAAAGATAAAGTGTTGCGTCCACCGGTTGAACCCGCCACCCAAAGCAGAAGTTCACGCTCCTTGGGCACCCGGGGCAGGCCACGAGCTGCCTGAGACCCGGTTCGCCTGCTAGTCTGACATTCAAGACGAAATCGCAAGGATGCGACCATGTTGCCGTAATGTATGCCAACGCACAGCCTGTGATTAATCCTGGGAGTACATTAAGCATAACATTAGAAAGTGCGTATTAAATAATATAGTTACTTTCTAATGAATTTGTCCCATACAAGGAGGTGTGTAGTGTACTGGAACACATTGATAGTGCTGGGTATTTACATCTCGCTGCAATTGATAATGGGCATTCTTGCCCTGATATTCACTGACCAGCCTGGCTCGCGCAAGACTGATGTTGGCACTCGGGGCGGGAAAAACGTTAGTCATATCAGTCATGTGAATAGTAAGAATAGAATCAAAACCCTGGCTGTTATCATTCTAGGTCTTCTGCTACCAACCGGCATACGCGGACATGCCGGGGAAGAGGAACTCTATGCCCCCTTTTTGAACGGCATAGTGGACCTGTCACGTGTGGAAGTCATGCGGGTCGCTGCAAAGGGTGACCAGCTCTACCGTATTCAGCCTGATACCTCAATTTTGTCTTTCATCGTGGACGGTGAGCTCACGCATATCAGGGATGAGTTCAAGAATTTCCAGGGCGGGCTGACCCTGTGGGCAATGGTCTCAGATCGGCCAATTCCTGCCTTTTAACACCAACAAAAACGGCGGCCAACGGTAAACGAAGGCCGCCTTATGATACCAATGAGCTGTATAACTCAATCAAGCCCCTAAGGGCGTCCTTTACCTCGGTTTGCCAGACCAGAAGCTGCCGCATCAGGAATTCTTGCACTCGCCGTACTCGGCATCGAGGGTATAGACGCTGGCATACCACCGCCAGTGCTGACCGGTGGAATCGTTGAAGGAACTCTTCCGGCTGATGCGGCGCCAGATAATGAAGGTGGCAGACTGACTGGTTTGCCCGTTGTAACTGATGAGGGCATGCCACCACTCAAAGACGATGTAGATACTCCACCTGAGCCCGGGTTATTACCCGCTGATGGTGGGAAACTGTTTAAGTTGGGCAATTTACCTACTGTCTTGTTGAGCGCGGTATCACTCATATGACTGCTACCTTGACCTGGGAAGTTCGAGGGTATACCCGTTGTATCAGATGATGGAACACCACCAGGCTCTGAGTGGTTACCTCCTGATGGCGGGAAGCTGCTGAAGCTGGGTAATTTGCCCGTTGTCTTGCTGCTCGCAGTAGCATTCATATGACTACTACCTTGACCTGGGAAACTTGACGGTTTGCTATAGGAACTGCTGGGCCGCCTGGTACTGCTCTTTCCATAATTGAGAGACTTGTATTTTAGACTCGAGTTCTGAAGCGGCTGTGGTTTGTATGAACTTCCTGCAGCAAGAGCATTGGAACTCATAGCGATGCCAGCGAATGTGATTAAACCAATCGAAATAATATTTTTCATTTGTCTCACCTATCTTATTATTAAATAGCATAAAATATTTTTATAATTACCAGTCAAAATAGTACCTGGTTACGTTTAAGACTACACTGCGCAGCGTATATCACCAAATGCTAAATGGCCGGGATGGGTCGACTCCGGTCCTTCAGCCATTTCTTATTTTAGCGTTTGGTGTGGGACCACTTCCGACCCTAAACGAAAGTTCAGGATTTTGCATTGTAGGTCAGAAAGGTACTGTAACTGGTCGCTTACCCTCGCATAACCATGAGAGATTAAATGGAGTTATCAATGAAGGACATGCCATCCATCCTATTCGCCACAACCGTTGCCATGATAACAGCCGCTTTCCTACCTGTTTTAGCCCAGACAGCCAATGGTTCCTTGCCACAACTCGCTCCTGGCCAGAGCCTCGGTATAGCACTGGATATCCCAACGGTGCCAAACCTGCGCGACGTGGGCGGGTACAAGACCGATGACGGTAAAACTGTGGTGCATGGTCTCGCCTACCGTTCTGACACCTTCAACCCAATGAACGCTGAGGACATCACGAAGCTTAAACGCTTAGAACTGAAAAATGACTACGACCTGCGAACGACCTCTGAAGCCAAGACAAGGCCTGATGAGATACCAACAGGGGTGCAATACCACCTGCTGAACGTTCTAGCAGACGCAAAGTCAGCAGCCCCGGCAGAACTCGAAGCACTCATGCATGAGCCAAAGAAAGCCAACGTGGCACTCGGTGGTGGGAAAATTGAGGCCCTGTTCATGGAGGCCTACCGAGAATTTATTACACTGCCGAGCGCAAAGCAGTCTTACCGCACGCTATTTCAGTCGCTGGCTGACGGCAAGAAGTTGCCTGCAGTTTTCCATTGTACTACCGGTAAGGACCGCACAGGGTGGGCAGCCGCCGCGTTGCTCACGCTACTTGGTGTGCCGAAGGAGACAGTGATGGCTGACTATATGCGCACCAATGAGTACACCCTGCCACAATTTAAGCATGCGATTGACAGTTTCGTAGCAGCCGGTGGCAATCGCGACATTGCTGTCGCCGTCTTCGGTGTGAAGACAGAATATCTCGATGCGTCCTTCGACGAGATGCAGAAGCAGTACGGGACCATCGAGAAATATTTCGCCGAGGGGCTGGGTATCGACGCCTCAGGGCAAAAAGTACTACGTGATATGTTTCTTTCTAAGAACTAGCGACTAGGTACGACCAAAGCAGAAATGCAGGTCTGGGAAATCGTGGTTGTGAAGAGTGAATGACCGGTTATTTTGCAACTAAGACCTTCGTGGAATTTCCGGGAAGGACTTTTTTTATGGCCGGTTCAGGTCCTTGCCACCCATCACAGCATTCAGTAAGAATGGAGCCAGGAGCGACAAGTAACCGCCTGGAACCGGTCGTTCAATAAATAACTATCTGATAATTATCTAAACGGCGAATTCAGATCCAAGGCAGATAATCTGACATATACTGTCAATGAGGGGGAATGCAATAAAGTAGGGTTTATATTCGCTCTCGGGTGTTGTTGCCCGAACAGTAGTGCGACACGCTGTTAAAAACACAGCCAGATCCAGGTATTGGCTATGAGCATCTACGAAGATCGTGTGCTTCCACATCTGGTGGATTTTGCATGCTCAACCAAACCCAACAGGAAACAGCGTGAGAAGGTCATACCTCTCGCGCAGGGAGAAGTTCTTGAGATCGGATTTGGCAGTGGACTAAATCTTCCTTTCTATAATAAACAAAAAGTGCACAAGATCTGGGGGCTTGAGCCATCTGAGGGAATGCGGCAAAAGGCGCAACCTGCGGTCGATGCATCGGATCTGGACGTCGAATTTATTGATCTGCCTGGCGAAAGCATTCCACTTGAAGCAAACAGTGTAGATACGGTACTCGTTACATATTCTCTATGCACGATACCTGATGTTGCCGCCGCACTGGATGGAATGCGTCGGGTGCTGAAGCCGGATGGAATTTTGCTGTATTGTGAGCACGGTATTGCTCCCGACGAAAGTGTGCGTCGCTGGCAACATAGGCTGAACCCCTTCTGGACCAGGGTTGCCGGTGGCTGCAACATGGATCGCGACATACCCGATCTACTTGCAAAAGGTGGCTTCAAAATAACGGTAGACGAGAGGATGTATATTCCAGGTCCCAGAATACTATGTTACAACTACTGGGGTATAGCCAAGGTAGTCACCTGCGCCGGAAGCCATGGCGACAGTAATCCGATTGTTGCGATATGAGACTCTACAAACCAGTCGTCGGTAAATATTGAGTGTCCACTTCTGCGCCAACTGAAACCTGGCCGGGAGTACTGGGAGGGTCGCATTCTGGCCGTTAATACCCGTACCCAGTTGAGCCAGAAAATAGCTGCGTCCTGGTTACGAATGGCAAGTTACCGCCCGAACCCGGTCCTACACCAGGTGCTTATATAAGATTTCGGTAAAAGTCGCGAGTCGACCCAAAGAGGAAGTTCAATATGTCTGATTGAATGCCTTGAAAGCTACATAGTCGGTCTTAATTCCTGGCAAGGATGTAGACCATACGCCTTTCGAAAATTACACGCTTCTATTCAGTCTTGCACCCAGGCCCGCGCCTGATCAGGGCCGGGCAATCCGCCGGCGTGAACAACTTTGCCATCCACTACAACACCGGGCGTGGACATGACCCCGTAGGCCATGATCTCAGCGATGTCGGTAACTTTCTCGATCTCAATCGCAACATCGGCATCTTTTGCAGCCTGTGCAATGACGTTGGCAGTGATCTCGCAACTGCGGCAGCCACTGCCAAGAATCTTAATCTGTTTCATGATAAATACACCCCTCAAACTCAGACAATTGCGTTGAATCCCCAGCCGACCAGAGTAAAGGACACGGCGAGTACAGCAGCAAACAGGGCCAGAGCCTGCCACTTGATGACTTTCCTGAGAATCAGCATTTCTGGAAGGGAGAGCGCGGCCACGCTCATCATCAACGCCAGGGTTGTGCCTACCGCCACGCCCTTGCCCAGCATGGCCTCGGCAACCGGAATAATACCGGTGGCATTGGAATAGAGCGGGATACCTAAAACCACTGCCGCAGGTACAGTGTACCAACTGTCGCCGCCCAGATGCTCTGAGACCCAGCCTGCGGGTACGTAGCCGTGAAACAATGCACCCACACCGATGCCTATCAGGACCCACTTCCATATCCGTCCGACAATCTCACGAACCTCCGCCAATGCGTACCGGTGTCTACCAGTGAATGAAATATCGGGTTCCGGCAGGGTTGTCTCACCCATCTGGATCTTCCACACATAATCCTCGACCCAGCGTTCGGGCCTGAAGCGTTGCATGACTATACCGCCGAACCAGGCCACAAACAGACCTGCGAGGACATACAGGAACGCCAGTTTCCAGCCCAGGACGCCCACCAGAATGACGGCCGCCACCTCGTTAATCATAGGGCTGGCAATCAGGAACGAGAAGGTCACGCCCAGCGGGATACCGGCCTCAACAAAGCCGATGAAAAGCGGTACTGAAGAACAGGAACAGAACGGCGTGACGGCACCCAGCGAGACCGCCAGGCCCCGCGCCTGCCAGTCAGGGCGACCGCGTATAAATGCTCGCACTTTCTCTGGTGCAACCAAAGCCCGCAACAGACCCATGATATAAATGACCACGACCAGAAGGACAAAGATCTTCGCCACATCCATGATAAAGAAGTGCACAGCACTTCCTGTTCGGGAGATCGGATCCAGTCCCAGTATGCCGAAAGCAAGCGCGTTGGCAAACAAATCAAACATGGATGTGTGTCCCTCGATTTCGACCTATGGTACTACTGAAGGTAGCATGGAGAGTCGTTATGAGTTGGACTTCCTCCGGTTTAGTAGACATCGCCTAGCTTCCAAGTGAGTCTGCCCACATACGCTGCAGGACTCACTTGGCCCGGATGGCTGTGCCTTCTGGTCCGATTGTAGAACATTTCGATGTAATCAAATATCTCCGCGCATGCTTCTGCCCGTATTGCATAGATCTTTCGCCGGATACGCTCCTTCTTCAAGCTGCTGTAGAAAGACTCGGTTACCGCATTGTCGTAGCAGTTACCGCGCTGGCTCATGCTGGCCTTCAGGTTGTATGCCGCAAGAAACCGTGCCCAGTCATCGCTGCCATATCGCGAACCCTGATCCGAGTGGATAATCACCCCCTGCTTGGGACGTCGCCTGTGCAGTCTGGTTACGTACTTTATCGACTGCGTCCACCTGCGCTGCGGCCAGGACCTCCCCACCTGGTGACGGGGTTTTCTATGAACCATTCACTAATGAGAATATGTGTCCTAAACTGGATAGAAGTACCTACGAAGAACGTAAAAAAGAACTACGGAGCAGAAAACGGTGAAAAACAGTAGG
>Ga0210101_1000410_pt1 | contig 14212 bp, 9 predicted proteins | sample Muzzi_PWC_D1_FD_185534 | JGI IMG/M metagenome (GOLD analysis project Ga0210101, IMG submission 185534) | Wetland microbial communities from San Francisco Bay, California, USA, that impact long-term carbon sequestration - Muzzi_PWC_D1 (SPAdes) | ecosystem: Environmental > Aquatic > Marine >... | reverse complement strand
CCGGCCGCTGGAGAAAGCGCTCCCGAGCCTCCATCCGTGATTGAAGCGGCCGGACCTGTGCCGGCCGAAGTGCGAGCGGAGCGAGCGGCCCTACCCGGCCCCCCCTCATCCACCCAATTTCGAATCCCCCTGCGATAACCCGCCCCCTCGCACCACTAGGCCCCTGAACGGAAGAGAACGCCGTCCGGGGCCCGCCGATCTCCCCTCGTGGAGCACGGGCTCCAGAGGTCCACCGCGAACCATCGACCGGCCGGTCACGAACCGGCCAGGGGAGAGAAGCCCGATGCTCAACATGCTCGAAGCCCGCGTCTTCAAGTACGACGACAACCGCAAAGAGGTCACCGTCTACCAGGACGACGAAGACCTCAACATGTGGTACATCGTCCCGGAGCCGCGCCTGGCACAGACGATCGTCGACGGCCAGTCCGTGGCCGAGCTCGCCCTCGTCCAGTACAAAACCCAAGAAGGCGCCGCCGGCACCTGCACCTTCACCGCCGAGCTGACCGTCTCGCCCGAGGCGCTCGAGGCGGTCTACCAGAACCTCGGCCGCGACATCACCCTCGGCCAGCTCGACTGGCAGATGGCCGAGGCCTACTTCTACTACCAGGTCTCCGGCGACGAGAAGGTCCTCAACGTCACCCCGTCCCTCGCTGGCACCAACCGCTCCGCCTTCGTCATCACCCTCGAGACCCAGGAAGAGGTCAACACCTTCAAGAACGCCTTCGGCCCCGACGGCGGCGCGGTCTCCCCCTTCCGCATCGACTTCGACGTCACCGCCCTCGCCCGCCTGCAGGCGGTGAACGTCAAGGTGACCTACAACTCCCAGCTCGCCTTCGAGTACGAGAAGGAAGTCGATATCGACAAGAACGTCTGGGGCAAGGAGACCAGCCGGCGCGAGACCATCAAGCAGCAGCTCCAGCAGTCGGACGCCGGCGACGTGGAGACCACCTGGGGGATCGAGAACCCCTCGGGCGAGCTCCAGCAGCGGGTCAACGACTGGGCCTGGGTCACCCTCGAGAGCCTGGTCAACAAGGCGGTCGACGACGCCATGCGCTCGATCGGCAAGAAGAATGCCGACCAGTTCTCCCTCTCGGCGACCGCCTCCTTCGAGCGCACCTACACCGAGAACCAGGTCATCGCCTGGGCGTTCACCCCGACCTCCTTCCTGCCCAAGTTCAACGCCGAGCAGTGGAAGCTCCACTACAGCGAGGTCGACAACCGGCGCCTGATCGTCGACTTCAACATCCTGGACGACCTCGAGGCCAACGGCATCGACTCGGTCCAGGTCGACGTCGACTACAACGGCGCCCCCCACTCCCACGTCTTCACCTCGGGCGATCCTTCGAGCTGGACCCTGAACGTCGACGGCGACGTCTCGGGCGGCACCTTCGATCCCAACTACCAGTACCGCTACACCGTCAAGTTCACCGACGAGCCGACCAAGACGTATCACTCCGACCCGATCCCGTCGACCGACACCCAGGTCGTGCTGCCGGTCGCGGCCCTCGGCACCCAGACGGCCACGTTCGTCGGCGGCAGCGTCGACTTCGACCAGGTCGACTACGTCCTCATCGACTTCTACTTCGCCACCCCGGGCGACCAGCCCAACACGGTGCAGCAGAAGAAGATGACCGACAGCACCTCGGAGATCGTCTTCGAGTCCAAGACCTTCCTGCCGAGCGCCAACGAGTACAACTACGCCCTCACCTACGTGATGAAGAACGGCGTGCGCTACCGGGTGGATCCGATCACCGTCTTCCCGCCCCAGAACCGGGAAACGGTCGACGTCCCCGCGGAGTTCCAGAACCGCACGTTCACGGTCGGTGTGCTCAACATGGGAGGCGAGCAGATCATCCAGGTGCAACTCGAGGGGACCTACGACGACAACACGAACGACATCAACGACGCCCAGCTCTGGAACTTCGCCCCGGACCCCACGAAGGGGTTCGAGCTGGCCGCCCCGTGGATCCTCTCCGTGGTCGGCAACCCGAACGGCAGCTCGGTCCGCTACAACGGATTCCTGATCACCAGCAACGGTGACCAGCGCCCCGTCTCGAACGTCTACGTCCAACAGAAACCGTTCCTCAACCTGAGCGCCAGGGACGAGAGCTCCAGCATCGTGATCGACCCGTCCCAGGTGCAGTGGGCCGAGAACCAGATCCAGATGGTCAAGGTCGACATGTACCGGATCGAGGGCGACCCGGCCGAGGAGCTGGTCGCCGCTTCAGAGGACCGCACCCAGCTCGAGACCTTCGTCTTCCGCCCCACGGTGGACGAGGACGGACAGGTGACGACCGACGCCATCCCGGTCCAGTACTACAACTTCTCCTACCCGGTGGGTGGTCAGGGCGTCTACTTCTACCGTGCCACCTACTACTACGCGGACGGCACCACGCGCGACGTGCCCCAGACCGGGGACGACTCCCAGCGGGTCGTGCTGCCGTCGAACGCCACGTCCGGCAAGGCGGTGGTGCTCCGCGCCGTGGTGACGGCGCCGGCCGCGTGATCCGGTCGACCGAACCGATCCAATCGATCGATTCTGGGAGCCTTCATGCCCTCGTTCACCATCGCCCGCTCGGCGCTCGAGCGGCTCCCTGTCCTGCGGGTCGAGGTGTGGGTCGACACCCACACCTCGGCCCCCGGGCCGGACGAGCCGGAGCGCCACGTCTTCGAGCCGGGAACGGCCACCGACCCTGCCGAGGCCACCTGGAGCCCTCGGCACCCCGAGGCCGTCACCGGCTACCGGCTCCGCACCCTCTTCGACGACGACCGCCAACCCTGGGAGTCGCCGACGATCCCGGTCGAGCCGGGCCGGGGAGTCGTCGAGACCATCGAGATCGAGGATTTCGGAGTCCGCATCTTCGACGCCCTCGGCCTGCCCTTCGGCATCATCGAGGCGGTCGAGGTCTCCTTCCATGACCTGGCCGGCCAGCCCCAGCAGGTTCGGCTGACCGCCGGCTCTCCCCTCTACCCGATCTTCGCCGGCACGGACTACAAGTACGGCGAGCCGATCGCCTACAGCCTCGACTACCTGCTCGCGAACGGCAACTACCTCGAGCCCAACCGCTCGTCGAGCCAGTCGCTGATCGCGGTGGCCGACCCGCTCACCGAGAAGACGGTCACGTTCGAGGCGGTCGGCCTCGCCCCTGACGCTGTTGGCGCAGCCGACGAAACCGTCCAGGTGATCCAGCTCACCTACGGCCACCTGGAGGACGGTCCGGGCTGGGCGATCTCCGGCGGCGAAGCCGTCACCCAGCTCAGCAGCGCCCAGCCGACGAAGCAACTGACCTTCGCCGTCGTCGACCCGGGGCAAGCCCTGACCAGCTACCAGGGCATCACGATCCTGGGCAACGGCGAGCAGAGCTCGATCCCGAAGACCCTGATCCCGGAGACGACGATCCGCGTCGGCGAGGCGCCGATCTGGTGGACCGTCGAGGTCGACCCCGGCCTCGTCGACTGGGCGAGTTACCGCCTGGTCCTGGTCGAGATCCGGGCCGACAACGCGATCGACGGGCACACCGCCCAGCCCGCCGCCACGCTCCTCTTCTGGGCGGGGGTCCCGTCCCGGTACTGGAGCTTCCTGGTTCCGCGCGAGCACTCCGGCACTTACACCTGGCGTGCTCGCTACTTCGAGGCGAACGGCACCTACCGGTCGACCGCGGAGCGGACCGAGACCAGCCACCAGGCGATCCTGCCGGCCCGCGTCTCCGGCGCACGCGGAGGGAGGGAGGAGCCGTGACCGACGGCCGCATGCGCCTCGAACGCTCGCTCCGGGCGGCGGCCGAGGTCGAGCCCGCCGCCGCCCGGGCCGCCGGGGCGGTCCTGGAGACGCTCCTCGGTGCCTCCGACGACGGCGCGAGCCCGTCCTGGGACGGGAGCCCGCTCTCCCGGGACGGGTACCCGGTGGAAATCGGCGTCGTGCCGGGTGCTCCGGGGCTCCGCTACACGGTGGAGCTGCCCTGCTCGGCAGAGCGCGGCACCGGCCCGGCGACGGGCGCCCGGAACGCCCCGCTCGAGCGCGTGGAGCGGACCCTCGCGGCGCTCCGCCGCCTGCTTGCGGCCGTGCCCACCCTTCGAACGGGTGCCGGCACCCACGGGGAGGACGCGGACGAGACCGTTCTCGGCCTCCTCCACCGGGTCCAGCGCTTTGCACCGGACACCCTCCGCTACGGCGCCTGGCTCTCCGGCCGCCACGCCCCCGGCGCAAACCGGGCGACCCCGGCGACCGGCCGGTTCAAGCTCTACCTGGAGGTGCCTTCCGAGACCGAAGCGCTCTGGCGGCCCTGGGAGCGCACCCTCTTCGACCGGGACCTGCCACTGCCGACCCGCGCCGTCACCCTCCGCATGGTGGGAGTCGAGCTCGCCCCGGCCACCAAGAGCACCGAGAGCGCCGAGAGCGCAGACGCCACCGGCCGGATCGAGCTCTACTACGACCTCTCCTCCCTCAACCCGACCGAGGTCGCCCTCCTCGCCGAGCGCGCCGGCCTCGGCGAACGCGCTCCGGAGATCCTGGAGCTTCTTCGCCGAGCGGTCTGCCTGCCGCTCCGGCACGAGCTCCCCGCCCGGTACGACTGGGGATTCAGCACCGCCCTCGACGTCTCGCCGGACGGCTCGGCTCGCCCCCGGGCGTTCACGCTCTACACCTTCGCCAACGCCCTCTTCGGCGGCGACGGCAGGATCCGGCGCGCGCTCCTCGCCCTGGGCGAGGCCGAAGGCTGGGACCTGTCGCTCTACGAGCGCATCAGCCGGCCCCTCGCCGAGCGCCGCGGGTTCGTCACCTGCCACGGGGTGTTCGGGGTGACGGTCACCGACGACCCACGCCGCCCGGCGGTCGCCACCTGGGGGCTCGCTCCTCCGCCGGCCCCCGCGGTAACCGGGGCGACGGCGACGTCCGACGGAGCACGCTTGACGGCGACCGCCGTGGGAGGCCGGCCATGAGCTCCACCGCGGCCTCCGCCAGCAACCGGGCTCCAGGGCCGACCCCAGCGTGGGGCACCGCCGGCCTGGGAGAGCTCCTCCGCTCCGTCCTCGCGTCCCAGCGACCGGACGGCGCGTTCCCGTCCCGCGTCCTCCTCGACCGCCACAGCGGCCTCGAGGCACCGGACGGCAACGCCTTCGTCACGGCGCTCGTCGTCCACCATCTCCTCGCACTGCCGGCCGATCTGGTCCGTGCCGCGGGACTCTGCGGCCAGCACGTCGGAGCGATCGAGCGGGCGCTCGACTTCCTGGAGCACTGCCGTGCCTCGAACCCTCCCGGGGACGCGCGCTCGAACGGACGCCGGGGCTGGGGCCGGGACATCGACGGCGCCTTCCGCTTCTACCCAGAGAACGCCCGCCCGGAGTGGATGCAGACCCGCCTCGCCCCGGACGTGGACGACACGGTGCTCTCTGCCGGGGTCCTCCTCGCGGCCGGACGGATGGAGCGTGGCGAAGCCGTCGACCTGGTGGAGCGTGTGCTCGAGCCCCACCGGCTCCACGACCGCGCCGCCGCCGCCCGCTGGCCCTGGGTCGAGGCCGGCGCCTACAAGACCTGGATCGACCCCAAGGTGCGGCCGAACCCGGTCGACTGCACGGTCAACGCCAACGCCGCGGCGCTCCTCGCCCGGCTCGATCTCCGCGACCACCCGGGCTACCGGACGGCCACCGCCACCGTGCGGCGCGGGATCGAATGGGCCGCCGACTCACCCGACCACGGCCGCGCGATCAGCCCGTTCTACCCCGACCTCGCCGAGCTCGACCACGCCGTCCGGCGCGCCCGCGAGGCAGGCGTCGAAACCTTCGAGGATCTCCCCCGGCACCCGTTCCGGGAGACGCACCAGAGCCACCTCGACCCCAGGAACCGCCCAATCTGCTCCTCGGCCGACGGCCGGGTGCACTGGGTGGCTCCCGTGCTCCAGACCGCCCGCGAGATCGCCGGCCTGGCCGGCGCTCTCCGTCCGCTTTCCCTTTCCAACAACCCTTCGACCGCGAGAGGAACCCTGTGATGAAAGAAGCCACCCAAGCCGCCCTGGCCAGCACCGAGACCGTGGACCCCGGGCAGCTCATCGTCAGCACCCGATTCATGGAGAGCTACGACCTCATCCAGCCGATCTCCGGCGGCCGGGACATTACGCCGTTCCAGAACAGCGCCGGTGACCTGGACGTCTACTCCGTCGGCACCAACAACCGGGTGTTCCGTTTCCGCCCCCAGATCGGCGGCAAGTGCGGCTACGACGAGACCGACCTCGGCATCGAGGCCTACCAGCTCAGCCTCTACCCCAACGGGCTCGACCGCGACAACCCGAACATCCTCGGCATCAACGACAAGGGCCAGCTCACCCTCTCGACCTACGACGCGGCCACCGGCTCCTACAAGCAGGAGGTCTTCCAACCGCCCGAGGCGACCGGCAGGCTGAAGCAGATGAAGGCCACCCAGGCCTACGGCAACACCTACGTCAACGTCATCCTCGAGAGCGACGAGGTGGCGACCAGCTTCTACACCGAGGACGGCACCTGGCAGTCGCGCAACTGGGTGCCGATCAAGGAGTCCCAAGGCTCGGACAAGAACGGCACCGCCGCGCGCATCGAGCTGTGCTGGAACAACCCGGTGCAGATCCCCCTCTACGGCATCGGCCTCGACCAGCGGGTGCTGTTCTCGAACAACCGGTTCCGCTTTTCGGCCTGGGAGACGCTCGGCTCGCTGCTCGCCACCGCGATCACGGTGGTCGAGGACGAGGACGACCGGCTGAACATCTTCGCCGCCGACCAGGACGGGTTCCTCTGGCAGAAGCGGGAGAAGCAGTACTACTCCGGCACGGACGTCCAGTGGGACGACTGGGTGCAGATCAACAACACCATCCCCTTGGCCGGTGTGCGCGCCGTGGTCAATGCGGAGGGGCTGCTCGAGGTCTTCGGCATCGGCCGCGACGGCCTTCTTTACCACACCCGCCAGGTGGCGGACGCGAAGGGCAAGGTGTTCGGCTGGGGCACGGTCTTCCCCCTCGGCAACCCGGTGCCCAGCTCGATCTTCGCCGTCGGCAAGAACGGCGGCGGCTACTCGGAGACCTTCAGCGTCACCCCGAACGACGAGCTCTACCACTTCTGGCAGGACCCCAACACCACCCAGTGGTACAGCGCCCGGGTCCCGGTGCCGCAGCCGACCGAGATGGAGACGGTGTCGGTCCACAGCGTCGTCGTCCAGGTCACCGACGACGAGGCGCTGCCCCAGGCGGGAGCCAAGGCGGTGCTCAAGACCTCGAACCTGGTCTCCCTCAAGATCAACGGCCTGAGCTACGTCGTGAGCGAGTTCGTCGACCGCCAGGTCCAGGCGGACGCGAGCGGCATGATCCGCATCGAGTACATCACCAACACCCTGGCGTCGCCGAGCCTCTACGTCGCCACCGAGTTCATGCTCGACGGCGAGGGCGTGACCATCGAGCCCAACGCCGAGCTCCAGGACCGGCTCTACGAGACCACCACCGAGGACGTGTGGAACGCCAAGGGAGCAGACGGGCAGTACCTGCTCCAAGGCGTCGACCGCACCCAGGAAAACGCCGAGGCGGTGGCCCAGATCATGCGCCAGTCCATGTCCCTGGGCAAAGCAGCGCCCGGCGCGCCCAAGGCGAGCATGCGCTACCTGGGGCTCAACCGGCGGACGACCGGCCTGCGCCACCATCCGCGCGGCGAGAAGGGCTCTCCGTTCCGCATCGACCCCTCCCAGGTCGAGGAGCAGCACTGGCAGGTCGACTTCTCGGGCGGCGCCGTCCGCTTCCACCACCTGGAGCGCGACGAGGTGGCGAAGCTCCTCGACGAGAAGCGGGCCTCGATCCCGTCCACCGAAGCGGCCGGCATCTTCGGCATCGAGTGGGGTGACATCTGGAACGCGATCAAGGAGGAGGTCGCGACCATCTTCGGCGGCATCAAGGACTTCATCGTCACCACCATCGTCGACGTGGCCACCGGCCTGGTCAAGGCGATCAAGACCGCCATCACCCTGATCATCGACGGCGCCGAGTACCTCTGGGAGTCGACCATCGAGTTCTTCCAGCAGGCCTTCGACATCGTCCAGGGGCTGTGGAAGAAGCTCAAGGCCGCCTTCGAGGACCTCTTCGCCTGGCTCGCCTTCCTGTTCGACTGGGACGACATCCAGCGGACCGCCCGCGCCATGCGCCACACCCTCAACACCGGCCTCGAGTTCGGGGCCATCGCGGTCCGCGCCCTCAAGGAGCCGATCGAACAGGGATTCGACCGCATCACCAAAGTGATCGAGGCCGCCGCGGACGAGTTCATCGCGGCGATCAATCCGGAGGCGACCCTGGGCAGCTTCACCACCTCCCAGGGCGATCCCCCGCCCCAGACCCTCGCCTCGAACGGCCACAACCCGCTGCTCAACGGGCTGTTGGACAACGCGGGGGACACCCAGGCCCAGGCGAGCAGCCAGGCGATCGTCGACGCCCTCGAGTCCGGGCCGCTCGACGGCCTGCTCCAGGAGCTCGAGAGCCTGGCCGACAACTTCCAGTTCGGTGAAGGCAAGGAGGCGTTCGACCAGGCGGTCGAGTACATCACGCAGATCGGTGACGACCCCGATCACATCCTGCAGCTCGGCCTGAGCGCCGCGGTGCGGCTGATGGAGTCGGTCGTGCTCTTCGGTGTCGAGGCCGCCGAAGGCGTGGTGCTGTCGATGATCGACCTGATCGCCGACCTGCTCCTGGCGATCGAGGCCCTGCTCAACCAGGAGTGGGAGATCCCGTTCGTCTCCCAGCTCTGGAAGCTGATCACCGGCCACGCGCTGACCTTCACCCCGATCGACCTGCTGACCACGATCCTCGCCGTGCCGGCGACCGTGGCGTACAAGGCGGCGACCGGCGAGGCCCCGTTCCCGACCGACGCCAGCGTCGAGGAGTTCGAGAACGCTTACACCGTCCAGTGGCTGGTCCAGAAGTCCGGCATCCAGGCCCCCGAGATGGAGAAGCTCGCCGCGGCAGACATCGAGCGCATGACCGCCGTGGTCGAGACCAACAAGCAGACCTGGGTCATCTTCGGCGCGATCACCTGGGCCATCCGCGGTCTCATCGAGCCGTTCCAGGTGGGTGTGGCAGCGTTCAAGGAGGACCCGGGAACCCTCGGCAAAGTCCTGAGCACGGTCAACGTCATCGGGCGGTTCGTGAGTGGCTTCCTCGCCACACCCTGGCTGCTCGATCCCGACGCCGGGGGCTTCTCCTGTGCCTCGCAGGACGATCCGGACGAGTTCAGCAACACGATCTGGCTGTGCCAGATCCTCTGCGGACCGACCCGGGGAGCCTTCGTGGTGGCCGCCGCGTGGAAGGACTGGAAGCCGGCCGGCCGCGTGGGGGAGGTGACCCTCACCCTCTGGGGCTTCGCCCACTTCGGCATGGTCGTCGCCCTGGCGGTGGCCCAGGGGAGCAGCAAGGCGACTCAGGCGGTGTCGAACTCGCTCACCACCTTCGCCCCGCAGATGCTTCGCTTCGCGGCGCTGCCGGAGTGGGCGAAGACCGAGTACGGTGCGGTGGTCCCTGCCGCCCTCATCGTCCTGATCGTCTTCACCTACCCGACGATCACGCTGCTCAACATCCTGGGGCAGGACGAGGACACGGAGCAGCTCCAGCTCGCGCTGGCTCCCGCCTGAGAAGGGCGAGCGTCCTGCTCAGGAGTGTCTCGACAACGGGCGGCCCCGCGAACGGGGCCGCCCGTCCCCACGCAGAAACCCCACGGCGCGAGGAGGAGCCTTGCTGACACCGCGACACCATGAGCCACCGCCGACGGCCGCCGGCCACGGCGCGCTCCGTGCCCTCGGCAGCAGGAACCGATGACGGACCGTCAGCCATCGGCACCTGTCCGGGTCGAGCGGTGGATCTTGCTGTCGGTCTTCAACCCGGTCGAAAAACCCTGGATCCGGAGGGTCGAGCTTCGTGCCCGCTACGAGGACCCGCTCCACGAGGAGCGGGCCCATCACGCCTGGCGGTGGGTGGTGCCGGGCAAGGGCGGGCTGTTCGTCGCCGCGCCGTGGGTCCTCGACGTGACCGGGGTCCCACGGGGGGCGGTGATCCGCTACGACGGGCGGCTGGTCATCGCGGGCGGCCCCAACCGGACGATCGACGCGCTCTACTCCCAGAAGGCTTTCCTGACCCTCGACCCGCGCTGGACGCCCGCGAGCGTCGGGGTCGATCCCGGGCAGGTCGACTGGGAGGAGGTCGCTCTCGTGGTCGTCGACCTCTTCCTGCTCGACGCCCAGGGTGTCAAGCGAAACCTCCAGACCCTGACCTTCGAGCTCGTGGATTTCCGCGGGGCCCCGACGCCACCACCGCCCCAGTACTACACCTACCAGGTCCGCCTGGGCGAGCCGGTCGTCTTCCACTACCAGATGACCTACTACGACCACGAAGGCCAGCCGACCCACTGGGGCCCGGTCGAGAGCGACGCCCGGTGGATCGTCCTGCCGGCCTCGGCGCCGTGAGGTCGGGGAGGGACGTACTAAACTCCATCCATGAGATCCGTTTCATCGATCGCCCTCCTCCTCTGCCTCCTCACGATCCCACTCGCCGCCGCCCCGTCCACCACCACCCAGGAGCCACCTCCCCCCGAACAGAGCTCCGCCGAGCAGCCCGCGGGCCGCTTCGGCGAGGCGGTCGAGGTGACCGAGGTCTTCCTCGACGTCGTCGCCGTCGACCGGAAGGGGAAGATCGTCCCCGACCTGACCGCCGCGGACTTCATCGTCCGCGAGGACGGAGAGCCGGTCGAGATCACCAGCGTCGACTTCTACACCACCCGCTACGAGGACCTCGACGCCCAGGCCGACCGGAGACCGGCCCCGGGGCCCGACGCCGCCGTACCGCCCTCCGAGATCCCCTCCGCCCGCTACTTCATCCTCTTCTTCCACGACCAGACCGGTGAGGCGGAGAACCAGTCGGCCTTCACCCGGAACCTCCTCGACTCCGCCCGCTTCGCCCGCCAGTGGGTGCGGAGCGAGATGCAGCCCTCGGACTGGGTCGCGGTGGTGCGCTACGAGCTGAGCCTGTCGGTCCAGACCGACTTCACCCAGGACCAGAAGCGGATCGAGCAGGCGATCGAGGACGCCGTGGTCGACCGGCCGTCGAGCGCCAACCGCCCCTCGGAGCGCCGGCGGCGCGAGGCCCTGGACGCCCCGAGCCTGCTGCGCGAGCTTCCCCGGAGCCTGGAGCTGCCGGAGTCTGTCGATCGGATCGAGGACGCCATCCGCCTGGTCGCCGAGGCGAGCGGAGGGATCGTCGGGCGCAAGAACCTGATCCTCTTCTCCCTCGGCTTCGGCCAGCTCGGCTCGGAGTTCCGCCTGCCCGACTCGCGCTACTACCCGCCGATGAAAGAGGCGCTCAACGCCAACAACGTGGCCGTCTACCCCATCGACCTGGCCGGCCCACGGGTCGACACCCCCCAGACCGCGTTCCTCAGCCTCCTCGCGGACGAGACCGGCGGCGAGCTGTTCAAGACCTTCCACAGCTACAGCGAACCCTTCCGCCGCATCGGCAGCCAGACCACCGGCTACTACCTGATCACCTTCCGCTCGGAGCATCCGGCCGGATCGACCGGCTACCAGAAGATCGAGGTCGACTGCAGACGGCGGGGCATCCAGATCCGGGCTCGGGGCGGATACCGGTACGGAAAGCAGTAAGTGCCCATCCTCCAGAGACTTGACAAATATAAAATCGAAACTTAGATCTGTCAGGAAACGTAGCTCTCGCCGAAGCCGGGGACCCTACTCGTTCGCCAGGTCCTTCTTCACCGACTTGATGAGCTTGCCGAAGGCGCGGTCCTTCTTGCGCCGCTCGACGTAGGACATCTCGTTGAACGCGGACTCGTCCCGCAGCTTCTTGAAGTTGTCGTAATGGGCCTGGGAGAGCTCGCCGGAGTCCAGCGCCTCGAGGACGGCACAGCCCGGCTCGTCGACATGGGTGCAGTCCCGATAGCGGCAGCTCGAAGCCAGGGAACCGATGTCCGAGTAGCTGCCGCCCAGCCCATCCTCCGCCCCCAGGATGCCCAGCTCCCGCATCCCCGGGTTGTCGATCACCAGCGCCCCACCCTCGAGGAGGATCAGCTCGCGGCGAACCGTCGTATGCCTCCCCTCGCCGGTGCCGCTCACCGTCTGAGTCCCCAGCACCTCCCGGCCGATCAGGCGGTTGATCAGCGTGCTCTTGCCGACCCCTGACGAGCCGACGAAGCAGTAGGTCTTCCCCGGCACCAGAAGCCGCTCGAGCTCGTCGACCCCCTCCTGGGTGACGTTGCTCAGGGTCATGACCGGGGCCGTGATCCCCGCGGAACGGATCTCCGAGAGCTGGGAGTCCAGGACGTCCGGGGAGACGAGGTCCGTCTTGGTGAGCAGAACGACCGGCTCGGCCCCGCCGTCGCGCACCATGACGAGGTACCGCTCCAGCCGTTTCAGATTGAAGTCGAAGTGGCAGGACTGGACGATGATCACGACGTCCACGTTCGCCGCGATCATCTGGTACTCGACGGCCTCCCCCGCGGACTTCCGGCGAAGCTCGCTCCTCCGCTCCAGGAGCGAGTGGATCAAGCCGATTCCGTCGCCCGCTTGCCTCTCGACGCACACCCAGTCGCCGACGCAGGGCAGGTCCTGGGAGAGGGGATGGCGGTAGAGGTACCTACCGGCCAGCTTCGCCCGGAACGGGCCGGTCCCGTCCATGAGCAACAGTTGCTCACGATCGACGGCGGCGACCCGGGCGACGGCATCCGGTGGCCTGCAGTCCGCCCGTCGCTCGAACCAGTCGCTCCAGCCGAGTGTTTTCAGATCGAGGTGCTGAGCTCCCATGTGCCACCTCCCAATGCTCCGAGGCCTTGCCAAGGTGAACCTGCAGGCGGCTCCCGATCGCCCCAATCAGTCGAGCGACGGGGCATCTGGATCGCGCCGGCCACCGCCCCCCTGCGACGACCGACCGCCGTCGACGGTGCGCCGGCTTTCGCGCCCCCTTTACAACTTCCAGAGGCCGTGGTGGATCCCGCCCTGGATGTAGATGGCGAAGGTGCCGAAACCGGGGATCTCCATCGCTGGATGGGCGACCTCGCCGCCGGCGTCCACTGCCGCGGCGAGAGCCGCTTCGATGTCCTTCACCAGCCAGTAAGGACGCACGACCGGCTCCTCCGTTTCGTGCATGGGTGCCCGGACCCCCACCAGCCCTCCTCCCGGCAACGGGGCCGTCCGCGCGTTGCCGAGGGCGCCCTCCGGCTCGCCGAACTGTACCCCGTGTGCTGCCGCGTACGCGGTGCAGACCGCCTCGACCTCCGCGGTCACGATCTCGAGATAGTGGATCTGCATGAATCGCTCACCTTTCGTTGTCGATGACGCCGCCGATCAGCCCGGCACCGGTGGCGAACCGGTCCGTGCCTCTCTCACTCATCGATCTTCGCAGACTGATGCGAGGCCCGCGAAGAATCGGCCCGGCGCGCCAGGTCGCTTCGCACCGTATCGGCGCCACGCTCGAACGACCGGCGCAGAAGCACGTCACCCGCTCGGTTGCGCCAACCGGCGCGGACCAGCGCACGGAACGGCTGTGGCCGCAGACCGGCGAGAACCACGAAGATCCCCGCCTTGCGCAGTCGCTCGACCGCCGACTCCAGGTTGACGAGCCCGGTCGCGTCGAGCGCCGGCGCGTCGCGCAGATCGAAGAGCACCGCCCGAACCTCCGGAGCGACCGTGTGCAGCGCGCCTGCTGCCTTGTGTGCGGCTCCGTAGAAGAGCGGCCCGGCGACGCGGTAGAGCGCGGCGCCCTCCGGCAAGGGCTCGGGCAGCACTCTCCCGGTTTCGGCGATGAGCGCCGTGTCCGACACCTCGGCCATCCGCCGCATGAAGAGAAGCGCCGCCAGGACGATCCCGGTGCCGACCGCGACCACCATGTCGAAGACGACGGTCAACCCGAAGCACGACAGCAGGACCAACACGTCGCTCCGAGGAGCCGTCCGCACGGTCCTGGCCACGTGACGGGCCTCGCTCATGTTCCAGGCCACGACCAGGAGCAGCGCGGCGAGCGACGCCATCGGCAGCCGCCCGAGGGCCGGAGCGAGGAGGAGAACGGCCGCGAGCACCACGACAGAGTGGAAAACCGCCGCGATCGGTGATCGAGCGCCCGAGCGCACGTTGGTGGCAGTGCGGGCGATCGCGCCGGTTGCGGCGACGCCGCCAAAGAAGGGGGCGACCAGGTTCCCCAGGCCCTGTGCCAGGAGCTCC
>Ga0210101_1000408_pt1 | contig 14250 bp, 14 predicted proteins | sample Muzzi_PWC_D1_FD_185534 | JGI IMG/M metagenome (GOLD analysis project Ga0210101, IMG submission 185534) | Wetland microbial communities from San Francisco Bay, California, USA, that impact long-term carbon sequestration - Muzzi_PWC_D1 (SPAdes) | ecosystem: Environmental > Aquatic > Marine >... | reverse complement strand
CGCGCTCGCCGATCCGCAGGAAGCGGCCGAGCAGCTCCTTCGGCACCTTGACGCGGGCGATGATCTCGGTGCCGCTCTCGGGGTCGCGCAGCAGCACGCCGAGGCTGAGCGAGAGGTTGGAGATGTAGGGAAACGGACGGCCGAGGCCGACGACGAGCGGCGTCAGGGCGGGGAAGACCTGCTCGTGGAAGCGGGTGTCGATTTCGCGCCGCTCGCTCTCGCTCGCGGCCTCGAGCGAGACGATGCGGATGCCGTTCTCCTCCAGGGCAGCCCGCAGGGTGCCGTTGAAGCAGCCGTGCAGGCGGGCGTCCAGCTCGAGCACGCGCGCCTGGATCGCGTCGATCTGCTCGCTCGGGGCGAGGTCGTCGGGGCCGCGCGCGTCGATCCCCGCGTCGAGCTGGTCGAACAGGCCGGCGACCCGGACCATGAAGAACTCGTCGAGGTTGTTGGCGTAGATCGCGCAGAAGCGGACCCGCTCCAGCAACGGCACCGACGCATCCTCCGCCAGTTCGAGAACGCGCTGGTTGAAGTCGAGCCAGGAGAGCTCGCGGTTGAAGTAGAGGGCCGGGTCGTCGATCGGCAGATCGTACTGCCGTGCCGACCCCGATCCTCGCCGCTCAGGCGGCGAGGCGCTCGGGCGAGGAGCCGTTGGCGTTGCCGTTGAGCTGGTCGAGCACGACGCCCTCCCGCAGGCCGCCCTTGCCGATCTGCAGCGGCTGGCCGAGCAGCTCGGAGAGCTTCTCGAGCAGCAGCACGCCGGTGGCGAGGATCCGCACCCGGCGCGGGTCGAGCTCGAAGCGGCGGGCCACCTCGGCGGCCGGATCGCCGCTCAGCACCCGGATCCCCCGCTCGAGCGTCTCGTACTCGAGCACGGCGCCGACCAGGCGGCGCAACGAGGTGGCGCTGCCGCCGACCGCGACCGCCTGCGCCGGCTGCTCGACCTCGACCCCGGCGAAGAGGTCGTCGATGCGGTCGCGGACCTTGCGGATCTCGGCTGCCGAGGGCGGGTCGGAGGCGATCAGCTCGTCGGCGAGCAGGCCCGAGCCGATCCGCCAGGAGCGCACCTCGCTGACCCCGCCGGGCACGGTGCCGAGAATGACCTCGGTGGAGCCGCCGCCGACGTCGACGACGCCGATCCGACCCTCGACCGGATGGCCGAGCGTCTTGGTCGCGCCGATGAAGGAGAGCCTCCCCTCCTCCTCCTCGCTGAGGATCTCGACCGGTACGCCGGCCGCAGACTCGATCTCCCGGGCGACCGCGGCGCCGTTGCCGGCCTCGCGGATAGCCGCCGTGGCCACCGCGCGGATCGACTCCGCACCGAGCTCGCGCGCCAGGCGCACCTGCGTTGCCACGACCTCGGCGACCTCCGCGGCCTTCTCGACCGGGATCTCCCCCGAATCGGCGACCGCCTTGTTGATCCGCGTATAGGCCCGCTGCTCCATCGCCTTCTTCAACAGCCCGTCCCGCGGCTCGGCCACAAGCAGCCGCGTGGTATTCGACCCGATATCTATCGCCGCACAAAGCATCTGGACTCGCGTCACATGTTCCCAAGCTCGTCGGATCACAACCAGCGTGGCCGGGCGGCGCTACTCGTCTGGGTGAGACGCGTCCTCGAACTCCTGAAAGAGCCCGGTGACGACGAAGGCGACCTGCTCGCCGATGTCGACCGCGTTGTCGCCGATCCGCTCGATCGCCCGCGCCGCGAGCAGCATCGTCATCGCCCACTCGCGCCGGTCGGGGTCGTCGCCGATCTCCAGCGCCAGCCCGAAGCACTCGCGGTTGAGGTTGTCGACGACGTCGTCCTGGCGGACCAGGTCGCGGGCCATCTCGACGTTGCGCTCCTCGAAGGCCCGCTTCGACTGGCTGATCAGCGTCCGGGTCTGCTTGCCCATGGTCAGGATCAGCTTGATCATCTCCTCGTCGGCCGGCGGGTCGTTGCCGGTCAGCGGGATCATCTTGCAGATGTTCACGCACTGGTCGCCCATCCGCTCGACGTTCTTGAGGATGTGCAGCAGGGCCGAGATCAGCCGCAGGTCGGTCGCCACCGGCGACTGCGTCGCCAGCAGCGTGATCAGGCTCTGGTGCACCTCGAGGTAGCGGCCGTCGATGCGGTCGTCGTCGGCGATCACCAGCTGGGCCAGCTCGATGTCCTGCTGCTCGACCGCTTCCAGGGTGCGTCCGAGCGCGGCGCTGACCAGATCGAGCCCGCCCAGCCCGCTCGCCTCGAGTCGCTCGAGTTCCTCCTGGTATTCGACCCTCGCAACGTCCGCCATCAGCCGAACCGCCCGCTGACGTAGTCCTCGGTCGCCTGCTCGCTCGGGCTGGTGAAGATCGTCTCGGTCTCGCCCACCTCGACCAGGCGACCCGGCCTGCCGGTCTCTTCGAGGTTGAAGAAGGCGGTGATGTCGCTGGCCCGTGCCGCCTGCTGCATGTTGTGGGTGACGATCGCGATCGTGTACTTGCTCTTCAGCTCGCCGATCAGGTCCTCGATCGCCAGCGTCGCGACCGGGTCGAGCGCCGAGCAGGGCTCGTCCATCAGCAGCACCTCCGGCTCGACCGCGATCGCACGGGCGATGCAGAGCCGCTGCTGCTGGCCGCCGGAGAGGCTCGAGCCGGGCTTATCGAGGCGATCCTTGACCTCCTCCCAGAGATGCGCGCCGCGCAGCGAGCGCTCGACCACGGCGTCCTTGTCGGCCTTCTTGATCCGCGTCGCGTTGAGGTTGAGGCCGGCGGCGACGTTGTCGTATATCGACATCGTCGGGAACGGGTTGGGCGACTGGAAGACCATCCCGACCAGCCGGCGCACCTGTACCGGGTCGACGCCGCGCGCGTAGATGTCGTGGCCGTCGAGCGTCACCTCGCCCTCGACCCGGGCGCCCGGGTTGAGCTCATGCATGCGGTTGAGCGAGCGCAGGAAGGTCGTCTTGCCGCAACCCGAGGAGCCGATCAGCGCGGTCACCTTGTTCGGGGCGATCGTCATCGTCACGTTCTCGACCGCGTGGAAGTCGCCGTAGAAGAGATTCAGGTTGCGCGCCTCGATCGTCTTCGCCTGCCGCCCCTCGGCGGCCGCAGGCTCGGGAGTCGTGGATGGCGCTTGCGGGGTCGGCACGGGCTCCTGCCCGGCCTCGCTGCGCACTCGCGCGGTGTCGGTCGTTCCGGGCATCTGCTGTCGTCTCCTTCTCCCCACTAACGGGTCTCGGTTTTGTAGCGTCGGTAGATGAGGCGGGCGACGACGTTCAGGATCATCACGATAGCGATCAGCGTCAGCGCCGCAGCCCAGGCGCGGTCGTAGGACGCCTGTTTCATCACACCGGGGGTGCGGTACTCGCTGTAGGCGTATACGGCGAGGTTCTGCATACGGCCGTCGAAGGGGTTGGAGTTGATCGAGTCGACGACGCCGGTCGTGACCAGCAGCGGCGCCGTCTCGCCGATGATCCGCGCCACCGCGATCATCACCCCGGTGACCAGGCCGGCGAAGGCGGTCGGCAGAACGACCTTGGCGATCGTCCGCCACTTCGGCGTACCGAGCGCGTAGGAGGCCTCGCGCAGGTGGTTGGGGACGATCTTCAGAACCTCCTCTGAGGAGCGGATCACGATCGGGACCATCAGCACCGCGAGCGCCACCGAGCCCATCACGCCGAGCCGCACGCCGGGGCCGAAGATCAGCGCGAAGAGGGCGAAGGCGAAGAGCCCGGCGACGATCGAGGGGATGCCGGTCATCACGTCGACGAAGAAGGTCAGCCAGCGCCGCAGCCTGCTCCTGCCGCCGTACTCGGTCAGGTAGATCGCCGCCATGATCCCGATCGGGACCGAGATCGCCGCGGCGACGCCGGTGATCACGAGCGTGCCGACGATCGCGTGGGCGGCGCCGCCGCCGCCGATCGCACCGCGCGCCGAGGTGGTGAAGAATTCGATGCTGAGCCCGGGGATGCCGCGCTTGGCGACCTCGAAGAGCAGCGAGAGCAGCGGCAGCATCGCCAGCGCGAAGGCGCCGGCGATGATTGCCGTCATCACCCGGTTGAGCGCCTTGCGACGCCAGACCGGGCTGCCGGCCGGGGCCGTGAGCAGGGTTGCCGGGCTGTCCCGGGGGGCCGCCATCTACTGGATGTTCTGGCGGGAGATGATCGCCCGGGCGATCAGGTTGGTGACCAGGGTGATCGCGAAGAGGACGAGGCCGGAGGCGATCAGCGTGTTGACCGCGAGGCCCGAGGACTCGGGGAAGTCGAGGGCGATGTTGGCGGCGATCGTCGAGGGGTTCGACTGGCTGATCAGGTTGAAGGTGACGACGCCGGATACGGAGAGGATGATCGTCACCGCCATCGTCTCCCCCAGCGCCCGGCCGAGGCCGAGCATCGCGCCGCTGATGATCGACGATTTGCCGAACGGCAGCACCGTCATCCGGATCATCTCCCAGCGGGTCGCCCCTAGCGCCAGCGCGCCTTCCTGGAGTTTGCGCGGCGTCTGCACGAAGACCTCGCGGGCGACCGCGGAGACGATCGGCAGGATCATCACCGTGAGCACCAGCCCGGCGACGAGCATCGTCCGGCCGGTCGCCGAGGCCGGCCCCTGGAAGAAGGGGATGAAGCCGAGCTCGGCTTCCAGCCATTCCATCGGCCCGACCGCCGCCGGTCCGAGCACGAATATTCCCCAGAGCCCGTAGACGATGCTCGGGATCGCCGCCAGCAAGTCGACCATGAAGCCGAGCGCGAGCACGATCCGCGGCGGCGCGATGTGGCTGATGAAGAGCGCGACCGCGACCGCCAGCGGCACCGCGAGCACGACCGCGACCGTCGCCGCGAGCACGGTGCCGAAGGCAAGCGGGGCGATGTAGTCGACCAGCGTCTTGCCGCCCGGCAGGCGTTCGGCGCTCGCGCTGACCGCGGGCAGCGCCTCGATCAGCAAGAACAGCGCTACCCCGGCGAGCAGGGCGAGGATCGTCACACCGGCCGCGACGGACAGGTTGGAGAAGATCCGGTCCCCCCAACGCCGCTCGCCGCCGGAGGCGGCGGCGAGCAACTGACCGGCGTTGGTGGTCGTGTCCAAGGGGTGCTGCCTAGGAACCGGTTTCGATCGCTTCGATCGCCGGGGTGATCTTTTCCCGCAGCGCTTCTGAGATCGGCGCCGAGCCGGCGTTTTCCGCGGCCACTTCCTGACCCTCTGGGCTGATCACGTATTCGAGGTAGGCCTTGACGATTTCGGCTTCCTCGGCGGAGCCGTAGGCCGTGCACGCCATCAGGTAGGAGGTGAGCACGATCGGGTAGGTGCCCGAGGCTTCCGTCTTGCGGTCGAGCTCGAACGGGAACATGTACGGGCTCTTGCTCAGCGCCTCGTCTTCGGGCGACTCCTCGAGGATCTTCGCCGCGGCTTCGGCGCTCGGTTCGACGTATTCGTCGCCGACCTTGATCTTGGCGATGCCGAGTTCGCCGGCCTGGCTCTCGTCGGCGTAGCCGATCGCCCCTTCGCCGGCGCCGACAGCCTCGACCACGCCCGAGGTGCCCTGCGCGGCCTCGCCGCCCTTGACCGGCCAGTCGCCGCTCACTTCATAGGTCCAGACGCCCGGCGCCGCCTTGGAGAGGTAGTCGACGAAGTTCTCCGTCGTGCCGGACTCGTCGGAGCGGTTGACCGGGGTGATGCGCGTATCCGGCAGTTCGACGCCGGGGTTGTCGGCGGCGATCGCCTTGTCGTTCCAGCTGTCGATTTCCTGATTGAAGATCTTCGCCAGCGTTTCCGGCGAGAGCTGCAGCGCTTCCACGCTCGGCAGGTTGTAGATGATCGCAATCGGCGAGATGTAATCGGGGATCTCGATCAGCTGGCCGGGCTTGCAGCGGTCGATCGCGCCCTGCAACTCCCCTTCGTCTTCTTCGAGTGCCGCGTCGCTGCCACCGTAAGCGGTGCCGCCGGCGACGAACTGCTCGCGGCCGCCACCTGAGCCGACCGGGTCGTAGGAGATGGTCACATCGGCGTGTTCGTTCGCGAATTCGGCGATCCACGCTTCCTGGGCCGCCTCCTGGGCGCTGGAACCGGCACCGGCGATCTGACCGGAGAGTTCTCCAGAGTCACCGCTGCCACTGTCGCCGCACGCCGCCACTCCCACCGCCAGCACGGCAAGGGAAACCAGGACTGCCAACCATCTCGACGGACTCACACGAACTCCTTTTCTCGTTGGACGAAGGCGGTCTGCCACCGCTTCGGCCAGACTTTCAGCGGCCCGGGGGCAGCTTGTTACCCGCCTGTATCGAGGATGTGAAAAAGATGTGAAAGACGCAAACGCGCGGTTACGCGGCGGCGATGCCGTCGCGGAGCGGGGCCGGCTCAGCGTCGCCGCCACCTGCGGCGGAGGCCGGCGGGGCGAGCGCGGCGCCGTCGGCAGGCTCGGGGTCGAAGCGGTAGCCGACCCCGAAGTGGGTGTGGATGTAGCCCCAGCCGGGCGAGAGCTTCTCGAGCTTCTGGCGCAGCTTGCGGATGAAGACGTCGACGGAGCGGTCGCCGTGGGCCATCGCGTAACCCCAGACGCGCTGGTAGATCGCCTCGCGCTCGAGCACCTGGCCGGGCGAGTCGGCGAGCAGCTGCAGGAGCTCGAACTCGCGCCGGGTCAGGTCGAGGCTGACGTCGCCGACGAAGGCCTGGAAGCGGTCGGAGCGGATCTCGAGCTCGCCGGCGACGACCGGCCCCGCTTCGATCTGAGGGCGCGAGCGCCGGCGGCGTCGCGACACAGCTTCGAGCCGCGCGATCGCCTCTTCGGGGTGGCACGGCTTGGTGATCCAGTCGTCGACGCCGAGGCGCAGGCCGCGGACCCGCTGGGCGACGGTCGAGCGGCCGCTGCAGACGACGACGCCGAGGTCGGGGAGCATCCCGCAGATCCGCTCGAGGTAGGGCCAGGCCTCGTCGCCGAGCACCGCCGGGTCGACGAGCAGCGCATTCAGCTTCATCGCGACCAGCTCCTCCGGCGGGATCGCGCCGGCGAGGGTGCGCTGCTGCCAGCCCGCCGCCTCGGTGCGCTTGGCCAGCACGGTGACGAAGCCGCTGTCGTCGTCGATGACAGCCAGCCTGATGGTCTGCTGTGAGTTCACCGGCAGCCGGATTGTATTCACACCTGCGGCCGGAGCGCTGTAGGAAAGCCCTGCGTTCACAGGTTTTTCACAGCCCGATGACCGTAATTTGCGGGAACGGCGCCCGGGTCGGCTTCTCCCGCTTATCGAAATGTTCACCGCAGGCCGGCGACGAGCGGGCAGCATGGAGTCCTCACGAGACTCCTCTCTCGTCGCAAACGGCCCGCCTGCCCCGGGCCGTTTGCATTTTCTGGGCCGATGTTGGCGCTTTTTCCCCACCCCGGTGGGGAAAAAGCGCCGAGATCAGAACGTGGCGGGGCGGAGGCCGGTGGCGATGATCAGGAGGATGGCTATCCCCGCGGCGTAGCGGTAGTAGACGAAGGGGGCGTAGGACATCGTGCGGACGAGGCGGAGCAGGAAGGCGATCGCCAGGTAGCCCGAGACCGCGGCGGCGATCGTGCCGACGACCATCGGCCCGGCGACGCCCGCGGGCAGCCCCTCCGAGACCGCCTGGGCGCCTTTGAACAGGGTCGCGCCGGCGACGATCGGGATCAGCAGCAGGAAGGAGAAGCGCGCGGCGGCGTCGCGGTCGAGCCCGAGGTAGCGGGCGGCGGTGATCGTGATCCCCGAGCGCGAGGTCCCCGGCGCCAGCGCCAGCACCTGGGCGAGGCCGATGTAGAGGCCGTCCTTGATCGAGGAGCCCTGCAGCGACTTGCGCTGCGGCAGGCGATCCGCGTGCAGCAGCAGCGCCCCGAAGAGGATCAGCTGCAGGGCGATCATCCACGGCTCGCCGAGCTTGTCCTCGATGAAGCCCGAGCCGAGCCCGCCGAAGATCACCGCCGGCACGGTGCCGACCGCGATCGCGATCGAGAGGCGCTGGTCGGGGGTCTCGATCGCCCGCCGGCGCACCGCCTCGAGGAAGCCGGCCGTCAACTTCACGACCTCGCGGCGGAAGTAGGCGATCGCGGCGACCAGCGTGCCGGCGTGCAGGGCGACGTCGAAGGTCTTGTTGAAGTCCGGGTTGTCGAGCAGGAAGGTGTAGTCCTGCAGCCAGGGGACGATGATCAGGTGCCCCGAGGAGGAGATCGGCAGGAACTCGGTGAGCCCCTGGACGATCCCCAGGAGCAGGGCCTCAAGCTCGGACATGGCGGCGCATCCTACGGGCGCCGGTTAAGGGAATCCAAAGCGGGGATGCCCGACGGCCCTTCTACGATGGCCCCATGAACGAGGAGGCCGTTCCCGCGCCGGATGCCAAGGGGCCGAGCCGCAAGCCTCCGACCGAGGCGATCGCCGAGGCGAAGGTGCGGGCTCCGTCGCGCGGCAACCGCAAGCTCGAGAGCTTTCTCACGGCGGTCAACGGCGACGACCAGGTGCGCGCCTGGTGGTACATGGCCCAGGTCCACGCCGAACGGCTCGGCATGTCCGACCACTCCTGGGTGCACACCCAGATCGTGCTCAACATCGCCCTGCGGCTGCTGCGCCTGCTGGTCAAGTCGGGTGTCGAGCCGGCCGTCGTCGCCGACCACGGCATGTCGTCGCGCGACGCCGAGGTCGTCGTCGCCGGCGGGGCGCTGCTGCACGACGTCGGCATGTCGATCCACCGCGCCGATCACGAGGCCTACAGCCTCTTCCTCGCCGACCGCGCGCTCGAACGGCTGCTCGCCGACTCCTACCGCGAGCCGAAGCGGACGATCGTCGCCGCCGAGATCCTGCACGCGATCATCGGCCACCGGCGGCGCGGCGAGCCCTACACGCTCGAGGCGGGCGTAGTGCGCGTCGCCGACGCGCTCGACATGGCCCAGGGCCGCACCCGGATCCCGCTCGAGGCGGGCCAGGAGGGGATCCACTCGATCTCGGCAGCGGCGATCGACGAGGTGCGGATCGAGGCGGGCGAGGAGCGCCCGGTGCGGATCGAGATCGAGCTCAACAACTCGGCCGGGATCTTCCAGGTCGACGACCTGCTCGCGACCAAGATCCGCGACACGCCGCTCGAGGGGAAGGTCGAAGTGGCGGCGAAGATCGAGGGTGAGACCGAGAAGCGCCTACTGAGTGGCTTCCGGCTCGACTAGGTGAGGCGATCGAGCGTCTGCTTGCGCATTTCCTTGCGCTTCTCGAGCCGCCCCTGGATCAGCGAGAGGACGACCACGAGGATCGCGAAGAAGGCGATCACGCCGAAGCAGAAGAAGGTCACCGTCTTGTCGGTGACCCGCCCGGCCAGCCCCTCGCCGTTCTCGGCGAGGGCGGCGGGCGCCGTGAGCAGCAGCGTCGTCAGCGCCGCGAACAGGGCGGCGGCGGCTCGGCTGCTGCGCGAGGGCTGCTTCACGCCGCGCAATCTAGCGCAACGATCGGCAACCTTCGCGCCCGCCGCGCTCAGCCGCAGATCGGCCAGGAGCTCGAGCCGGACTGCGAGTAGAGCAGTGCCGCCCGGTAGTCCTGCTCTGCCTCCGGCGCCGCCGCGGGGTCGCCGCTGCCGCCGACCGCGGCCCAGGTCGAGTAGCTGAACTGGTATTTGCCGCGGTAGGTGCCGTCGGCGGAGACGATCGTCGGGCTGCCGCCGGACTCGCAGGCGGCGATCGATTCGAGCGTCGCCATCGAGACGGCGCCGGGGAGGTCGGCGAAGGCCTGCTCGCGTTCGCGGCGCAGCTGGGCGCGGCGGGCTCGCCTGGCGGCGCGGATGCGGTGCTTGTGGATCGCGATCGCGCGGTGGAAGCGCTTGACCGGGCCGTCCAGCGTGGCGGTGGCCGGCTGCGCCGGGGCGAGTGCCGCGCGCTCGCCGGTGCCGTCGCCGTCGCCGCCGGGAGCCGCCAGGGCCACAGCGGGCAGCGCCAGGGCCAGGGCGAGGACGGGGATCAGATATGCGTGCTTCGAATATGTGTGTTTTGTGAGCAAGCGCGGGACCGTGCCGGGATTTCGGCCGCCACAAGGTGATCGCCCGCACATTGCTCACAATTGCGTGCGCATCCGCACCAGCCCACGCACGGCGGGACGTTTCGCGGAGCCCGACCTGAAACAGACGATGCGTGAAGCACGGCCTTCTGCGGACGGCAGTTGCGGCCAACTGCGGATGAACGTGTCACCAGACTGTGAATAGATGGCGGCGGCAGACAACGGCGCCGCGCGGCCCCGGCCGCCCGCGCCATGACAATCGAGGTGAGCGAGATGAAGGCTCCAACACACAGGCTGTTCGGGCTGGCGGCGCTGCTGGCGATTGCGGCGATCTTCGCCGCGGGCTGCGGAGGCGATGACGACACGACGACTACCGAGGCCGAGAACGAGACCGCGGCCGCAGCCGAAGGCGGCTCCGGGTCGTCCGGGTCCGCCCTGGCGATCGAAATGGGCGACTTCTTCTTCGCTCCGAGTGATGTCACGACGCAGGCGGGCTCGACCACGATCGAAGCACCCAACAAGGGCTCGGTCGAGCACGAGCTGGTCTTGTTCAAGACGGACATCGATCCCGCCGATCTGCCCACCGAAGCCAACGGCGAGGTCGACGAGGAGAAATTGGACGAAGTGGCCGAGGAGGCCGGCGAGATCGCCGATGTCGAGGCCGGTCAGACCGGGGCCGAAGAATTCGACCTGAAGCCGGGCAAGTACGTGATGTTCTGCAACCTGCCGGGGCACTACGCGCAGGGCATGTACGGAACCGTCACGGTCGAATAGCGGGGAGCCCGCACTGCGGATGATCGCGCCGAAGCGCGATCATCCGCACATCGACGCTGGATCCCCCACCTCTCGCCTGCTGCTCGCCTGCCCCGACCGGCCCGGCCTGATCGCCGCCGTCAGCGGCTTCCTCGCCGAGGCCGGGCGCAACATCGTCGACGCCGACCAGCACTCCAGCGGCGAGGGTCGCTTCTTCATGCGGATGGCCTTCGACCAGGCGCCCGCCGGCGAGCGCGCCCAGCTCTACGCCCGCTTCGCCGAGCAGCTCGCCGGCCCGCTGCGGATGGAGCACCGCTTCGCCGAGTCCGACGAGCGCAAGCGGGTCGCGATCATGGCCTCGCGCGAAGACCACTGCCTCTCCGACCTGCTCTGGCGCTGGCGCAGCGGCGAGCTCGGCGCCGAGCTCGTCGCCGTCGTCTCCAACCATCCCGACCACGCCGAGCAGGCCGCCGCAGTCGATGTCCCCTTTCACCATGTGCCGGTCGCTCCGGGCGAGAAGGAGGCCGCGGAGCGCCGCATGCTCGAGCTGCTCGGCGGCGAGGTCGACCTGCTCGTCCTCGCCCGCTACATGCAGATCCTCTCCGCCGGCTTCCTGCGCGAGCTCGGGGCGCCGGCGATCAACATCCACCACAGCTTCCTGCCTGCCTTCGTCGGCGCCGACCCCTACGCCCGCGCCCACGAGCGCGGCGTCAAGCTGATCGGCGCCACGGCGCACTACGTCACCGAGGAGCTCGACGCCGGCCCGATCATCGACCAGGACGTGACCAGGGTCAGCCACCGCGACGAGACCGCCGACCTGGTCGGGATCGGCCGCGACGTCGAGCGGCTCGTCCTCGCCCGCGCGGTCAAGGCCCACCTCGACGACCGCGTCCTGCTCGACGGCGCCCGCACGATCGTCTTCTAGATGGAGCGACCGAAGGCAGCCTCTCCCGCCCGCAGGTCGCCGCCCGGCCCGCGCGGGCCGGGAATCGTGCAGGGGCTGCACTACGCTCGCGACCCGCACGGCTTCCTCGACCGCCTGCGGCGCCGCTACGGCGACATCTTCGCGATCTCGTTCCCGATCGTCGGCCGCATCGTCTACGTCGCCGACCCGGCCCTGGTCAAAGAGGTCTTCTCCGGCCCGCCCGAGCAGATGCACGCCGGCGAGGCCAACGCGACGGTGCTCGAGCCCGCGCTGGGGCCCAACTCCGTGCTCACCCTCGACGAGGCGCCGCACATGCGCCAGCGCAAGCTGCTGCTGCCGCCCTTCCACGGCGAGCAGGTGCGCGCCTACGGCGAGCTGATCCGCGCGGTGACCGAGCGCGAGATGCGCAGCTGGCCGGTCGGCGAGCCGTTCGCGCTGCGGCCGCACACGCAGCGGATCACCCTGGCGGTGATTCTGCGCGCAGTCTTCGGCGTCGACGACGCGGCCCGCTCCGCCCGGGCCGAGCGCCTGATCGAGACCTTCACCAGGCGGGTCGACCTGGTCACCCACCTGCCGTTCCTGCAGCGCGACCTCGGTCGCTGGAGCCCCTGGGGGCGCTTCCTGCGCGCCCGCGCCGAGCTCGACGCCTTCATCTACGAGGAGATCGCCCTGCGCCGCTCCCGGCAGCCCGACGAGGCCGAGGCCGGCGACGTGCTCTCGCTGCTGCTCGCCGCCCGCGACGAAGAGGGCCGGCCGATGAGCGACGAGGAACTGCGCGACGAGCTGGTCACGGTGCTCGCCGCCGGCCACGAGACCACCGCCACCGGGCTCGCCTGGGCGATCGAGCGCCTGCTGCGCAACCCGCGGGCGCTGGAGCGGCTGCGCGACTCGCTCGCCGCCGGCGAGGACGCCTACCTCGAGGCGACGATCAAGGAGACGCTGCGGGCGCGGCCGGTGATCGTCGACGTCGCTCGCAAGCTGGCCCGGCCGCTGGAGATCGGCGGCTACGCGCTGCCCGCCGGCGACTTCCTCTTCCCCGCCGTCGCCGCCCTGCACCAGCGCGAGGACCTCTTCCCCGATCCGCACGAGTTCCGCCCCGAGCGCTTCCTCGAGGGCAAGCCCGACAACTACGCCTGGATCCCGTTCGGCGGCGGCGTGCGCCGCTGCATCGGCGCATCCTTCGCCGAATTCGAGATGAAGATCGTGCTGCGCGAGTTCCTCCAGCGAGCCGAGCTGAGCGCCGTCGACCCCGCGCCCGAACGGGCCAAGATCCGCAACATCACGGTGGTTCCGGCGAAGGGCAGCCTGGTCAGGCTCGATCGGGCGCCGGGCTAGCCTCCTCGGCCTCGGCCTCGGCGGCCTCCCACTCCTCGACCAGCTCGGCGACGGCCCGCTTCGCCTCCGCGTGGCGGGCTTCCGCCCGCTCCGCCCGGCCGGGGCTCGACCACGCTTCGGGGTCGGCCAGCTCCTCCTCCAGCTCGCGCAACTCGGCTTCGGCGCGCTCGACCTGCTCGGCCAGGCGCCCGGCCTTCTTCGCCGCCCGCTTCGCAGTGCGACCGGCGTTGCGCCCCGCGGCCGAGGCCGGTGCCGGCTTCTGCGCCTGCACCGAAGCCTCGGCTTCCGCTTCGCGTTCGTCGCGCTCGCGCTGGTAGGCCGCCCAGCCGCTTTCGTGCGAGCGCAGCGCGCCTCCCTCGCAGACCAGCGTGCGGGTGCCGACGGCCTCGAGCAGGGCGCGGTCGTGGGAGACGAGCACGACCGCGCCCTCGAAGGCGAGCAACGCGTCCTCGAGCGCCTCGCGGCTCTCGATGTCGAGGTGGTTGGTCGGCTCGTCGAGGATCAGCACGTTGGCCCCGGAGGCGACGAGGATCGCCAGCGAGAGGCGGCGCTGCTCGCCGCCGGAGATATCGGCGAGCTGCTTCTCGACATCGCTGCCGGAGAAGAGGAAGCTGCCGAGCAGGTCGCGCGCCTTCTGCCCGCTCAGCCCGGTCTGGCGCTGCGCCGCCTCGAGCACCGTGCCCTCGCCGGCGGCCGTGTCCGCGTGCTGGGAGAGATAGCCGAGCCTGACGTTGTGACCGGTCCGCACCGAGCCGGCCGCCGGTTCGCTGCGGCCGGAGAGGACCTCGATCAGGGTCGTCTTGCCGGCCCCGTTGGGACCGACGAGGACGACGTGCTCGCCGCGCTCCACTTCGAGCCTGGCGTCGTCGAGCAGGACCCGGCCAGGCACCTCGATCCGCGCCCCGACCAGCTTCAGCACGACGCGGCCGGGACGCTCCGGCTGGACGAAGGAGAAGCGCAGCCGGCGGTTGTCGCGCTGTTCGGCCTCGACCCCGTCGCGCTTGATCCTGTCGATCTGCTTGAGCCGGGACTGTGCCTGGCGCGCCTTCGTCGCCTTGTAGCGGAAGCGCTCGACGAAGCGCTCCATGCGGGCGATCTCGGCCTGCTGGCGCTCGATCGCCTTGCCGCGGGCGATCTCACGCGCCGCCTGCTCCTTGCGCCAGGCGTGCCAGGGACCGGCGAAGAAGCGCGCCCGCTTCGCCTCCAGCTCCAGCACCGAGGTGCCGACGGCCTCGAGGAACCAGCGGTCGTGGGCGACGAGGACGACCGCGGCGTCGAGGCCCTGCAGGTAGCGCTCGAGCC
>Ga0210101_1000407_pt1 | contig 14253 bp, 16 predicted proteins | sample Muzzi_PWC_D1_FD_185534 | JGI IMG/M metagenome (GOLD analysis project Ga0210101, IMG submission 185534) | Wetland microbial communities from San Francisco Bay, California, USA, that impact long-term carbon sequestration - Muzzi_PWC_D1 (SPAdes) | ecosystem: Environmental > Aquatic > Marine >... | reverse complement strand
GACCTCGCCGCTGAGCTGGCTGTGCGCCTTCGCCTGTTTCAGCGAGTCCGGCTGCACCGCCTCGAGCAGCTCTTCCAGGGCGGTATAGACCCGGGTACCGCAGAGGGTGGCGTTGAGGTTGATGAGCCAGTCGGGCTGGTCGATGAGGCCGCCGTAGGAGCGCTGTTCGAGGAACTCGTTCTGCCCGGAATAGACGATGAACAGGTCCGGCTGGTACTGCCGGAGCTCACCCATGAGCCTGGCCACGCGGTAGCTGGCGTAACTTATACCGCCGGCGTTGATGATCTCCCAGTTGCGGGCGGGGTCGGCCGCCTGCAGGTAGGCGCGCAGCCAGCCGCAGAAGGAGCGCTCATCGAAGTAGGGGCGACCGTAGGTGGTAGATCCACCCATGCAGAAGATGCGATAGGTGCCGGGAGATTTCTCCTGCGGGAATTCCTGGTCGTTGAACAGGAAGCGCTTGTTCTCGGCGGTGCGCAGCACGACCTTGCCGTCGGGGCGGGTCTGCTCGACGAACTGGGGGACGTTCCCGGCAAAGCCGACGAAGGGATCCTCGGTCAGCAGCAGCGGGCGCACCCCGGCCAGGGCCAGCACCAGCTCGGTGGCGCCGAAAAAGACCGCGACGATGACGAGGGTGAACAGTGTGTGCCTGAGGTACATATGCAACCGGGCATTGCCAAAATGACAGTGTAGCCGATGTCGGTGCCTGTGGATGACGCCGGTCCTCCCGGGGCCCGGATAAGCAGCCGCGTGATTGGCAGTGCAGGTCGTTACAGCAACCCGGCAGTTGCCTCCGGGCGTGACGTACCGGTATCACCTGCGGCCACTGCCCCCCGGGGCCGGCGCATGCCAGGTTCCGCAAGGTCTGACCGGGCCAGCCATGCGCTGGCCCGGTCTGGTTGTGAGCCGGTGTCGCGGGATTGCCCGGGGCAAAGCTGCCCCGGCATAATCAGGCCGCGACCTGCTCCAGGACTTCGTCTCGCCGTCTCAGCACCGCGTCACACAGTTCCGGGTAGTCTGCACCGACGTTCTCGAACAGCTGCGCAACATTAAGACCCAGGCCGTGGAATGCCGCGGTGAGGCGGTCGATGCGTTCCGGAATGGAGGCGAGAAACGCCTTGCGCTGTGCCTGCGGGAGGTCAGCCAATTCCTGGCGCAGCCGGGTCACCCCGAATGCGACATGTTCCTGCTCGTCGCTCAGCGGCACGTGCAGTGACTCGCGTGTCCCGGGGTCGGCGAGCGGCACGATATTCTCCACCGCTTCGCTGCCCAGCGCTTCAACGCAAAGATACATGTCCGCCAGGAATTCCAGCCATGGCAGTCCGCGAAAATGCTGCCGGATCATTTCCTCCTGTTCCGGGCGGATCACGGGGGTGGTGTCCGTGCCGAACTGCGTCATCCAGCGGCGCTGGATGGCCACATGCCGGCTCTCGTCGCCGACCTGCCTTGCCAGCGACAGCCGGGCGTCTTCGTCCGGTGCAGTGGCGATACGCTCGGCGCAGATCTCCATGATCAGCCGGTCCACCTGCGTGTACAACACCAGTAATTGCCCCATGGATTCGCGGTAGCTGGCGTCAGGGGCGAGCGACATTGTTTTCATACGACTTTCCTCCTTGGATCAGGGATGCCCCAGCTCGTGTTGGGGCGCCGGAACCGGTTGCGGTTGAGTACGTGCATCCAGCGGTTCTGCAACAGCCGCCACAGCGGTCCGGAGATCCCCAGACCACGCAACAGCCGCTGGCTGCCGGGCAGTATCGGTGCGGCGAGGCCGGGCAGCACCCAGTTGCCCGCCTCCCGGGCCTGCTGCTGCAGATAGCCCGGCAGGAAGCCGGCAATTTCGGGCTCGACATAAAATGCCGGCAGCAGTCCGATGGCATCTTTTGCGACCCTGCCCTGGTCGATCAGACGGTTGGTCAGGGGCGTACCCGGATACAGGCGCACGCCGGTCATGGCGACCACCGCCGTCGGATTCATGCGCCGCAGTGCGCTGCAGGTGGCGCGGATGCTGGACTGCGTTTCGCCCGGTGCACCGAATATCAGGGTCTGGCAGACGCGCAACCCGGCTTCCAGGCAGTAGCGGTTCGCCTGTTCGGCCAGCGCCGCGTCAAATGACTTGCCGAGCCGACCCAGCTGGCCGTCATCGACGGCGTCGGTGCCCAGCTCGATGCCGTCGCAGCCGGCCGCGGCCATCAGCCGGGCCTGGCGGCGGTCGAGCTTGACCGGGGTGGCGTAGCAACTCCAGCGCACTTTCACTCCGCGGCGCAGGATCTCCTCACACAGGGTCTCCACATGGCCCCGCGGGAAATTCAGGATCGAGTCAACAAAGAAAACCGGATGCGGGCCATAGTCGTGCATCAATGCCGCGATCTCGTCGACGACGTCGGCGGCGTCCCGGGTGCGGAAGCGCCTGCCTTCGAGCAGCGGGTAGGTGCAGTAGCTGCACCTGAAGACACAGCCGCGCTTGGTCTGGACGTTGCCCATGCCACCCCGCCGGATATAGCGGGGATAGTCGAGCAGGTCGCGGGCGGGCCGGAGCCCGTTTTGCCAGCCGCGGCGGGGCAGATGCGGTGAGGGCATCCCGCAGGACGAAACCATGTGACCATTGCGCCCGTAAAGACCCTCGATACCGTCCGGCCGGCGGCCCGCCTCCAGGGCCGCCAGCAATGCGGCGAAGGCCGTCTCGGCCTCGCCCGCGATACCCCAGTCGCCATCGAGTACCTGCATGTAGGCGCCGGGCATAATGGAGAAACCGGAGCCGCCAAGTACGACGGGCGCCGTGGTGGTGTCGTGCAGGACGTTCACCACGGCGCGGTGCTGGTCCAGATAGTCGACCGTGCGGGGATACGCCGCGTTGTCGACGTTGCGCAGCGACAGGCCGATTACGTCGGGACGGAGGCGCCTGACCTGCCCGGCCAGTTCCTGCAGGGGGGCGCGGCCGAAACACAGGTCCGCCACCGCGACCTCGTGTCCATCCTGGCGGGCGGCCGCGGCCACATAAGCAAGGCCCAGCGGGAAAATCGGGTCGGGTATCCGCTCGCGGTTGGCCGATACCAGCAGGACCCGCATGCCTACTCCGGAGCGGCCGGCGTCACGGTCAGGGTGCCTTCCATGCCCCGTTCGCGGTGGCTCTTCATGAAGAGCAGCTTCTTGTTGCAGAAGTATTGATAGGTACCGGGTTGCAGCGGTGTGATGTCCACGATTTCGGTCTTCCCTGCGCTGACATCGACATCCACATCCAGACCGGCTGTCGCTTCCTGCAGGGTGAAATTATGCGGCGTCAGGCTGTCGGTATTGGTGAGTTCCAGCTGCACGGTTTCCCCGGCTTGTACCGTAATGCTGTCCGGCATGATCCGGTAATCCCCCAGCATTACCGGGATGTTACGCACTGTCGCCGCCTGCAGGCGGGGTGCGTTCAGCAGCAACCCGGCAAACAGCGCGGCCAGTATGAGAGCAGTGGGGTATTGTCCCGCGAGGATTCGATTCATGATGAAGCTCCGCTGTGCCGCAGGCTAAGCATGGCACAGGATTGTCCAATATCAAGGCCAGCATCCATAATGGTCATCGCGGATTCGGCACCAGACCCGCTGCCATGAAAACATCCGCCGGAGATGACTTCAGATATGCATGATGTCCGCCTGCTGCGGCTGCTCCTCTGCTGTGCCTGCTGGCTGACGGTCACCTGTGGTGCCGCCCCCGCCGGGGATACTGCGGCAGGGGCATGGTCGCTGGTGCGCCGGGATGGGGATGTCGAAATCTACCAGCGGCCGCTTGCCGGCTCGGATATTCCCGAGGTGCGCGGCCACACCCGTTTCCCGGCATCGGTCAGCGAGGTGTTCGGCGTGGTCTCGGACTATGATCATTTTGCCGGGTTTATTCCCCTGGTCAGCGAGAGCCGGGTACTGGAGACGGACGCCCGGTCGAGCCGGGTCTACCAGCGGCTGGACCTGCCTCTGCCGATCGCCGACCGGCACTACATCATCCGGGTGGAGAATGACCTGCAGGCGCAGGGTGCCATCGATATCGACTGGCAGCTCGACAAAAGCCGGTCGGCGTCACTGTCGACAACGGTTGCCCTCTTGCCCGATGCCTTCAGCGGTTCGTGGCATATCGAGGCGCGACCCGGCGTGGCGGGCTGCGATGCGATCTATACGATTTACGTGCAGCCCGGTGGTCTGTTGCCGAACTGGCTTTTTGTTCGCGTGATCGAGCGTTACGTGGTCCAGGTGATGAACGCCGTGCGTAAACGGGTTACTGTGGACGGCGGATAGCGGCAGGACCTGGCATTGGACACCGCGGCGGGCCGATTATTACCCGGCCGTTGTTGATGGCCCTGTCGTCATCGACTGCCATACCCGTACCGCCCGCCGGGGAGGGCATGGTTCGCTATGTCCTGCAGCTTCCGGAGCAGGCGAATGAATCTGCCTTCAGGGTGGAACTGATTGTCGGCGAGACGGTCGAGGTCGACGCGCAGAACAGATACTTTCCGGGCGAGCAGATCGAAGCGGAAACGATCGATGGCTGGGGATTCACCTGATACATCGTCAGAAAAGTCGGGCCGCTGGCGGGTACGCTCATGGCCATCGATCCGAATGCGCCGAAAGTGCCACGGTTTGTCACACTCGGTGGCGAGCCCTTCCTGGTTCGCTATAACAGCCGTTTGCCGGTCGCAATCTATGTACCCGACGGGGTTGAGGTGCGGTATCGGATATGGTCCGCCGGAGCGGAAGCAATACCGCTTGAAAAGGGTTGAATCGAAACTTCCCGGGGGGCACCGACCACACACTGTCGCGCTCACGTGGCGAGCGCGACAGTGTGTCGTGTCCCGCTATTGTGGTGTGACCCTTGCGCCCTCACCGTTGCCCTGGATATAGACCTTTTCACCAGCCCGCAGACCGGGGTCCGTCGGTTGCGTCACTGCGACCAGTACGCCGCTGGTGGTGCGGACAATGATTTTCTGCCCGGGCTTCGGTGCATCGTATTTCTGCTGCATCTCGTTCCCCGCCACCGCACCCCCGATGGCACCGAGCACCATCGCGACATCACGGCCGGTGCCACCACCAATCAGGCTGCCAAGCCCGAGGCCCGAAATTCCGCCGACAACGGCGCCGACTCCGCGATGGTGGTTGCTGTCGATTTGTACATTCTCGATCTGTTCGATCACACCGCTACGAATTTCCATTTCGCCGGGCTGGATACCGCCAGTGGCGGCGCAACCTGTCAGCAACACCAGACCTCCCGCCAACCCGAATGACAGTAACTGTTTCAGATTCAACATCGGTTAATCCCCCTGTGTTACTTCGATGCCCCGGCATGGTAGTAGCCGGGAACCAGTTCGCATTCTGGTTCATTGTCGTGCGGACGCCATAGTGCGGTCGAGTGCCTTTATACATGATCGTGGAATGCACGCGTTTGCCAGTGAAGGCAGCCGCTCGCAGCAGGAATATCCTGTCTCGGGCAGCGCTGCCGTTCGACGTGTTTTGAGTGCCGGTTATTGTGGAAGACGGCAACGGTGAAGCCCCGTCCAGGATGTGCAAATCCGGTTATTCCCCGAGGCTGGCTGCGCTCAGCAGGATCACCTCGATCTCCTCGATGATCTCTTCCTGTCGCAAGGCATTGCATTGCCGCGCCAGGTCTTCCGACTGCTCGTCCAGGTGTTTTACCGCGCCATCCAGGTGGGTGACGCGATGCTGGTTTTCCAGCAGCAGCGAGGTATACAGCATGGCGTGCAGGGCGGCGAACAGGTACTGGTCGGTGAGTTCAGTCAGCAGCGCTGTTGGCGCTAGGTTCAGGACCGGCGGATGCGAATACCGCGGCGGCCCGCCCGGCCGGTCCTCAAAGGGGGGCAGCAGTCGTTGCATCACGACGCCGTCTTCACTGCCATGATAGATGCAGAACACCTCGAGCCCGCCCGGTCGGCCCTGCAGCGCAATGATTTCATCCGCCAGCTGGTTGAGCACGACGGTGATTTCTTCCATCAGGCCTGCGCCTTCGATCCAGGCCACCACCCTGGCATCCCGGTCCAGCAGCGTATGCAGTTTGCGGCCGATGGCGATCAGGGCCGGGGCGTCGCCGGGGCGTGCCTGCAGGGTGGCTTCCAGATGCCGGAGCAGGGCACGGTTGAAGTCGCCGCAGAAGCCGCGGTCGGCCCCGAACAGCAGAAACACCGGTGTCGCCGGTTGCGACCCGGGCAGGATTTCCGGATGGAAGCCGAGTAAATCCGCTGCCGCTGTCTCGATGCTGTCGACCACGGCCTGCTGGGCTTCGAGAAAGCGGGCCAGTTTGCGGGCCTCCAGATAGGCAAGGGTTTTCATGGAATTCATGATGCCCCGGATCTCGGCCAGGCTGTGGCGATGGTGCTCCAGGGTGCGCCTGCGGCTCACGGGGTCGAGTCCCGCGCCGGGAGGCTGATCCAGCCGGCGACTGCCGCGCTCCATTCCTCGCGCGGGGCATCGAGGTCGAGCAAGGTCTGCCGGACCGGCTCCTCGAGCGCGGCGAGCACCCCGGGAATCGCCTCGGAGTCCGCGCTATCCAGAAGGCCGTCGTTGAAGGCCACCAGCCAGGCCATCTGGAAGGTGGCGGGCAGCGGGGCGAGCCGGTCCTGCTTGAGGATTTCCCGCAACACGCGGCCCTTGTGAATGGCGGTCTCCATGCTGGCCTCGAGGCGCGCACCAAAGCGGGTGAATACCTCCAGTTCCAGGAACTGCAGGTAGTCGAGCTTCATGCGGCCGGCCTCGCGCTTGATGCCGGGGTGCTGGGCCTGGCCGCCGATGCGGGAAACGGAGCGGGCGATATCGATGGCGGGGCGGAAGCCCCCGGAGAACAGTCCGCGATCGAGGTAGATCTGTCCGTCCGTGATGGAGATCAGGTTGGTCGGGATGTAGGCGGCGATCTCCCCGAGCTGCGTTTCGACAATCGGCAGGGCCGTCATGCTGCCGCCGCCCAGGGCGCTGCTCAGGCAGGTGGCACGTTCCAGCAGCCGCGCATGCACGGAGAAAATGTCGCCGGGATAGGCCTCGCGCCCGGGCGGGCGGCGCAGCAGCAGGGACAGTTCGCGGTAGGTTCTGGCATGGGTGGAGAGATCGTCGTAGATCACCAGCACATCGCGGCCCTGCTGCATCCAGAACTCGGCGACGGCGCAGCCGGCGAACGGCGCCAGGTGCTGCAGGCCGGGCAGGCTGCTGGCCTCCGCCACGACCACGGTGGTGTAGTCCAGGGCGCCGTATGCGCGCAGGGTGTCGATGGTGTTGACCACGCTGGAGCGTTTCTGGCCAATCAGTACATAGACGCAGTAGACCCCCTGGCCATGCTGGTTGATCACCGTGTCCAGCGCGATGGAACTGCGCCCCAGTCCTTCGTCACCGATGAGCAGCTGGCGCTGCCCCTTGCCGATGGGGATCATGCTGTCAACGACCTTGAGGCCCGTATACAGGGGCTCGTGCACGAAATCGCGGGCCACCACCGGTGGCGAGGCGGATTCCAGCGGCTGCCAGCGCGTATGGGCCGGTGGCGGTGCACCATCGAGCGGGGTTCCCAGCGGATCGATAATCCGCCCGAGCAGGGCATCGCCCACCGGCACGCTCAGGGTGCGGCCGGTGCGCCGCACGGACGTGCCGGCGGTCAGGTCCTCGGTGTCGCGCAGCAGCACCGCGCCGATCAGACCTGTCGTCAGGTCGAACACCTGCGCCTGGCTGCCATCGGCGAAATCCAGGATGTCGTCAATGGCCGCCGCAGGCAAACCGTTGATCCAGGTGATGCCGTCGCCGACAGAAATGACGCTGCCCTGTTCACTGATGCGTAGCGCCGGCCGGTACTGCTCCAGCCAGCGGGCCTGGCGTTCGAGCAGTCCGTCCGGGCTGTCGGGTTCACGCATCGGCATGGGCCAGTTCCAGGAACCCCTTGAGTTCATCCTGCAGATTGATACCGAGCACCCAGGCGCCGATGGAGATGCGTACGCCGGCCAGCAACGTGCTGTCCTGTTCGAAGTGTTGCGCTATCTCCGCATCGGCGATACCCGTCAGCGCCTGCCCGAGCCTGTGGCGCTGCTCTTCCGCCAGCGGGAAGGCGCTCGCCACCACGATTGCCTCGGGCGGTTTGCCGTAGCTGTTGCGCAGCCCGGCGACGCGTTCGGCCGGCAGTGCGGTCAGCCCGGCGATCGCCAGGTCCACCAGGCGGGCCTCCAGCTCCGGCCCGGCGGCCTGTTGCAGCAGCTGCGTGGTAAAGCGGCTGGCATGCCGCAGCGCGGTCTCCTCCAGCTCGTGCAGGGCATCGGCCTGGCGCCGGTCCTCTGCCACGCGCAGCTTCTCCCGTTCCTGCTCCAGGTTGGTTTGCAGGTCCGCCAGTTTGCGGGCGCGCTCGGCATCCAGCTCCTGTGCCAGCGCCGCGCGTGCCTGCTGCCGCTCCCTCTCCCACTCGGCAAGCCGTCCTTCGTACTGTTCCTGCAGGCTCAGTGCCTCCGCCTGCCGGGATTCGGCGTCTGCCAGGGTCTTTTCGATGCCGGCGCGGCGGCGGGCGACCACGTCCAGCACCGGCTGGTACAGGAATCGCTTGAGGATCCATACCAGGATCAGGAAATTCAGGATCTCGAGTACAACGGTTGACCAGTTCAGTTCCAAGGCGGAATGCTCCTTGTTGGTATCACCCTCGGGCAAGCCATCATCGCCGGGCGCCTAGTGCAGCAGATATTCAAGCAGCGGGTTGCGGAACAGGACGATGAGCACGATGACCAGAACGTAAATGGCCAGCGACTCGATCATGGCCAGGCCGATGAACAGGGTGCGCATGATGGAGCGCTCCGCTTCCGGCTGCCGCGCCAGGGCATCCAGGGCGCGGCTGATGGCCATGCCCATGGCGAGCGCGGGCAGCATGACGCCGAGCGCGATTCCGAGCACTGCGACAACTGTCGATGCCAGGGTGAAGGTGGACATGTCGGGCATGGTTTACTCCTTGCTGTGTTGCCGGATTTGCTGTGACTGTATGCCGCTGGCGACGTAGATGAGCGCCAGCATGCCGAAGATATAGGCCTGTACCAGGGCCTCGACGACATGCAGCATCAAAATCGGTACCGGGGCCAGGAATCCGGCCACCAGCAGGATAAGCAGGGCGGTCATCTCCAGGCTCATGATATTGCCAAACAGGCGCACGGCCAGTGCGACCGTGCGGGTGATCTCGCTGACCAGATGGAAGGGCAGCAGGATCGGGCTGGGTGTGAGGTAATGACGCAGGTAACTTTTCAGGCCCTGGATACGGATGCCGAACCAGTGCGTCGACAGAAACACCAGCAGCGCCATTGCGGTGGTGGCGGACAGGTCCCGGGTGGGGGAGTGCACGCCCGGGATCAGGCCGCTGAGATTGGCGACGACCAGAAACAGCCAGAGGCTGCCGATAAACGGCAGGAGTTGCCGGGCCTGGCCGGGGGCGACCGCGGCGATGGCATCCTCGATCGTCGCGACGGTGCCTTCAGCCGCAGTCTGCAGCGGTCCGGGCTGGATGCGCAGGCGGCGCGTCACCAGCCAGGCAAGCAGCCAGATTGCGCCCATGATGACCCAGGTCGTTACCACCGTGCCGGTGATCGCGACGGGTCCCAGTTGAACGACGGGTTGGATGAGTAAATTGTTTTCCACGGCCCTTTATTCCCGGATAAACAGATAAACGTTCAGGGCACCCACAAAAATGCCCAGCAGGATCAGGCTCAGGGTCCAGCGGGTGGAGTAGCCCGCGGCCAGGCTGTCCAGCCAGTGTCCCAGATAGGCGCCGCCAACCACAGGCAGTACGAACAGCAGCCCGAGGGTGCCGGCATACACCGTCTGGCCGAGCAGGGTGGGCCGGTCGCGTTCGGCCTTTTCCATCCGTCTGGCCTGTCGCTCCACCTGCTTTCTCAGTTCGTCCAGCTGCGGCATGCCGTCACCCTGCGTCCCTGCGCCCCATTTCCCAGAGACGCTTGAGCATTGCCTCCTCCATGCGGTGCAGGCTGGCTTTCATGGTGTGCAACTGTTCCTCTTCGGCCAGCAGCTGCTGCTGCAGGGCCTGGCTGATCCTCCTGTAGTCGTCATCCAGCAGGTAGCGGCGTGTGCTCACGGTCAGCACATTGTCCTGAAAATACAGCACCGCGCCGGGTACGGCCAGATACCGCCAGGCATCCGCGCCGATCCGGAACCGGGCCAGGCCGATGAGCAGTGCCGTCAGCATGCGGCTGTGGTCCGCGAGAATCCCGAAGCTGCCCGAGGCATCCTCGCCGACAAAGGAGGTCACTCCCGCAATTTCCTCCACGCGGGTCGCGTCCTGCAAGCGCAGGCGGAAGGACTTCACGACGTTGCTCCGGTCATGGTGCCGCGCATGTAGCAGCGGTCCTCGGGGACCTCGTCATACTGCCCTGCCAGGAAGGCCTCGCAGTCGGCCAGCGTCTGCTGCAGCGGGACCGACACGCCTTCGATTCCGGTATGCGAGGCCGTGGTCCAGAAGGGCTGGCTCAGATAGCGTTGCAGCTTGCGCGCCCGCATGACGATCCGGCGGTCCCTGGCGGACAGTTCTTCCACACCCAGCATGGTGATGATGTCCTCCAGTTCCTGGTAGCGCGCCAGGTGCTCCTGCACCTGTTCCGCGATGTCATAGTGGCGCGCGCCAAGCGTATGCGGATCCATCAGCTTGCTGCCCGATTGCAGCGGATCGACCGCCGGGTAGATACCCCGTGCCGACTGGTTGCGGGAAAGTATTACGGTGGTATCGAGATGGCTCAGGATGGCGCTGACCGCGGGATCCGTCATGTCGTCCGCCGGTACATAGACGGCCTGCACCGAGGTGATGGCGCCGTGCCGGGTGGAAAAGATCCTTTCCTGCATCTCCGCCACCTCGCTGGTGAGGGTGGGCTGGTAACCCACGGTGGCCGGCATGCGCCCCAGCAGGCTGGAGACCTCGCTGCCTGCCTGCACAAAGCGGAAGATGTTGTCCATGACGAACAGCACCTCTTTCTGCAGTGAGTCGCGCAGATATTCGGCATAGGTGAGCGCCGACAGCCCTACCCGGAAGCGCACTCCCGGGGACTCGTCCATCTGGCCGAACACCATGAGCGTCTGGGGGAGTACCCCGGCCTCGCGGATCTTGTGCCAAAGCTCATGGCCTTCGCGGATTCGTTCACCCACCCCGGCGAATACCGACACCCCTTTATGCAGGGTGGCCACCGCATGCATGAACTCCATGATCAGCACGGTTTTACCCACGCCCGCGCCGCCGAACAAGCCGGTCTTGCCGCCCTTGACGAATGGGCAGAGCAGATCGATGACCTTGATGCCGGTCTCCAGTACCTCGCCGGCCCCGACCGCCTCGTGCAGTGGCACCGGCCGGCTGTGGATATTGCGGAATTCCCCGGCTGGCAGGGCCTCGCCGGCGTCCAGCGGTTCGCCGAAGATGTTCAGCAACCGACCCATACAGGCGGGTGTCACCGGTACATGCAGCGGTGCACCGGTGTCATAAACCCTCATGCCGCGGTGCAGGCCGGCGCTGCGGTGCAGGGTGATGGCGCGGACATGGTGCTCATCGAGGTGCTGATGGACCTCGAACAGGCAGGGCTCCTGATCGAGCCTGGTACAGAGTGCCTGGCGCAGGGGCGGCAGTTTGCCGCAGGCGATGATCGCTACCGGGCCGTGAACCTCCACAATCTCGCCAGTCGGTGGATGGCCTGCCGCGTCGCATGCTGGTGCCCGGAACATATCCAACAGTATAGGTTTAAACTTCGCTGTTCATACCCGGTCTCGACCGGTCTGTGTCAGGCACAGGATGACGGGGATATAGTACTTAACCAGTTTCCCTGGCAGTTCTGTTGATCCGGCACGTTCCTGTCGCAGGGTTGCTGGCAATGACCGGGGATGCGCCTTTGCGAGCGCCGGAGCTGGCAGTGAACCTCAGCTTTCCCCGGCGTCAGCAAAGATCCCGTAATGATAGGCCCCTTCAATCACGCCGCTCGTATAGTAGCCATTCAGGCCCATGAACCCCCCTTTGGCAAAATAGGCATTCAGAGCGGGGTTCCCGGCGATGGCCTTGCGCACATTCGCCACCAGCTGGTCGTCGGCGTTGCGCACCAGAACACCGCGAAAGCCTGCGGTCAGGGGGAATATGTCGTTGCCGCTGTCCCCGCAGAACACCACCTCTTCCTTTGAGGCCCCGAACTCGCCGGCCACATATTCCAGGGCGGTCTGCTTGGTCGCGCTGGCCGGCAGGAAATCTAGAAGGCCCTTGCCGTCCTGTGAATCAAAACTGTAGATGATGACTTCGTCAAACCTGTCCTGCACCCGATCGTCAACCTGCTCCAGCACGGCCTCACTGTTGTCGTGGTCGACATAGTAGCTCTGTTTGAAGCGGTTCAGGTGCTCGCGTTCCTGCTCCCGCATGCCGTCAATCCCGCTGACCGCATCCTTGATTGCAGCAGCATCCCACCTCGGACTTGCCTGCCTGACATGAGTGGTCCAGCCGTCATCGAATCTCCACTCGCCATTCACATATTTCCTGATCGAGGTGCCGACGTCGCCGCACAGGACATCCGGATACCTGACGCCGTACTCCCTGATTGCATTCTCGGTCAGGGCCAGGTTCCGCCCCGTCACGTACACAACGAGAACGCCCTGTTTTTCCGTCAGTGCGTTGAACAGCTCGATGGCGTTGTCATCGGCCTGCCAGCGGCCATTCGGCAGCAGCGTTCGGTCCAGGTCGGTAGCCAGTATTTTCATGCCTTGTCTCCATAAAAGTCCGCGATCACTCCGGCAAGCACCGTCGGCGGGGCGCCGGTGCTTGCCTGTGCCCGGCAATGCCGGTATGCCGGATATGACTGAATAACTGACAGGCCGAGTCAGTCGGACTGCTGCCTGTCCCGGTATCCATGTTAAAGGTCTCCCTAGCGATACGAGGTGACGTATTCGGCGCAGGACATGCCCTTGTGCGTGACGCTGAAGCCGTGGTCACGCAGGTCGGCATTCAGTGTCGCGACACAGCCGCGATTCTTCCAGGTCATGTGCAGGCGGTGCTCGTCCGACGCATGGATTTCCAGCTCGCCGTCAAAGGCGGGCGATTTGTTGCGCAGCCTCATCAGCTCCAGCTGGTCGCGCACGACAATCCGCGAGAGCCCCTGCTCGACATCACCAGGTGAGAGCGTCGTGCGATTGATTTCCTTGTGTCCGGCCGCGCCGCCTGCATCCGCCGCCGCGTAGTCGTTCTTGCCCGCAAACAGGTCCAGGTACCAGACTTGCGGGGTACCCGGCATGAACATCTGGATCGCGCGGGCAAGGCGCAGCTTGCGCTCGTCTTCTCCCAGTGCACTGAAGAACGTGGCATTGATCTGGTAGTACGCGATCTTCTTGCCATCCGGGCCATAGAGGTTCTTGACCCTGCCGCCCCGGTCCATGATGTCATCGATGACCGTGTCGATTTCCGCGTCTCCCAGCAACCCATCCCTGAAGACGCCGCCGACTTCCTTGCCTCTCAGGTCGAGCACCGGGATGCCGTCATGGCAGCCGAGCATGTTGATCGTTTTCAGGCCTTTTTCCTGTATCTCCCCGATCCATTGCAGCAGGTGCCGGTTCGTGCCGCGGTCCAGTGCGTCTATGACCAGGCCGGGGAAGAAAAAGTCATAGATGGGGAAGCCCCGCTGCGCAACTTCCTCGTGCAGCCCGTAGCCGTATTCGGAATGGATCTCGGGCAGCAGGGTGAGCCCGTACTTGTCCGCGATCTGCGTCAGTCTTGCAAGGTACTCCCAGGTGCCGGGCTTGTTGAAGAAATTGATCGCGCCGGGTTCCTTGTGCAGGTAAGCGAAGGCATCCAGCCTGACAAGCCTGCCGCCGTGCTCGTGGAGTTTCTTCAGGGTGTCATCGTAAAATTCCCAGACCGCTTCCGACTGGGCATTCAGATCCATCTGTCCCAGATATTTACGGCTTTGCTCGACGATGGAAACGATTTCTTCCCGGTGACGCGAGTATTCACCCAGTTCGAGCTCGCTCAGATCGCGTTTCGCATTCAGGGTGTCATTGACAATCGATGCAATATTTTCCGCGTCCTCCTGGGTGAGTTCCTCGATCCCGAGGGTCTGCAGCAAATCGTGGGCCGCGACCTCGTGATAAACAATCTCCTGATAAAACGTGTTCCAGTATGGCCTGTCGGAACCATCCGGGAAGCGCACTTTCAGCACCGGGAGACCGGGCTTGCGCATGAAGAGCTTTTCGAGATGTTGATCGTGCGGTATCACGTGGCCGTCGGGGCTCATTTCCCCGTGCTCCT
>Ga0210101_1000406_pt1 | contig 14287 bp, 13 predicted proteins | sample Muzzi_PWC_D1_FD_185534 | JGI IMG/M metagenome (GOLD analysis project Ga0210101, IMG submission 185534) | Wetland microbial communities from San Francisco Bay, California, USA, that impact long-term carbon sequestration - Muzzi_PWC_D1 (SPAdes) | ecosystem: Environmental > Aquatic > Marine >... | reverse complement strand
CATCGAGGCAAAGGACTGTTTTCAAAAACTGGATGAACAGGACCGGTTGTTGATCGCTTTTTACAGGGCGGCCGGCGCCCGGGATACCTCGGCAATGATCGACAGCGCCAGCACAATCCTGGCCCGTTTCGAGCCCGCTGCACGGAGTGCCCGGCAGAACGATTATTTCTTCACCGCGCTGCTGATTGCGATGCTGGCGGAGCAAAGATACGACGAAGCCCGCAACCTGGCTCAGAATATCGTCATCGATTCGGCGACCAACCTGGGTCATCTGTTGCTGATCGCCATCGCCGACCCGGAACGCCTGAATCGATCGCCGCCACGCTCGATGCCGCCGCTGGCGGAACAGGCCCCGGACGGGTAAATGCCCGAATGCGGTTGAAACGAGCTAAAAAACCCCGACTTGTTTATTATTACGGGTTGTGGCGGTTGCAAACAGTATGAATCCCTTGGCGTTCATTTTTGAAATATGAAAATACGTGCTACTTCAGCGATTTGTGTACTCGTACTGGGCGTCGCGGCTGGCGGCGTGCAGGCGCAGAAGGTGAACAAGTGGGTCGATGAAGACGGCGTCACGCATTTTTCCGATCAAAAGCCGGTCGGCGACGATGCCGACGTCAATGAAATCGAAATACCCAAGGGCGCGGTATCGGAATACGAATCGGAAAAAGTCAATGAACGGGTGAACAGCGTACTGCAACAGATGGAACAGGATCGCAAGGCCCGCGAGGCGGAAGCCGCGGCGCAGAAAAAGGCCAAAGAAGCCAGGGAAGCGCTCAAGCGCGAGCCCATCGTGGTCGAGGAAAAGAAACAGAAGAATAACGGCAAGCGGCATTATTACGGGCCCTATCCGAAACCGCTGCCGGGACCGTTTCCCGAGCAATACCCGCGGCCCGCCGGACCCGCCAAACCCGGCAATTCCGGCGGCCCGACCCCGTCAATCCAATAACCCGTCCGTCGTATCGAGTCGGCGTCCGCTGCGCGGCGCCATGGCGCGGCGCGGATTACGATACCGATATCAACGCGGTGCCTGCGCCAGCTGCGCGAGCGTATCGCTCAAACCGCCGACGCCGGCGGTCGACCAGCCGCCGTCGACCGGCAATACCACGCCGGAGATATAAGCGGCGAGCGGCGAACCGAGGAACGCGGCGCAATGGGCGATGTCGCTTTTTTCGCCCATGCGGCCGAGCGGCACCGCGGCATTCACGCGGGCGCGGTGCGCATCGCTCGGCGCCAGGCGATCCATGCCCTCGGTGCCGCGAATCGGACCCGGTACGATGCTGTTGACGCGTATGCCGTCGCCGCCCCATTCCATTGCCAGGCAGCGCGTCATCATGTCGACGCCGGCCTTGGCCGCGCAGACGTGCGCCTGCGCCTGCATCGGCACGAAGGCCTGCGGCGCGGATATGTTGATGACGCTGGCGCCGGGCTTGCGCAGGAAAGGGTAGGCCGAGCGCAAAACGTTGAAGGTGCCGACGAGGTCGATATCGATCACCGACTTGAAGGCGTTCGCCGACATGCCGTTGACCAGCGCCGGAAAATTGCCGGCGGCCCCCGATACCAGCACGTCGAATACTCCGAGCGCCGCGTGCGCCCGCTCGAAAAATGCGGCGACCGCGTCGAAATCGCGCACGTCCGCGGCCGCGCCGAAGGCGGTAACGCCTTGTTCCTCGAGCAGGCCGACGGTGGCGTCGACCTTGTCCTGCTTGCGGCTCATGACCGCGACGCGGGCGCCGAGTTCGGCGAAGCCGAGCGCGATGCCCTGGTTGATGCCGCTGGTGCCGCCGGCCACCGCGACGGTCTTGCCCTGATAATCGATTTCGAGCGCCATGTCTGCCTCCACCCGGAGCCACGATGATCGCTACCCTAGCACAACCCGCCGCGGCGGCGAACTCGAATTCGCCTGGCATCGAGCGATTCATAATTGGCCGGCGAAGCGCTGCAATATTGCCGTTGGCCGGCGAAGCGCTCGCGGAATTCGGCCGAACGGGGTTATCATCGAACCACCATGACCCACCTGCCGCCAATCGATGCCGCGCGACTGCCCGCCGGGGTGCGCGCGCGCCATGTCGATAACGGCAACGGCCTGCGCATGCATGTGCTGGAAGCCGGGTTCGAGGAGCCCGATCGGCCCTGTATCCTGTTGCTGCACGGCTTTCCCGAGCTGGCCTTTAGCTGGCGCAGGATCCTGCTGCCGCTGGCCGCGGCGGGTTACCGCGTGGTAGCGCCCGACCAGCGCGGTTACGGACGCACCTCCGGCTGGGATGGCGATTACGATGGCGACGTCGACAGCTTCCGGTTCCTGAACCTGGTGCGCGACGCCCTCGGCCTGGTCGCCGCGCTGGGCTATCGTCATGTCGATGCGGTGATCGGCCACGACTTCGGTTCGCCGGTCGCCGGCTGCTGCGCGCTGATTCGCCCGGACGTGTTTCGCTCGGTAGTCATGATGAGCGCCCCGTTCGCGGGCCCGGCCGACCTGCCGCTCGCGGGCGACGCTGCGCAGCCGGGTGGGCAAGCCGAAGCCGTGGACCTTCACGCCGCGCTGGCGGCGCTGGATCCGCCGCGCAAGCATTACCAGTGGTACTACTCCACCCGGGAAGCCGACGCGGACATGCGCAACTGCCCGCAGGGTTTGCAGGCTTTCCTGCGGGCTTACTTTCACGTCAAGAGCGCCGACTGGCCGTTTAACCGGCCCCGGCCGTTGCACGACTGGAGCGCCGCGGAGCTGGCGCGCATGCCGACTTATTACATCATGAATCTCGACGAGGACATGGCGCAGACGGTCGCGCCGCAGATGCCGACCGCGGCGCAGATCGACGCCTGTGACTGGATGAGTGACACGGAGCTGGCCGTCTACGCCGAAGCATTCGCGCGCAACGGATTCCAGGGAGGACTGCAATGGTACCGCTGCGCGACCGGCGGCCGTAATTCGCGGGATCTCGAACTGTTTGCCGGCCGCCGCATCGAGGTGCCGGCCGGGTTCATTGCCGGCGCCGCCGACTGGGGTACATTTCAGCGGCCGGGCGACCTCGAGCGCATGCGCGATATTATGTGCACCGATTATCGCGGCACGCGCATCGTTGCCGGCGCCGGTCACTGGGTGCAGCAGGAGCGCCCGCGAGAAGTCTGCGCAAGCCTGCTCGCGTTCCTCGACACGGGCCGGCTCGATTGATACCGGCGGCAAATTATCGATGGATCGGGTCGAGGAGACTGTTTATTCTTGCCGTTGCTGGCGGCGATCGAGCGGACCCGGTTTCTGAATGGGCGACCTGGCCTGGATAATCATCGGCGGAGTCATCATGAGCGCGGTCGCGATGGTCGGCAGCGTCAGCGCACTGGTGCCGGCTGCAACCCTCGACCGGCTATTGCTGCCGATCGTCGCGCTGGCCGCGGGCACGTTGCTGGGCGGCGCTTTCTTTCACATGATTCCCGAGGGCATGGCTTCGCTTGCCACGCTCGATGCCGCTGTCTGGCTGGTCGCCGGATTTACCACCTTTCTCGCGCTGGAGCAATTTCTGCACTGGCACCAGACCCACCACGCGACGGCCGTCGCGCGTACCCCGGTCACTTACCTGGTACTGATCGGCGACGCGATACACAATTTCGTCGGCGGTCTCGGTATCGCCAGCACCTTCCTGATCAACCCGACGGCCGGCGTGATCGCGTGGTGCGCGGCCGTCGCCCACGAGGTGCCCCAGGAACTCGGCGATTTCGGCATCCTCGTCCGCGGCGGCTGGCCGCGCCGCGAAGCGCTGACCTGGAACCTGATATCGGCGCTGACCTTTCCGCTGGGGGCATTGCTGGCTTACCGAATGTCGCAGCAGTTCGACGTTGCCGGACTGGTCATGTTCGGCGCGGGCAATTTCATCTATATCGCGGCGTCGGACCTGGTGCCGGAAATCAGATCGCGGCTCGAGCCGGGGCGCGCCGCGGTACACCTGGGCTGCTTCGTGTCGGGGCTCGCGATCACGCTGGCGCTGGCCTACTACCCGCACTGAATATCGGCGAGCTCCGACGAATCGCGGCCGGTGCCGCGGCTTCGGGATGCGCACGGCGCCGTGCCCGTTGCGCCGCCGCGCGGGCCCATGAACGATGCAACCGGGTATCCCGCGTTATCCTCGATACCCGTGGCGGCATCGAGCGGCGCTTGCTCAGTATTCGCCCGCGCCCGGCATTCCCGCCGGCATGGCCGTCTCGCTTTTCGGCGCTTCGGCGATCATCGCCTCCGTGGTAATCATCAGGCCCGCCACCGAGGCCGCATTCTGCAGCGCCACGCGCACTACCTTGGTCGGGTCGAGGATGCCCATCGCGATCATGTCGCCATACTCGGCGGTCTGGGCATTGTAGCCATAGTTGCCGGAATGATCCTTGACATTATCCAGCACGACCGAGGGTTCCGCGCCGGCATTCGCCACGATCTCTCGCAGTGGCTGCTCCATGGCGCGCAATACGATCTTGACGCCGATGTCCTGCTCGGAATTCTCGCCTTGCAGGTTCATCGCCTGCACGGCTTGCGCCATGCGTACCAGTGCCACGCCGCCGCCGGGCACGACGCCTTCCTCGACGGCTGCACGCGTGGCGTGCATCGCATCCTCGACACGATCCTTTTTCTCTATCATGGCCGTTTCCGTCGCCGCGCCGACCTTGAGTTCGGCCACCCCGCCGGCCAGCTTGGCCAGGCGCTCCTGCAGTTTCTCCCGGTCGTAGTCCGACTTGACGTCATCGATCTCGCGGCGAATCTGCCTGATGCGCGCCTCGATGGCCTGCGGCTCGCCGTGGCCGCCAACCAGCGTGGTCGTGTCCCGGGCAACGATGATCCTGCGCGCGGAGCCGAGATGGTCCAGGGTCGCCTTTTCGAGGGTCAGGCCGGCTTCCTCCGAGACGACCTGTCCGCCGGTCAGCACGGCGATATCCTGCAGCATGGCCTTGCGCCGGTCGCCGAACCCGGGCGCCTTGACGGCGACGATCTTGAGAATGCCGCGCATCGCGTTGACCACCAGCGTGGCCAGCGCCTCGCCTTCGACCTCCTCGGCGACCACCAGCAGGGATTTTCCGGTCTTGGCGACCGCCTCCAGCAATGGCAGCAACTCGCGGATATTGGTCAGCTTCCTGTCGTGCAACAGGACGAAGGCATCCTCCAGCTCCGCGGTCATGTTTTCCGCCTTGTTGATGAAATAGGGTGACAGGAAGCCGCGATCGAATTGCATGCCCTCGACGACGCCCAGCTCGTTCTCCATGCCGGAACCTTCCTCGATGGTGATCACCCCTTCCTTGCCGACCTTGTCCATCGCCGATGCAATCAGCGTGCCGATCTCTTCGTCGCCGTTGGCCGATACCGTACCGACCTGGGCGATGCTCCTGTTATCCTGGCAGGGGATCGAGATGCGGTTCAATTCCTCGACCGCGACATCGATGGCCTTGTCGATACCGCGCTTGATATCCATTGGATTCATGCCGGCCTCGACCGATTTGAGGCCTTCCTGGAAAATGGCCTGGGCCAGCACGGTGGCCGTGGTGGTACCGTCACCGGCGATTTCCGAGGTCTTCGAGGCCACCTCCCGCACCATCTGGGCACCCATGTTTTCAAACGGGTCGGCGAGCTCGATTTCCCTGGCGACGGAAACGCCATCCTTGGTCATTGCCGGGCCGCCGTAGGATTTCTGCATGACCACGTTACGCCCGCGCGGTCCGAGCGTCGCCTTGACGGCCCGGGTGAGAATACTCACCCCGCGCGCCATTTGCAGTCGGGCATCACCCCCGAATCTGAGTTCTTTTACCGGCATGGCTACCAGCCTCCTGTGCAGTGTCGAGACAAATTCGAAGTCGGGGACGCGGCTCGCTGCGGTGGTCAGTCCTGCAGCACGGCAAGAATATCCGACTCGCGCATCGCCAGCAGTTCCTCGCCGTCGTGACTGATCTCGACACCGGCGTGCCTGGCGAAAAGAATCTGCATGCCGGGGGCCACGTCGGGCGCCACCCGTTCGCCATGCTTCAGAAACCTGCCGCGACCGACCGCCAGGACCTCGCCCCGGGCGGGCTTTTCCGCGGCGCTATCGGGGATCACGATGCCACCCGCGGACAGCCGCGTTTGCGGTTGTCGGCGGACGATCACGTAATCGTGTAGCGGACGCAGCTGCATCGCTCGGCGCCTGTCATCCCGTGTCAGGGGGTGGCGAAGGTCATGCAGATGGCCCGGTTGTCCCGAAACCCGATCTGGACGGCATCGGCCTGGCATTCGTAGTCGCGATTGTTCGAGCATGCAGTCACCTTGCAGGCACCGACGCCGGCGACGTCCCTGCGCTTGTTGTGCGGCGACGCGTCGAAAAACGTATCGCAAAGCGCGGATTTTTTGTCGCCAACCGTGATTGCCCGGGCGTGGCAGCCGTCTTTGAGATTGTAGACACAGCGGGTCACCTCGCATTTCGCGACTTGCGGCATTTCAATCGAAAAAGTTTTCATCTTCTGTTGTCCCCCTGATCAGGTAGAAGCGATGTCGTTGCGCCGAAGAAGCCTTTCTAACCCCGGATAAAACGTTTCGATCGTATTCAATTTTTTCGAAACTCTTGCCCTGCGTCATTGAAAATTCGCAAACTTCGAAGATGATTTTCGTATCTAGTTATTCGATTATCAGGCGAAGATCGCCAACCGGGAGATGGAAGAAAATTTTTCACGCCAGCCATCCTGTCAGCAAGCTGACGATTCCCGGGCGGGTAAGAATCCGGCGACGAAGCGGCCAGTCGGTTGCTGTCCTTGCGCCAGCTTTTCGCATACCTGAATTTACATGTCCGCAAAATCCGACAAGCCATTGTTTTTGATCTGGAGGGATTTATCCCCGGATATTTACACGCGTAGCAGCTGGCGTCCCAGGGTCGACCTGTACCGTTGCGCGGGCGGCCTGCTGGTAAAACTGGAACTGGCCGGGGTCAGCGAGAGCGATCTGCGCATCAGCCTCGAAGAAGACAGGCTCGTCGTCGAAGGGCGCCGGCGCGACTGGTGTATTCCGGATACCGAGGAACCCCTGTCGATGGAGATTTTTTACGAGCGATTTCGACGCACCGTCAGACTGCCCGCCACCGTCGATCCACGAGCGCTGCAGCGGGAATTTCGTGACGGCATGCTACTGATTCGCCTGCAACTTGCGCATGGATAAACGGTTATGAATTCGATACCCGAGGCAACCCTGTTGAAAGTTCCCGTCTTGCCGCTGAAGAACAGCGTGGCTTTACCCAACGTCATGCTGCCGATCACGGTCGGCAGGTCGAAATCCGTCGCCGCGGTAGACGCCGCGCTGGCAACCGAGGACAAGCATATCGCCGTGTTCACGCAGCTCGACGCGTCGACCGAGGACCCCCGTCCCGACGATCTCTACCCGATCGGCACCCTGTGCATCGTCAGACGCATGCACAAGGAGGGGGGCAGCATCCACCTGATATTGCAGGGTAGCGGCCGCATCGAGCGCGGCGAAGCACTGCGGCAATTACCGTTCCTCGAGTTCGAGGTTTCGCTGTTGCCGGAACTCGTCGACACCAGCCCGGAGGTCGAAGCGCTGCAACGCACCCTGCTTGACCAGGCCAGCAAGATGCTGGCGCTCGGTTCCCCGGCGATGCAGGTCGACCTGCGGCAACTGGTTTACGATATCGAGCAACCGGTGCAGGAGGCATACGTGCTCTGCGCGCTGGCATCGCTCGACGTCGGCAGGCAATACCGACTGCTAGCCGCCGGATCGCAGCTGGAAGCGCTGCAGCTGGCGGTCGATTTCATCACCCACGAGGTTCACGTGCTGGAGGTGCAGCAACAGATATCCAGCGCGGTAAATACGCAAATGAGCCGGGAACAACGTGAAATGATGTTGCGCCGGCAGCTGCGGGAAATCCAGGAGCAGCTGGGTGAAGAGAGCCCCGAGCAGGCCGAGGTGGCCGAGTTGCGGCGGCAGGCGGCGGAAACCGAGCTCCCGGAACTGGTGCGCAAGGAATTCGATCTCGAGCTGTCGAGGCTCGAGCGAATGTCTGCCAACTCGCCCGATTACCAGACCACGCGCAGCTATGTCGACCTGGTGCTGAACCTGCCCTGGACGAAGACCACCGAGGACAACCTGGACCTCGAGCGTGCGCGGCAGATCCTCGACGAAGACCATTTCGATCTCGCCGAAATCAAGGATCGAATCGTCGAGCATCTGGCGGTGATGAAACTCAACCCGGGCGCCCGGGCGCCGATACTGTGTTTCGTCGGTCCGCCGGGCGTCGGCAAGACTTCGCTCGGCCAGTCCATCGCCCGCGCGCTGGGACGCGTATTCGAGCGCTTGAGCCTGGGCGGCCTGCACGACGAAGCGGAGCTCAGGGGACACCGGCGTACCTATGTCGGCGCGATGCCGGGCCGTATCATACGCGGAGTTCGCCGGGCGGGCGTGAAGAATCCGTTGCTGATGCTCGATGAAATCGACAAGCTGGGACGCGATTTTCGCGGCGACCCGGCAGCCGCGCTGATGGAAATTCTCGACCCGGCGCAAAATATCGGGTTTCTCGACAATTACCTGGATTTGCCGTTCGATCTTTCGCAAATATTCTTTATCGCCACCGCCAATACCCTGGACACCATACCGTCGCCATTGCTCGACCGGATCGAAGTACTGCGTCTCACCGGTTACAGCGAGGCCGAGAAACGCGAAATCGCGCGTCGCTACATCCTCGAGCGCCGCATGAGCGAGGCGGGCCTGCCCGCGGGGCAACTGCTGATCGACGACACCACGCTCGACTACGTGATTCGAAATTACACCCGCGAGGCGGGTGTGCGTTCGCTGGAGCGCGCGCTGGGTCGCATCGCCCGCAAGGTTGCCACGCGCCTGGCGCGGGGCGATACCGAGCCCGTGACCCTGGACCGGAACCTGGTCCACGAATTCCTCGGGCCGCCGCGACTGGCGCACGAAGCACGGCGCGAGTCGCCCCCGCCCGGCGTGGTCGCCGGCCTGGCCTGGACCGAGGCCGGCGGCGACGTGCTGTATGTCGAAGCGGTGGTGTTGCCCGACGGCAAGGACCTGACGCTGACCGGCCAGCTCGGCAGCGTGATGCAGGAATCGGCAAAGGCGGCGCTGAGTTATCTCTGGTCGAAGGCCGGGGCCATTGGCATCGACAAGGAGCGCATGCGCAAATCCGGTGTGCATATCCACGTTCCCGCCGGCGCCACGCCCAAGGACGGGCCGTCGGCGGGCGTCACCATGACCCTTGCGCTGGCTTCGGCATTTACCGATTTACCCGCGCGCGACGATACCGCGATGACCGGGGAAATTTCATTGAGCGGCCTGGTGCTGCCGGTGGGCGGTATCAAGGAAAAAGTACTCGCCGCGCATCGCGCCGGTTTTCGGCGCGTGATCCTGCCGCAGGACAACGAGGCGGACCTCGCCGAGCTGCCGGAAGCGCTGCGCGAGGAGATGCAGTTCATTCTCGCGCGGCGTATCGATGACGTCTTTGCCGCGGCGTTGCCGCAACTCGGCGAAACCGCTGCCGGGGAACGCAGGTCCGCGGGCGGGCAGGGATAACCGCCGGAAAACGCTTCTCGAACCTTTCGATTGGACGCAGGGTTTACGCCGCGTCGATCGCCTTTTCCACCAGCCCGTAGGTGACGCGCGCGTTCGACACCGAGCGGTAATAGCCGATCAACTCCGACCAGGGATCGGATATTTTCTGAAAGCCGGAAATGAACACCACCAGCGTACTGATGGTGGTCCGATCGTGAATCAGCAGGTAGCCGCCGACGAGCAGCACGACCAGCACGCCGAAGGAATCGAGAAAATTGCCGAGAAAGGTCAGCAGGTACTTTTGCCTGTAGATGATCATGCGTAACTTGAATATCAGTTCGACCAGAACCGCCGCCCCCGCGGGAATCGCGCCTCGATCATTCGCGGCAAGGTTTTCGTATACGGCCGCCTTGTGCCCGAGCTTGCGCAGGATGCGGGTTCGCCGGCGCGCCAGGCGATTGATGTTGCGCTGAATCCTGGGCACCAGGAAAGCCTGCGGCATGTACACCAGCAAGGCCAGCAGGGCGATTTTCGGTTCGACCCAGATCAGGTAGGCCATCACCCAGAGAATCGTGCCTCCCTGCAGCAGCGGCGTCGACAGGCTCGAACTCGCGAACTCGCCCACGTCCTCGGATTCGGCACTGAGGATGGAGACAGCGGTTCCCGGGTCGATCGCGTCTTCGACACGGCCGGCATTCGCGCCCGGCGCGGCAAACTTTCGTCGCAGCAGTCGCTTGCGCAGATCGCGGCTAACCACCTCCAGGACCCTGCCCTTGACGACGTTCAGGGCGTATTTCAGGCTACCCTGGAGCAGCAGCACCACGAGATAGGCGAGCCCCAGCAGCGCTATCAACCAGAAGTCCCGATGCGAAACCGCGTTTTCGACGATGCGCCGCTGCAGTTCCAGCGGAGCCACGGACAGCAGCGTCACCAGGCTTACGAGGATAATTATCCTGACCTGGTCCTGGCGGCTGGTTCGCCAGACGTAGGCATAGAGCGAGGCCCCGAGTATCCGTTCGCGGGACGATAGACTCGGCGGGCGGGCAGGGGACGGTCGTTCCACGGATCAACCCTTGATGCAGACCAGCGGCCGCAGGCGCGCGATCTTCCTGGCCAGTCCCGCGTGCTCCGCCGCGTCGACGACGGCGGTGACGTCCTTGTAGGCCAGCGGCGCTTCCTCGGCCACGCCGCGCAGCGACGGGCTGCGAATCCGGATACCCTCGCTGCCGAGCTGGTCGACGATGCGGCGACCCTGCCACTGGCGCCTCGCCTGGCGGCGGCTCATCGCGCGCCCGGCGCCGTGGCAGGCCGAGCCGAAAGCCCGCTGCTCGCTCGCGTCGGTGCCGGCGAGGACGTAGGAGCAGGTGCCCATCGAGCCGCCGATCAATACCGGCTGACCGGATTCGCGCAATGCCGGCGGCAGGTCGGGGTGACGCGGTCCGAAGGCGCGTGTCGCGCCCTTGCGATGCACGTAGAGTTCGCGCTTGCGCCCCCCCGCCACGTGGGTCTCCGGCTTGCAGGTATTGTGCGAAACATCGTACAGCAACTCGAGGCTGCAGCCCGGGAATACGGCATCGAAAGCCTGGCGCGTCAGGTGGGTGATGATCTGGCGGTTGGCGAGCGCGCAATTGATCGCGGCGCGCATCGCGCCGAGGTAGGACTGGCCGACGTCGGAACGGAGCGGCGCGCAGGCCAGTTCGCGGTCCGGCAGCAGGATGCCATGGCGGCTCGCGCTGGTCGCCATCAGGCGCAGGTACTCGGTACCGATCTGGTGACCCAGCCCGCGCGAGCCGCAGTGAATGCTGACCACGACGTCGCCCTCGCGCAGGCCGAAGCGCGCCGCGATGTCGGCGGCATGAACCGCGTCGACGTACTGTACCTCGAGGTAATGGTTGCCCGAGCCGAGCGTGCCCATCTCGTCGCGCTGGCGCTGGCGCGCCCGCTCGGACACCTGCGCGGGATCCGCGCCGGGCATGCAGCCGCGTTCCTCGATGCGCTCGAGATCGCCCGGCTTGCCGTAGCCCTGGTCCAGCGCCCAGCGCGCGCCGCCGGTGAGCATCGCGTCCATGCCGGCCCGGTCGAGGTGAATCCTCCCGGTGCTGCCGATCCCCGCCGGCACCCTGGCGAAGAGTTCGTCGGCGAGTTCTTCGGCGCGCGGCGCGATATCCTCGCGAACCAGCCCGGTCAGCAGGCAGCGCACGCCGCAGGAAATGTCGAAGCCGACGCCGCCGGCCGAGACCACGCCGCCCTCGTCGGCGTCGAACGCGGCGACGCCGCCGATCGGAAACCCGTAACCCCAGTGCGCGTCGGGCATCGCGTAGGAATGCCCGACAATACCCGGGAGCATGGCCACGTTGCTGGCCTGCTGGTAGACCTTGTCATCCATCGCCTCGAGCAGATCCCGGTCGGCATAGATGATCGCGGAGACACGCATCTTGCCCTGGGCCGGGATTTCCCAGGTGTTTTGGTCGAGTCGTTCGAAACGCTTGATGTCCATGGTTTTTCTCCTGCCGGATCCGCTTCGAGCGCCGCGCTATTCCGCCTAGACGTCGATGATGCACTGCGCGACCCAGCGCCCGTCGCCGGCGCGGTAAACCGCGAGCTCGGTCATCGTCGCGCCCTTGATTTCGACCGCCGGCTGGTGTCTGCCGGCATCGACGGCTTCACCGTGCAGGCGCGCCTCGAGGCGGTGATCGTCGATGGACACCTCGTAACATCCGAACAGCATGTTGCGCGTCGCCATCTGGTAGACGATCTCGTTGAGCCAGTCGAGCAGCAGCAGATCGTAATCCTCGGCCTCGCATTCGACCTCGACCGTCTCGCGCGATTCGATCAGGTCCGGGTCGGTCACCACCGCGGACATCGCCAGCGCCGCGCGGGCGAAGGCGGCCGCCGGATCGGCGCCGTAGCCGCGGACGCCTATGTCCGCACCGTGCTCGAGGTGTTCCCACTGAATTTCGGACATCGTTGCCTGCCGTTGCGCCGCTGCGCCGCGGAAATTCGATTCGCCGGCGAAGGCAAAGCCGACCGTATCGATCCCGGTCTCGATCCGGCCGCGCGCCGCGTGACGCCGCCGGGACCGCTTTGCGCCCCTGGGCCGACCCGGTATCCGACGCTCATCGACACGATTTCCGAATTGCCCCCGGCCGCCTAGAATACGCGGATCGACCCTTCCTGCAGCTCCCGCGCGAGCTCCGGTATTCGCTGCAGGTTATTCGTAAAAATGTCGCTCACCCGCGGCCGCAGCTCGTCGAGGCTCGTGCCGCCGCGCAGGCGCAGTTGCAGATCCGCCGCCTGGGGTTCGAGAATCGGGTGCCCGATGCGACTGACCAGGAAGCAGTAGGCCTCTTCCACCTCGGGCAGGGAGGCGACGATCGCCTGCGCAATCCGGCCCGCCGCCAGGTTGTAGAGCTTGCCGACGTGGGTGACCGGATTTTTGCCGGCCGCGGCCTCGAGATTCATCGGCCGGTACGGCGTGATCAGGCCGTTGCAGCGATTACCTCGTCCCACCTCGCCATCGTCGCCGGCCTCGGCGGAGGTGCCGGTTACCGTCAGGTAAATGCTGCCGGCGGCGAGGTCGTCCGCCGTATTCACTTCGCTGGACACCGTGCGCGGGGTGATTTTCCGCGCCAGGTTCGTGGCCAGCTCTGCCAGCGCGTTCTTGCGCGACAGGTATTCGTCGAGGTTGTTGACGAAGCGGCCGATGAAGGCGCAGGCCACGGTCAGGCGAATCCGTTCGCCGTCACGGACTCCCATCACCTTGATATCCTCGCCGAACTCGGGATGGTCCTGCCTGACGGCCGCGGAATTCAGGCCGTGCTCGACCGCGAGGACGACTTGCTCGAGATCGTCGAGCGGCGCGTAGCCGACGCCGCAGGAAGTATCGTTGGCGAGGGTGACTCCGGTTTCCGCCTGGCGCAGGTAGAGCTCGACGAGCTCGGCCGAGCCCGGGCGGATCAACGGGTGAATCCTGACCTGGCGCTCGACGTCGAGCGCGTGCAGGTTGGTTTCGAGCCAGGCCCGGCAACCATCGACGACAAGTTCCTCGACGGGCAAATGTTTGCCGCGGTACTCGCAGGTGGCTCGGCCGGCGAGATAAATCTCGATCGGCTCGGTCACCTCGCCGCCGCCGAAGGCGGCGCGCGAAGCGCCGCCGTAGAGCAGGGCCTTGTCCAGGTTGTGGTGCAGAATCAGGCCACAGTGTTCGAGGTAGTAGCGGCTCAGGCGGCGGCTGGCCTCCTCGGCGAGCGCGTCGCAAATCGTGTCGGGGTGGCCGAGTCCCTTGCGCTCGACGATCTCGAGCGGCAGGCTGTCGACCGGCGGCGCGGTCAGTTCGGTTATAATCGGCTGCGGCATTACACGGTGCGCGTTAATCTGGCCATCACCGATATTAATCCTTCCTTTTCACACGCCTTTGATATAAGTCAGGATATCGGGAGCCGTGTATCGGCCAGGATCGAAGCGGCGATGCGACCGTGCCCGCAGGCGGGAATCCCGTTGACGATGTGCGCAAAACCGCGCCTCGAATCCCGACAGGGCGCCATCCCTGGCAAAACATCCCTGTGTCCTCGATATTACTTGCAGATTTCCGCGTTTAATCGCGGAAAATCGATTCGGTATTTCTCGCGCGACGAGCTGTCGATCGATTGCAGGATTCGCTTGCGCTTGAATTCCGCGAGGATTCGGCTGACGCTCTCCGCGGTTACCCCGAGGATATCCGCCATGTCGCTGACCGTGAGCAATTCGACCCTGGTCGATGCCTCGCCGAACCTCAAC
>Ga0210101_1000405_pt1 | contig 14315 bp, 7 predicted proteins | sample Muzzi_PWC_D1_FD_185534 | JGI IMG/M metagenome (GOLD analysis project Ga0210101, IMG submission 185534) | Wetland microbial communities from San Francisco Bay, California, USA, that impact long-term carbon sequestration - Muzzi_PWC_D1 (SPAdes) | ecosystem: Environmental > Aquatic > Marine >... | reverse complement strand
CGCCGAGATCCCCTACCAGCCGGCGCGGGTGCTGATGCAGGACTTCACCGGCGTGCCCGCGGTCGTCGACCTGGCGGCGATGCGCGACGCGATGGCCGAGATCGGCGGCGACCCGGAGAAGATCAACCCGCTGGTCGACGTCGACCTGGTGATCGACCACTCGGTCCAGGTCGACGCCTTCGGCAACGAGCGCGCCTTCGCGATCAACGCCGAGCGCGAGTTCGAGCGCAACCGCGAGCGCTACTCCTTCCTCAAGTGGGGCCGCGAGGCCTTCGACAACTTCAGCGTCGTGCCGCCGGCGACCGGGATCTGCCACCAGGTCAACCTCGAGCACATCTCCCAGGTCGTCTACAGCTCCCGGCGCAGCGGCACGCTCCAGGCCTACCCCGACACGCTGGTCGGCACCGACTCGCACACGACGATGGTCAACGGGCTCGGCGTGCTCGGCTGGGGCGTCGGCGGGATCGAGGCCGAGGCGGCGATGCTGGGCCAGCCGGTCTCGATGCTGCTGCCGCAGGTGGTCGGCTTCAAGCTCGACGGCGAGCTGCCCGCCGGGGCGACGGCGACCGACCTGGTGCTGACCGTGACCGAGATGCTGCGCGAGCACGGCGTCGTCTCCAAGTTCGTCGAGTTCTTCGGCCCCGGCCTGTCGGGCCTCGGCCTCGCCGACCGGGCGACGATCGGCAACATGTCGCCGGAGTTCGGCTCTACCTGCGCGATCTTCCCCGTCGATGCCGAGACGCTGCGCTACCTGGAGCTGACCGGGCGGCCGACCGAGACGCTGGAGCTGGTCGACGCCTACGCCCGCGAGCAGGGCATGTTCCGCGAGGACTCCGCCGCCGACCCCGTCTTCTCCGCGACCCTGGAGCTCGACCTCGGCGAGGTCGAGCCCAGCATCGCCGGTCCGAAACGGCCGCAGGACCGGGTCCCGCTCGCACAGGCGAAGGAGGCCTTCCTGGAGGCGATGCACGAATTCGACCCCGAGGCGGCCGAGCGGATGGGCAACGGGGTCGACGAGGCCGGCGAGGAGTCCTTCCCCGCCTCCGACCCTCCCGCCGAGGAGCACGACGGCGAGAGCGGCCGGCCGCGCCCCGCGGTCAGCGGCGCGCCGGCGGCGACGCTGCCGGCGCAGGCCAGCGGCGACGAGATCGAGGTCACGCTGGCCGACGGCACGACGGTCGAGCTCGACCACGGCCGCGTCGTGATCGCGGCGATCACCAGCTGCACCAACACCTCCAACCCCTCGGTGATGATCGGCGCCGGCCTGCTCGCGCGCAACGCGGTGAGGCGCGGCCTGACCCGCAGGCCCTGGGTGAAGACCTCGCTGGCGCCGGGCTCGACCGTGGTCACCGAGTACCTCGAGAAGGCGGGCCTGAGCGAGTATCTCGACGCCCTTCAGTTCAACCTGGTCGGCTACGGCTGCACGACCTGCATCGGCAACTCCGGGCCGCTGCCGGCCGAGATCTCCGCCGCCGTCGAGCAGAACGACCTCGCGGTCTGCTCGGTGCTCTCCGGCAACCGCAACTTCGAGGGCCGGATCAACCAGGACGTCAAGGCGAACTACCTGGCCAGCCCGCCGCTGGTCGTCGCCTACGCGCTGGCCGGCCGCATGGACATCGACCTGACCCGCGAGCCGCTCGGCCACGACAGCGACGGCGAGCCCGTCTACCTGCGCGAGATCTGGCCCGACCCGGCCGAGATCAAGGAGGCGATCGGCCGCTCGATCGCCTCGGAGATGTTCACCCGCAACTACGGCGGCGTGCTCGAGGGCGACGAGACCTGGCAGGCGGTCGACGTGCCCGAGGGAGACCGCTACACCTGGCCCGACTCGACCTATGTGCGCAGGCCTTCGTTCTTCGACGGGATGCCCGCCGAGCCGGCGCCGATCGAGCCGATCGCCGCAGCCCGCGTGCTCGCCCTGCTCGGCGATTCGATCACGACCGACCACATCTCCCCGGCGGGCGCGATCAAGAAGGCGAGCCCGGCGGGGGAGTGGCTGATCGAGCAGGGTGTCGAGCCGGGCGAGTTCAACTCATACGGCTCGCGCCGCGGCAACCATGAGGTGATGATCCGCGGCACCTTCGCCAACATCCGCCTGCGCAACCTGTTGGTCGAGAGGACCGGCGGCTTCACCCGGCACTTCCCCGACGGCGAGGAGACGACGATCTACGCGGCGGCGACGGCCTACGCGGCCGAAGGCGTCCCGCTGGTCGTGCTCGCCGGCAAGGAGTACGGCTCCGGCTCCTCGCGCGACTGGGCGGCTAAGGGGACGAAGCTGCTCGGCGTGCGCGCCGTGATCGCCGAGTCCTTCGAGCGCATCCACCGCTCCAATCTGATCGGGATGGGCGTGCTGCCGCTGCAGTTCCCCGAGGGCGAGTCGGCCTCCTCGCTCGGCCTCACGGGCGAGGAGACGATCGACGTCGGCGACCTCGAGGGCGGCCGGGCGAGGAGCGTCCGCGTGACCGCCGGCGAGGTCGAGTTCGAGGCGACGGTCCGCCTCGACACCCCGAACGAGGTCGACTATTTCCGCAACGGCGGCATCCTCCAGACTGTCCTGCGCGGGCTGCGCGGCTGAACTGTCTGTCTGAAAGACAGTTGTCTGAGTACGAGGATGGCGGCACAGGAGGGCCGCGGGAGGCAGGGGGTCCGCGCGACCCTCACTGCACCTGTATGCGTCGGTAGCCAGGGAGGGATGCCGACGCGCCTGCCCCCTCGAGCGGGACTGCCCGAGGGAAACAGTCAACAGCTAGCTATAGCGCCTGTGACCGCCGAGGTCAAGGTGCCCTGAACGAAACTACGACGTTTCTTTGAATTTCTGCGGGGAATCACGGACCCCGCAGCCACGGCGCTCGATCAGTTCGATGCCGATCACGCTGCCGAGCGGGCCGACCGGGGTGAGCGTCGCGGCGAGCAGCGTATAGGGCGCCTCGCGCTGCACGCAGGCGACCCAGATCAGCACGCAGAGGGCGATGAACCCGAGCCCGTGCGCCCACCCGAAGACCATCGTCTCCGAGTCGAATCCGGGCGCGAGCCAGAAAAACAGCAGCCCCCCGAAGATCGCAAGCTCGATCCAAGAGAGCAGCTTGACGCGCGCAAACAGGCGCCCCGGGACGGGCTTGCGCATCAGGCTCCGGGCGTAAGTGCCGTCAGCACGATGCGCTCCTGCTCGCGCGCGTGCGCGATCGAGTAGCCCTCGCCCGGGCTGGCCCGCGTCGGCCGGCCGACGTAGCCGAGCTCGATCCCCTCCGGCATCAGGTCCGGAAGGCGCCGCGACATCACCTTCCAGCAGCCCATGTTGCGCGGCTCCTCCTGCGCCCAGACGATCTCCTTCAGGTTCGGGTAGGAGGCGATCAGCTCGGTCAGCTGCTGCTTCGCGAACGGGTAGAGCAGCTCGACCCGGGCGATCGCGATCTTCTCCGCCGCGGCGCGGCGCTCGCTGGCGTCGATGTCCCAGAAGACCTTGCCGGTGCAGAGGACCAGCCGCTCGACCTTCTCGCGGCGCTCGCCCGCGCTCGGGTCGTCGAGGATGAAGTGGAAGTGGCCGCCGGTCAGCTCGTCGATCCCGGCCGCGGCGCGGTGGAGCCGCAGCAGGCCCTTGGGGGTGAACACGACCAGCGGCCGCGGCTTGCGGATCAGCGCCTGGCGGCGCAGCAGGTGGAAGTACTGGGCGGCGTTGCTGGGGTTGGCGATGCGGATGTTGCCCTCGGCGGCGAGCGCGAGGAAGCGCTCGATCCGGGCGCTGGAGTGCTCCGGCCCGGAGCCCTCGTAGCCGTGCGGGAGCAGCAGCGTCAGGCGGCTGGTCTGCCCCCACTTGGCCTCGCCGGAGGCGATGAAGCTGTCGATGATCACCTGGCCGGCGTTGGCGAAGTCGCCGAACTGCGCCTCCCAGAGGACCAGCGCGCTCGGGGTCGCCGAGGAGTAGCCGTACTCGAAGCCGAGGCAGGCGGTCTCCGAGAGCGGGCTGTTGTAGAGCTCGAACGGCGCCTTCGCGCCCGGCAGGTTCTGCATCGGCGAGTACGGCAGGCCGGTCTTCTCGTCGTGCAGCACGAGGTGGCGATGGGAGAAGGTGCCGCGCTCGGTGTCCTGCCCGGTCAGCCTGATGTGGACGCCCTGCTCGAGCAGCGAGGCGAAGGCGAGCGCCTCGGCGTGGCCGAACTCGATCCCCTCGCCGGCCAGCGCCTCGCTGCGGTTGCCGAGCGGCTTGCGCAGCTTGCGGTGGATCGTGAAGCTCTCCGGAACCTCCAGCAGCGCCTCGTTGAGCTCGCCCAGCTTCGCCGCGTCGACCGCCGTTTCGACCGGCGGGCTGGCGCTGCGGTCGAGTTCGCCGGTGCTCGAGGTGGTCACGGTCGGGTCTTCGTACTCGCCCAGCTCCATCTTCTTGCGCAGGTCCTTGAGCGCCGCCGACATCTCGTCATGGCGCTGCTCGTGCAGCTGCTCGACGTCCTCGCCGGCGATCGTGCCCTCGCCGACCAGCTTCTCGGCGTAGATCGCCGAGACCGGCGGGTGGGCCTTGATCTTCGCCGCGATCGCCGGCTGGGTGTAGGCGGGCTCGTCGGTCTCGTTGTGGCCGTAGCGGCGGTAGCCGATCACGTCGATCACGATGTCGCGTTCCCAGCGCTCGCGGTAGGCCATCGCCAGGCGGATCGCCGCTGTGCAGGCCTCGACGTCATCGGCGTTGACGTGGACGATCGGCACGTTGAAGCCCTTCGCCATGTCGGCCGCGTACGGGGTCGAGCGGGCGTCCTCGGGGTCGGTGGTGAAGCCCACCTGGTTGTCCTGGATGATGTGGACCGTGCCGCCGGTGCTGTAGCCGCGCAGCGACTGCAGGTTGAGCGTCTCCGCGACCACGCCCTGGCCGGGGAAGGCACCGTCGCCGTGCAGCAGCACCGGCACGGCGCGCTTCGGCCGGTGCTCCAGCTTCGCGCCGTCGAGCTCGGACTGCAGGAAGCGGGTCGCGCCCTCGACCACCGGGTCGACGAACTCGAGGTGGCTGGGGTTGGGGTAGAGCCGCACGTCGATCTTCTCTCCCGCGTGGGTCTCGTAGGTCCCCTGGTGGCCGTAGTGGTACTTGACGTCGCCGGTTCCGCCGTGCGGGATCGCGGCGACCGCCTTGACCATCTCGATCTGCTTGGCGCCCTCGAACTCGGCGAGGATCGACTCGACGGAGCGGCCGAGGTTGTGGGCGAGGACGCTGAGCCGGCCGCGGTGGGCCATCCCGAAGACGACCTCGTCGGCGCCGGCGCGGCCGGCCAGGGTGACCAGCTCGTCGAGCATCGGCACGATCGCGTCGAGGCCCTCGATCGAGAAGATCTTCTGTCCCAGGTAGGCCTTCTCGACGAAGCGCTCGAACTCGAAGACGTCGATCAGGCGGTCGAGCAGGCGCCGTTTCTCGTTGTCCTCGAGCGGCTGCCGGTGGGCGCCGGTCTCGACCATCTCGCGCAGCCAGGTGCGCTGCTGGTGTGAGGAGAGGTGCTCGAACTGGTAGGCGATCGGCCCGCAATAGGCCTCGCGCATGCGCGGCAGCACGTCGAGCAGGGTCTCGCCGGGCACGCCGATGCGCAGGATCGAGGCCGGCACGCGTGACATCAGCTCCGGCGTCAGGTTGAGGTTCTCGGGCTGGATCGCCGGGTCGCCCTTGGACTCGGAGCCGAGCGGATCGAGCCGGGCGGCGAGGTGACCGTGCGTGCGGTAGCCCTTGAGCAGCGAGGTCGCCGCCTGGACGGCGCCGAGCAGCTCCTCGTCGGGGCCGGCCGGCGAGGCGGCCCCGGGGGCGGCGCCGAGCGGCGGCGCCGAGGCCGAGGCGGGATGCGCGGCGGCGAGCGGGGCCGGGTCGATGCCGAGGTCGGCGGCGACGCCCTCGTAGAAGCCGTCCTCGCCTTCGAGCAGCTGCTCGATGCGGCGCAGGAAAGAGCCCGACTCGGCGCCCTGGATCACGCGGTGGTCGTAGGTCGAGGTCAGCGTCATCGTCTTCGAGACGCCGAGCTGGCGCAGCCGTTCGGGCGAGGCGTGCGCCCACTCGGGCGGGAAGGCGATCGCGCCGGCGGCGACGATCGCGCTCTGCCCCTTCATCAGGCGGGGCACCGATGCGACGGTGCCGATCCCGCCGGGGTTGGTCAGCGAGATGTTGGTGCCCTGGAAGTCGTCGGCGGTGAGCTTGCTCTCGCGCGTCTTCGTGATCAGTTCCTCGTAGGAGGAGTGGAAGGCGGCGAAGTCGAGCCCGTCGGCGCCCTTGATCGCCGGCACCATCAGGCTGTGCGAGCCGTCCTTGCGCTCGACGTCGACGGCGATGCCGAGGTTGACCGGGCCGTTCTCGATCGCGGTCGGCTTGCCGTCGCGCTGCTCGAAGCTGCGCGTCATCACCGGCCACTCCTTGGCGGCCTGGACGATCGCCCAGGCGATCAGGTGGGTGAAGGAGACCTTCAGGCCGCGCTCGTTGAGCTGCCCGTTGAGCGCCTTGCGCTTCGCGTCCAGCGTGTCGACCGCGACCGTCCGGAACGACGTCGCCGTAGGCACCTCGCGGCTCTCGCCCATCGCCTGGGCAAGCATCGCGGCGGGCCCCCTGAGGACCTTGGCCTCCCCGGCGGTCAGCGCCGCACTCGCCCCATTGCCCCCATCGGCAGCGGCAAGCACATCGTCCTTGGTCACCTTGCCCCCCGGCCCGTTGCCGCTCACCGAGCCAAGGTCGACGCCGGTCTCTTCGGCAATGCGCCGAGCAACGGGAGTCGCCCGGACCCCCTTGCCGGCGCCGTTCCCGGAGGATGCCGCCACAGACGCCTCACCCGCGGGTGGCGGCGTAGGGGGGACCCCCCCCGAGGAAGCTTCAGCTACCGCAGGGGGAGGTGGGTCCCCTGCGCCGACAGGACCCGCGGCTGAGGCGTCTGAGCCCTCGTCACCGGGCTCCATCTCGGCAAGCGGCGCCCCCACCGCCACCTCCTCGTCGACCTGCGCGATCAGCTTGGTGATCGTCCCGTCGGCCGGCGCCGGCACCTCGGCGTCGACCTTGTCGGTCGAGACCTCGACGACCGTGTCGCCCTCCTTGACGAAGTCGCCCGCGGCGACGTGCCACTCGAGAACGATGCCCTCGGTGACCGACTCGCCCATCTCGGGCATCTGGATCTGCACGGTCGCCGTTTGCGCCATCTCGCAATTGAGTGTATGAAAGAGCGATGAACTACTTCGTCACCGGCGCCACCGGGTTCATCGGCCGCAACCTCGTCGACCGCCTGCTGCAGCGCGAGGGGACCGTCTACGCGCTCGTCCGGGCGGGCTCGCGCGGCCGCCTCGAGGAGCTGAGGACCGGCTGGGGGGCCGACGGCGCCCGCGTCGTGCCGGTCGCCGGCGACCTCTCGCAGCCCTCGCTGGGCGTCTCCGAGGAGGACCTGCTGACGCTGCGCGGCGAGGTCGACCACTTCTTCCACCTGGCGGCGATCTACGACATGGCCGCCGGCGCCGAGGCCCAGGAGGTCGCCAACGTCGAGGGAACCCGCCACGCGGTCGAGCTCGCCGGCGCGATCGAGGCCGGTTGCTTCCACCAGGTCAGCTCGATCGCAGCCGCCGGCCTCTACAAGGGGACCTGGACCGAGGAGATGTTCGAGGAGGCCGAGGACCTCGACACGCACCCGTACTTCCGCACCAAGCACGAGTCGGAGCGGGTCGTGCGCGAGACGTGCCGCCGCCCCTGGCGGGTCTACCGGCCCGGGATCGTCGTCGGCGACTCGCGCACGGGCGAGATCGACAAGGTCGACGGCCCGTACTACATGTTCAAGCTGCTGCAGGGAGCGCGGCGGGTGCTGCCCTCCTGGCTGCCGACGCTCGGCGTCGAAGGGGGCGAGATCAACATCGTTCCGGTCGACTACGTCGCCGACGCGATCGACCACATCGCCCACGATCGTCGTCGGCGACTCGCGCACGGGCGAGATCGACAAGGTCGACGGCCCGTACTACATGTTCAAGCTGCTGCAGGGAGCGCGGCGGGTGCTGCCCTCCTGGCTGCCGACGCTCGGCGTCGAAGGCGGCGAGATCAACATCGTCCCGGTCGACTACGTCGCCGACGCGCTCGACCACATCGCCCACCAACCCGACCTCGACGGCCGCGCCTTCCACCTCACGGACCCACGCGCGAAGACCGCGGGGGAGGTGCTCAACATCTTCGCCCGCGCGGCCGACGCGCCGCAGGCAGCGCTGCAGCTCGACTCCGGGCTGACCGAGCCGGTGGCGAACCTGGCTCGCACCGGGCTCAGGTTCCTGCCCCCGGCGCGGCGCGTGGTCAAACGGGCGCTGGGCGAGGTCGGCATCCCCGCCGGGGTGCTCAACTACGTCAACTACCCGACCCACTTCGACTCGACCGGCGCCGAGGCGGCTCTGGCCGGCTCGGGGATCGAGGTGCCGCCGCTGGAGAGCTACGCCGACCGCGTCTGGGACTACTGGGAGCGCAACCTCGACCCCGGCCTGTTCAAGGACCACACGCTCTCCGCCGCGGTGCGCGGCAAGGTCGTGCTGATCACCGGCGCCTCGTCGGGGATCGGCAAGGCGACCGCGGTCAAGGTCGCCGACGCCGGCGCGACCGTGCTGCTCGTCGCCCGCTCGATCGACAAGCTCGAGGAGACCAAGCACGAGATCGAGCTGGCGGGCGGCGTCGCCCACATCCACCGCTGCGACATGTCCGACACCGAGGACGTCGCGCGGATGGCCGAGGAGGTGCTCGCCTACCACGGCCGGGTCGACGTCCTCGTCAACAACGCCGGCCGCTCGATCCGCCGCTCGGTCAAGCTCTCCTACGAGCGCTTCCACGACTACGAGCGCACGATCCAGGTCAACTACTTCGGCGCGGTGCGGCTGATCCTCGCCCTGCTGCCCTCGATGCAGGCGCACAAGTCGGGCCACATCATCAACATCAGCTCGATCGGGTCGCAGACCAACCCGCCGCGCTTCTCGGCCTACGTCGCCTCGAAGGCGGCGCTCGACGCGTTCAGCCGCGTCGTCGCCTCCGAGATCGTCGACGACGGCGTCGACATCACGACCGTCTACATGCCGCTGGTGCGCACGCCGATGATCGCGCCGACGCGGATGTACGACATGTTCCCGGCGATCACGCCCGAGGAGGCGGCAGAGATGATCGCCGGGGCGATGATCGGCCGGCCGAAGAAGGTCGCGACCCGGCTCGGCACCTTCGGCGAGCTGCTCTACGCGGTCGCGCCGACGGTCAGCGACAAAATCCTCAACACGGCCTACAAACTGTTCCCGGAGTCGCAGGCGGCCAAAGGGAAGACGGACGAGGCGCCTGATCGGGCGCCCACTACCGAGGCTGTCGCGTTCGCGCATCTGATGAAAGGCGTGCACTGGTAGAGGGCACCGGCCGGCGGGTCCTGTCACGGCGGCCCTCCCCCATGTGCTCGGACGCGCTCCGCGCGCCCTCCGCTATGGGGGACCCCCGCCGCCGTGCCACCCGCCGGAGGAGCGCTCCTGGGCACATCTTGCGATGAACGAGCGCAGGCTGAAGCACTGGGGGTGGGGGTATGAGGATCAGGCGCCTTCTCGGAAGGAGCTTGAGGAGGCTGCTGCCGGGATCAGGGCTCGGTTCGGATTTGGGGACGTGCCTGAGGAGGCCGTGGGACTCGATGACGTGGAGGTGCGCGCTCCCAGGTTGAAGGCGCCTGCCTCTCTCGGGGACCTGTTCACGGATGAGAAGTACGAGCGCGTCAGCCGGGCGCTGGGGAAGGCCTACCGGGACGTGGTGCGGGGGTTCCGGGGGGAGTTCGGGAATCCGCCGGACCTGGTGGCGCTGCCGCGCGACGAGTCGGAGATCGAGACGGTGCTCTCGTGGGCCGAGTCGGAGGGAGCGGCCGTGGTCCCGTTCGGCGGCGGCACCAGCGTCGTCGGCGGGGTCGAGGGGCGGCTCGCGGACAGGCCCTTCGTCACGCTCGATCTGCGGCGGCTCGACCGCGTGCTCGAAGTCGACCCGGAGTCGATGGCGGCGCGGATCCAGGCCGGGGCGACCGGACCCGTGCTGGAGGGGCAGCTGCGCGAGCACGGGCTCACCCTGCGCCACTTCCCGCAGTCGTTCGAGTACTCGACCCTGGGTGGCTGGATCGCGACCCGGGCCGGGGGGCACTTCGCGACGCTCTACACGCACATCGACGACCTGGTCGAGTCGGTGCGGGCGATCACGCCGCGTGGCACCTGGGAGAGCCGGCGGCTGCCGGGCTCGGGCGCCGGCCCCTCGCCCGACCGGGCGCTGATCGGCTCGGAGGGGATCCTCGGCGTGGTCGGCGAAGCCTGGATGCGGGTCCGCCCGCGCCCCGAGTTCAAGGCCTCGTGCGGGGTCGAGTTCGACGACTTCCTGGCCGCGGCCGGCGCCGTGCGGGAGATCTCACAGTCGGGGCTGCACCCGAGCAACTGCCGCCTGCTCGACGCGACCGAGGCCGGCATGACGGGTGCCGGCTCGGGCGAGAAGAGCCTGCTGGTGCTCGGCTTCGAGTCCGCCCATCACCCCGTGGACGCGCCGATGGACCTGGCGGTCTCGATCGCCCGCGAGCACGGCGGCAAGCCAAACAGGCCGCCGACGGGCCGCAAACCGGAGCAAGAGTCCGGTCTCAGTCCCGTCGGCGGGGAGGGCGGCGACTCGGTGGGGGCCTGGCGCTCGGCGTTCCTGCTCGCCCCCTACCTGCGCGACACCTTCGTCGCCTGCGGGGTGCTCTCGGAGACCTTCGAGACGGCGATCACCTGGGACCGCTTCGAGGGCTTCCACGCGACCGCGATCGAGGCGGTGCGGAACAAGGTCGCCGAGGTCTGCGACGCGCCCCCCGACGGGCCGGGGGCGCCGCGGGTCAGCTGCCGCTTCACCCACGTCTACCCGGACGGCCCGGCGCCCTACTTCACGGTGATGGCCCCGGCGGTGCGCGGCGGCGAGGTCGAGCAGTGGGACGAGATCAAGGCGGCTGCGGCCGAGGCCGTGATCGAAGGCGGCGGCACGATCACCCACCACCACGCCGTCGGCCGCGACCACCGCCCCTGGTACGACCGCCAGCGCCCCGCCCCCTTCGCCGCCGCGCTCAAGGCAGCCAAGGAAGAGCTCGATCCGGCGAAAGTGCTCAACCCCGGCGTCCTGATCGACCCCTGACACCTGCACGCCGGGGCGACCCGCCTTACACACCCCTTACATCCGCCTGACGGCGGCCGTACGCGCGGCTTCGAGGATCGACCTGTCCGATTCACTCGACAGGAGGTTCGAAGATGTTCAAGTCACTGCAGAGCCGCGCCCGCACCGTCGCCACGACGGGCCTGATCGCGGCGCTGGTGGTGGCCGGCGTCGCTTTCGCCCAGAGCGGCGGCGGCAATGGCGGCAAGAGCCAGCACAAGCAGCAGAGCGGCAAACGGATGATGCCGCCGCCCCCGGGCGGGCCGCTGGGCAAAGTCGGCAAAGACCTGACCAACGGCGAGCTCAACGTGCGGCGCGACGGCGAGACCGAGACGATCCGGCTGGACGCCGGCAAGGTCGTCAGCGTCAGCGACAGCTCGATCACCGTCGAGGAGAACGACGGCAACGAGGTGACCCGCGAGATCGACGGCGATACCAAGCTGCTCGCCGGTCCGGGCAGCAGGGGCAGGTCGGTCGGCTCCCTGAAGCAGGGTCAGAACGTCATCGTCGCCGGGCCGAAGGGCGAGGCGGCGAAGACCGTCGCGGTCCCGCCAAGGCACGGCAAGATGCGCGGTGGCCCGCGCGGCTCGCAGCAGGGCCAGGGCCAGGCGCCGCCTCCGCCGCCCGGCCAGTTCGGCGGGCCGCAGGGTGGACCGCCGCAGATGCAAGGCTAGCCGTGTGAAGGGAGCCATCCTCGTAGTGGAGGACGAGCAGGCGATCGCCGATCTCGTTCGCGCCTACCTCAAGCGCGACGGGTTCGGCGTCGTCTGGGCGCGCAGCGGCGAGCAGGCGCTCGAGGAGCTCGCCCGCCACCCGGTCCGCCTCGTCGTGCTCGACATCGGCCTGCCGGGGATCGACGGCTTCGAGGTCTGCCGGCGGCTGCGCGCCCGCACCGGCGTGCCGATCCTGATCCTCAGCGCCCGCGACGACGAGGTCGACCGCGTCTCGGGGCTCGAAGCCGGCGCCGACGACTACGTGACCAAGCCCTTCTCGCCGCGCGAGCTCGTCGCCCGCGTGAAGGCGATCCTGCGCCGCGCCGGCGCCAGCGGCGAGGTCGCGGGCGACGGCCCGCTCGCGGCCGGCGACGTCGAGCTCGACCGCGCCGCACGATCGGTCACCGTCGCCGGCGAGCCGGTCGAGTTGACCGGGCGCGAGTTCGACCTGCTGGCGGCGCTGCTCTCCCACCCCGGGGTCGTGCTCAGCCGCGACCGCCTGCTCGAGCTGGTCTGGGGCGGCGAGTTCGCCGGCGGCACCCGAACCGTCGATGTCCACGTCGCCCAGCTGCGGGCCAAGCTCGGCCGTCCCGACCTGGTGCAGACGGTGCGCGGCGCCGGCTACAAGGCCGTCGCCTGATGCGCACCCTGCGCGCCCGCCTCTTCGTCGCGATCCTCGGCGTCGTCCTGCTCGCGGTCGGCGCTTCGCTGGCGCTCGGCATCGTGCTGACCCGCGACGCCGTGCGGGAGACGCTGCGCGACAATGCCGAAGAACGCCTCGAGCAGCGCATCGAGCGCGCCCGAACGGCGCCCCGGCAAGGCCCGGCGCTGCGCCCGCCGCCGCCACCCCCGCGCCCGCCGGTCGACGTGCTCGGCGGCGACTTCCGCCGCTACCTGGCGGCGCTGCTGATCGCCAGCGGGGTCGCGGCGCTGGTCGCCGCCGCGGTCGCGGCCGAGCTGGCGCGGCGGACGACGCGGCCGTTGCGACGCCTCGCCGCCGCGGCCGGCGAGCTGGCTGAGGGCGGCGACCCGGACCCCGTCCCCCCGGTCGGCACCGAGGAGCTCGACGATCTCGCCCACTCCTTCAACGAGATGGCCGGGCAGCTCGCCCTCGCCCGCGACGCCGAGCGCGCCGTGCTGCTCTCGGTCTCGCACGACCTGCGCACGCCGCTGACCTCGATCCGCGGCTACGCCGAGGGGATCGAGGACGGCACGGTCGAGCCGCGCGTGGCGGCCGCCGTGGTCGGTCGCGAGGCGCTGCGGCTGGAGCGGCTGGTCGGCGACCTGCTCGCCCTGGCGCGCCTGCGCCAGGGGGTGATGGAGGTGCGCAGCGAGCCGGTCGACCTCGCCGCGGTCGCCCGCGAGGCCGAGGAACGGCTGCGCCCGCAGGCGGCGGCGGCGAGCGTGACGGTCGCGGTCGAGGGCGGCGCGGCGCCGGCGACCGCCGACCACGGCCGGGTCCTGCAGGTCGTCTCCAACCTGCTCGAGAACGCGATCCGGGTCAGCCCGGAGGGCACCACGGTGACGCTCGCCGCCGCGCCGGGCACGATCGAGGTCAGCGACGAAGGCCCAGGGATCCCACCCGAGGAGATCCCGCGAGCTTTCGAGCGCTTCCACCTGCGCGCCCGCGCCGGCCACGGATCGCCAGAGGGCGCCGGGCTCGGCCTGGCGATCGTGCGCGAGCTGAGCGAGGCGATGGGGGGGAGCGTCGAGGTCGAGAATCTCCCCGCCCGGGGAGCCCGATTCACGGTCCGCCTACCGTCCTGACCGCTACCCTGCCGCGACCACGATGGACACGATCACCTCAGAGCATCCGACGGTTCCGGCCGAGCCTGCGCCCGGGGGTCGAGTGACGCCGCGGCGCTCGCCGCTGCGCGCGGCGATCAAGACCGGCCGGCCGCAGGAGTGGATCAAGAACGCCTTCGTTTTCGCCGGGCTGCTCTTCGGCGGCAAGTTCAGCGACGCCGGCGCCGTCGCCCAGGCGACCCTGACCTTCGTCTCCTTCTGCGCGATCTCCAGCGCCGGCTACTACATCAACGACCTGCTCGACGTCGAGCTCGACCGCAAGCATCCGAAGAAGCGCTTCCGGCCGCTCGCGGCGGGCGAGCTCTCCGAGGGGGCGGCGAAGACGATCGCGCCGCTGCTCGCGATCGGGGCGATCGCGCTCGCCTTCGCCACCGTCAACTGGGAGGTCGGCCTGATGGTGATCGGCTACGGGGTGGGCCAGGTCGCCTACAGCCTCGGCGTCAAGCAGGTCGTGATCCTCGACGTGATGACGCTCGGCGGGCTCTTCATCCTCCGCGTCGCCGCCGGCGCCAGCGCCGTCGACGTCCACGCCTCGGAATGGCTGCTGCTCTGCACCGGCATGATCGCGCTCTTCCTCGGCTTCACCAAGCGCCGCCAGGAGGCCGTCTCGGAGCTGCACGAAGGGACCAGCAGCCGCCCTGTGCTCGAGCACTACTCGC
>Ga0210101_1000404_pt1 | contig 14356 bp, 10 predicted proteins | sample Muzzi_PWC_D1_FD_185534 | JGI IMG/M metagenome (GOLD analysis project Ga0210101, IMG submission 185534) | Wetland microbial communities from San Francisco Bay, California, USA, that impact long-term carbon sequestration - Muzzi_PWC_D1 (SPAdes) | ecosystem: Environmental > Aquatic > Marine >... | reverse complement strand
CCGCCCGCGGCTGCTGATGCTCGACGAGCCAACCGCGGGCGTATCGCCGATCGTCATGGACGACCTGTTCGACCGCATCCTGGAAATCGCCAGTACCGGCATCGCCATCCTGATGGTCGAGCAGAACGCGCGCCATGCGCTGGAAATCGCCGATCACGGCTTCGTACTGGTGCAGGGCAGCAACCGCTTCACCGATACCGGCAAGAACCTGCTCGCCGATCCCGAGGTCAGGCGCTCTTTCCTGGGCGGGTAGCGAGATGACCGATTTCCTCAACGCCATCGTGCTGCTGACCAATTTCGTCATCGTGCCGGCGACCGCCTACGGCGCACAGCTGGCGCTCGGTGCGCTCGGCGTCACGCTGATCTTCGGTATCCTGCGCTTTGCCAACTTTGCGCATGGCGAATTGATGTCGTTCGGCACCATGATCACGATCCTGGTTACCTGGTTCCTGCAGTCCGCCGGCATCGGCCTCGGACCGCTGCCGACCGCGCTGCTGGCGCTGCCGGTGGGCATCGTTGTCGCGGCGCTGCTGGCGCTTGCCACCGACCGGGCGGTCTATCGCTTTTACCGCACGCGGCGCTCGGATCCGATCATCGTGGCGATCGTCTCGGTGGGCGTGATGTTCGTGATGGCGGGTCTGATCCGTTTCATCATCGGCCCCAACGACCAGAGCTTTGCCGACGGCACGCGGTTCCTGATTACCGCCGGCGATTTCAAACGCGCCACCGGGCTCGGCGAGGGACTCGCGCTCAAGCAAACCCAGGTGGTTACCGTGGTGATTGCGATCGCGGTGGTCGCGGCGCTGTTCTGGTTTTTGCAGAAAACCCGCGCCGGCAAGGCGATGCGCGCCTACTCGGACAACGAAGACCTGGCGCTGCTGTCCGGCATCAACCCGGACCGCGTGGTGATGATCGCGTGGGTCATCGCCGCGGCACTCGCCACCATCGGCGGCGTGCTCTACGGACTAGACAAGAGCTTCAAGCCGTTCATCTTCATGCAACTGCTGCTGCCGGTTTTCGCGGCGGCCATCGTCGGCGGCATCGGCCAGCCGGTGGGCGCGATTCTCGGCGGCTTCGTGGTTGCCTTTTCCGAGGTGACGATCACCTATGCCTACAAGAAATTCATCACCTACCTGGTGCCCGAGAGCTGGGCGCCCGACGGCCTGATGCAATTCCTGTCGACCGACTACAAGTTCGCGGTATCCTTCATCATCCTCGTCGCGGTGCTGCTGATACGCCCCACCGGCATCGTTCGCGGGAAGGTGATATGACGCGCCGCGGCTATCTCTATTTCGGCTTAATGGCGCTGCTGCTGCTCGGTGTCGGTTTCGGGCAGAGCTGGAACGTCGCGCTGGGCATATTCAACCTCTGCCTGATCTCGGCGATCATGTCGCTGGGGGTCAACATGCAGTGGGGTTACGCCGGCCTGTTCAACGTCGGCGTCATGGGCTTTACCGCGCTCGGCGGCCTGACCGCGGTGCTGGTGGCGATGCCGCCGGTCGCCGAGGCCTGGCAAGCCGGCGGCAAGGGCGTCGGGCTGACCCTGCTGTGCCTGGCCGCCACGGTGGCCGCGGTCCTGCTGGTGCGGCGCTTCGTCGCGGCTCACTGGCGCTTCTGGGTGACGCTGGTCGTGCTGCTGGTCGGCCTTGTGCTGATGCGGGATTTGTTCGGTCCCGCGGTGGAGCGCATCGAGTCGGTGGACCCGGCCTACACCGGGTATCTCGGCGGCCTCGGCCTGCCGATCGTGTTTTCATGGGTGGTCGGTGGTTTCGTCGCCGCCGGCGCGGCCTGGCTGATCGGCAAGATCGCGCTCGGCCTGCGTGCCGATTACCTGGCGATCGCGACGCTGGGCATCTCCGAAATCATCATCGCCATCATCAAGTACGAGGAATGGCTGTCACGCGGCGTCAAGAATGTCACCGGCATGCCGCGGCCGGTGCCCTACGAGGTCGACCTGATGAAGATCGGCTGGGTCGAGCGCCTCGCCGACAGCTTCGGCGCCGATGTCTCCGATGCCGCGAGCGTGCTGGTCAAGCTCAGTTACGCGCTGCTGTTCCTGGTCGTGCTGGTGATCGTCATGTGGTTTTCGGAGCGCGCGCTGCATTCGCCCTGGGGGCGCATGATGCGCGCGATTCGCGACAATCGCGATGCCGCGAGCGCGATGGGCAAGGATGTCACCTGGCGCCACCTGCAAGTGTTCGTGCTCGGCTGCGCGGTCTGCGGCATCGCCGGCGCGATGCTGACCACGCTCGACGGCCAGTTGACACCGACCGCCTATATTCCGCTGCGTTTCACCTTCCTGGTCTGGGTGATGGTGATCATCGGCGGCTCGGGCAACAACTGGGGCTCGGTACTCGGCGGCTTCCTGATCTGGTTCCTGTGGGTCGAGGCCGAACCGCTCGGCAACTGGCTGATGCAGGCGATCACCCACGGCATGGAAGACGGTTACTGGCTCAAGGAACACCTGATCGCCAGCGCCGCCTACATGCGCCTGATCATGATGGGCGCGATCCTGCTGCTGGTGATGCGCTTCTACCCGCGCGGCCTGATCCCGGAGAGATAAGCGCGCCGGCCGGGAGTCCGCTGCCCGGCAAACCATCGTGCCGGGTGATCTGGGTCAAGGCTCGATTCGACGACAGGCGTATCCTGCAATTCTGTCGATGCGAGACGAGATGACCGACGAGCCTTTCGAAACCGCGATATCGCGCCGGATCTGGGAGAGCCGCTACCGTTTCGAGCACGCGGGTAAACCCGTCGACGAATCGATCGAGGACAGCTGGCACCGGGTCGCGACGGCGCTGGCCGCGGGGGAAGAAGCGGGCCGCGAGGACCGCGAGCGGCAATACTTCGCGGTGCTCCGCGATTTCAGTTTTTTACCCGGCGGGCGCATTCTCGCGGGTGCCGGCACCAGCCTCGACGTCACCCTGTTCAATTGTTTCGTCATGGGCCGCATCGAGGATTCCATGGCGGGCATTTGCGACGGACTGCGCGAGGGCACGCTGACCATGCAGCAGGGCGGGGGCGTCGGCTACGATTTCTCCACGCTGCGTCCCGCCGGGACGCCCGCCCGCCGCGTCGGCAGCATGGCCTCGGGTCCGGTATCCTTCATGCGGGTCTGGGACAGCATGTGCGCGACGCTGGTTTCCAGCGCTCACCGGCGCGGCGCGATGATGGCGACCCTGCGCTGCGACCACCCCGATATCGAGCGCTTCGTCGACGCCAAGCGCGATTCCGGGCAGTTGCGCAATTTCAACCTGTCGGTGCTGGTCAGCGACGATTTCATGCGCGCCGTCGACGACGATGCGCACTGGCCGCTGCTGTTTCCGGCGGCCTCGCTCGGCGGGGTCGAGCAAAATCCGGGCAGCGAAATCGTAGCGCGGTGCTGGTCGGGCGATCGCGAGCCGGTGCCCTGCGTGGTGTTCAAGACGCTGCCGGCGCGCGACCTGTGGGAGCGCATCATGCGGGCCACTTACGATGTCGCCGAGCCGGGTGTGCTGTTCATCGACCGCATCAACCGTTTGAATAATCTCGACTATTGCGAGCAGATCAGCGCTACCAATCCCTGCGGCGAGATTCCGCTGCCGCCGTACGGTGCCTGCAATCTCGGCTCGATCAACCTGTCGCGCTTCGTGGTGGACCCGTTCGCGAGCGGCGCGAGATTCGATTTCGATGCCATCGCCGCCACGGTTCGAGTGGCGTTGCGCATGCTCGACCGCGTCATCGACCTGTCGCGCTTTCCGCTGCCGGCGCAAGCCGAGCAGGCACGAGGCACGCGTCGCGTCGGGCTCGGCATCAGCGGTCTCGGCGACGCGCTGATCATGCTCGGCCTGCATTACGCGGAGCCCGCCGCGCGCGACCAGGCCGCGCTGGCGATGCGCACGATCCGCGATACCGCCTACCTCGAATCGGTCGAACTGGCGCGGCGTGACGGCCCGTTTCCGTATTTCGATCGCGACGCCTACCTCGAATCGCCCGGCCTCGGCGAATTACCGGCGATGATTCGGCGGCGGATTCGCGAACACGGGATTCGCAACAGCCACCTCACCGCGATCGCACCGGCGGGGACCATCAGTCTGCTGGCGAACAACATCTCCAGCGGGATCGAACCGGTGTTCGATTTCCGCTACCGGCGCCGCGTTCGCGACAGCGACGGCGAATTCCGCGACTACGTGACGGATGACTACGCCTGGCGCCTGTGGCAGCGGATGCGGCCGGGAGTCGAACTGCCGGAATATTTCGTCAATGCCTACTCGCTGACGCCGATGGCGCACCTCGAGATGCAGGCGGCATTGCAGCCCTATGTAGACAGCGCGGTATCGAAGACCGTCAACGTGCCGGCCGAATTCGGCTTCGACGCGTTCGAGGATCTCTACCGCACGGCCTATCGGCTGGGGCTCAAGGGCTGCACGACATTTCGCCCCAACGCCGTTACCGGCAGCGTGCTCGGCGACGGCGACGAGGGCCTCGCCACCGAGGCCGCGACCGGGTGCTGCAACCTGGAGCGCGAAAGCGGCTGACGCTCAGTTTTCCTCGATCATCGGCACGAAGGCGACCGGCAGCACGTTGCGCTGGTGAATCTCTCCCGCCTGGTCACGGGTGACCAGTAACAGGTCCTGGTGCATGTAAGGCATGCCGACGGGAATTACCATGCGGCCGCCAGGTTTCAGCTGTTCCAGCAGTTTCGGTGGCACGGAGGGTGCCGCCGCGGTCACCACGATGGCGTCGAATGGCGCTTTTTCCGGCCAGCCACGGTAACCGTCGCCGCAGCGTGTTTCGACCTTGTCGTAACCCAGCTCGCGCAGGCGCTGCGCCGCGCTGCGCGCGAGTTCGGGAATCCGCTCGATCGAATACACCCGGCCGGCGAGGCAGGCGAGGATCGCCGCCTGGTAACCGCTGCCGGTACCGATTTCGAGCACGCTGCTGTGCGCGTCGAGATCGAGCAACTCGGTCATCAGCGCGACGATGTACGGCTGGGAAATGGTTTGCCCGCAGTCGAGCGGCAGGGCGCTGTCGCGAAACGCCTCCTGGCGCCTGTTCGGCGGCACGAAGTCTTCGCGATGCACCTCGCGCAGGGCGCGCAGCAGGCGCTTGCCGAGCCGGCTGCGCCCGGTCCGCGACGCGGTCGCGGCCATGCCGGCCTGGATTTCCTCGATCAATTCACTCCGCCGGCGTTCCAGTTCGGGGTCCGAAGGTCGCATTTCGTCGTCGTTGTAAATCGTTTTCATGTCGTCGCACCCGCCACGGCGGGTTCGGGCCGGTCGAGGATGGCGGCGATTTCAGCGGCCTCGAGGGTTTCCTTGTCGAGCAGCGCGGCCGCCAGTGCGTCGAGTTGCGGGCGATACTTTTTCAGCAGTTCCGCAACCCGCCGGTCGATACCCTGCAGCAGGCCGCGGACCTCGTCGTCGATGATCTGCGAGGTGTGTTCGCTGAAATCGCGCTGCTGGGTCATTTCCCGGCCGAGGAAGATATGTTCCTCCCCGCGGCGAAACGCGACCGGGCCGAGCCGCTCGCTCATCCCCCAGTGAGTGACCATGCGGCGTGCCAGCCGGGTAGCCTGCTTGAGGTCTTCCTCGGCCCCGGAACTGACCTCGCCGAATACCAGTTTCTCGGCGGCGCGCCCGCCGAGCATGACCCCGATACGGTCGATCAGGTAGGCGTGGCCCAGGTTGTAGTGCTCTTCCTCGGGGATCTGCTCGGTCATGCCGAGCGCCATGCCGCGTGGAATGATGGTGACCTTGTCGAGCGGATCGGCGTTGGGCATATACCTGGCGGTCAATGCATGGCCGGATTCATGGTAGGCGATGAGGCGTTTCTCTTCGTCGCCGATGATCATTTCCCGGCGGCCGCCGAGCACCACCTTGTCGCGCGCATCGAGCAGCGCGCCCATGTCGACCCGCTCGCGCTCGCTGCGACCGGCCAGCAGCGCCGCCTCGTTGACCAGGTTTTCGAGGTCGGCGCCGGAAAAGCCGACGGTCAGCGCCGCGATGCGCTCGAGGTCGACGTCGTCCTCGAGCGGAACGTCCTTCGTGTGGATGGCGAGAATCGCGCGGCGCGCCTTGCGATCCGGCAGGTCGAGGGTGATCTTGCGGTCGAAGCGGCCCGGCCTGAGCAGCGCCGCGTCGAGCACGTCCGGGCGATTGGTCGCGGCCAGCACCACGACCGCTTCGTGCGGATCGAAACCGTCCATTTCGCCGAGGATCTGGTTCAGCGTCTGCTCGCGCTCGTCGTGGCCGCCGCCGAGGCCGGTGCCGCGCGCGCGTCCAACCGAGTCGATTTCGTCGATGAAGATGATCGACGGCGCTTCCTTGCGCGCACTCTCGAACATGTCGCGCACCCGCGAGGCACCGACGCCGACGTACATCTCGATGAACTCTGAACCGCTGATACTGAAAAAGGGGACACCGGCCTCGCCGGCCACGGCCCTGGCAAGCAGGGTTTTGCCGGTGCCGGGCGGCCCCATCAGCAGGATGCCGCGGGGTATTTCGGCGCCCAGCTTGCGATAGCGTTGCGGATTCTTCAGGTAGTCGACGATTTCGTGCATGTCGAGCTTCGCGTTGTCGAGCCCGGCGACGTCATCGAAGGTCGGGTTGTCCCCGGTCTCGCGAAAGCGCCTGGCGCGGGATTTGCCGAAATCGAACAAGCCGAGGCCGCCGATTCGACTTTGCATGCGATTGGTCGCGTACCAGAACAGGCCGATGATCAGGATCCACGGCAGGACGCCGATCAGTGCCCTGGCAAGCCAGTGCGCATTTTCCGACACCGCGCCGATCTCGACCTTGTGCTGCTCGAGCAGCGCGATCAGGCCCGCGTCCGTTACCGGCGGCAGGGTGGTGACGAAGCCCTTGTAGCTGCGCCCGCCCTTGCTGTCGGCGACAGCCTGCGGTTGAACGAATTCGCCGTTCAACAGGTCGCCCTGGAATTCGACCCGGGCAACCTGGTCTTTACCGACCGCGGTCTTGAAATCGCTGTACGACAGGGTTTGCCGATCGCTCTCGACCGGTTTGATCCAGAACCACGAAAACAGCACCAGCACGATGATCCAGAGGAATAAACGCCACCACTGGACCGGTTGCTGTTGGCGGTCGAGCAGGGGATTGGTGGGCTTTTGCGGCAGCTTGTCGGGCATCATCGTTCCTGGGTTTTTGCTGTCATTGTAGGGTCACGGTGGGGATTCCTATTGCCGCCGGTCAACAAACCGCGATGATGCCGCCCGCGAATTTTGACGAGAGCACAATAAGAAAAATTTATATTTAACTATTACCAATAAATATAACTAATTAGCAAATTTTGGGTGGCAATCAATTAATTTGCTTTGCATCACGCTGCCGGTCTGCTCAAACTAGGCCCTGGTCAAATTCCCGGGGAATCGACGATGGCGGCAAAACCGGCTTCACGGCGCGAGGTAAAATCGACGACCTGCTACATGTGCGCCTGCCGCTGCGGCATCAAGGTCACCGTCGAGGACGGCGAGGTGCGCTTCATCCAGGGCAATCCCGATCACCCGATTAATAAAGGCGTGCTCTGCGCCAAGGGCGCCTCCGGCATTATGAAGCAATATTCCCCGGCACGCTTGACCAGGCCGCTGCGTCGCAAGGCCGGCGCCGAGCGCGGCCGCTCGGAATTCGAGGAAATCAGCTGGGAGGAGGCGCTTGCGACGATCGCCGAGCGCCTGCAGCGGATTCGCGATACCGATCCGAAAAAATTCGCGCTCTATACCGGGCGCGACCAGATGCAGGCATTGACGGGACTGTTCGCCAAGCAGTTCGGCACGCCCAACTATGCCGCGCACGGCGGTTTCTGCTCGGTCAACATGGCGGCCGGGCTGATTTACACCATCGGCGGCTCGTTCTGGGAATTCGGCGGCCCGGACCTCGACCGTTCGCGCCTGTTCGTCATGCTCGGCACCGCCGAGGATCATCATTCCAACCCGCTGAAGATCGCACTGGCAAAGTTCAAGCGCAACGGCGGCAAGTTCATCGCCATCAACCCGGTGCGCACCGGCTACGCGGCGATCGCCGACGAATGGCTGCCGATACGCCCCGGCACCGACGGTGCGTTGCTGCTCGCGGTGATTCGCGAAATCATCGAGCTCGGCCTCTACGACCGCGAATTCCTGCTCGATTACACCAATTCGCCGGACCTGGTTGACGCCGACTCCGACAGCGACACGCACGGTCTGTTCCTGCGTTCCGACGTCGAGGTCGAAGCATCCTGCATCGAGCCCGAGAACAAGCTGTGGTGGGACCGGCATGCCAACCGCGCGGTCAACTCGCACGCCGAGGGCAGCGACCCGCGCCTGCTCGGCGAGTTCGAATTCGACGGCGTCAGCGCGAAACCGGCCTTTCAATTGCTCAAGGAACGCGTCGCCGATTACACCCCGGAGTGGGCAGCGGAAATCACCGGTATTCCCGCCGAACGGATTCGGCGCCTGGCGCACGAAATGGGCGTCACCGCGCGCGACGAGAAAATCGAATTGCCGATTCCGTGGACCGACGCCTGGGGCCGCGAGCACGAATCGGTCACCGGCAACCCGGTGTCGTTCCACGCGATGCGCGGGCTGGCGGCACACTCCAACGGCTTTCAGACGATCCGCGCGCTCGGCATCCTGATGACCATCCTCGGCACCATCGACCGCCCGGGCGGCTTTCGTCACAAGGCGCCGTTTCCGCGGCCGATACCGCCCTGCGCGAAGCCGCCGAAGCACCCCGACGCGGTGCAGCCCGGTGCGCCGCTGGAAGGCATGCCGCTCGGCTTTCCGGCGGCTCCGGAGGACCTGTTCGTCGACGAACGGGGTGAACCGGTGCGCCTCGACAAGGGATTTTCCTGGGAATACCCGCTGTCGGTGCACGGCCTGATGCACAACGCGATCACCAACGCCTGGCGCGGCGATCCGTACCCGATCGATACGCTGATGCTGTTCATGGCCAACATGGCGTGGAACTCGTCGATGAATACCGAGCGCGTGCGCAACATGCTGGTCGACAAGGACGAGGACGGCGAATACAGGATTCCGTTCCTGGTGGTTTGCGACGCTTACCATTCGGAAACCATAGCCTTTGCCGATATCGTGCTGCCCGATACGTCTTACCTCGAGCGCTACGACGCGATGTCGATGCTCGACCGGCCGATCTCGGAGTTCGAGGGGCCGGTCGATTCGGTGCGCGTGCCGGTGGTGCCGCCGAAGGGCGAATGCCGGCCGTTCCAGGACGTGCTGGTCGAACTTGCCGGCCGCCTCGAGTTGCCGCGCTTCATGAATTCCGACGGTACGCGCCGCTTTCGCGATTACAAGGACCTGGTGATCAATTACGAAACCGAGCCGGGTTCCGGCATCGGCTTCCTCGCCGGCTGGCGCGGCAAGGGCGGCGAAAAGTTCATGCGCGGCGAACCCAACCCGAACCAGTGGGAAATGTACGCCAAAAACAATTGCGTCTACCAGCACGAGCTGCCGAAGTCGTACCAGTACATGCGCAACTGGAACCGCGGCTACCTGCACTGGGCGCAGGACCATGGCCTGATCCGCTATACCGACCCGGTCAACCTGCACGTCTACTCCGAGGTGTTGCAGCGTTTTCGGCTGGCCGCCGAGGGCAAGCGCCCCGGCCGCCAGCCGCCCGAGTACCTGCGCGAGCGTGTGCGCCGGCATTTCGATCCGCTGCCGTTTTACTCGGAGGCGCTGGAAACCCGGGCCATCGACCGCCAAAAGTACCCGCTTTGCGCGGTCACCCAGCGACCGATGGCGATGTACCATTCCTGGGATTCGCAAAACGCCTGGCTCAGGCAGATTCACGCGCACAACTACCTGTTCCTGAGCCCGCGGGTCGGCGCGCAACACGGTTTCGACGACGGCGACTGGATCTGGGTCGAGTCGGCGCACGGCCGGGTGCGCTGCATGTGCCGTTTCAGCGAGGCCGTCGAGCCGGGCACGGTGTGGACCTGGAACGCGATTGGCAAGGCCTCGGGGGCCTGGGGCCTTAGTGCCGATGCCAACGAATCGCAAAAGGGATTCCTGCTGAACCATTTGATTAGCGAGGAAATCCCGGTCGAGCGCGACGGCGATTATCGCTTTTCCAATTCCGATCCGGTCACCGGGCAGGCGGCCTGGTACGACCTGCGGGTGCGCGTCTACAAGGCCGAGGCCGGCGAACCGGCACAGACCTGGCCGCAGTTCGCGACCCAGCCGCGGGTGCCGGGCATGGAAGCCGCGCGCGGGCGCTGGCAGGCTTTCGTCAAGGGGCTGCGCTCATGACCCAGCTGGCACTGGTCATCGACCTGAATACCTGCGTCGGCTGTCACGCCTGCGTGACCAGCTGCAAGGAGTGGAATACCTCCGGCGAGGCCGGGCCGATGGTCGACCGCAACCCTTACGCCGCCGAGCCCACCGGTACCTTCTTCAACCGCGTGCAATCCTTCGAGGTCGGCGAGTTTCCTCATACGCAGACCGTGCATTTTCCGAAATCCTGCCTGCATTGCGAAGATCCTCCCTGCGTGCCGGTATGCCCGACCGGCGCCAGCTACAAGCGTGCCGAGGACGGCATCGTGCTGGTCGACTACGACAAGTGCATCGGTTGCGAATACTGCTCCTGGGCCTGTCCCTACGGCGCGCGCGAAATCGACGAACAGCAGAAAGTGATGAAAAAATGCACGCTGTGCGTCGACCGAATCTACGACGAATCGCTGCCCGAGGCCGAGCGCAAGCCGGTTTGTGTGCTTAGCTGCCCGACCAGCGCGCGCATCTTCGGCGACGTCCACGATCCGGATTCGGAAGCCTCGCGGGCGATCAACGCCGCCGGCGGTTACCAATTGATGCCGGAGTGGGGCACCAACCCCGCCAATCACTACCTGCCGCGGCGCCGGGTCGAAATCGCGGTGCGCGAGGAAGACCTGCAGCGCAGCGACAACCCGCTGCGCAAGGAAGACCGCGGTCCGCGCGCCCCGACCACGCGCACCACCCTCGACGATTCGACGTCGTGGTAATCGAGCGATGAAGCCCGCGCTCTCGGTGATCCTGCTGACGACCCTGATCGGCGCCGGCCAGGGGTTGTTCATCGCGCTCTACAGTGCCGCCTGGCTGAGCTCGCTGTCGATGCTGGCACCGGCCTCGCCGCGGCCGGGCGCGTGGGCAGCACTGCTCAGCGTCGGCCTGCTCGCCGCGGGCCTGCTGGCTTCGTTCTTTCACCTCGGTCATCCCGAGCGCGCCTGGCGCGCGGCCTCGCAGTGGCGTACCTCGTGGTTGTCGCGCGAGGTCATCGCCCTGCCGGCCGCGATGGCGCTGATTTTCGCCTACGCGGCGGTCATGCTGGGCGGCTTCGACCGCGAGGTCTGGGTGCTGGGCGGTGGCTTGCCGATTCGCTTGTCGACGCTGCTCGGCTTCGGCGCGCTGCTCGCGGTGCTGGCATTATTCGTCTGCACGGCGATGATCTACGCCTGCGTGAAATTCCTGCGCCAGTGGCACAGCCCGCTGACCGTGCTCAATTTCTTCCTGCTCGGCACGGCGTCGGGTTTTACGCTGGCGACCGCGCTGGCGGCGCTCGGCGGCGACCCGCATTTCGATTATTTTGCCAACACCGCGATCTGGCTGACGCTCGCCGGCCTGCTGTCGCGCTGGGCGAGCCTGCGACGCAACCGCGCACTCGGCCCCGGCGCGAAACTGCAATCGGCGATCGGGGTGCACCACCCGAAGATCCGCCAACTCGCCCAGGGGGCGATGGGCGGCAGCTTCAATACCCGGGCGTTCATGCATCGCTACGGCAGCGCGGTGCCGCGGCTGGTACGGCGCGGCTTCATCGTCAGCGCATTCCTGCTGCCATTACTTTTGCTGGTGCTGGCCGACGCCTCGAACCCGTGGCCGTGCATCGCCGCCTTCGTGCTGCAATACCTGGGCCTGCTCGGCGAGCGCTGGTACTTCTTCATCGAGGCCGAGCACCCGCAAAACGTCTACTACCAGATGATTTCCTGACCCGGCCCCGTTTTCACCCGGCCGAGTTTTTGGTCGGATCGAGATCTAGTCCTGAATTCGAATTACAGAGTTGTCGATCTGGCCGACAATTGGCCGACAATCGGGACAGGTCAGATATCTATTGACGAAAAGTGTTCGTGCGCGGCGTCGCGGAATGCATCGGCCTGGGTCGGGTCGGGAATCGCGTCGGCGATGTACTCGATCGCCCTGGCGACGTTGCGACCGTCCTCGAAGGCCTCGTCGACTATCATTTCGGCGACCACGCCGACGTACTCGATGGCGATCTCCAGCATTTGCGCCCTGATCGGGTCGCTCACCGGGAGGTTGCTGCCCGACAGGACCGGGCCCGGCGCGCCGGGGGCGCCGCCGTCGCCGCCCGGGTCGATCAGTTGCATGAAACTGTCGGTGGGCATGAATTCGGGTTGGTCGTCCTCGGGTGCGTTGGCGTAGGTGAACTTGACCATGCTGCCCTCGGCGAGCATCTGTATCGCCTCGCCGGCCTCGCCCGAGCGGCAATAGAGCCGCGTCAGCTTGCCGCGCGAAAATCTCAGGAATATCGAGCGATTGCTTTCGGTCAGTATGGTCAACAAACCGGTATCGCGCGTGGCGATGATGTCGTTCAATTGCCTGAACAGTTGGTCCTTGGGAACGAAGTGGGACTGTGCCATCGGCTTGCCGTATCAATCGACTCGGGTTTGCACTTCAATCATCCCCATTCGCGGTTTTTGCGTCAATCTCGATTACCGTCTGTTCGAAAAATCGGCTAACGATTGGCTTTCATTTCCTTGATGCGTTTCATGATGATCGAGACGCTGGTCCGCATGCGCTCGAAGGCCTGGGCCACGTCCTGGATTTCATCGTTCGATTTCACCGTGATCGTGCGCGAGGTATCGCCCTTGCTGACCGCATCGGCCAGTTCGCGCAGGTCCATCAGCGGTCGGGTGATGGTTTTCGACAACAGGCCGGCAATGAAAAACGCCAGCACGAAAACCACGATCAGCACGATGACGAGGATGGCGATTATTTGCTGTTGCGATGTTTTCAACCCGGCCTGCACCGTGGACAGCCCGTCGATCGGCGCCAGCGCGATCGACGTGGGCTGCTGCACGATAACGGTCCAGTTGAACCCCGGGAACCGCGTCACCACCGTGCGGTAGAGTTCGGGACCGGCCGACCTGGCGAATCCGAGGACGTTGTTGGAACCGATGACATATCCCCGCGCATCGCTGGAAAATACCTTTTGCATCGCCGGGTCGCTGCTGTTGCGCAGGTTCACCGACTCGACCATGATGCGCTTCTTGTCGTGCTTGGAACCGGTTTCGGCGAGCAGCATGCCACTGCTGCCGATCACCGTGACCGTGCCGCCCGGCACGTCGCGTGCGCCATTGTCGGCGACTTCCTGGATCAGGCTCACGCCGAGCACGGCTTTCATCACGCCGAGGCTGCGCCCCGAGCCCGGATCGTCGATGCGCACCGCGATATCGACCGACCAGATACCCGCCGAATCGTCGTACTCGACGTCGCCGACGGAAATGCCGTTTTCCCAGGCGGTTTTCCACCAGTTTTCGTCGAGTTGCACGAAATCCGACGTCGGGTTGGTGAGCGCGGTGTTGAAGCCGAAGCGGTCGGTGAAGAAGACCTCGCCGAAATGCGACGAGCGGTGAATTTGCTGGATCAGGTAGCGATTCGCGGCCGGCGAAATATTCAGGCTCTTGCGGTCGGTGAAACGCGCCTCGACCTCGTCGATGGACATCTTGTCGAATCCCAGGCGCTGGTGTTCCTCGGCCGCGCGCCGCGCCGCCTGGATGATGATCGGCGCCGAGGCCCAGACCACGACGTCCGAGATGCGTTCGAGCATGAAGGAGTCGAGCTGGTTGACGATGCGCGCCGAGGTGGTACTGAGATTCTTGCCGACCACCGAGTCGAGCAGCTCCGCGCGGCTGCGGTCGAGCTGCTGGTTGGCGCTGGAAATCAGCTGGGTCAGGCTGAACCAGGAAAAAGCCCCGACCAGCAATACCGGAAAGATGCCGATGAACAGGGTGCGATTGGTGATTTTTCCGCGCAGGCTCTTGCTGTAGGGGCGTTTTTCCATCGTCTTGTCTCGTTACGACTGTAATCTTTGCTTATTTTCGGGACGCCAGGGCGAATTCGGCGCCTTTCCGGCGTCCTGAATGCCTCGAATTATGATTTTTGCTTATGATTTATTATTTAGTGCTGAAATACAATGGTTTAGGCGATTTATCTCAAGTAATTTTAAATCTGTAACCGTTTGCGATCGAAAATCGCCGCTTTGCCCGCGCCGCGCGGGCGGGCGCGTTCGAATCCCGCGACCGGCAGGGCTTTTTGCGGCGCTTGGCATCGTTGCGGCATTATGCTCTAGTATCGCCTTGCCGGGCGGGC
>Ga0210101_1000401_pt1 | contig 14420 bp, 9 predicted proteins | sample Muzzi_PWC_D1_FD_185534 | JGI IMG/M metagenome (GOLD analysis project Ga0210101, IMG submission 185534) | Wetland microbial communities from San Francisco Bay, California, USA, that impact long-term carbon sequestration - Muzzi_PWC_D1 (SPAdes) | ecosystem: Environmental > Aquatic > Marine >... | reverse complement strand
CCACGTCCCTGGGCTCCGAATCGGCATCGGGCCGGAAGCAGAAGGCGCCAGCCTCCGTAGGCTGCAGTATGAACACCAGCATGTCGAGCAGTGTCGATTTGCCGCAGCCTGATTCGCCAATCAGGGCGATTTTCTCGCCCACGGCAATCTGCAGGTTCGGAACCCGCAGGCGAAAGGCCACACCTTCGGCTTCACGGGTTTTCACCACATCGCGCAGATGATAGATGAGCGCCCGCCTGCACTGCGGCTCCGTCGTGTCCTCGGTGCTCACGTGTCAGGGCCTGTTAACGCTTGTACGGTCGTCGCGACGGAGGCCATTTTTTTCGCAAGACAAGGCAGCAACGCGGCGATCATGCATGCGTTAACAGGCCCTAAGGCAGCATCTCCAGGGGAACGGGGAACACCGAATCACCGCCGATCGGTCCGCCGTCCAGGCTCACCCACAGGTCGGTGTGATCGTGCAGCGCGCGGTAATAGTTGACCTTCTCCTCGAGGCGGTTGAGGAAGGTGACCTGCTGCCGTGTCGGCCAGCTCTGCCAGTCCTCCAGCGAGAGGCCCATGACCTCGCCGGTGTAGGGCAGACCCTCGATGTACTCGCGCATGAAGCCCAGGTCGGCGAGGCTGTTGCCTTCACCCGCCGTGGTGGCCGTGGTGGCGCCCAGTTGTTCCGGGGTGCGCGACAGGGTCGCGGCGAGACTCTTCAGTTCGTTGAGGAAATTCTGCGGCGAGAGCAGTCCCTCCTCGGCCCGGTTCAGCACCTGCTTGAGCACATCGTGCAGGTCGGAGAGCTGGTCGCGGGTGAGCAGCACGCGCACGTCCAGGGTGGAGCGTTCGGGGTCGCGGAAGTCGCGGTCCAGCAGCCATGCGTCGAACACGTCGGGCACCTTGCCGCCCGCGGTCTTCTGCAAATAGCGCATGCGCAGGGCGTAGCCGAGCTTCGCCACCTTGGACTGCAGTTCGGCCAGCCGCGCATCGCTGCCGGTCGCCGCGGCCGGTGTCACGGCAGGCGCCGCCTTGCCGCCCCCGGCCAGCCGCACCTGTTCGGCGATCTGGGCGGCGAGCGTGTCCACCACCGTGCCGAACTCCGCGACATCGCCGGTAGGTACACCATAGTACAGGCTGCCGATGCCCGGAAAATCGGCCAGCTTGCGGTACGCCCCGGCGTCCGCGTCGTGGTCCGCCTGGGTGGCCGGCGTCAGCAGGTGCAGCACGAAAATGGCGATGCCCTTGTCCTGGGCCAGTCGCCGCAGACTCTCGGGTCCCAGGCCGGTGGAGGAGAGCGGGTCATTGGCGTCTCGCGGACCGGCATCGGTCACCAGTACGATATAGCGGGCCGGGTAACCCTTCCAGTTCATCGTCTCGATCGCTTCCTTGACGCCGGCGTAGGAGTCCTCGATGAAGTCCCGGTTCGAAAATAATGCGGCCTGCAGTGAGTTCACCCGGGAAAGAAAACCCGCCGCATCGTGTCCCTGTTGCAGATCGACATACGTGCGCACCAGATAGTCCTTCGTGGGCTGGTGGCTGGCGGCGAGGTTGTCGCGGAAGGCGACCAGGCCGAAGTTCACGTGACCGAGCAGCCCGGCGCCGCCGAGAGTGTCATAGATTTTCCTGACCGCTTCCCGGGTGCGCTTGATATAGGGTTCCATGGACAGGGTGGAGTCGATGACGAACACCAGCCCCGCCTTGTAGTCCTTCGGGCTGCTATCGGCTCTGGGCGTTGTGACCGGCTTCAGCGGCGCGGAGGATTCGCTGTTCAGCGGCACGCTCGATACCTTCAGCAGGCGCGCCTGCCGGGTGCCCACATAGACGTCCTCGTAACGCTGGATGGGTACGAGGTAGAAGTCTTCCCGGATATCGATATAGCCGGGCGGCTGGATGGCAACCACCGGCGACCCGGCGGGCAGCTGCCCCTGCGCCGCTTCCTGGTAGAGCGTGTCATAAGCCTTCAGGTCGTGCTGCTGGACGAGCTTGCGCAGCGAATCGCTGTCCTTGAAGAGCAGCACCCGGTCGTGATCCGCCGGGTCGCGGAATACCGCGGTCAGCCCGCTGTTCCACTCGATGGTGCTGGAAACAGGCAGCCAGCCCGCGCGGTTGCCGTGCACGTCGGTACCGACCTGGAGCCACGGCGTGTCGCCCTGGGTGCGGCGTGCGTAGACATAGAAGGCGGTAAACGGCGTCACCGGGTCGCTTCCCTTGCTGCCTGGCTGGGCGGACAGCCGGGCGCCGGGTATCGCGAGTACACGCTGGAAGAGACTGTGCTTGCCGGGGATCAGCAGCGGCTTGTCGATGCCTTCTCCCGGTTCGATGGCCATCGTCATCAGCGGTATCACCGAGATGACCAGCGCCAGCCAGTATTTTTTCATGATCCCGATCTCCCGAAGTACCAGCCCGCGTTTCTCGCCGGGACAGGCATTGCCCGACTACACACTGACTTCTTCCAAGTGAACACGACGTTGATCAGCTCCAGTTCAGCCTGTTGTGCCGCCGTCCGGTGAGCAAGGCGAGCCACTACCATAGCAGCAGCAGGCGATCGGCCTGCGCGTCACCGGCTGCGGATGCCTGCTCCAGTCGGCCGCGCAGCGCCTCCAGGCGCGCTACGGCCTCCGTGTTGCCCTCCGCGCCGGCCATGCGATACCACTTGATGGCCTGCTCGGGCTCCGGTTCCGACAAAATGCTGCTGTCGGCGCTGTAATACGCCGGATCGGCGCGGGTGCCGAGCAGCAGGGCGGCCTGCGGCTCGCCATGATTGGCTGCGTAGCGATACAGCAGGTAGGCGTCATCCGGGTGACCTTCGTCCTGCAGCCGTTGCGCATTGGCGAATACTTCGACCGGATCGGGCTCCCCTCCGCCGGCACGCAACCCGGCAATGATCGCGCGCGCCCGGTTGCCGGGCATGGCAGACGCCGCTGTCGCATCTGCCGGTGACGACGGCGCGTTCTCCGCCGGCATCGGCGCTACGGCGGTCGTTAATTGAGGCAGGGCGGGCGGCGCCTCTTCCTGCTGGCTCGGCACCAGCCAGATGGCGAGGATGGTAATGAGGGCAACCACCGCCATCAGTATTTCGGTGCGGTAGTTGGTGAAACGGTCTTTCCTGAGCATCGGTACTTCGTCCATGGCCACGGTGACACCTGTCGTGCTTGCAGTTAATCGGTGGGCATTATGGCGAATCTGCCGCCCGGGTAAAAGCGTGCATTTTGACGAACAGAGAAAAGCCTTGTGAAACAGCCGACAGCAGTGATCGGGGCGGATAAATATTCCCGGCGTATCAGCCCAGCGCGGCGCAGGAACCCTTGTTGACCGTGGCCTGCGTGATGTCGGACGCCGGGTCGTCCTCGACATCCTGGATCATCGGGATAAGGACGGCCGTGCCTTCCGGCAACACGCCGTTCAGGTTGACATCCGGGTTGTATTGACGCAGCAACCAGAACGGGACGCCGTACTGGCGCGCTGCGATGATCCAGAGCGAGTCACCCGCTTTGACGGTATGGGTGCAGTCGCCGGTGATGCGGTGATTCTGGAAGAACATCGCCTGGTGCGCCTGGTGATAGGCCAGCCGCCGCTGTTCAAACTCGCGGGGCGGCACCGTGCTGAAATCGAGCTTGAGGCGCCGACCCACCCGGAGCGATTCACTGGAACCCAGGCCGTTGAACCGCCGCAGGTGGCTGGAGTGCGTCTGCAGCCAGTCGGCGTAGTGGCCCAGGGTTTCGGCGGCCTGAATCTCGATGCTGCCGTCGGCGCCGACTTCATAGTCGGCCGGGTCGGCGATGAGGTCCGCCTCGGGCGCATCGGGCGGCGTGTCGAGCGCGGCCACCCGCTGCCCGGGATCGGCCGCCGCCTCCGCCGTCTTGCTGTCGGCCGTGCGCCCGGCGGGTGCGGCGCTCTGCGTTGCGGGTTCGAGCGTCGCCACCGGCACCACTTCGTCGGTTGCGGCGCTTAACACCCGCAGGGATGCGCCGGCACGGACGCGTCGCGGGTCACGCAAGCCGTTCATGGCCATCAGCTCGGTGACCGTGGTCCGGTAACGCCGGGCAATTTCCGAGAGGGTGTCGCCCCGCTCGACCTGGTAGAAGGTATCCGGAATCTGTTCTGCCTGGCCGTCGGTCGCGGCCAGGCGCGCCAGCCGCTCACGTGCCTTCCTGCTCCCCACACCGGCGGGCAGACGCAGACGATAGCCCTTGGGCACGTGTTTCCTGCCATCCCAGACCGCCGGCTGCAGGGCGGGGTTGAGTTGCTGCAGGGTCGCCATATCCACGCCAAACCCGTCACTCAGCACCTCGGCCGGGAAATAGGCGGGCAGTTCGATGCGCCGGGGGGTGTCGGCTGGCCGTCGCGTGAGCGTCCCGAAATAGCGCCGGTAATCCCTGGAGACGTCGAGCGCCGCCAGGAACGAGGCGTAGAAGTTGCGCGAGGCGAAGCCGAACAGGCGCCCGTCGTAGTCCCGCACGATGGTCCCGATATCATCCGTGCCGGTGGCCCGCACGGCGCGGCGCATCCCCGACAGGCCGTGGTTGTAGGCGGTAATCGCCAACGGCCAGCTCTTCAGTATCGAATGGTTATACTGCAGCAGGCGCGCGGCGGCCCGGGTCGATTCGATGGGGTCCAGGCGTTCATCGACCACATGGTCGACACGCAGGTAGCGCCGGCCGGTAAAGCGCGTGAACTGCCAGAGACCCGCCGCCCCGGCGCTCGATCGAACCGAAGGGTGATAGGACGATTCAACATACGGCAGCGCGGCCAGGGCTTCGGGTGCGCCGAGCTCACGCAACACCGAGCGGATCTGCCGGTCCCAGGCGCCTGCCCGAATCAGGCCGTCACGGAAGCGGTCGGCCTGCCCGCGCTGAAAGCGCAGGTTGTCCGCCGCCGCCCGCAGGGTCTTCGCGGTGGCGTCCTTGCCCCACGGTTTGAGTGCCCGTTGCTCGGTCGGCGTCAGGTTCGTTCGCTTGCCTCCGGCCAGTGCCAGCAGGGCGTCGCGATAACGCTCCAGCGCCTCCTCGATACGACGTTGCTGCCGTCGGTTGCTGTCGGTGGGTTTGAACGTCAGGGTTTCGTAGATAACGGCCAGATTGCGGTTGTCATGGACAAAGCCCGAGATGGAATCCACCTCGGTATATACCCGTGTCCAGAAGGTGATTGCCGGCTGCAGCGATTGCGGGCGCGGAAACAGCGTCTGTCCGGCCTGTGCAAGGGTGGCCGAAAACAGCGCGATGCCGACCAGGATGACAATACCTGATCGTGTCATGTGAAGGATCTGACCGCCATGATGCCTGGAATGCCCCGTGCCCCGCGATAGCTGAGGCCCTATGGTGCCTGTCCGGGCGCGATTTGCAACCGCGAGGGTAAACTATTCGTGTCTGGCTCTATTGATAGCCGAGGGTCAGGGGTTCACAGACATGATCGAGTGCTCGACAACTTCAGCCGGCTCGCCTTGCTCCCTGGTAAACAGCGACTTCAGGCGCGAGAAAAACCCCGTCTCCTGCGGCGGTGGCTCAACAGTCGGCGATGTCTTTGCAATGGTCTCAAGAACCCTGACCTGCGGTTTGTGCATGCTGTCCTGCAGCGCAAGCAGATCCCTGTTGCCGGGCCGAACCCGGAGTCCCCGTGAAATATAGACCCTGGCCAATTTGCTATCGTGACGCGCATTTGCACGCCTGGCCAGCATGACATAGCGCTCCGCGATCCGGTTGAAGCCTTGACGGGCATCGGTGTTTCCGGGATCCAGAGCAAGGACCTCCTTGAAGTAGTGGTTGGCACTGTCGCCGGCCGGCGTGAGCAATCTGAATTCCCTCAGGGATTGCTGCCCCTGTGCGAGCAGCGCGGCGATTTTTTCTTCCCTTGAGACCGGGGGTGCGACTGGATGGTCTTCGGCCGGGACCATCCTGACCGTCCTGTCGCCTGCAGCGGGCGCATCCATCGATTCGATATCCGGCAATGCCCTGTCGGGTGCTGCCATTGCCACATTATTCTGGCCGGCCTCGAGTCCGTTGATTTCTGACTCGTCTTGCGTCGTGTCCGAGACCTGCTCCGGCGGTGTGACGGATTCAACAGGGGGCGGGTCCACCACGGGGGCGACTGCGATCGAGATTTTTTCAGCTGTGCGCATCCGGGGTGCCGCTTCAGCGGCAGCAGCATTCCTGCTGCCGTCAATCCGGTCGCCGTCACCCGGCGGCTTCTCCGGTGTTGTCTCCGGGACGGCGGCCAGTGTTCGGGGCGCCGGTTCATTTTGCCGTGTTTGCGGAATCACCAGTGCCGAGTTTTCCTGGTTTCTACCATGCGCAAGCCTGGATGGTGTGATCGGCGCCCGTTGCTCGGCGGGCAGGAGTGCCCGGTCGGTACGCTCTTCCCCGGAAAACCTTGCCAGCCCGGCCGTGGACAGGGTAACGACCACCAGAGCGGCGGCGCCCCATGCCATGCCAGCGTTCAACCGGTCCCGGTAGTCGAGCAGCCGTGCCAGACCGGGCCCGTAATGCCGGCGCAGTTTGTCCATGCTGGAGACACTGCTTCCCCTGGCTGTCGATGATTTAACCGGCTGGTTTTCTCTCCGGGCCTTTGCCCTGGCGTGTACACGCCTTTGCGCTGTCTGTCGGGACCGCCGTGTGGCGGCATGCGTTTCCGGCCGGAACGCCGGTGCGAGTGGCGGGTGCAGGTTTTCCGCCTCCACGCTATTCCTGTCAAGCGCCAGTTCGGAGAGGGAGCATGTCTCATCCCCGGGTTCTTCCCCGGGCAGGGCCGCGCTGAATTCATCGGGCGCTTCCTGGACATTGCCCAGTGGCGTCAGTTGTTCCTCGCGCAGTTCTACGTAGATCGCCTGGACTTCCTCTTCGTCGAGGATGTGCTTCCCTTTTCCATACCCAAGCACCAGCAAGCGGTTGCAGAGTTTGTTGATATGCCGTGGCACCCCCCGGCTCCGCTGGTGAATAGCGAGCAGCGCCGCCCCTGTCAGCTCCGGATCTCCTTCCCAGCCTGCCTGGCACAGCCGGTGTTTGATATATTCCCTGGTCTCCCGGAGATCCAGCGGTTTGAGGTGACAGGTTGCTATGATGCGTTGCTGGAACTGATCCATTCCCGGCGTGCTCATCAGATCACGCAAGGGTTCCTGTCCGACGAGAAACAACTGCAGCAGCGGGCGCGATCCCGCCTGCAAGTCTGCCAGCAGGCGCAGTTCCTCCAGCGAAGAGGAGGGGAGCCCCTGCGCTTCGTCGATGATCAGCAGTGCCCGCCGCCCGCGCTGTTCCTGCAGGATGAAATGCTGCTGAATACGGTGACGCAGCGTAGCCTTGTCAAGACCGCTTGCTTCGATACCATAGGCATAGGCCACCGCCCGTAACAGGTCATCCGCCTCGAGACCGGAAACGGCAACCCGCTCGGCCAACACCCGGGTCGGGTCGAGATCTTTCAGAAATGTTTCCGCCAGGGTGGTCTTGCCGGTCCCTGGCCGTCCGGTGACCATGATGAAACCCTCGCCGAGTTTGAGGGCGTAATCGAGATATTCCCGGGCCGACTTATACCCGGCATGGCTGAAACAGAACTTCGGATCAGGCGTGATTCTGAAGGGGTTGGTGTTCAGGTGGTAGAAGGTTTCGTACATACGGCTGATGCCTCAGGATACAGAATAGCATGGCTGGTTTCCGCGCGGTAAAGCACATTGATTATTTCCATAGCCCGCCATATGACATTATTGTAATTATGAAAATTATTGTTATATGAATAATGAACGTGCATCAGAACCAAGTCATGCGTCATTAGTCTGACGCTTATTCTCCCGCCTAATCCTGCCTTAAGTCAAGAGGATCCGCAGTATCAGACTCGATTGGCGCCCTTGAGCCGGCAGGGTGGTGAGCCGCTCATTATCGACCGGGCAGACCGCGGTGAAGTGATAGTGACCCTGGAAAGCGGTATCCGCGGGGCCGGGTATCTCGTGGATCGGGTCGTCGAAAATGCCCCGGCATGTTGACGGTTGCCGGGATCACGGAGACAGTGATTAATTCATCAGGTGTGCTTGCGCCGGGCCACGCCCACGAGGCCGATCAGGCCGGAGCCGAACAACCAGGCGGTCGCCGGGACCGGTACGGAGGTCACGGCCAGGCCCGTGGTCTTGTATTTGCCCTTTGTTCCACCCAAATCGAGCGCATCCTCGAGTTCGGAGAGATAAATCACTTCATCGGTAGTACAGGCTGCGACCGCATTGATGGCGGCGTGACACTCGATATTCATGGTGTTGAAGCCGATCAGTTGCCCCGTGGAATTCCACTGACCCTTGAGATCAGCCGTCATGAGCGTTCGCCGTTTTTTTATGCCCAGTTCCGGCATCTTGCCCTTGATCCTGATTTTGCCGGTCAGCTTGCCGTTTTTGTACTTCGCCTTGAAGCGTAACCGTGTCTTATGGATAGCATAGGTGTCGTCTATTGAGGGGGATACATAAAACGTTGATTTCCTGGCCGCGGCACCACGGTTCTTCGCCTTCACCCTAAATTTGCCATGCTTCTTGTTTTTCAGGGTTACATGAACATTCTGGAGAAAGAAGGGGTAACTGCCATCCACCAGGCCTGGCAGACTGCAACCATTGAACGGATAGGCGGCGAGATCGGGGCAGCTGGCAGCGAAAACGGCACTGCTGCTCAGAGCCCAAACGGCCATTACGCAAAGGCCCAGCAAGAACTTTATTTTACCTGCCATAATGTTCACGCTTTGCTGTATTCCGTACATCGTCCCCTTCCTGTTGAACGCGCTTGTGTCGTTGCTATCCTTCAAGTTATCGAAGCGGCGATGATGTTCTGGTGCATACCCGAAGGCTGAAACCGCCATTCTGTTATGAATCCAGGGGTGTATTGCGCCGGGCTATTCCGACGATCCCGACCAGTCCGGTGCCAAACAACCAGAAAGCGTCGGGAACAGGCACAGAGGCGACGGCATCAACAGTGCCCGTAAGGGTCAGGTACATGTAATAGATTTGCTGGCTGTCGGCCGCACCAATGTTCGCCGCATCCGAGAGCATCAACTTATAGGTTACGGAAAAGCTGCCCGTGGTCGCCGCGTCCAGGGTGGCGTAGAAGAGTTGGTCAGTGCCTTGTAACAAATTAGTGAAGCTCGTCAGGCCACTGTCCAGTACACTCGCGTCTCCCGTCGCGGTAAAACTGATCAGGTCCAGATCCGTGCGGTCGGGGTCGGCGAGGTTGAAGATGCTGAAGCCCAGCGAACTGACGGTGCTGTTCTGCTCGACCGAACCAAAATCCAGGGTCAGGCTGTCGATCGATGAGCCGCTGTCAAAGGATGGTGCCGCATGCAGGAGGTAGGTATATGTTGCACTGAGGTTTCCCGCCCAGTCTAGGTTGTACTGCGTCGTACTTTTGCCGTTGAACTCGTTGGTTGCTTGCGTGGCATAAAAGGTGGGTGTCGTACGACTAACCGTCACCGTGCCGCTGCCGACATAACTGTCGAGGCTGCTGGTCGCAGACAGGTTCTGGTTAGTGGCAACACCCGAGGGGGAGTATGTATTGCTGCAGGCATCCGTGCTTGTTCCGCTGCAGGTAGCGGAGGCGTTGATCTCCGGAGTAAATGTGTAACTCACGCCGGGAGCGGATATGCTGGCGGTGCTGCCTCCGGTTCCAGTGGACTGTGCAGATACCGGAGGCTTGTTGCTTTTAGCGGGCACAGAGACCGTGACGGTCTGGGTGCGCGTCGAGTCAAGGTTGACGGTAACGCCGGTCAGCACGCCGAGTGATGCATCGAACTGGTCCAGTTCGCTTGTTCCCAGGCTTGCATTGTTGTTGTCGGTGCTTACACCGTGCTGTTTATCAGTGACGGAAGCACTGTCGCTGAACGATACGATAGCCGTGTCATAAACAAGCGCGGCGTGAGCGAGGCCTGGTGACAGTGCCCACACGCTGATTGCCAGGCAAATACGACCTAATCTGTGGCGACCCCTGTCCCGCAATCGCCCGCTGTTCCTGATGCCTGCGATGGTGCGGTGTGAAGACCTGAGCGAAGTTGACAGGCAGGTATCTGCCGTACCTGGTAAACGCGACATAACCAAAAACCTCCTGATTGATGATTCCAGCCTGACATGCCGGCAACTGTGGCCTGTCAAATCAAGGCATAGATCCCTTGCCACCCGGCTGGTACGACTTTCTTCCTGAAGGACTTGAAGGTTGTATCGACACGGAGAGGTGAAAATTAAGTACATCTACCTGCAAGTAGATGTCCCTGGTTGAACTGGATGCAGCGCAGGCCGGGCGGCTCCGATAACCCGATAGTCGTTCGAGGCGCAACTCGCCGGGAAGAGGGCTCCGAGTAACGGATTTTCTATCGGCTATTAACCCGTTCCGGAATAGCGGAGTAATTCATACAATTGATTTATATGCTTAAGGGCACCTCTAAGAACCGGGTTTATTCCTGTAGGAGCGAGCTTGCTCGCGAATGCGGCACATGAAAAACAACAACTTCGCGGGCAAGCCCGCTCCTGCAAATGCATCGATTCGGGTTTTTCGAGGTCCCCTTAATAGTAAGTCTGGCTAATGCAGGTGCACGCCAGACTTCACATGCAATTTTTTTCAGAACGAAGGGATGATTTGTGTAATTTAAATTGATGACGGGTCGTGAGGATTCCGGACCCTGTCCCTGGATGGGATCTGCAGCGACGCTGCGACCCTCCAGTCGACCACCTGCGCCTGGTCGGGTTTGTGTTCTCGGGTGTTATCTAGAAATCACCGAGGCGTAACGCCGGATGAATCTGGTCGCGCTGCATCGGGTTCACGCCGGCCTCATCGGCATAGTCCGGCCAGCGTGACACGGTTTGCTGCACCTCCCCGAGAATCGTTTCGGCGCGCCCCCGCTTCATGGAGGCCGCCTTCGCGCAGGCCTTGAAGTCCTCGAGGTCGAAATCGTCGCGTTTGCCATTGAGCGTCATTTGATGACGGGCGGTCCATGCGCCGGAGGGATTGAAACTGTAGGTCATGTCGAAGGCGGGAGCGAGCGACCATTCGCCGGCCTTGTTCATCAGGAAGGCGATGTTCTTGACATGGTCGTCCTGGTTGCGAGCCACGATGTTGAACGCCATGCGGCGGAACTGCTGCTCGATTGCCTGCATGGGCAGTCCCAGTTGCCGGATCATCAGCAGCGCCTGTTCATAGCCATAGGCGCCCGCCAGATTGAAATCGTAATGCGCCAAAGCGCACAGCGATTGCATGTGCAGCTTCCCGGTGCCGGCAGGACGGTCAAACCGGCGGGTCATGAAATGCCGCCGTCCGTTTTCCTCGAACAGCCGGCATTCGCTCATGTCGATGCCGCAGTCGCGGGCCATCCGGTAATAGGCGTACTCGATGACGCCGTAACCCTGCGGGTCCTCGAGTTCCTTGTCCCGGTTTCCGCTGACGCCGTCAAACTTCAACAGCCAGTGCTCGAAATCCTCGCCTGCCGGCATCTGGCCGGAGCGCACTTCATTGGTGGTCGGATTCCAGGCAATCACCGCCTTGGCGCGCGCGCCGCCCGCCGAGGTGCCGACCCGCAGGATATCGGCCATCGCCTGCTCGCTGCTTTCATCGGCGAAGGACGCCTGCAGCGTATTTCGATGAGTCAGGATATCCGAGGCGAGCTCAACCAGCCTGTCGATCTGTATGCGGCCGGCCTGCCGGGCTTTCGGGCCGGTCGCGGGTGCAAATTCCAGCGCGCCCATGCCGCGCTCACCCGTGTAGCAAAGACGCTCGATCACATTGAACGAGTCCGGCTGCCGGCCCTGGGTGGCGAGCCAGGCATCGATCAGGACGTGACCGAACTTGTCTGGCAGCGAGTCCGCCAGCAGTCCGGGCAGCCCGTAAAACGTCTTGCGAGATAACTCGGGGAAGGTATGGACGCGGCGCGAAAGCGGCATGGTAATCGGCGAAATCTCGATGCCGCTTTGCGCAAACGCCGGGTCGTACTCGAAGGCGGCGACTTCCTCGCCTTCCTCCAGTGAGACCGCGCCAATGGTGCGTCCCCAAAGCCGGACCTCGGCGACCGTACTCATGTGTCTTCATCCCAGGTCCAGGGCGCATCGGGCTGATCCGAACGGCGGCCTCCCGAGGCTCGCTGCCGCGGCTTGCCCTTGCGCCTCAGCAGGTCCATGGGTCTTGGCCCGGCCTCGGGGAGTATGCGGTCCAGGCCAGGCAGCCCCTCCAGCACCCGCAGGATGCGGATGAGGTTCGACATCTGCATCGAATGCCCGGCTTCCAGCCGCTCGAGCGTGCGTTTGGCGACGCCTGCCTGTTCGGCCACGGCCGCCTGGGTCAACTGAAGGTCGAGCCGGCGCCGCGCAATCCGCTGCCCGATCTCGGCAAGAATGGCGTCATCCGCCATGAGTTTCGATATTCTCATAGTCGCCAAAATTAACGAGTAACAACTAGTGTCGATTAAATAACGTCATATATGACGAATTATAATCGATAGGCTAGATTACTACTAGTCGTAACATTTTACGAGTTATATTATTTATATACAATATATCGCAAATAGTGGCGAATTATATAACAATTTCACAGTGGCAGATCAGGGAACCGGTCAGTGCGACTTTCACGAAAATTGGATACTTCCGTATTCCGTCCGATGCATCATTCCGGCTTGCCTGGGTGGCGGGTTTAACCGCTGCATTATGAATGCTGTGGTTTAATGTTCTTGTTCTGCCGGTTTCTGCTTGAACATCAAAATGCATGAGAGGATCAGCAAAACAAGGACTGCAGAGGCTGAATAGCGATTCAATGCCAGACCCCCGTTGCTGATGGGTTTGTCAAGTAAGTCACCCACGACCGCGCCTAGTGGTCTTGTCAGGACGAATGCTGACCAAAACAGCGATGTTCTCGATATGCTTGTTCGAAAATATGCAACCGCGATTGCCCCCAGCATTACACAAAACACTATTACGCCGCCGCTATACCCAAGACCGGCTGAATCGGCTGTCCAGTCGCCAAGCGCAGTACCTAAAGTCTGGGAAAACATGATTGTTATCCAGTAGAACAGTTCGGATTTCGGCGAGCTAACGGTATCAACGGCAATCGAACCAAGCGTGCGATACCAGAGGAATAGTGATCCCAGTAGCAAGGTGAGCAACATTGCCGTCCCTCCGGGATATCCTATTCCGAGCGAACGATCCGCGAAGTCGGCCAATGTCGTCCCCACTGTTGTTGATGCAATGATTGTTGTCCAGTACAGGACGGGATAGAACTTCTTCGCGGAAATTTGCGCCAGTACCGCTACCATGAAGATGGTCGCAAAGATCCCTGTGCTGACGAGATAGCCAAGATTCATTGACATCGACACCGCATCCCCGCCGGTCTCGCCGAGAGTGGTGGCAAGAATCTTTATTATCCAGAAAACCAGGGTTACTTCTGGAACCTTGCTTGTAATCTCTTGTGGTTTGACGTTCATGTTGTCCACCATCCCTCATGATGTGGAAATACCGCCCGGAGTAATTGCGACACGCTCAAGTCGTATGGAGTTCCAGGTCGAACGATCTGTTATCCAAACACACGATTTCCCATCAGGTTGGATTCATTGTTTGTTTCAGTGTGAAGGCCCGCACCCTCAGGCCTTCTCGGGCGCTGATTCCCCGTCCGGTTTTGCAGTCGTCCCGGTCGCCGCTCCGGGCGGCGCCAGGAAGGCGCGGGCCAGGGCCACGTAGATAGGTTTCTTGCAGACCAGCCGCGAAACGCCGAAAGCGATGAAGGAGGTGGCCATCAGCGGCAGCAGCAGGGAGTGATCGTTGGTCATCTCCATGACGATGATGAAACCGGTCAGCGGGGTCTGCACAACGCCCACGAAATAACCGACCATGCCCAGCATGATGAACACCTGGGGCGAGAGGTGGGGGAACCACGGCGCGAGATCCGCACCCACCCCGGCGCCGGTGGCCAGCGACGGGGCGAAGATGCCGCCCGGAATGCCGCTCAGGTAGGAGGCCACGGTGGCGAAGAACTTGTAGAAGGGATAACCGGTGGTGATGGCCTGGCCGCTGGCGATGATCTCCCTGGCCTCGCCGTAGCCGGTGCCGTAGCTGAGGTTGCCCGAGGCGAAGCCCGCCGCCGCGATGGCCAGGCCGCAGCCGGCGGCCACATACATGGGGTAACGCAGGCGCAGGGGCGCGATGCGCTCCGAGCCACTGATGAGTATCTGGCTGAACAACCCGCCGAGCAGTCCGCCCACCACGCCGCAGACCGGAATGGCGATCCAGTCCTGCCAGCGTTCCATGGCCGCGGTGCTGGTACCGAAGTAGTTATAGTTGCCGAGCACCGCCTGGGCGGTGATACCGGCGAGAATCACCGCGGTGAGCACGATGCCGTTGGTCTTCTCCTCGAAGCTGCGGCTGAGTTCCTCGATGGCGAACACCACCCCGGCGATGGGCGTGTTGAAGGCCGCGGCGATGCCTGCCGCGCCGCCGCCGAGGATGAGCGCCCGCT
>Ga0210101_1000400_pt1 | contig 14431 bp, 14 predicted proteins | sample Muzzi_PWC_D1_FD_185534 | JGI IMG/M metagenome (GOLD analysis project Ga0210101, IMG submission 185534) | Wetland microbial communities from San Francisco Bay, California, USA, that impact long-term carbon sequestration - Muzzi_PWC_D1 (SPAdes) | ecosystem: Environmental > Aquatic > Marine >... | reverse complement strand
CGCAACCGGCCCAAGGCGGTTCCGCTGGACCACACTATGGCCGCGCTTCGGCGCTGACACCACCGTTCACCCTCGTTCGCCTCGCTCGGGGTCACCCCGTCGGGCTTATCGCAAGATCTGGGCTAGTTGCAGCGCTGTGGATTGAAGGGTGGCGCGAGCGCATGGAATCGGACCGCAACGAGCTAACCGCGAGCAGTCCTGACTGGCATGACGGTTTCGAGTACGCGACTCGCGAGCTTGCGGCGCATCTTCGTCAGGGAGACCTTGTCCCGAAGGGAGTTCTCCATGACGAAACGGATTCGGGCGATTTGTAGATTCGGCTACCTCACCCCGACCGTTCCCACCGGGGAGGGTCGCCCTCAAGGGAGTTGAGGTATCCGAGGTCGGCCAAGTCGCCAAGCGCCGTAGCTACGTCACCCGCGTTGTTGGTAATACCTGCCTGCACAACCGGGGCAAGAACGTCATTCGCATCAAATGGGCCATCTTCAGCAATTGCCGCGATGGCCGCTTTCAGCCGGTCAAAGTCTTCCTCGCTGAAGCCAGATCGGTAGTGGGGCATGACGGTAAGAATAGCCACCTAACATCCCGCGACCAATGTGCGACGTGCTCAACTACATCGGCCAACACCTACTCGGCCCGATCCTTGCGGCAGTAATAGGCGGACCGCTTGCCGCGCTGACTTTCCGCTACTTCGGCATTGGAAAAGAGGTTGCTGAAAACGATGCCCGTGCCAGTGAGTTCAACGAGGACTTGCATCGCTGGGTGCGGGATCGCAATCGCCAGCTTGAGAATGAACTACGAGGCTTGGTGAATGGGGCTGGCAACCAGCTATACGCCGGATCGCTCCGCAACAAGGCGGTCTCCGCCATGCGCCGTGCACTTCACGAGTACCGCGACGAGGCGACCGGCAAGGTGCGGAAGTTCTCAGCGCTTGCTCGCTCGGAGGGCCGGTGGCATCAACGCCATCGGCAGCGGCGCGGATTCGGATCGCCGACGCTTGGGCTGCGGAGCCAGGAACGCCTGTGCCTTGACCGCTGGCGGCAGCGCCCCTACATCGTGGAACCCGGTGGGCCGGAACCCGATCTCCTCGTAGAGGACGATCCCACCGCCGATGAGGCGAGCATCGCGCCGCTTGAGAGCGATGCAGGGCTCACTTGGGTTGAGGCGGCGAAGCGCCGGACGATCTAAATCCTGACGCTCGTTCGGACTTACGCGAGCCGATTTTTCAGGTGTGGCGAGCGTGCGGGTCTGTTGTGGTCGGCGGGGGCTGGGGCGCGTTTCCCTGCGAGAAGGGGGAGGGGGTCATTGGGCAGCGAAGGCGGCCCGCTGCCCAAACCCCGCCGAATCGAGCCGAATCGAGCCGAATCCATCGCCGCCGAATCTGCCTCAATCCCGCTGGCAAAGCCAAATCCGGCCATAGCCTCAACGCTTAAAAGGCCGCCGCTCTAACCAACTGAGCTACAGGGGCGCGGGGCCCATGGTAGAGCGCGGCGGGGGATCGGGCGCGGCCGGATCTAGGGGAGCTCGGGAAGGCCCTGCTCGGGGGTCGAAGCCTGGGCGTGGGTGCGGCGGGGGATGCGGCCGGCGCGGCGGGCGGCGTAGCCGGCCTCGACTCCGGCGCGCAGAGCGCGGGCCATCGCGGTCGGGTCCTCGGCGCCGAAGATCGAGCTGGCGGCCATCACCGCGTCGCAGCCGAGCTCCATCGCCAGGGCGGCGTCGGAGGCGGTGCCGACGCCGGCATCGAGGATCACCGGCACCTCGGCCCGCTCGGTGACGATCGCGATGTTGTACGGGTTGCGGATCCCGGCGCCGGAGCCGATCGGCGAGCCGAGCGGCATCACGGCGGCGCAGCCGGCCTCCTCCAGGCGGCGGGCGAGGATCGGGTCGTCGTTGCTGTAGGGGAGCACGGTGAAGCCCTCGCCGACCAGGGTCTCGGCGGCGTCGAGCAGCTCGACCGCGTCAGGGTAGAGCGTGCGGTCGTCGCCGATCACCTCGAGCTTGATCCACTCGGTCTCGAAGGCCTCGCGGGCGAGCCGGGCGGTGCGGACCGCGTCGCGGGCGGTGAAGCAGCCCGCCGTGTTGGGCAGGGCGAAGAGGCCGAGCCGCTCGATCACCTCCAGCACCGAGCCCTTCGCCGCCGGGTCGATGCGGCGCAGCGCGACGGTGACGATCTCCGCGCCCGACGCCTCCAGCGCCGCCTCCATCTGCTCCAGGGAGCGGAAGCCGCCGGTGCCGGCGATCAGCCGCGAGGACCACTCGCGGCCGCCCAGCTCCCAGGTATCCGCCCCGCCTTGCATCGCCGCCAAGACCTCGACGCTGCGGCCCTCGGCGAGCGGCGTCGCGGTCCACTCGCCGCGCGGCACGACCTCGCCGTCGAGCGCGACGGCGACGCCGCGGGCGCCCTCGTCGGCGCCGCTCGCGCGCACCGCGTCGACCAGCGTCGCGTCGCTCGCGAGCTCGCGCTGCTCGCCGTTCAGCTCGATCCTCACGCAGCCACCCCCTCCAGCTGCGCGGCGATCTGCTGCGCCGCCAGGGGCGCCAGCAGGATGCCGTTGCGGTAGTGGCCGGTCGCCCAGAGCAGGCCCTCGACCGGGCTGGGGCCGACGCGCGGCAGGTTGTCGGGAGTGCCCGGGCGCAGGCCGGCCGCGGTCTCGAGCAACTCCATCTCGGCGACCTCGGGCAGCAGGCGGTAGGCCTCGCGCAGCAGCTCGTGCACCCCGCCCGCGGTCGCCGTCGTCTCGAAGCCCTGCTCCTCGACCGTCGCGCCGACGATCAGGCGGCCGTCGTCGCGCGGCACGAGGTAGACGCGCTCGGAGGCGAGGATGCGACTGCAGGGCGCCGCCCCGCCGCGGCCGCGCAGCTCGAGGACCTGGCCCTTGACCGGGCGCACGGGCGGCCGGGCGGGCTCGGGCAACCACTCGGCCTGGCCCGACCAGGCGCCGGCGGCGAGCACGACGGCCGGGGCGCGCAGCGCGGCGCCGCCCGCGGTGCGCGCCCCGGCGATCCGCTCGCCGTCGAAGAGCGCGCCCTCCACCGCGGTCCCGGTCAGCAGCTCCGCCCCCGGCTCGGCCGCGAGTGCGGCGAGCAGCGCTGCGCTCAGCGCTCGCGGGTCGATCGAGCCCTCGCCGCGGGCGTGGACGCCGCCGTTCAGCGACGGCGTCAGGCCGGGCTCGAGCTCGCGGCAGCGCCGCGGCGCCAACCACTCGGCGGCGAGCTCGAGTGAGCGCTGCAGCTCGTGCACGCGGCGCAGCTCCGCCGCCTCGTCGCGGTCGAGCGCGACGTGCAGGGCGCCGTCGCGCCGGTAGCCGGTGGCGACGCCGCTCGCCGCCTCCAGCTCGGCGACGAAGCCCGGGTAGAGCTCGGCAGCGGCGAGGGTCAGCTCCAGCAGCCGCGGCTCGCCGAAGCTGAGCTCGCCGACCGGGGCCAGCATCCCGGCGGCGACCCGCGTCGCCCCGGCCGGCGGCTGCTCGCGCTCGACCAGCGCAACCCGGGCGCCGCGCTGCGCCGCGCGCCAGGCGCAGCTGAGGCCGATGACCCCGCCGCCGACAACCACCAGATCGAAACTGCGATCGCTCAAGACATTGCCTCCGCCGGCATTACCCGGATCAGGTCCACGGTCGGCGGCCGTGCTGCCGCCCTCTCAGCCCTCGGTGGGGCTCCCGAACACCTCCGATGGTACCCCTCCGGGAATGCTCGCAGGCCATAATCGCCTTATGAGCCTGGCTCCACCCGAGGCACACGGGCCCCTGCGGCGCGAGCGGCTGCGCACGGCGCGGCTCTACCTCGTCTGCGAGGCGCTGCCCGGCGGGCGCGAGCCGGAGGCGCTGCTGCAGGCGGCGCTGACCGGCGGCGTCGACATCGTCCAGCTGCGCGAGAAGGAGCTGGGGCGGGAGACGATCGAACGCTCGGCGCAGACCTTCCGTCGCCTCTGCGACACCCACAGCGCCCTCTTCATCGTCAACGACGACCCCTGGCTGGCGCGCAGCTGCGGCGCAGACGGCGTCCACGTCGGCCAGGACGACGTCGCCGCAGCCGAGGCGCGCGAGGTGCTCGGGCCGGAGGCGATCGTCGGCCTCTCGACCCACTCCGAGGACCAGCTCGCGGCGAGCGGCGGCGAGCCGGTCGACTACGTCAGCGTCGGCCCGGTCTGGGAGACGCCTACGAAACTCGGTCGGCCCGGCGTCGGCCTCGGCCTGGTCGAGCACGCCGCCGCGCACGCCCCCCACCCCTTCTTCGCGATCGGCGGGATCGAGCCGGCCAACGCGGCCGGCGCGGTCGCCGCCGGGGCGCGGCGGCTCGGCGCGGTGCGGGCGATCCGCGACGCCGAGGATCCGGCCGCCGCGGCGGAAGCGCTGCGCGGCGCGCTCGCCGCCGTCGGGGAGGCCGCGCCCGGTGGCTGAGGGCGGCGAGCGGCAGAAGCGCAAGCGGCGCGGCGGCGGCGAGGCGACGACCCCGCGCGAGCGGATGGAGCGTGGCTACGCCCGTGCCGAGCAGCGCAACCAGGAGGTGCGCGAGAGCCTCGAGCCGCTGGCCGCGGGCGAGCGGCCGCTGGTCGTGACCCTGGGCGCGATCGTCGCCGGCCTCGTCGCCGCCTCGATCCTGATCGGCTACCTGGCCGGGGCCGAGGTCGACGGCGAGAAACCGCGGCTCGCCCAGGTGCTCGCCCCCGCCCTGATCATGGGCGTGATGGCGTGGGGCATGTGGCGCGCCCGTTACTGGGCCGTGCTCGGCTTCCAGCTGCTGCTCGTCTTCCTGATCTTCAGCGCCGTCTTCGGCCTCGCCGTGCAGGCATCGAGCGTCGGCCAGTTCGCGGTCACCCTCGGCCTGCTCGCGGTCGCCGGCTCGTTCTTCTTCTTCATGGTCAAGGCGATGGCGCGGATCCAGATGCCGACGCGCGACTGAGCTTCCGGTGCGCCTTTCGAACCTCCTGGGTACGAAAGGCGCACCGGAACGACGCTTCTATAGGCTGAGCCGACTTGGCTGAATCCTTTGACACGATCGTCATCGGCGGCGGGCCCGGCGGCTACGTCGCCGCGATCCGCGCCGCGCAGCTCGGCCAGAAGACCGCCGTGGTCGAGCGCGACAAGCCGGGCGGGCGCTGCCTCAACTACGCCTGCATCCCGGCGAAGACCGTGCTGCGCACGGCCGAGATCTACAGCGAGGCCCGCGACGGAGCCGCGCTCGGCGTCGTCGCCAAGGACGTCTCGCTCGACTGGGACGCCCTCGGCGAGCGCCGCGCCGCCGTCTCCAAGTCGCTCTCCGACGGGGTCAAGATGCTCTGGGACAAGAACAAGGTGACGCTGATCGAGGGCGACGGCGCGCTCACCGGCGACGGCGACGTCAAGGTCGGCGACGATGTCTACGCGGCCGGCAGCGTGATCCTCGCCACCGGCTCGGTCGCGCGGCCGATCCCCGGGGTCGAGTTCGGCGACCGCGTGCTCGACACCTGGGGCGCCTGGTCGCTGCCGGAGCGGCCGCAGAAGATCGCCGTGGTCGGCGCCGGCGCCTCGGGCTGCGAGCTCGCCTCGGCCTACGGGCGCTTCGGCACCGAGGTGCTGCTGATCGAGATGCTCGACCAGATCCTGCCCGCCGAGGACAAGGACATGGCCCGTATCGTCGAGCGCGCCTTCAAGAAGCAGAACATCGCGATCTCGACCGGCAGCCCGGTCGAGGACGTCGAGGTCGGCGAGAGCTCGGTCAAGTTCAAGTACGGCGGCGAGAGCGCCGAGGTCGACTACCTCTGCGTCGCCGGCGGCCGAGGCGCCGACGTCGAGGGTCTGGGGCTGGAGGACGCCGGGGTCGAGCTGGAGGAGAACGGCAAGGTCAAAGTCGACGAGTACGGGCAGACCTCGAACCCCAAGGTCTTCGCGATCGGCGACCTCGTCAATGCCAAGGCACTCGCCCACAAGGCATCGGAGGAGGGGGTCGTCGCGGTCGAGAAAGCCGGCGGCGGCAGCCCGCACCCGGTCGATCAGAACCTCGTCGCCGGCGCCACCTTCTGCCACCCCCAGGTCGCCGGCGTCGGGCTCACCGAGGCGGCGGCGAAGGAGGCCGGCCACGAGGTCAAGGTCGGCAAGCAGAAGCTCGGCGGGGTCGGCGGCGCGACCGTCTACGACGACAAAGACGGCCTCGTCAAGCTAGTCGTCGATGCCAAGTACGGGGAGATCCTCGGCGCCCACATCGTCGGCAACCGCGCCTGCGACATGATCGCCGAGCTGGTCGCGGCGATGGCGCTCGAGGGCGGCTACCAGGAGCTGGCGCAGATCGTCCATCCCCACCCGACGATCTCCGAGGCGATCCTCGACGCGGCACGGGCGGTCGACGGCTGGGCAATTCACGCTTGAGCGACGGCCGCGCCACGTTCTACTTCGACCTGGGCTCCCCCTACGCCTATCTGACCGCGGAGCGGGTCAGCGGGCTCTTCACCGACGCTGAGCTCGAGCAGCCGGAGTGGCAGCCGATCCTGCTCGGCGGGCTCTTCCGGCGCTTCGGCCGCGACTCCTGGGGCAACGGGCCCGAGCGCGAGGACGGGATCGCCGAGGTCGAGCGACGCGCCGCCGAGTACGGGCTGCCGCGGATCGCCTGGCCCGAGCCCTGGCCGGGCGACATGCTGTTCGCGATGCGGGTCGCGACCTTCGCCAAGCAGACCGGCCGCAGCGTCTCCTTCGCGCTCGCGGCCTTCCGCCAGCAGTTCGCCGCCGGGCGCGACCTCAGCGAGCACGACAACGTGCTGATCGCCGCCGCGGCCTGCGAGCTGCATCCGAACGCGGTCGCCAAGGCGGCGGGGACCGAGGGCGTCAAGCGGGCGCTGCGCGAGGCGACCGACGCCGCGGCCGAGCGCGGCGTGATCGGCGTGCCCTCGATCGCCGTCGGCGAGCAGGTCTTCTGGGGTGACGACCGGCTCGACGAGGCGGTCGCCGCAGCTAGCTAAGGTGGCTGCGATGGCCGATTTGCCCGACGCCGGCATCTGTTACGAGCTGCTCGCCCGGATGTCGCTGATCCGCCGCTTCGAGGAGGAGGCCGGCCGGCAGTACCAGCGCGCCAAAGCCGGCGGCTTCCTGCACCTGGCGATCGGCGAGGAGGCGACGATCGTCGGCACGACCTCGGTGATGCGCGACGAGGACTACCTGATCGGCACCTACCGCACGCACGGCCACGCGATCGCCCGGGGCACCGAGCCGAAGCGGGTGATGGCGGAGCTGTTCGGCCGGGTCGACGGGACCAGCGGCGGGCGCGGCGGCTCGATGCACATCTTCGACCGCGAGAAGCGCTTCATGGGCGGCTACGGGATCGTCGGCGGCAACCTGCCGATCGCCGCCGGGCTGGCGCTCTCCTCCGAGTACAAGGGGGAAGACGCGGTGACCGTCTGCATGTTCGGCGACGGCGCCTCGAACACGGGCAACTTCGGCGAGACGATGAACCTGGCGGCGCTGTGGTCGCTGCCGGTCTTCTTCCTGGTCGAGAACAACCTCTACGGGATGGGCACTTCGGTCGAGCGCCACTCGGCCCAGACCGATCTCTCCAAGAAGGCCGAGGGCTACGGGGTCCGCGGCGAGCGGATCGACGGGATGGATGTGATCGCGGTTCGCGAGGCAGTCGCCGAGGGGATCCGCCAGGCGCGCGAGGAGCGCCGGCCGACCCTGCTCGAGGCCTTCACCTACCGCTACCGTGGCCACTCGGCCGCCGACCCGGAGGTCTACCGCGAGCGCGAGGAGGTCGAGGAGTGGCAGCGCAAGGACCCGATCGAGGCCTTCGCGCGGCGCTGCATCGATGCCGGCGTGCTCGGCGAGCGCGAGCTGCAGGAGGTGCGCGACAAGGCCGACGAGCAGGTCAGGGCTGCGGTCGAGTTCGCCGAGTCCTCGCCGGAGCCGGCACTCGACAGCCTCTACGAGAGCCTCTACGTGGTCGAGGGGGAGGCCGGCTGGTACGCGGTCGACGAGCGCAGCCCCGAGCCGCACCGCGGCGAGCGCGAGGAGCAGATGCCGCAGGCGGCGCGCGAGCTGGCCGAGGCGGGCGCCGCGTACGGCGGGCGGCCGGACGGCCCGCGCCCGAACCCCGCCGAGCAGGGCGACGCCCAGGAGGGCGTCGAGCCCGAAGTCTCGGCCGAGGTCGAGGAGGGCGGCGACTGATGGCGACGCAACGGATGCGCGAGGCGCTGCGCGACGCGATGGCCGAGGAGATGCGCCGCGACGAGGCGGTGCTGGTGATCGGCGAGGACGTCGGCGTGTTCGAAGGCGCCTTCAAGGTGACCGAAGGCCTGCTCGAGGAGTTCGGCGAGCGGCGCGTGCGCGATACGCCGATCTCCGAGAACACGATCGTCGGCGCGGGCGTCGGCGCGGCGATGGGCGGGCTGCGCCCGGTGGTCGAGCTGATGACGGTCAACTTCTCGCTGCTGGCGCTGGACCAGATCGTCAACCACGCCGCCGCGATCCCCTACATGTTCAACGGCGCGGCGCGGATGCCGCTGACGATCCGCATGCCGGGCGGCGGCGGCCACCAGCTCGGGCCGACCCACTCGCACAGCTTCGAGGCCCTCTACCTGCAGGTGCCGGGGCTGCTCGTCGCCTGCCCCTCCACCCCGGCCGACGGCAAGGCGCTGCTGAAGGCGGCGATCCGCAACGACAACCCGGTGATCTTCATCGAACACGAGAGCCTCTACGGGGCGCGCGGCGAGGTCGCCGATGGTGACGCCGAGGACGGCGACGGGCTGCTGCGCTTCGGCGAGGCGGCGGTGCGGCGCGAGGGCTCCGACGTGACGATCGTCGGCATCCTGAAGATGGCCCACGTCGCCGCGGACGCGGCGCGGGCGCTCGCCAACGAGCACGGCGTCGAGGCCGAGGTGATCGACCCACGCACGCTGCGCCCGCTCGACCTCGACACGATCGTCGCGTCGGTGCGCAAGACCAACCGGGCGGTGATCGTCGAGGAGGGCTGGCCGCACGGCGGCGTCGGCGCCAACCTGGCCACGCTGATCACCGAGCAGGCCTTCGACCACCTCGACGCGCCGGTCCAGCGGGTGACCGGCGCCGACGTCCCGATGCCGTACTCGAGACGGCTCGAGCAGGCGGCGATCCCGCACGAGGAGCACGTCGTGCAGGCGGCGCTGGCGGCGCTCGAGGGGAGCCTGTAATGGGGCGGCCGCCAATGGCTGACGTGGTGATGCCGAGATTGTCCGACTCGATGGAGGAGGGCACGGTGCTTCAGTGGCTGAAGAAGGTCGGCGAGGAGGTGGCCGTCGGTGACGAGCTGGTCGAAATCGAGACCGACAAGGCGAACATGGCTTACGAATCCGACGTCGAGGGGACATTGACGGAGATCCTGGTGGACGAGGGCGAGACTGTGGCGATCGGGACGCCGATCGCCAAGGTCGGGGACGCCGAGGGCTCAGGCACCTCAGCCGCGGGTCCTGTCGCGGCAGGGGACCCACCGCCCCCTACCGCGCCACCCGCGGGTGAGGCGCACGAGTCAGCTGAGAACGGGCACAGGGTGAAAGCTTCTCCGCTGGCACGGAGGATGGCCAAGGAACAGAAGCTCGACCTTTCTCAGCTGCAGGGCTCTGGACCCGCTGGGCGCATCGTCAAGGCGGATGTCGAAAGCGCCTCTTCCGCGGGTGACGCGGTCGGGGGGGTCCCCCATAGCGGAGGAGACCGCGAAGCGGGATCCGAGCACATGGGGGAGCCGACCGCAGCAGGACCCGCGGCTGAAGGCCCTTCGGAAACCGCGAAGGGGAAGACGTCTTACGAGGATCTCTCGAAGACCCAGCAGCTGATCGCGCGGCGGATGTCGGAGTCGAAGGCGACCGCGCCGCACTTCTACCTGCGCGCCTCGGTCGACATGAGCCGGGCGGTGGCAGGGCGCAGGCTGCTCAAGGAAGCGGCGGGCGAGGGCGACGCGGTGCCTTCCTTCAACGACATGGTCGTCAAGGCCTGCGCGCTGGCGCTGCGCGAGCACCCGCGCGCCAACGGCGCCTACCGCGACGGCCGCTTCGAGCTCTACTCGCGGGTCAACGTCGGCGTCGCCGTCGCCGCCGAGGACGCACTGATCGTTCCCACCCTGTTCGACGCCGACCGCAAGGGGCTGCGCCAGATCGCGACCGAGTCGCGGGCGCTGGCGCAGAGGGTGCGCGAGGGCCAGATCACCCCGCCGGAGCTCTCCGGCGCGACCTTCACCGTCTCCAACCTGGGCATGTACGGGATCGACGGCTTCTCGGCGGTGATCAACCCGCCGCAGGCGGCGATCCTCGCCGTCGGCGCGATCGAGCAGCGGCCCGTCGTCCGCGAGGGAGAGGTGACGAGCGCCCACCTGATGCAGGTCGACCTCGCCTGCGACCACCGCATCCTCTACGGCGCCCCCGCGGCGGAGTTCCTCGCCCGGATCAAGGCCCTGCTCGAAGAGCCCCTTTCTCTGGCCCTTTAGGACAGCGAGTGAACCGTTTGCCCCCTTATACGGGGGTCAATGCTCCATTCGCCCTCTCAGCAGGTCTTAGGACTTCCGGTGACCGCATTCCACGCCCGGGGGAGCGAGAAGTCGGCCCTCACGCGAAAGACTCCCGTGGAGGAGGCGCGGGCCATCGTCCAGTTGCCGTGGCGGACCAGGCAGCCGCGGCCGCGGGCGATCGACCAGTAGGGGGTGAAGGCGACGCGGACGAGGAAGCGGCCCGGGCGGTCGACGTCCAGCGCGAAGCCGCTGTGCCCGACCGAGCGCACGCGCGCCTCGCCGGCGCCGAGCGGCTGCACCAGCGGCGCCGGGTTGCGGACCTCGTAGACGCGCCAGTGGGCGTCGCTCCAGCGCGGGATCAGGTAGGGCGGGTTGCGCAGGATCAGGCGCCGCTCCGCGACCGAGGAGTAGTCGAGCGGCGCGTCCGGTAGGGCGACGAAGCGGATCGCGTTGTCGTGCAGCCAGGCGCGATAGGCGCGGTCGGCGAGGCGGCCGTCGCGGTAGAAGATGTCGTCTCGCGTCGTGTCGAGCTGGCGCAGCCAGCCGCGTGCGAGTTCGAAGCCGGGCGCGAGGTAGGCCGACTCCCAGTGGTTCGCCGTCGGCGGCACCTCGATCCGGGCCGCGTCGCCGTTGTTGGCGCGCAGCCAGTCCGCAACCGGGGCGAAGTAGGCGGCGTCGGTCGAGGGGTCGCCGACGCTGCGGGCGATCTGGTTGACGCTCGCGGTCAGCTGCCAGTAGAGGCCGCCGGCGAGGAAGAGGGCGAGGAACCAGACCGGCACGCGCGGGCGGCGGGCGAGGATCACGGCGGCTAGCACCGGCCCGCCGAAGAGGGCGCCGAGGCGGACCGCGTTGCCGCCGACCGCGTTGGGGACGAGCCAGATCGCCGTCGCCGCGAGCAGGTAGGCGAGCAGCACGCGGCGCAGTTGCCGCTCCTCGTCGCCGAGGCCGCGGGTTACGTAGAGGGCCGAGCCGGCCCAGAGCGGGATCGCGACGTAGGAGCTGAAAGCGAAGGGGAACTGGCCGGCGCCGGGGAAGGCGATGTTGGGGATCAGCGTCAGGGCCAGTGCTATTGAGGCCGTCCATGCGGCGGCGGCCGGCCCGCGGGTCCTGTCGGCGAGGGTGTCTCGGGGCCTCTGGCCGCGGGTCCTGTCGGGGATGGGGTCTCCGGTCCGGCGCTGGGTTTTTCGCCAGGGGAGGGGGCTGCTCTCGCTGAGTTTGTGGGGCGAAAAAGAGGACGCCGCGCCGGACCGGAGGCCCCATCCCCGCCACCCGCGTGAGAGGCGCTGGAGATGGACGAGCGGGTCGAAGGCGGCGGCGAGGATGACGCCGGCGAGGAAGACTGCTGCTACCGGGGAGGAGAGGGCGCAGGCGGCGGAAGCGGTGAGGGCCAGGGGGGTGCGGTGGAGCTGCAGGGCGCGGAGGGAGGCCAGGGCGAAGGCGACGCCGAGGGCGAAGGTGAGCTGGCCGTCGGCGAGGAGGGTGACGACGCCGGCGGCGAACCAGAGGGTTGCCCAGCGGGCGACCTCGCCCCAGCGGTCGCGGACGAGGCGGTCGAATAGGTAGGAGGAGGCGATGACGGCTACGGTGCCGACCAGGCGCGGGCCGAGCAGCGCCGCCAGCGGCGGGAAGAGAACGCTGTAGGTGAGCGTGTAGTGGCCCCCGTACCAGCTGCCGTTCCAGATCCCCAGGCCGCCGCGCTGGAAGAGCTCGGTGCGGAAGACCTGCGCGGCGAGGTCGCCGACCGGCGGGTTCCAGGCAAGCATCGCGGCGGCGAGCGCGCTGCTGAGCGCCACGGCCGGGAGCCAGTCGGGACGGAGCAGCTGTGCGCTCTTGGACCGGTCCATGAGGGGATGCCGAAGGATATGGCCGCGGCATGCGACGATTTCAAGGGTGAGCGATGAAATCCTGGTCGTGCGCTGCGGGATCGTGCCCTACGAGGAGGCGCGCGTCGCCCAACGCTGGCTGGAGGGCGCCCGCCAGGAGGGTGAGATCGCCGACGTCCTGCTGCTGCTCGAGCACACCCCCGTCTACACGCGCGGGCGCCGCTCGGCCGACGCCGAGCTGCCGATGCAGGCGGAGTGGTACGAACTGCAGGGGATCGAAGTCCGCGACACCGATCGCGGCGGCCGCGTCACCTACCACGGGCCCGGGCAGCTGGTCGCCTACCCGATCGTCTCGCTGCGGCCCTACGGCGACGACGTGCATGCCTACGTGCGGCGGCTGGAGCGGGTCGCGATCGAGTCGCTGGCCGCGCACGGCGTCGCCGCCGGCACGATCGAGGGCCTGACCGGCGTCTGGACCGAGGGCGAGGCACCGGGCCCGGAGGCGGGCGCCGGCGCGGCGCGCAAGATCGGCTCGATCGGGCTGCATGTCAGCCGCGGGGTGACGACGCACGGGATGGCGGTCAACGTCAACAACGACCTGCAGCCGTTCGAGTGGATCGTCCCCTGCGGGATCGACGACTGCCGGGTCACCTCGCTCGGCCGCGAGCTCGGCGCCGAGCAGGACCTCGGCGCCTTCGCCGCCACCGTGGCGGAGCGCTACGCCGAGCTCTTCGAGCGGGTGCCGGTCGCGACCGAGCCGGCGGCCCTCGGACTCGACCTCGCTAGGCTCGGAGTCGCATGAGCGCACCGACCGAGAGCAGCGCAACGGCGGACCCGGCCGAGCGCGTCCACGTGACCCGATCGCGGGCGAAGCCCGGCGGCGTCGCGGCCGACGGCGAGGGCGCGATCCCCTTCCGCCGCGCCCGCAAGCCGCCCTGGCTGAAGGTGCCGGCGCCGGGCGGGCCGACCTACCGGCGGCTGAAGGCGGAGATCGGCAGCGACAACCTGCACACGGTCTGCGAGGAGGCCAACTGCCCCAACGTCGGCGAGTGCTGGGAGCGCGGCACGGCGACCTTCATGATCCTCGGCGACGTCTGCACGCGACGCTGCGGCTTCTGCAACGTGCAGACCGGCGTGCCGAGCTGGAACGACCCGCTGGAGCCGCTGCGCGTCGCCAACCAGGTGAGAAAGATGGGCCTGCGCCACGCCGTCGTCACCTCGGTCGACCGCGACGACCTGCCCGACTACGGGGCGAGCGCCTTCGTCGGCGTGATCCGCTCGATCCGGATGCAGGCGCCGGGCTGCAAGGTCGAGATCCTCACCCCCGACTTCCGCGGCCAGGAGATGCCGCTGGCGAAGGTGATCCACGAGCGCCCCGACGTCTTCAACCACAATGTCGAGACGGTGCCGCGGCTCTACCCGAAGGCGCGGCGCGGCTCCAAGTTCCTGCGCTCCGCGCGGGTGCTGCGGATGGCGAAGGAGATGGGCGGCGCCGAGGTCGTGACCAAGTCGGGGCTGATGGTCGGGCTGGGCGAGTCGTTCGAGGAGATGGTCGAGACCTTCGCCATCCTGCGCGAGCACCGCGTCCAGGTGCTCACCGTCGGCCAGTACCTGCGCCCGACCGAGAACCACCTGCCGGTCGAGCGCTACTGGCACCCCGACGAGTTCGCGGCGCTCGAGCGCGAGGCCTACGCGCTCGGCTTCGAGTCGGTCGCCTCCGGCCCCCTGGTCCGCAGCAGCTACCACGCCGACCAGAACCTGCCTCAGGCGAGCTCGATCCGCTCCGGGTCGGCGAGCTCGTAGAGCACGTCGAGCTCGCGGCCCTGCTCGATCCTGCCGAGGCGACCGGCTGAGAACTGGCGCTTGACCTGGAAGGGGACGCCACCCTTGGGCCGCACTTCGAGCGTCAGCTCGACCATCTGGTAGCCGGCGACCGAGCCGGGGGTGCCGCGAGCGTCGAGGATCGTCGCCTTGGCGCGTCCCTTGCCGGGCGGCGGCTTCTTGCGACGGCCGAACATCGGTTGGCGAGCCTATAGCCAGCCGGGCGCGGCGGCGGTAGGGTCGGGGCGACAACCGGGGAGCGGCAGGGTCCCCCATATCCAAGGAGGATTTCGCGATGGGCATGTTCAAGGACATGAGGGACCTGAGCAAGGCCGGCAAGCAGGCGAAGA
>Ga0210101_1000399_pt1 | contig 14521 bp, 12 predicted proteins | sample Muzzi_PWC_D1_FD_185534 | JGI IMG/M metagenome (GOLD analysis project Ga0210101, IMG submission 185534) | Wetland microbial communities from San Francisco Bay, California, USA, that impact long-term carbon sequestration - Muzzi_PWC_D1 (SPAdes) | ecosystem: Environmental > Aquatic > Marine >... | reverse complement strand
GGGTCATACAGTAGATGTAACCGGTCTGGCCGACCCGCTTGCTTTTGATCTGCTGTTTGAGAGTGGCCAGCGAGGCTTTCTCGAACGTCAGATCTTCGTAGGTTTCATCGAGATAGCCCCCGGCAGTGATGATCCAGTCCCATTGCCGGACATAGCGGAAGGCGACGATCTTCTGCCGCGGGTGCTGGTCGCCAAGGGTTTTGTTGCGCCAGGGATAGACGGTGTAAAGGACCTCGCCAGGATCGGCAGCAACCGCCTGCCGGCAGAGTTCCCTGATGAAAAACCGGCCGTTTTCATCCTGTTCGTTGATGATCGATTCCCCCTCCCGCGCCGGATGAACCGTCAACAGCCCCTGGCTGGTCAATGCGAACAGGTAACCGCTGCTGCCGATACTGACTTTTTTCAGGGCGGTGCGAGCCGCGTGTTGGGCCGCCGACAGGTCGATCCGGCCAGTGGCCAACTGGTCCTGCTGCTCCTCGACCAGGGTGGCGGCCAAATTGACCAGGGTTTTCATTTCCTCGCGAACGATTTTTTTCTTATCGTCCCGGTAAACTTCGAACTGACGGTAATGGCCCTCCAGCAGGTCAAGGGTGAAACTGGCCATGTGGTCCAGGTCGGTCATACTGGTGGCGGTCAGGCCATCATAGGCCTGTTCGGTGGCCACAAAGCCGATCAGGCCACCAAGGACAAAAATCGGCACCACCACCAGCGGCAGAACCACCACCAGCATCTTCCCACGAAGCTTCAGATTGTTCACAAAACTGAAAAGATGGCGGCTCATGGCGCTCCCGGAAGCTGTATACGATATCTGGGAGTTTATAACATGGGTTGATTCAGGGGGAAAGCAACAATCACTACAAATTACCGGACAACCAGTTCCGCCGGGAATTGGAAAAAGACGAGGCTGTCAAGTTTCCACCAGCCATGATATTCTAATCTTCAAAATTTCGGCAGTTCCGGGGTCGTTTGGCGTCCTAACCAATGTTCAGCTTGTATGGTCAGTCATTCCTTAGGCTGAATATTTCTGTGTAATAATATCATTATGTTTTCTGGTCCTTCAGGATCCCAACCAGGACCCAAGAGAAGTCCGTGAAACATGACAAATCAAGACAGACTGGAGATGATAGCAATGGATGAATCCCTGAAACCGGTGGTCCCGATCGTCTCATCGGAACATTTGACTTCGCCGGACAGTTGGCAGCTCAGCGAGTTTGAGTATGGCATGATTATCGCCCACAATGCCTTTTCGCGCTGGATGATCCGCTGCATGAGCGCGGCCGGCCACCCGGATTTCAGCCCCCTGGACGTGCTGGTTTTACACAACGTCAACCACCGCAACCGCGAAAAACGGCTGGTCGACATCTGCTTTGTGCTGCATGTCGAAGACAGCCACACGGTCAATTACGCGCTGAAAAAGCTGATGAAGCTGAACCTGATACAAAAGGAAAAACGCGGCAAGGAGATTTATTATCAGACCACCGAAGAGGGGAGCAGCGCCTGTAAAGAGTATCGGCAGATCCGCGAACGCTGCCTGACCTCGGTCTACCGGAATCTGGAAAAGGAAGGCTCCGAGATCAGTGAGGCGGCATCGCTCTTGCGCCTGCTCTCGGGACTGTACGATCAGGCCTCCAGGGCGGCGGCCTCACTGTAGCCCGGTCGGCAGAGGGCGATCAGCCCCCCATCATGTCGGGCAGCAGGGTCACGATGGATGGGACCGCGACCACCAGCGCCAGCGCCACCAGTAACAGCAGGAAAAACGGAATCGCCGCATAGGCCACCCGCAATATGTCCAACCCGGTCAGCCCCTGAATGACAAAGAGGTTGAACCCGACCGGGGGGGTTATCTGCGACATCTCCACGACAATCACCACAAAAATCCCGAACCAGAAGGGATCAATTCCAGCCTGTTCGACCATCGGCATGATGATCGATGTGGTCAGAACGACCACCGAGATCCCGTCTAGAAAACATCCCAGGATCACGAAGAAAACCGTCAGCGCGCCGAGTAGCGCATAATGTGACAGGTGCAGGGCCGCAATCCAGTTGGCCAGCATCCCCGGGATGCCGGTAAAAGCCATCGCCACGGTGAGAAACGCCGCCCCCGCCAGGATAAAGGCGATCATGCAGGAGGTCTTGGTCGCACCCATCAACCCATTGAGAAAGGTCTGGCGGTTGAGCGTCCCGGTGTACTTGGACAGAACCAACGACAGAGCCACCCCGACGGCCGCGGCGTCGGTCGGCGAGGCGATTCCCGAGTAGATGGAACCGATCACCCCGACAATCAGCAGAATGACCGGAATCAGCCGCCGCGAGCGTTTGATGCGTTCGCCAAAAGGCAGCTTTTCCTCCCCGGCAGGGATCCGGTCCGGGTGCAGCAACGACCAGATCACCACATAGCCCATAAACAGGACCACCAGCAGCAGCCCCGGCAGGATCCCGCCGATAAACAGCCGGGCGATGGATTGTTCCGTCGCTACGCCGTAAACAATCAGAATGATTGAGGGGGGGATGAGCAGACCGAGGGTCGCCGAACCGGCCAGAGTGCCGATCACCATATTTTGCGGGTATTGCCGTTTGACCAGCTCCGGGATCGACATTTTGCCGATGGTGGCGGCGGTCGCTGCCGAAGAGCCGGAAACCGCGGCAAATATGCCACTGCCGAGGATGTTGACATGCAGCAGTCGACCCGGCAGATGCGTCAGCCAGGGGGACAGGCCGGTAAACATATCTTCGGAAAGTCGTGAGCGGAAGAGAATTTCACCCATCCAGACAAACAGCGGTAGAGCGGCCAGCGACCAGGAATTGCTGGAGCCCCAGACGGTGGTGGCCAGCACCTCGCCCAGGGGAGCGTCGGTAAACAGCGCCATGCCGAGCATGCCGACACTCAACAAGGAGAAGGCGACCCAGATTCCGCTGCCCAGCAGAACAAAAAGGGCCATCAGCAGGAGAAAGGTCATGCTCATTTCGGACATGACATCTCTCCGGAAGAACTCTCAGCAGACTCGCCGGCGGCAGGTTCCAGCAACCCCCCATCGGTTTCGAGATACCCTTGCTTCGACCCCATCAGGGCGCAGACGAGCTCATCGAGCAGGGCAATCGACAGGACAACCAGGCCCAGAAACATGGCGGATTGCGGAATCCAGATCGGGACAGCGACCATCCCCGAAGACAGGTCATGGTAGGTGTAAGATTCCCGGATGAGCAGAAAGGTGTACCAAGAGAAGTACAGGGTGACCCCGCCGGCCAGCAGCAGACACCAGATTTCCAGAACATGCCGCAGTTTGCTGTTGCAGTGGGAAAGCAGCAGCGTCACCCGGATGTGTTCTCTTTGCCGCAGGGTATGGGCCAGGGCCAGAAATGACGCCGCGGCCAGAAAAAAACCGGTGAAATCCGCGTAGGACGGAATTGTCAGGCCGATCGCCGAGCCGGTCAGCAAGCCGCTGACGCGATCGATGGCATTCAGAACCACCTGACAAACAACCAGCAGACAGATGCTCGCAATGCTGGCCGCAGCAAGCCAGCCGCTGGTCAGGTAGAGTCTCTCCAGCCCGTTTCTCAGAGGTCCTGCTTTTCCCATTTTGTCGGCCGATATCATAGTTGATGGGTTGCCAGAGCAATGAATTCAACCGGGTGCGGGGATTTTTTGAGAACCCCCGCACCCGTCGTGACGCTGCTACGGATGCGGTCGAACAATTAACGGCAGAGCTTTTCCGCACCCGCTAATTTCGGTAAGCCTTCAACAGGGCTTCACCCTCGGCGCCGGCAGCCTTTTCCCAATCCTTGAGCATTTCGTTACCGACCTTTTTCAGGCCATCCATCAGGGTCGCGCTGGGAGTCACAATGTTCATCCCGTTCTCCTTGAGGATCGCTGTCTTGGCGGTGGTTTCCTGTTTGCTCATTTCCCAGCCGCGCTCCTCTGCGGCGGCCGCCGCGGTCAGCACCGCCTGCTGCACTTTCGGGTCAAGTTTGCGGAACGCGCGTTTGTTGACCACCACGATATTTTTCGGCAGCCAGGCCTGGATGTCGGTATAGTCGGAAACAAAATCCCAGGATTTCGAGTTGGCGCCGGTGGAGGGGGAGGTGATCATCGCCTCGACCCGGCCGGTGGCAAATGCCTGGGGAAGGTCAGGGACTTCAACCTGGGTCGGGGCAGCACCGACCAGGTTGGCGAATTTTTCCAGGGTCGCATTGTAGGCCCTGAACTTGATCCCTTTCAGGTCATCGACGCTGTTGATGGCTTTTTTGGTGTAGAGCCCCTGGGGAGGCCAGGGCACCGAAAACAGCGGCATCAGGCCCTGCTCGTCAAGCAGCTTGGTCACAACCGGCTTCTGGGCCGCCCAGAGTTTTTTCGCTTCCTGGTAGTTGGTGGCGAGGAAGGGCTGGGAATCGGCACCGAAGGCCGCATTTTCATTGGACAGCAGCGACAGGAAGAATTCGCCGATCGGCACTTGCCCGCCGCGGATAGCGTTTTTTATCTCCGGGTGTTTAAACAGCGACCCGGCCGAATGGATTTTGATCATGAGGTCACCGTTGGTGGCTTTTTCAACATCCTGGGCAAACTGAATGATGTTCTGGGTGTGGAAGGTTTTGTCCGGATAGGGGGTGGGCATATCCCAGGTTGCGGAAAACCCGAGTGTCGCAAAACCGAATAATCCGATCAGGCCGACACAGGTAAGAAACAGCTTGCGTCCAAAAGATCCCATGCTTTCCTCCTTTTCTGAGTTAGGTCACCTGCGGTGGTCATCCACCGATGTAAAACAGCGTTATTGAGGCATTGTTCCCTGCAATAAATCATCTCCAACAGCATTAGAAATAGATTTCAACGTCAAGCTTACCATAGAAAAATCTTCGCCCCGGTCCTGCAAGGGTGCGGGAAAAAAGCGGAGTTGAAAATCCGGACCGGATCTGCAAAAAAAATTCGCTTCATTTCCCGGAAACCTGGTTGACTTTTCCCCCCCGTGCTGACACCATTACACAATATTGATAAATTATCGATAAAAAGTCAATATTATAAAAATGTTTGTTTCCGGAACACCGGACAGGGTTGCCTGACTCGGCGATTCAAAAGCCGCCGTCCGGACCGGATACGGAATCTTCAGGATAATGCGTTACGGCATGACAGGAGAACGATGACGTTCTGGCTGCAGGAGCTGAGCAGATGAAAAAATGGCAGATCTGGATCGACCGCGGGGGCACATTTACCGATATCGTCGCCAAGCGCCCCGATGGACTGCTGGTGACCCACAAACTATTGTCGGAAAACCCCGAAAATTATGTCGATGCTGCGGTGCATGGCATTCGTGAGCTGCTCGGTCTGCAGAAGGACGAGGTCATCCCGATGGAGGTCATCGAACACGTAAAAATGGGCACGACCGTGGCGACCAATGCCCTGCTGGAACGCCAGGGCGATCGCACCCTGTACGTGACCACCAGGGGCTTCGGCGATGCCCTGCGCATCGGCTACCAGGCGCGCCCCCGCATTTTTGACCGCCACATCGTTCTGCCAGAACTGCTCTATGAAGAGGTCCTTGAAGTCGACGAGCGGCTGGACGCCCGGGGTCAGGTGATCAGGTCGCTGGCTGTGGACGCTGCCAGGGAGGGGATGGCGCAGGCCTACCGGCGGGGGATCAGATCGGTGGCGATCGCGCTGATGCACGGCTATATCAACCCGGTCCACGAACAACGGCTGGCCGGGATCGCCGCCGAGATCGGCTTTTCCCAGATTTCCGTCAGCAGTCGCGTCAGCCCGCTGATGAAGCTGGTTTCGCGGGGGGATACCACGGTGGTGGATGCCTATCTGTCACCGATTCTGCGGCGCTATGTGAACCAGGTCGCCGAGCAGCTCGGCGACGGGCCGCGGCTGATGTTCATGCAGTCCAACGGCGGCCTGACCGACGCCAGGCTGTTCCAGGGCAAGGATGCCATCCTCTCGGGACCGGCGGGCGGGGTGGTCGGCATGGTGCGCACCGCCTCGATGAGCGGCTACGAAAAAATCATCGGCTTCGACATGGGTGGCACCTCGACCGATGTGGCGCATTACAACGGCGAGTTCGAGCGCAGCTTCGACACGGTTGTCGCCGGGGTGCGCATGCGGGCGCCGATGATGCATATCCATACGGTGGCCGCCGGCGGCGGTTCGATCCTGCATTTCGACGGTTCGCGGTACCGGGTCGGCCCCGACTCCGCCGGCGCGAATCCCGGCCCGGCCTGCTACCTGCGGGGCGGCCCGCTGACCGTGACCGACTGCAATGTCATGCTCGGCAAGATTCAGCCCCAGCATTTTCCCAGGGTCTTTGGCCCCAAGGCCGATCAGCCGCTCGATGCCGAGGTGGTGCGCAAAAAATTTGCCGCACTGGCGCGGGAGATCGCCGCGGCCACCGATGCGCCGGTGCCTGCTGCGGAAGAGGTCGCCGAGGGGTTCCTGAAGATCGCTGTGACCAACATGGCCAACGCCATCAAACAAATTTCGGTGCAACGTGGCTACGATGTCACCGAATACACCTTGAACTGTTTCGGCGGCGCGGGGGGGCAGCACGCCTGCCTGGTCGCCGACGCGCTGGGGATGAGCAGAATCTTCCTGCATCCTTTCGCCGGGGTGCTCTCCGCCTACGGCATGGGGCTGGCCGATGTCCGGGCGATGCGCGAAGCCCAGGTCGAGAAGGCTTTCGATTCCGCTGCGACCGAGGTGATCGCAGCGGCGGCGGGGCCGTTGCGGGACGAAGTTCGGCAGGAGGTGGTGTCCCAGGGGGTGGCCGCGGGAAATATCGAGGTCAGGGTCAAGGCTCACCTGCGCTACGAGTCGACCGATACCTCCCTGGAGGTCGAGGCAGCCAGTTATGATGAGATGCTGCAAAGTTTCGAGCGAGCCCACCGCCAGCAGTTCGGCTTCGTGGTCCGGGGACGGGCGCTGATTATCGAAGCGGTCTCGGTGGAAGGGATCGGCGCCACCGAACCGGTGGTCGACCCGGAACTGGACCTCGAACCGCAGATCGATGCGCCCGCGGAAGATGACCGGGTTGGGCTCTATACCAACGGCGCCACCCGCACCGTAGCGCTCTACAAGCGGGAGAGGTTGAAACCGGGGCAGGAGATTTTCGGACCGGCGATCATTACCGAGGATATCGGCACGGTGATCGTCGAAGATGGCTGGCGGGCCAGCCTGAATGCCCGGCAGCACCTGATCCTGTCCCGCTACCAGCCCCGCCCCAATGCCATGGCGATCGGCACCCAGGTCGATCCGGTCATGCTGGAAGTGTTCAACAATCTGTTCATGTCGATCGCCGAGCAGATGGGCGCCACCCTGGCCAAAACAGCCTATTCCGTGAACATCAAGGAGCGGCTCGATTTTTCCTGCGCGATCTTCGATGCCCGGGGGCAGCTGGTCGCCAATGCGCCCCACGTGCCGGTCCACCTCGGCTCGATGAGCGAATCGGTGCGGACGGTGATCCGCGAAAACCTGGGGCGCATGCGCCCCGGCGACGTCTACATGCTCAACGCCCCCTATAACGGCGGCACCCATCTGCCGGACGTGACGGTGATCACCCCGGTTTTCGACGATGCCGGGGACGATGTGCTGTTTTTCGTCGGCGCCCGGGGGCATCACGCCGATATCGGCGGCCGGACGCCGGGGTCGTCACCGCCGGACTCGACCCACATCGACGACGAAGGGGTGCTGATCGACAACTTCCTGCTGGTCGAGCAGGGAACCTTGCGTGAACAGCAGACCCGGGAGCTGCTCGCCTCCGGCAAGTACCCCTGCCGCAACATCGACCAGAACCTGGCCGACCTGGCCGCCCAGATCGCCGCCAACGAAACCGGTCAGCAGGAACTGTTGAAAATGATCGACCACTTCGGGCGGGAGGTCGTCCAGGCCTACATGGGCCATGTCCAGGACAACGCCGAAGAGTCGGTGCGGCGGGTGATCGACCGCCTGAAGGATGGCGAGTTCAGCTACCCGATGGACGGCGGCAATATCATCAGGGTCAAAATCAGCGTCGATCAGCAGCGGCGCGAAGCGCAGCTCGATTTCAGCGGTACCTCGCCCCAGAACCGGGGCAACTACAATGCTCCGACGGCGGTCTGCAAGGCGGCGGTGCTCTATGTGTTCCGCACCCTGGTCGGCGACGAGATCCCTCTCAACGAAGGCTGCTTCAAACCGCTGAAGATTCTTATCCCGCCGAAAACCATGATCAGCCCGGAGTACCCGGCCGCGGTGATCTCGGGGAACACCGAGGTCTCCCAGGCGATCACCGACTGCCTGTTCGGCGCACTCGGGGTGCTGGCTTCGTCCCAGGGGACGATGAACAATTTTGTCTACGGCAACGAAAAATATCAGAATTACGAAACCATCTGCGGCGGCACCGGTGCCGGCCCCGACCATCCCGGCACCAGCGGAGTCCACTCCCACATGACCAACACCCGGATGACCGACCCGGAAGTTTTGGAGTGGCGGTTCCCGATCCGGCTGGAATCCTTCGCCTTACGTCCGGGCTCCGGGGGGTGCGGGGCATTCAGCGGTGGTGACGGCGTGCTGCGGCGGGTGCGTTTTCTCGAGCCGATGACCGCCACCCTCCTGTCCTCGCACCGAGAGACTGAACCCTATGGGCTGCAAGGCGGCTTGCCGGGGAAATGTGGTGAAAACAGCATGGTCCGTAAGGATGGATCGATGAAAATGCTGAAGGGGAACGATGAAGTTCAGGTCGAGTCCGGAGACATCATTGAAATCAAAACGCCGGGCGGCGGCGGTTTCGGTTCGCCGGCCTAGTGTCCTGTTTGGTTAGACCTTTTGGCTAATTCTGAGGCATTTTGGCTGATGCCTAGGCGCGTAGACGCAGGCCTAGCCTGCACTAAGCCGAGGAGACGCAACGCCGGCAGCGGTCAAAAGGACCGGAATTAATAAATGGAATTAACCAAACAGGACACTAGTGCCCCGATTGGATTTGGCGCTAATACGAAGCTTTGCACCCTTACCGCACGTCAAAGCAGTCCCTGCTGGAAGGCGTTTTGCTGGGCGGCCTGGCGCAGCCCGTCGCTGATACTCGGATAGACGTGAACCGTGCTGGTCAGGTCGAGGACGGTCAGCCCGAAACGTACGGCCAGGGTCGCCTCATGGATGATGTCGGCCGCTCGCGGACAGAGCATCTGCACCCCCAAAACCTTGCCACTCCCCTTTTCGGCCGTCAGTAACACGCCGCCGTGGATTTCTCCCATGACATGGGCCTTGGGCACCCGGTCAAGATGCAGGTAGTTGGTGACAACCGCAAAACCCTGTTGCTCTGCCTGCTGCCGGGTCAGACCGACGGTGGCGAACTCGGGGTCGACAAAAACCGCCATCGGCGAGAAGCGGTGATCGATGGTGAAATGGGCCTGGGGATCGAGCATGTTTTTCACCGCGATCTGCGCTTCGCGGGCCCCGGCCGGGGCGATCAACGGCGGGCCGGTCACATCGCCGGCCGCCCAAATTCCTGGAACGCTGGTGCGCAATTGGCGATCGACCTTGATGAACCCGTCAGCTTCCTTCTCAATGCCGATTTCTTCCAGCCCGATCCCTTTGCTGGCCGGCTCGGTGCCGACCGCCAGCATCAGCCGCTCAGCATTAAACCCGAGCGGCGCACCATTGATCTGGGCATAGAGATGAACCCGATCGCCATGTTTCTCCACCCGCTCCGCTTCAACGTTGAACAGCACCTTCACCCCTTCCAACTCCAACATGGCTCGAAACTGATCGGTCAGACGGGGGTCGAATTCGGCCAGCAATTTCGGACCCCGTTCCAGAATCGTCACCTTGGTGCCGAACCGGGCGAACATCTGCCCCATTTCCAAGGAGATGACGCCGCCGCCGAGCATGATCAGCGATTCGGGGAAGCAGGGGAGGTGCAGGGCGCTGTAGCTGGTCAGGTAGTTGACACTGTCCAATCCTGGGATCGGCACCACCCGGGGGGTGCCGCCGGTGGCGATGAGTATCTGGGGTGCCCGCACCACATCGGCGCCAACCTGGATCTCGGTGGGGGAAATGAAGCGGCCGTGGCCGGGCATCACCTCAAGGCGAGGAGTATTGTCAAGTTCGTGCTGGTAATGGCTTTCGCGCAGGATTTCTACGGCCTCACGCTTCAATTTCATCAGGGTGACGCAATCGGGCTGACCGGCGCTCAGGTTCAACCCCCAGCATTCCCCTTTGCGGGCGGCATGGTACATTTCAGCCTTGTGGATCAGAGATTTACTCGGCACGCACCCCCAGTTGACGCAGGTCCCGCCGAGATAGCTCTGCTCCACCATCAACACCCGCTTGCCGCTTGCCGCAGCGATCCGTCCCCCGGCGAAAGCCGTGGTCCCGGAGCCGAGGATGACGATATCGAATTCCTGTGGCATGAATACCCTCCGGAAGTTTCATCCCCCTAGTGGGAGGAGACTACCGTTACCGAAAAATGGTCCCGGAAATTTTCTGCTGGGATGATCCGGAAGAGATGACAGCTCAATCCTCATTATTTTCCGGTTGGTTCTTTAGTTCGCAAATGGTCATCCGGGACAGGCAGAGGTCGAAAAACAGGTCGTTTGCCCGCCGGATCATCCGGTCATTGTGTTCCTGAAAAACTTCGTGGAAATTCTTCTCGATGGCCTTGAACTGGTCTTCGTTCAGATCCCCCGGCAACAACAGGGTGGCGGAAAAATCTTCGCTGGGAAAATACTTTTCTATCAACCCTTTGAGATCCTGGCGCAGACAACGCAAGACATCGGGGTTGCGATGCGTTAGTTTGGTTTCAAGGATTTCATCAACCAGCTTTTCAACCCGCTTCGGGGAACGGGGAAATTGCAGAATTTTTGCGGCCATGGCAAACCTTCTTTTCGGTTATCTGGTTATCCAGTTCGCTCCAGTTGCGATCAGCTGAGCCCAAATTCTCCATTTCCAGGGACGCATGAACCCATCCCTGGGGCTTGGCTGCCGCCATCCGGGCGCCAGACACCCTTGCAATGGAGCATCTGGTCTCAGCCTTTAATTTACCGGAGCGAAGGGGATATCCAGATTCGGTTATTTGGGTCCGGGTTTCTCTCAGCATAACGGATTTGCCCGGCAGTTGTCTCCCCCGGGGCTGATTTTCAGATCAGGCGCGCATCATAGGCCCAGTGCAGCAGCGCTTGTCGTTGACGAGGGCGACAATGCAGCTCGCCCGGATGGCAGTGCCGGCGCAGTTGGGCGATATGCCTGGTCATGGCCCGCCAGCGTTTGATCTGCCGCTGGTCGTCCGGGCAGCGCCGGCCGCGGTAGTAGCGGCAGTACCACTGGAACCAGCCGCGCGGGTCCTCAGGGTAAATCCAATCTTTTTGCCGCCAATAGCTCAAGGGTTTGGAGGCATTGACTCCGAAAAAGTTCAGGGCCGGATCATGGCGATCGGGACAAAGACGCGCCCCGGAAAACCAGTCCGCGGGGAATTCATCCCGGCAATCGGTCATGTACCGTCCGCCGAACACGCCCATTTCGAGCATCTGTTTCGGAGTCAGTTGTGGCCGGAAATCGGGATGGAAATTTTTCCCTTCCGGTTCGATCAACAGGTAGCAATAGTCCTGCTGCATCCGGTCGTTAACGATTATCCTTTGTGGTGCCATCGTTTGTGTCCGTCAACTGAGTGAGCGTTTCTTCCAACGGGCAAGGATGAACCAGGCCACCAGAAACGGTAGCAGGCAATATTTGAACCACCAGAACAGTTGCTCGATTTCAGTGGCCGGCAGATCTTCAGTATAGGGGAGAACCCTGAGCGTTCGATGATTGAACAGGGTGTCGGTCACCTCGGGATTGTACCAGACCCGCAGCTCGCTTCCAGGGGGGTATTTCCTTGACAGCCCAGCGTAGCCGAGCCGTTTGGCATCAGCCAGCTCCGAAGCATAGAGGCGCACGCTTTGGTCGGCAATCAGCCCATGGAGGCCCCAGACCAACCCCGATTCGAAATCTTTCTGATGATAGATCTTCTCCACCGTCAGCACCCCTGCTCGGTATCCGGCTTGGTTGAAGAGAACGATGAGACTGCTGATGGGGGTAAACAGATTGACCAGCATCCAGACCAGGGCCAAGCCGAGCATCAGGGTCGGCCAATGTTTCAGGAAGGATTGTTGCGGGCGTGTCATCGCTCCACCCCACGAATTATCTAAAAGGACTAACCGCACGGGACACTAGCGTTGCGACAGTGCCAGTTTCACGCCGAAGCCGAGGAACAGCGTACCGGTGCCCCAGCGCAGACCTCTTTGAAGTATAGCCGATCTTTTCAGGTTGCCCGCCAGCAGGCCGGAAAAAGCGACCAGAAAGGTATGGACGACACCGGCCACCAGAGCATGCATCGCCCCCATCAGGGCCAGTTGGCTCTGTGGATTGCCGGCCTCGGGCACGACAAATTGTGGCAGCAGTGCCAGCATCAACAGAAAAATTTTCGGGTTGAACAGGCTGACGAAAACTCCGCTGCCAAAAACCTGCCGAAGAGGGCGGGGGATTGGTTGAAACGAGGGGTCCAGAGGTGGGGACCTGCGGAAATTGCGCAATGCCAGATAAATCAGATAGCCCACCCCGAGGAATTTCAACAGGATGAAGACACTGGCCGAATATTGCAGCAGCAGCGACAAGCCATAGCCGGAAATCAAGGCGTGACAGAGGATACCGCTGGAGTTGCCGAGATTGCCGATCATCCCGGCCTTGCGCCCCTGGCCAAGGGTGGTTGAGATAGTATAGACCCAGCTCGGTCCCGGGGAGACGGCAATCAGCAGACTGACCGAAAGAAAACCAAAAAAGGTTGTCAGCTCAAACATGAATGTCTCTCAGTTGGGGAAATTTGCCGTTGCAGTGCCAGCCCGGATAACGCAAACTGGCCAAAGGTTGAAAGGATATTATTGATGTTGAAATATTTTTCCCGCCCGCTGCAGAGCCTCGGTCTGCGGATTGCCCTGATTGTCATCGCCCTGGGTCTGTTCACCTGCGGCGGCCTATATACTGCGGCCTGGCTGATCGAACCACCCGGTTCACGGGGCGGAATGTCTGCTATTTCCTTGATGATTGCCGGCGGGTTGCTGCTGTTTAAAGCACGCAACCCGGGCAATCAATCCTGACCCGCCCCGCTTAGAATCGCACCAGCAGGCCACCGAAGGGACCGGAAAATTCCGTTTCGACAAACAGGTCCGATTCATCGATCTTTAAATCGAAAAAGCGGTAACCGGCATAAATTCCAATCGCTGGAATCGGTGAAAATTCGACCTGCCCTTCGGCATCGGTGAAATGGTTGCCGTCATATTCCATGTACCCGACCCGGCCTGAAACTCCGAGATAGTCGGACAGAGCGATGCGCGCGCGCGCGCCAACAGTCGGAATCGGCACGGTCGCGGACTGGGTTTCGGAAATAGCAGGTACGGCGGTAGAATCTTTAAAACTCACTTCAGTGTCGGCCACTTTCACCGCCAGTTCCAGCCCGAGTTGGATGCGGGTCGGCAGGTCGTCAAGATTGACCAGGAAATAGGTAAAACCGATATCGTAAAGGTTGATGTTTATTTCGCTTTTGACAACATCATTGACGGCAAAACTTTGGTCGTTAAAGGTACCATTTAAGGTCATGGTCCCGGTGCCGGAGAAATTGATCGGCAAATAATTGAGCGATAATCGCGCATCGCCCCATTGCAGGGCAATTTCGGCGGTAAGGTTCTGGCTGTTATCCAGATTGAGGTCCTTGTCAAGGTCAACCTTGGTTCCGACACTGCCGGAATTCCCTGCCAGGGTTCCACTCGGGCTGAGCAGTTGATAGCCGAGTTTTCCCATGAACAGTTCATCGCCCAGGGCACTTCCGGCCACCAGGAGCAGACTGGCGAGCAACAACAAAACTTTCCATTTTGGGGTCATGTTTTTCTCCTCTTTGAAAAAATTAATAACTTTTGGATTCTAGCAGATTCTGGCGATTCTGCCAGTAGAAGAATGAAAGATCACCCGCCCTGCGGCAGAATCGGGGTAAGCTGCTAAAATGATAAAATGATTTCTGGTTATCTACTTCGCTCCACCAAAACAAGGACTGATCTCAGAGGCTCCATTACCAGGGTGTCTGGCACCCGGATGGCGGCAGTCAAGCCCCAGGGATGGGTTCATGCGTCCCTGAAAATGGAGTGTCTGAGATCAGCTGTTCGCCACTCGTGTCGTGTCACGAGAGTCAACTGGATAACCAGAAAATGATTTTTGCACTGCCGGAATAAGGACAGGCCATGAACGAATCCACGCAGACGGTTTTGATTGTTGAGGACGACCCGAACACCGCCTCGTTGGTCGTGACTTACCTGGAGCGGGAAGGTTTTGCCACCTTGGTGGAACACAACGGCGAGCAGGGGCTGAGTACCGCCCTCTACCGCCAACCGAACCTGGTCATTCTCGACCTGATGCTGCCGGGAGTCGATGGCCTGGAAATCTGCCGTCGTCTGCGCACCAAATCGGAGGTGCCGATCCTGATGCTGACCGCCCGCGAGGAAGAGATTGACCGGGTGCTCGGTTTTTCCCTGGGCGCCGATG
>Ga0210101_1000398_pt1 | contig 14522 bp, 10 predicted proteins | sample Muzzi_PWC_D1_FD_185534 | JGI IMG/M metagenome (GOLD analysis project Ga0210101, IMG submission 185534) | Wetland microbial communities from San Francisco Bay, California, USA, that impact long-term carbon sequestration - Muzzi_PWC_D1 (SPAdes) | ecosystem: Environmental > Aquatic > Marine >... | reverse complement strand
TCAGCAGCAGCGCGTGGCGATTGCGCGGTCATTGCTGCACAAGCCGCTACTGGTACTCGCCGACGAACCGACCGGCAATCTCGACGAGGCATCGAGCCTCGAAGTCATGGCGCTGTTCAGCGACCTGGTAAAGCAGGCCGGCAGCGGCCTGTTGATGGTCACCCACAGCCGCGCGATGGCCGGGTTCATGGACCGGCGCGTCGAACTGCACAATGGCAGGCTCGCGGAAATCGAATGAAATCCGGGTTGCGGTGGATCCTGAAAGCCCTGCTGAGCCACTACTGGCGGCATCCGTGGCAAACCCTGTTCCTGGCCACCGGGCTGATTGCCGGCGTCGGCCTGTGGTCGGCGGTGCAAATCATCAACCAGCAGGCCGAGAACAGTTACCGCGAGGCGCGCAACCTGCTCGGCGCGCAGGCCAATTACTGGATTCAAAGCCGCGCTGACGGCGGCATCGAGACCGCGCAATACGCCGCGCTCAGGCGCGCCGGCTTTCTGCAGGTGTTTCCGCTGGTCGAACTCGAGGTCAGCACCGCCGCGGGCGAGTCGATCAGTATTATCGCCACCGATCCGCTGGCCCTGCCCGATGGTGCGCTCGGCAGCGGCACCGGCGATTTCGCCGCCGCGTGGCTGGACTTCACGCAGCCGCCTTACCAGGCCTGGTTTCCCCCGGTGGTCGCCGATGAGCTCGGGCTGGCGACCGGCGACCGGCTGCGATTGCGCGACGGCAGGCTGTTGCCGCCGGCGCGACTGCAGACGCGCGAACGGCAGGGCAGGCGGGTATTCATGGACATCGGCGCGGCGATGGCGCTCGCCGGCGACCCGCGCATCGATTACCTCGCGGTCGGCAACATCACACCGGACGAGTACCGGCGGCTGGCGTCGATGCTGCCCGCCAATCTCCAACTGGTCGAAAACCAGCAGCATATCGACCTGCGCGAGCTGACCGCGTCGCTGCATACGCACCTCACCGCGATGAGCCTGTTGTCTTTCGCGGTCGGCCTGTTCATCGTCTTCAACGCGGTGCGGTTTTCGCTCTGGTACCGCCGCGCGACCCTGCTCGACCTGAAGCTGATGGGTTGCTCGCCGCGGCAATTACTGGTGGCGATTCTGCTGGAGACGCTGCTCTGGAGCCTGGCCGGCGCCGGGCTCGGTTTCGCTGTCGGCGTGATCCTCGCGCATGCCTTGCTGCCGGGTCTCGGCGCCAGCCTGCAGAGCCTTTACGATGCAACCGTCAACACCGAGCTCGGCATCAGCCCGCTGAGCCTGCTGAAAGCCTGGAGCATTACGCTGCTGGGGCTCGCCTGGGCGCTCGGCTGGCCGCTCTATCGCCTGTTACGCCAATCCAGCCTCGAGGCCGGCAGCAGTCTTGCCGGTTTCGCTGAAGAGGCGCGCGTGCGCCGCCGGCTGGCGCTGGCCGCGCTGCTGCTGGCCGCGGTGGCGTTTGTCGGCTATGGGTACGCGGCGACCGCGGCGCAGGGATTCGTGGTGCTCGGGCTGATGCTGTTCGCGGCTGCCTGGCTGCTGCCGATCCTGCTCGCCGCCGGGCTGCGCGCGGTCGCCGCGCTGCTGCCGCGGCGGCGCCTGCTGTCGCGCTGGATGGTCAGCGACGGCTGGTCGCAACTACCGGCGTTTCGCAGCGCGATGATGGCGCTGCTACTGGCGCTGACCGCGAACCTCGGCGTCGGCACGCTGGTCGACAGCTTTCGCGATGCCTTCATCGGCTGGCTCGAGGTCCGGCAAAGCGCGGATATCTACGTGCGCTCGCCGCGTCTCGATTTCGAGCGCCTTGAACCGTCGCCCGAAAATGCCGCCTGGCTTGCCGACAGTCACCGGCGAATCGGTGTCAGCAGCCGCTGGCGCGGGCGCCCGGCACTGTTGCGCGGCATCGACCCCGGGGCCCCTGACAGCCTCGAATTACCGCTCTCGCTGTGGCAGGGAGATTCGCCCGCGGCCGCGCTCGCGGCCTGGCGCAACCAGCCCGGCAAGGTGCTGGTCAACGAACAGGTACATTTCCTGGCCGGCGTCGCCATCGGTGACCGCATCGAGCTGCAGGCCGATGCCGGCCCGAGGAAATATGAAGTAGTCGGCGTTTTTTACGATTACGGTAATCCATACTTCCAGTTTTATCTGCCCCGCCGGGAACTGGCGAGTCACTGGCGGAATTACCATTCGCGCGGTATTGCGCTGTGGCTGAACCACGACAATAAGGACGCAATGCATCAGGCCGAGGCCAGTCTTGCCGCGCTGGGCGCGCAACCCGGCGACTGGATTTCCCAGTCGCAGGTGCGCCGCCTGTCGGTGGGCATATTCGACCGCACTTTTGCGATCACCGCGGCGATGAACGGGCTGACGCTGCTGGTCGCGGCCATTGCGCTGCTCGCCTCGCTGCTCGCCATCCTGCAGGAACGCTTGCCGCAGTTCGCGCAGTGGCGCGCTCTCGGGGTTCGCCAATACGAACAATTATTGCTGGTGGCGGTGCCTTTGATGTTATTCTGTGCGTTCGCCTGGCTGCTGTCGATCCCGCTCGGCGCGCTGCTCAGCTGGATACTGATACACAAGATCAATATCGTCAGTTTCGGCTGGAGCATGCCGCTGGTGTGGAAATTCGCGCCCGCGGTGCAGCTGGCCGGCGTGGTGACGCTGGTTTGTACTATAACCCTGCTGCTGGTTGCCTGGCAGTGGCGCAGAAGAATGCCGCAAGCGCTCGCCCAACTTGGAGAGACCGTATAGTGCGTTTGATCATCTTGCTTGCCTGCCTGCTATGCGGTCCCGCGCTGGCGGCGCACGACCCGCTTGCCGAACGCACCGCCAGTTCCCCGGGGTACCAGTCGGAGTGGTGGGAATTGACCGCCGACCTCGTCGACCGCGACGGCCGATCGTGGAATCTCGAGTGGTCGCTTTATCGCCAGCATGCCGGGCCGCGGGCTGCCGGGGACACGCTCCGCGCCGGCAAAATGTCGCTTGCGCATGTCGCCATCACCACCCCGGACGGCGAGTACTACGAACAGCGGTTTGAGCACGGCGGTATTTTGCGGGCCGGCGATAATTCGTCGCGGCAGATCGTCGACGACGGCGACGCGGCCGTTGGCTGGGAGTGGGTATCGCAGGGCGAGGCGCTGTTCCCCGCGCGCCTCAGTTTCAGCATCGGCGACCGCGATCTCAACCTGTTGCTGGAATCGTTCGGCCCGCAAAGCGCATCCGGGCAGCCGGCCTCGGTTGCCATCGACCACGCGGCCAGCGACCCGCTGATTCGCGTGCGCGGCTTCGTCGACCAGGGATCGCGCAAAACCTACTTGCGCGGCCAGGGCCGCCTCGATCGCGAATGGCAAACGCCGCTGCTGGCCGGCAACCTGGCGAGCGGCGACTGACTCGCCTGGCGGCGGCAACCGGCGCCCGCGCCAGCAGCGCCGACCGCGGCATCCCCCCTGTTCCCGCTTTCTCGAGCCCGGCGCTTGCGGCGCCGGCGCCGATCTGGTGTATTATCGCCAGCTTTGAAACCATGCAGAGGGTGTCATGTACGTCATTGTCGATATTTGCGTCGTGCCGATAGGTGTCGGTGTTTCGGTCTCCGAATACGTCGTCGCATGCCAGCGTATCTTCGAGGAAGCCAACCTGAACCACGAAATGCATGCCTACGGCACCAACGTCGAGGGCGAGTGGGACAAGGTCATGGCCGCGGTCAAGCGCTGCCACGAAAAAATGCACGAAATGGGCGCGCCGCGCTGCAGCAGCTCGATGCGCCTCGGTACGCGCACCGACCGCGAGCAGAGCATGCGCGACAAGATGGACAGCGTTTACACGAAGATGACCATCTAGCCTGCTGGCCGTGTGGAGACGATATCAGTCGTTCGCCGCCGGCACCGAAACGCCGCCCGCGAGCATGTCCAGCCTGATCGGCGAACTGGCTTCGCCGTAATAAATCGACATGTGCGGGAACGGGATCTCGATTCCCTGGCGGTCGAATGCCTGCTTGATACGGCGCAGAAACTCGCGCCCGACTTCCCACTGACGAATCGGCCGTGTCTTGATGCGCCCCTTGATGACCACCGCCGAATCGGCAAACTGGTCGACGCCGAAAATGTCGATGTCCTCGAGCATCAAGCGGCCGAACTCGTCGTCGTCGCGCATCGCGCGGCCGACCTCGTGCATGGTCTCTATGACGCGGTCGGTATCCTCCTTGTAGGCGACGCCGATATCGAACACGTAGGCGGACCACTCGTTGGTCACGTTGCTCATCGTCTCGATGCTGCCGTTGGGGAAGATGTGCACCACGCCCGCCAGGTCGCGCAGCACGATGGTGCGGAAATTGATCTTTTCGACCAGTCCGCCGGTGCCGTTGATGATCGCCACGTCGCCGACGCGGATCTGGTTTTCGAGGATCACGAAAAAACCGGAGATGAAATCGCGCACCAGGTTTTGCGCGCCGAAACCGACGGCCAGGCCGACGATGCCGGCGCTGGCGATGATCGGTCCGATCTCGACGCCGAATTCCATCAGCAGCATCAGGCTGACGGTCAGCCACAGCACCAGCATCACGCCTTGCCGGGTCAGCCGCACGATGGTTTCGATACGCTTTTGCGATTCCGACGGTGGCTCGTCGGTCTGGTCGCTGTCCTCGGTGAGTTTTCTCTCCAGGCGCTGCAGGACCTTTTTCAGGACCTTGGTCGCGATCCACGCGAAAAACAGGATCGCGAGCACCCTGAGACCGGTCTTGACCAGCATGTGCCAGTCGAACCCGGTGATGAAATCCTGGATCATATCCATGGCTTCCTCCGCTAGTGTCGATTGCCGGCGCGCCACGGCCGACGCTGCCGGAAAAAATGGCAAAATCGATCAGGATACCCGCCTCGCCGGGTCCAAATCCAGTCGCCGCCCCGCGCGCCCCATCGCGGCGCGGCGGCGGATTCGCGGTTCCTGCCACGTTTATCGGTGAAATTCGGACAATCGAAGGGTTGAAGATATCCGCGGCGGTGCGGCGCTAGCGAAGTTCCGCGTTTGGCCGGGCGGACCGGCCGCGCCACCGCGCTGAGCTATAGGGCGTGGCGCGCGGCGGCGCGTTTCAGCGCCTCCTCGATCTCTTCGGAAAAGCAGGCGAAGACGACTGTCTCGAGATGTTCGCAGCGCTCCAGTTCGCGCAGCGTGGTCTCGATCGCGATCCCGGCGGCCTGCTCGACGGGATAGCCGAAGATGCCGCAGGATATCGCCGGAAAGGCGATGCTCTCGAGGCCGAGTTGCTCGGCGAGATGAATGCTGTTGCGGTAGCAGCCGGCGAGCAGTTCCGCCTCGCCGTGGCCGCCGCCGTGCCACACCGGACCGACCGCGTGGATCACGTGGCGCGCCGGCAGGTCGTAGCCGGCGGTGATCTTTGCCTCGCCGGTGTCGCAGCCGCCGAGCGTGCGGCATTCGGCCAGCAACCCCGGTCCGGCCGCGCGGTGTATCGCGCCGCAGACGCCGGCGCCGTCGGCGAGTTGATTGTTGGCGGCATTGACGATCGCATCGACGTCGAGCCGCGTGATGTCGGCCTGCCGAATATCAATTTGCGGCATCGCTTGCCTCCGCTTCGTGCCAGAACGCCGCCAACGATTGTTCCAGCGAATCGGCATCGTTGCAATATTGCAGTCGCCAGTGCCGTGGCAGGTGGCGCGCGTAGGCCGCCTGCCGAAAGCGGCGTTCGAGCAATACCACCACGCCGCGGTCACCCTCGTCGCGAATCACGCGCCCGGCGCTTTGCTGCACGCGGATCAGGCCCGGAAAGCGAAATGCATAGTCGAAGCCGTCGAGTTCGAGCGCGTCGAAATCCTCGCGAATCAATTCCTGCTCGAGGCTCGCCTGCGGCAGGCCGACGCCGACCAGGATCGCGCCGATCAACGCCTCGCCGCGGTAATCGATGCCCTCCGCGAAACGGCCGCCCATGATCGCGAAGCCGAGATGCCGGTCGCCATTGAAAAACGCGTCGATGAATTCGGCCTGCGCGGCCGCGTCGAATTCGCGCTGCTGCAGCCGCGTTTCGATGTCCGCGAATTCGCGGCTGAATTGTTCGTGTACCTGTTGCATGAAGTGATAAGCGGAAAAGAACACCAGGTAATTGCCCGGCCGCGCCCGGTACACCGCGGCGATCGACGCGCAAATCGCGCCGATCTGGCGGTCGCGCTCGCCAAAGCGCGTATCGATATGACTGCCCACCAGCACGCCGAGGCGGGCGGCATCGAACGGCGGTTCGAGACTCAGGCTGCGGCAATCATCGCCGAGGCCGAGCGCGCGCCGAAAGTAGCCGGGCGGCGACAGGGTCGCGGAAAATCCGCAGATCGCATCGAACATCGCGTAACCGTCGCGCAGGTATTCGAACGCGTTAAGGCACAGTAGCCTGAGTTCGCGGCCGGGCAGATTGCGGTAGCCGATTGCGCGGTGATGCTCGCCGAACAGCTGCGCGATGGTCTGGAAGCGAAATACCTCGCGCGCGAAGTCCAGGGTTTCGCGCGCGATGCGCTTGTTGGCGAAGATTTCGTCGCCGATGCGCTCGCCGAAGCGCTGGCAGGCGCGCAGCAGGCCGGTGGGCGGCGCATCATCGACCCGGCGTTCGTCGGTCTGCGCGCGCAATTCGCGGTCGAGCGCCTGTTGCATGGTCTTCAGTGCCGCGTCGATGCGACTGCCGTTGCCGGCCGCGCGCGCCTGGCGAATCTGCGCGCGGGCGAGCCGCGCCGAGTACATGCCGCGGGCGCGGTCGACGAGATTGTGCAGTTCGTCGACCAGCAGCAGCTTGCGGCGCGTGTCGCCGCGAAAGTAAGCCAGCTGCACCAGCGGGTCGAACACGTAGTTGAAGTCGCAGACCACGATTTCCGTCCAGGGCAGCATCTGCAGCGATAATTCGAACGGGCACAGCTGGTGCTCGGCGGCGCAGCGCTGCAGGTCGCCGACATCGAGACGGCCGGCCGCGAACAGCGCCTCGCGCGCCGCCGGCAGGCGATCGAAGAAACCGATGCAACGCCGGCAGCGGCCATCGTCGTCGATCTCGCCGGGGTCGCTGACGCAAGGGCAGCTGCGCGCCCGCGCCTGGATGACCAGGCAGGCGGCGCCGGTGGGCATGCGTTCGAGCGCTGCCACCGCCTGGTGCTGCCCGGACACCTTGGCCGACAGGTAGACGACCTGCTCGCAGCGCGCGTCGCCGAGGGCCTTGAGCGCCGGGAACAACGTGCTGACAGTCTTCCCGGAACCGGTCGGCGCCTCGACCATCAACTGCCCGCCGTTACCGGCCAGGCGGTAGACCGCGGCGGCGAATTCACGCTGCCGCGGGCGAAAACCGGCGAACGGAAATTGCAGTGCGCGCGCCTGCGCGCGCACCGCTTCGCGGCGCTTTTCGACCAGCGCGTGCCAGCGCAGGTATTGCCGCAGGATCGCTTCGACGAAAGCCTCGAGCGCGGCGCGCGGGTATACCTCGTCGCGGCGCCATTCGCGGCGCTCGAACAGGGTCACGTGGTTGAGGCTGAGGCGTACCTCGTCGAGATCGTGCAGGCGCGCGTAGCAGGCACCGTAACATTTCAGCTGCGCCCAGTGCACGGCGTCGCCGCGCGCGTCGTCGAGATGCGCGGCGACGGTCTTGATTTCCTCGATGCGCACCGGCGTCTCGTGCTCGAACAACAGGTCGATACGGCCGCCGAGCTCGACCTCGACGGCGTCGATTTGCCAGCCGGTTTTCAGCGCCACCTCGGCGCTCGCCCGGTGGCGGTAGCGCTTTTGAATGCGTTGGTGGGTCTGCACGCCTTCGAGCGCCCTGACCCCGGTCGCGCCGTCGCCGCCGAGATCGCCGCCGCGGCAGCAAAACTCGACCAGTTCGCGAATGCCGAGTTTCAACTCGCGCGCCACGCGACCCGTGCCAGGCGATGCGGAATGCCGTGGCGGGCGAAATACTGCATCCAGCGCCGCTGGTTCTTTTGCAGGCTGTCGCCGGGCCCCTTGACCTCGACCAGGCAATAGCCGCCGCCGGCCGGGAAATGCAGCAAGTCCGGGAAGCCGGCGCGGTTGTTGCGCAGGTCGGCGAGGATGCGCTCGAAGATCGCGCGCCAGTGCGCGTGGTCGATGCGCTCGAGCGCGAGTTCGATGACGTCGAGATCGAGGTATTGCCAGTTGACCAGCGGGTTCATCAAGCCGTGCTTGTCGTGCCAGCGCGCCGTCACGCGGCGGCGAATATCCTCGTTGTCGCGCAACGAATCCCAGGTCGCCTGCAGCAGGTCGCGGCGGTCGTCGCAAAATCCGGGCGCGTAGAAATCGCTCGGCCGGTATTGAAACGGGTTGAAGAACGCGCCCGGCAGCGGTGCGAACACCGCGTCCCAGATCAACAGCCCGAGCACGCCGGTAAACAGGTGGTTTTCGAGGTAAAAGCAGCGTTCGTCGGCGGCGCGGGCGGCGAGGTGTTCGGCGACCGCGAGTTCCACCGGGTCCTGTGCCGCGAGTTCGAGGTCGACGATTTCGGGCTGATGGTCCAGGTTGAGTGCGTCGATCGCCGGCGGCGTGTCGAAGCCGTGGCGGCGCGCGAGGCGCGATGCGAACTGGCCGGCGAACTGCAACTCGGCTTCGTCGAGCGGATCCTCGGCGATGCTCACGCAGAAATCGAACGCTGCGCGGTGCTCGCCGCGCCGGTCATGAATGCGCGCGGTGCGCTCGCGGCTCGGCGGCTGGCGGCATTGCCGGTAGAGCGCCAGCGCGCTGTCGAGTTCGTCGAGGCGTTCGAGCTGGCGGGCAATTTCGTAGCGCAGGCGCTCGCTGCGACGCCAGGCGGGCGCGCGCGGTTCGATATCCCCGGGCAACGCGCGGCAGAGTTCCTCGAGGGCCGCCGGGTCGTCGCGGTCGATGAGTTCGAACAGCGATTCGGCCAGGTAGACGAGCCAGTGCTGTTCGATCTCGATTGCGTCGCGGTAGGGGCGGTGATCGGCGTCGATGGTGTAGGACTCGTACCTGTAGAGGCCGAGGTCGCGCAACACGAAATCGGTCATCGACTGGTTGAGGTTGCCGAAAAACAGCATCTGGCAGCGCAGGTACTGGTCGCCGCGCAGCAGGTGAATCAGGCGGTCGCCGTCCCGCAGGCGTCGAAAGAAATCCTCGTCGCCGTTGTCGAGCAACACCGCCTCGAGTTCGGGGCGGCGGAGTTTTTTGAGTTCCGTGGCGCCGAGGGCGGCGGCCAGCAGCTCGGCGCGGGTGAACAGCGGCAGCAGCGCCTCGGCATCGATGGCGCCGTCGAGTTCGACGAAACCGGCCGCTTGCAGCGCGTCGAGCGCGGCGTCGAGATCGGCGATCTCGGGGTACTCGAGCTTGCCGCGCCGAAAGCGGTCGTGGCGGCGATTCAGCAGGCGAATGCAGAGCTTGCGGGCGTCCGCCCCGAGTTGCTCGAAGTCGTGCAGGAAAGCGAGCGTCGCGTCGTCGAGGATATCGCCGTAGACCCGGCCGACGTGCGCGAACAGGGTCTGCACGTTGTCGAGGTAATAGGTTTGCGGTAATTCGGGCAGCATAACCGGGCCTGGTTTACACGGAATATATAACACTGTTGCATGCAACGATGTTATATATTATATTCGATTTCATGCAATCTCTCACCGACATTCAGCAGGCCGTTTACGACTACACTCGCCAGGCCATCGAACAGGGACGGCCGTTTCCGTCCCTGCGGCAGATCGCGAACCGCTTCGGGTTCCAGCATACCACGGCGCGTTTCCACCTGAAGGCGCTGGAGAAAAAAGGTTACATTCGCCAGCGCTCGCAGCGCGTTTCCGAGTACCTGCTGGCCGACGAGCCGGAGGCGGATTTCAGCGGCGGCAGTTTCGACCTCGTCGCGCGCATAGCGGCCGGCGCGCCGCTGCCGGTGTTCGACGAAACCCGCGAAAGCTTCTCGGTGACCCACGATTTTTTCGGCGGCGGCGATATCCTCGCGATTCGCGTCAGCGGCGACAGCATGACCGGCGACGCGATCGCCGACGGCGATATCGCCATCATTCGCCGTCAGCATGAAGGCAGCAAGGGCGATATCCTGGCGCTGCGCATCGAGGACGAGATCACGCTCAAGCGCTTGCGTGTCGAGGACGACCGCGCGCGCCTGCTGCCGTCGAACCCCGACTACGACGAGCGTGTCGTGCCGGCCGACCGGCTCGAGATTCTCGGCAAGCTGGTCGGCATCATTCGCAAGCTTTGAGTTCGAGCGCGAATCATGGCGTCAGTCCCCCTGCAATTCACCGACACCAGCCTGCAGCAGCATTTACAATCCGCGCGTGCCCTCAAGCGGAGTCTCGAAAACCAGTCACAGGCCTTGCATTCCGGCATCGAGGCACTCGACGAGTGTTTCGTCGACATCGGGCCCGGCGACCTGGTCGAGTGGGGTATTCCGCCCGGTCTGAATGGCCGCCTGATACCCCTGCAACTGCTCAAGCAGCAGACGCCGCTATGCCTGTGGATTTACCATCATCACGGGCTCGGCGTGTTCGCGTCCAGCTGGATCAGCCACGGCGTCGATCTCGAGCGGCTGTTTTTCATTTGCTCCGAAAACCCGGTCCGGGAACTCAGGCCGGTGTTTCTCGAGGATACCTTCAAGCGTATCGTCATCGATGCGCCGCGCCGCTTCAACGGCGGTGACATGGCTTTCGTCAGTCGCCAGGCCCGCGAGCAGGGGCAGATCGTATTCCTGATCCGGCATTATTTTCTCAATCCCGGCAACGGTAACCCGCATGCCAGCCTGCGGCTCAATACCTGGCAAAGCGGCAAGCGATCCTTCACGCTGCAAGCGGTCAAGGGTCATGCCGGCGGCAAGGTTCACGTGCCCTACAGCGCCGTCGCCGAGGACCATGAACTCTACAACTAGCCGATCAGCGCGCATCGTCGACCTCGCCGAGTTGCGCGACGGTGACGATCTACCGAGCTGGGCGGCGATCTATTCTCCGGGGCTCGAAATGCCTTTCGTGCTGTCCCCGCGGGCGATGCGCTGGAGCGACGATATCTTCCTGTCGCGCCCCGCCGAGTGCCGCGGCTTCTGGCTGGCGCAGAAAAAAAAACTGCGCTGCAAGCTGGGCGAACTGTTCGCGCCGTTATTGCGCCATCACTACGGCGAGGAATATATCGCCGTACTCGGCATGCATCCGTGGCAATGCCTGTGGTATCTCGAATACCAGCGACGGCAACAGGCCAGCGGGCTGTACCTGTTGCAGAGCCCGCTGGATCGCAATATCTATCGCGGGCTCGACTGGGAGTCCTGGTTCGCGTTACAGCAGCCGCTCGCCGATCATCTCGAGGCCACCGGCGCGCGCGATTTTCGCCGCGACCGGTTCGCGTCGCGGCAGGCGCAGATGCGGCGTTTCATCGAGCGCGCCGCGGTTGCCGCGCCCGGCGCGATGAAAAAAGCCGAGGCGCATTCCATCCAGCGCCGTTTCGGCAGCTGGCTCGGGCGCATCTGGCAGTGGAGTTTCTCTGCCCACGACGACCTGCAGCGATTTCCATGGCGGCCGTTCGCGCCGCGCCGGGTCCCGGCGGTCGAGCGTGATCTCGAGTACCCGGTCAACCAGTGGGCCTATGTCGAGGTACTGCTGCGCGAGGACCTCGCCCGCCTCGGCGAGCAACTCGGCGACGCCGATGACCTGCATATCAATCGCATGACCTGGCGGGTCGGGCTGTTCAACGAACAGTCTGTCGAGGTCGAACTGTCGTTTCGCCATCCTTATTCGCTACATCGCGACCGGCCGGGCTTTGCCACCGCGCTCTACCAGGCCCGTTACCTGTTCGACGACCTTATCGCCAGGTTGCGTGAGCGCGATCGCGATCTCGACCTGCCCGCGAGCATGCCGTTCACCCACTGGCGTCTCGAGGTTTGTGAGCGCGTCGCCCTGTCGCCGCTGCTGTGGGACCTGTTCGGCAACGATTCCGCCGGCGAGGATTTCGAGCGGGTCATGAGCCTGCAGAACAAGTTGCCGCTGGCATTCGAGTGTTACCGGCCCGAGGCGAGTTTCTATCCCGAGCAATCCTTTGCCGAATGCATCCCGGGCGATCCCCGCGAAGCGAGTTTCGATGTCTCCGCCTGGTCTTGCGGCGCCGCCAACAAGCCATTGTTTTTTTACTCGACGCCCGAACCGATCGATAACCCGGAACGAATGCAGAAAATATTTCTCGAGCGCAGCTCGGAACAATGGTGGCTGGACGGCAATACGCCGCAATCGATGCGCGATTACTACATCCTCAAGGATTGCAGGGGCCGCCTGCTGTGGGCATACCGGACCCGCGACGGCGCCTGGTTCAAGCAGGGCGAATACCACTGATCGTGGACAGTCACTCATGTTTGATGAATTCGACGAATGGCTTTGTAAGACCAATTTCAGCTTCCTGCACGGCGCTTCGCACCCCCGCGACCTGGTACAGCGCGCCGACCGGCTTGGCTACGGCTCGCTGTGCATCAATGATTTCGACGGCAGCTACGGCCTGGCGCGCGCCTGGCGTGAACTCGATTACCTCAGGCAACAGGGCGAACACCGCGGCCTGCGGCTCAATTACGGCGCCGAGATTCACTTGTACAAGGACCATCAGCTGCCGCTGTTATTGCAACGCACGCTGGTGCTGGTGGCGATGGACGCGGAGGGCTATACCAATCTCAACCGCTTGCTGAGCCGCGCACATCGCGACGCCAAGCACGACGCCTGCCTGCCGCTGCACGCCCTGCTGGAAAGCGACGTCGGTGGATTGTTCGCCATTCAGCCGATGCGCGGCGCGATCCGCCGCGACGACAGCGGCGATACTTATGCCGAACTCCATGAATTGTTTGCCGGCCGATATTACCTCGCGATCAGCCGGCATCTGCACCCCGCCGAAGATCGCTGGATCGCGGTCGCGCTCGAGCAGGCGCGCCGCCACGGCCTCGAATTTATTTTGAGCCAGGACGTGTTTTTCCACCAGCGCGCGCAAAAGTGTGTCAGCGACCTGTTACAGGCGATACGCTGCAATCGGCGTCTCGACCAGTGCCACGAGCATTACTTTCCGAACGCCGAGCGCTGCCTGCACCGTACCGACGAACTCGCTCGCCTGTTCGCGCCGCTCCCCGGCGCCGGCCGCGCGCTCGGCCTGGCGCGTGAGCTGCGCCAGGCCTGCGTATTCGATCTCGACCAGCTGAGTTATCGTTACCCCGCCGAAATGATTCCCGCGGGTGAGACTGCACAATCTTACCTGCGCTCGCTGGTCGAGCGCGGTGCAGTGAAGAAGTTCGCCGGCCGCGTTCCGGACAAGATCCGGCGGCAACTCGAGCACGAACTCGAACTCATCGACAGGCTCGCATTCGCCGATTACTTCCTCACCGTCTGGGATATCGTCAACTGGGCGCGCGGGCAGGACATCCTCTGCCAGGGCAGGGGTTCGGCGGCCAACTCCAGCGTCTGCTACGTGCTCGGCATTACCTCGGTCAACCCGGAGCAGTTCGACCTGTTGTTCGAACGCTTCGTCAGCATGGAGCGCGGCGACCCGCCCGATATCGACGTCGATTTCGAACACGAACGCCGCGAAGAAGTCATCCAGTACATTTACCGCCGCTACGGCCGCGCGCGCGCGGCGATGGTGGCCAATGTCGTCACCTTTCGCGGCAAGGGTGCGTTACGCGCGGTCGGCAAGGCGCTCGGTGCCGACGACGAATTGCTGCGGCAAATGTCGAAAGTCGCTTCCAGCCGTTTTTACCGCGGCACCGGCACCGGCAACATCGTCATGGCGCTGAAGAACGATTACCAGCAGCAGCACCCGGAAGCGCCGCGCATCGACTGGCAACTGTGGGTCGAGCTCGCCGAAATGCTGCACGGGTTTCCGCGCCATCTCGGCATTCATTCCGGCGGCTTCATGCTCGCCGACCGGCCGCTCGATTGCCTGTTGCCGCAGGAACCCGCGACCATGCCCGGGCGCAGCGTGATCCAGTGGAGCAAGGAAGACATCGAGGCGCTCGGCTTCTTCAAGATCGATCTGTTGAGTCTCGGCATGCTGTCGGCGCTGCGCAAGTGTTTCGATTACGTGCAGCATTACTACGACCGCGTTCTGCGGCTCGATGCGATTCCGGACGACGACCGCGAGACTTACGCGATGATTCAGCGCGCCGATACCGTCGGTACTTTCCAGATCGAATCTCGCGCGCAAATGTCGATGCTGCCGCGCCTCAAGCCGGCCTGTTTTTACGACCTGGTGATCGAAGTCGCGATCATTCGTCCCGGGCCGATTCAGGGCAAGGTCATACACCCCTATCTAGCGCGGCGCGAGGGGCTGGAACCCGTGACTTATCCCGACGATCGCCTGCGGCCGATCCTGCAGCGCACGCTCGGCATCGCGATATTCCAGGAACAGGCGATGCGCATCGCGATCGCGATCGGTAATTTCAGCGCCGGCGAAGCCAACGAGTTGCGCAAGAAGATCGGCGCCTGGGGAATCAAGGATTTCAATCGCGACCTGAATCCATTGCTGGTAAAGCTCGAGCGGGGCATGCGCGAAAACGGCGTCAAGCCCGAGTTCGCCGAACAGATTCTCGGGCA
>Ga0210101_1000397_pt1 | contig 14542 bp, 8 predicted proteins | sample Muzzi_PWC_D1_FD_185534 | JGI IMG/M metagenome (GOLD analysis project Ga0210101, IMG submission 185534) | Wetland microbial communities from San Francisco Bay, California, USA, that impact long-term carbon sequestration - Muzzi_PWC_D1 (SPAdes) | ecosystem: Environmental > Aquatic > Marine >... | reverse complement strand
CGAATACCTGCCGCTCGCGCACCGCCGGCACCCGTTCCCAGCCGGGCCGTTGAAACACGTGTTCGGGACGGAATTTACGCCCGCACCAGGAGCCGATGACGATGTCGGGCTTGCGCCGCGCGACGCTTAAGGGGTCGGCGACGATGCGATCCTTGCCGAGCGGCTGCCGCGACAATTCCGGAAAGCAATCCTCGCCGCCGGCGATTTCGATCAGCTCGGCGACCCAGCGAATACCCGTGATGATCGGGTCGTACCATTCCTCGAAATACACCCGCGGCCGTACCGGCATCGCCGCCGCCTTCGACTTGAGGCCGTCGATTTTCCCGGAGATTGCAGCCACCCATTCCTCGGCATCGCGCTGGCGGCCGACCATCGCGCCGAGCATGACGATCATTTGCAGGATCTCGTCGACCGAGCGCTGGTTGAAGATGTGCACATCGATGCCGCGGCGTACCAGCTCGGCCGCGATCTCGGCCTGCAGGTCGGAGAACCCGAGCACCAGGTCGGGACGAAGCTCGACGATGCGATCGATCTTCGCCGACGTGAATGCGGAGACCCGGGGCTTTTCGCGGCGCGCCTCGGGGGGCCTGACGGTGAAACCGGAGATGCCGACGATGCGTTCCTGCTCGCCCAGCAAGTAAAGCATTTCCGTGGTTTCTTCGGTCAGGCAGACGATTCGCCGGGGATAATAGTCGATCACGTGCAATGGCCGGATTTGCCGACAACGGTTCTGAAAAGGCTGTCGACGAACGATGATAAGGGAATATGGGACTCGTGCACAGCGGTCGCGCGGGGCGTGTGGCGCCGAATAAAAAAACAGGACCGGTTTCCCGGTCCTGAATATCCCAATATCTTAGGAGGAGAAGATATGGGACGATCGGCGCCAGCCAGGCTGGCTCGAACTCATCGCTCACTGATCTCTTTAGTATACGTCCCGAACCTGGCGATCGGATCATCGGTGAGCGCCGAATGCGATGTTGCAATGCAGCAACCCTAGCACAAATCGGTTCGCGATTCGGCCCGCTGCCGTGGTTTTGAGTCGAGCAGGTGTAAATAATTCATGAATTTCAATAGCTTACTGTCGCCAGGAAATGGGGATGATGCTCGGTTTGTCGCGATGCGCACCAAATTAATACTTGATATCGCACGTTTGCGGTGCGCGCCCGGCAGGTGACGACCTGGATTTCAGCTTGCGGCGAGTTTCGGGGCCGCGGGCGTCGCCGGGACACCGTGCCGGCCGAAGTGATGCAGCATGCGGTAAACCGACGGCACCAGTACCAGGGTGACCAGCATCGAAAAACTCAGACCCCAGACGATGACCACCGCCAGCGGACGCAGCATCTCGGAGCCCTCGCCGAAGCCGAGCGCCAGCGGCACCATACCCATCACCGTCGTCAAGGTGGTCATCAGGATCGGCCTGAGGCGCAGCCTGGCCGCCTCGATGATCGCCGCGATCATTTCCCGTCCGTGCTCGCGCTCGACCTCGATCTGCTCGACCAGCACGATGGCATTGTTGACGACGATACCGGCCAGCATGATCAGGCCGAGCCAGATCGGCATCGAGATCGGGATCTGCAGCCAGTAAATGCCGGCCGCGACGCCGATCGACGTAAACGGCACGCTGATCAGGATAACCAGCGGATTGCGCAGCGACTCGTACTGCACCGCCATGACGACGAATACCAGGAACAGCGCCAGTCCCAGCAGCAGCATGCCCTTGCGCCGGCCTTCCTGCAGGGTTTTCAGTTCGCCGCCGTCGTAAAGCGTGTAGCCCTGCGGCATAGGCAGGTCGGCGAGCCGCTGGTCGGCGAGCGCCCTGGCCTGCTCGGGTCCCAGGTCGTTGGACAGCGACGCGGTTACTTCGACGATGCGGCGCTGATTGTCGCGCATGATGCTCGCCGGGGCAGGCGTGAATTGCACGTCGGCGATGCTGCGCAGGCGCACCGGTTGGCCCCGGTTCAGGCCGACCAGGATATTGCCGAGGTCGTCGGGCGAGCGAAATCCGGTACGCGGCAGGCGCAGGCGCACGTCGTACTGGCGGTCGCCATCGATGAAATCGGACACCACCAGGCCGTCGAGCGCGGCGCGCAGCGCGCGGCTGACGTCATCGACACGAATGCCGAGGTCCGCGGCTCGCTGGCGGTCGACGTTTACCGAGACCTCGTTGCGCGTTTCCTCGTAGCTGTGACGCAGGTTACTCATCCCGGGCGTGCCCTGCAGGCGGCTGACGATTTCCTCGCCGAGGCGGGCCAGGGTATCGATATCCTGCCCCTGTACTCGAATACTGAAGTCGTCGTCGCCGGAGCTGATGCGCACGCCGCGAATGCCGCGCACGCGCATGCGAATCTGCAGGCCGATCAGGCCCAGGCGCGCGACTTCCTTTTTCATGTCCTTTACCCATTGCTCACTGCCGCGGCTGCGCTGGTTCAGCGGCACGAGTTTGACGTCCAGCGAGGCGGTATTTCCCGCCTGGTGCTCGGAGCGGCCGAACACGCGGCCCCCCGACGACGTGAATACGGTGAGCACGTCCGGCTGCGCGAGGAACAGGTTTTCGAGCCGCGTGACGTACTCGTCGGTTTCGTCGAGCCGCATGCCGGATTCGCCGGTCAGGCTGATCGAGATTTCGCCCTCGTCCATTTGCGGCAGGAAAATCTGTTTGCCGTGGAAAAATTGCGGTACCGCGAGCCACAGCAATGGCACCAGCACCAGCAGCGGCAGCCACGGCACGCGCAACAACAGCCGGGTGAGCGCGGAATAGCCCTGTTGCAGCTTGCCGACAAAGGCTTCCATGACGCGCTGTAATAAGTTTTGTCCGCGCTCGCGGACGCGCGCGCCGAGCGCCGGAACGAGGGTCAGGGCGACGAGCAGCGAGGCGGCGATCGACGCCGAAATGGTCACGATCAGGTCGCGGAACAGCAGGCCGACGAGGCCACCGATAAACAGGAACGGCAGTACCGCGGCGAGGTTGGTCGACGTCGATGCGACGATCGCGCTGTTGACCTCGCGCGCGGCGTTGACCGGCGCCTCGAGGCCGCTCTCCCCCTGGCGCTGGTGGCGGGTGATGTTTTCCAGCATAACGATGGTGTTGTCGACCAGCATACCGACGCCGAGCGCGAGCCCGCCCAGGGTCATGATGTTGAGCGTCAATCCGCCCAGCGCCATGATCACGAAGGTTACCATCACCGCCAGCGGAATCGCGGTGCCGATGATCAGTGTGCGGCGAATGCTGCCGAGGAACAGGAATACCACCAGCATGGCCAGCGCGGCGCCGGTCAGCGCGGCCTGCGACGCGTTGCGCAAGGCATGGCGCACGTAGGTCGATTGATCGCCGACACGATCGACGTGGATATCCGCGGGAATCAGGTTTTGCGCCTGCATCCATTGCAGTCGTGCCAGCACGGCGTCGACGACCGCGACGGTATTGGCCGCCGGCTGCTTCTGGATCGACAGCTTGATACCCGGCACGCCGTTCAGGCGAATGCGCAGCTTTTCGTCCTCGTGGCCGTCGCTGACCCGTGCCACGTCGCCGAGGTGCAGGCTGGAGTCGGAGACACCGGTTTTCCATAACGGCAGCGCGGCCATCTCGTCGATGCTGCCGAAACGCCCGCTGGTGCGCGCGCTGAGTTCGTGGCTGCCGGTCTGCAGATTGCCGCCGGGACTGTCCAGGTTCTCGCTGCCCAGCACCGTGGCGATATCCTCGAGGGTAAAACCGAAAGCGCCGAGACGCTCCTGGTCGACGACGACCTGGATTTCGCGCTGCAGCCCGCCGCCCACCTCGGCGGCGGCGACGCCGGGCAGGTTCAGGAACCACTTGGAAAAGGAGTAATCGACCCAGCTGCGCAGGGCGACCGGGTCGCGGTCGGTGGAACTGACCACCATTTCCAGCACCGGGATCTGCGACGGGTCGCGCTTGAAGATTACCGGCGGGTCGATGCTATCGGGCAGGAAGCGCTTGGCGCGATCGAGTCGCGTGCTGGCGTCGCGCAGCGCGAGGTCGATATCGCTGCCGTAGGGAAAGCTCAGGTCGACGGAACTGCGTCCCTCGGTGGAGTTCGACTGCACCTGGATGGCGCCCTCGGTAATCGCCAGTTGTTCCTCGAGCTGGCGCGTGACCAGGTCTTCCATGATGCGTGCCGGCACGCCCGAATCGTTGATGCGCACGCGCACCTCGGGATAGATCAGGTCGGGCAGCAGGTTGATGCCGAGGCGCTGCAGCGAACCCACGCCGAGCACCACTACCGCGAGCGCCAGCATGCAGACGCCGATCGGGTGGTGGATCGACCAGGCCGCCATGCCGCCGCTGCGAAATCTTTGCTTCATCGGCAGCTAGCTTTCACCGCCGGTTTTCGGGATTTCGCCACCCGTTACCTGGTTATCGGCATTGACGACGCGCACCGTCTTGCCCGACTTGAGGCCGAGGAACCCCTTGGATATCACCGCGTCGCCCTCGGCGACGCCGTCGATGATCTCGATCGAGTCACCGAATTGCAGGCCGATGGTCACGTCGGTACGCAGCGCTTTCGAATCCGCGCTCAGCCGGTAGACGAAGCTGCCGCGGCCGTCGAATTGCAGTGCGTTGAGCGAAATCAGCCGGCGCGGGGTTTCCGCGGTTTTCAGCGTTACCCGGCACAACTGGCCGGGACGCGCATTTTTCGGCACCGGATCGAGGTGAATCTCGATCGTACCCTGCCGGGTCTGCGGATCCACCTGCGGGTGGATGCGCAGAATGCGCGCCATGAAGCGGCGGTCGCCGAGGCTGTCGATACGCACTTCGACCGGGTCGCCGGGCGCGACGCGGCTGTGCAACTGCTCGGGAACCTGCACCGCGGCCGTCATGTAATTCGGATCGAGCAGGGTCAGCAAGTGTTCGTTGAGCGCGACCACGTCACCGGGCTCCTTGAGGCGTTCGCTGATCACCCCGGAGAAAGGCGCGTGGATCACGGTACGCGACAGCAACGTGCGCTGCAGGCTTTCCTCGGCGCTGGCCAGTTCCACCGCGGTATTGGCCTTGGCCAGTTGATCCTGGCTCGACAGGTTGCTGGAAGTCAGGCGCTGCAGCCGCTTGAGATCGACCTCGGCCTGCTTTCGCGTCGCTACCACCTTGTCGAGCTCGGCACGCAACAAGGCGTCGTCGAGGCGCGCCAGCAGGGCGCCCTTGTCGACCTTGTCGCCCTCGTAGTAGGGCAGTTCGACGATGCGGCCGGCCTGCTCGCTGTGCACGTGAACGGTACGCGGCGCCTCCAGCGTGCCGGTCATCGTGCGGCTGATGCTGATCGCCTGGCGGGTGACGTATTCGATTTCGACCGGATGCGCCGGGCGTTCGCCGCGCGGCGGTGCGGCGTCCGCCGCCTGCTGCTCGGCGCCCGGATTGCACGCGGCAAAAGCCGGCAGCAGTGCCAGCAACAGCATGGGAAGCGAGTAGTTACCTGCCAAATTTCGCAGCCTCAGGGGCCCGGGGATCGATAACTTTAGGGTTCAACGTACAACTGCGCAAGTGTTATTTCGAGCGCTCTCGAAGTCACGCGATACCGCCCGAGCGGCCCGCCAGGCTCCCTTTTCGGACACCGGCTTCGACCCGCGGGCCGAAGCCCTGCGCCTAGTCGTTCTTGCTTTGCGGTACGGTAACTTCGTCCACTGCTGAAGTCGTGTTACCGCTGCCGTCCTCGGCCTCGTAATTGATGGTATATACGCGTCCGGCTCCGGAACCGGAACGCTCCGCGCGCAATTCGAATTCGCGATCGTCGCTACCTGTGGCCGCGCCCTGAATATCGCTGTCGGTATCACCATCCCCGGTTCCGTTATCGGGCTCGTTACTGGTTATCGAGGTCAGGCGCACGGCCGGATCGGGGTCGCAAATATCGAACACGTTGACATCGGCGCTGATGCTGCGCAGGTCGTGCCGCGGCGGCCACAGGCTGTGGGGAGAAACCTCGACCGTCAGTTCGGGTGGTATGGTGTCCTCGACGGTCACCGTCTGCGTTGCCATCGCGGTATTGCCGCTGTCGTCGATCGCGGTCCAGGTGACCGTGGTGTCGCCGAGCGGGAACACCGTCGGGGCATCGTTGCTGACCGATACGTTCGTGTCGCAGCTGTCCGACGCCGTCGCCATGCCGATATCCACGGCGGTTCCCGTCGGGGCGGCGCACTCCATGGTCACGTCGGCAGGGACCGACAGCATGGGCGGCGTGGTGTCGGCGACCGAGACCGTCATCGTATCCGTGTCGGTGAAACCGACGCTGTCCTGCACGGTCAGGGTGACGAGTTCGCTACCCAGCGAAGGGAAGGTCACCATCGGGTTTACGCCGTTTACGGTGCCGCCGCCCTCGACGAAATTGTTTTGCCAGCTGTATGTGATCGGGTTGCCGTCGGGGTCGGAGGAGCCACTGCCGTCGAGGCTGGTAACCGTACCCCCGGCGGTGCACTCCAGCGTCTGATCGGGCCCGGCATCGGCGATCGGCGGATCGTTGAGCGGTGTGTCGAAGAACAGGTCGATATCGGTCGAGCCGGGAACGATCCCGGGCGGCGAGGTAGCGGATGCCCAGGCCGCGAACAACTGGCCGTTGCCGCAGGCATTGCCATTGTAATCGCCGTACTTGGGAACGCCGCGTCCCAGGTTACAGGTTTCGCCGGCACCGGTGTTGCACTGGCAAGCCGCGCCGGTGCCGTTTCCGGCGCCGCCGCAATCGGAAAAGTCGCATCTCTGCCCGGTGGCGGCACCCAGGGTATTGGTGCAATTTCCCGCGAGTTGCGGCTGGACGAGGCAGGATTCCGAATCGTTCGCCGAGCGCGGCGCCGACGGCCAGCCGGAGGCGCACAGCGCGTCCGCTACCGTGGAGATTCGGAATTCGGTGCCGGCGGCCAGGTTGCCGCCGTTCAAAAAGGCGCTGTTGCCGTAAAAGTCGGCGAGGTCGTTTTGCATCGCCGTGGACGCGCGCATGTCGTACCAGGTAGCGTAGGCGGTGCCGTTAGTGGCGCAAATCCAGGGCATGAAGCGCCGGCCGACAGCGCCGCCGTTGAGCTGCACCGAGCGCGCCGCAGGCCAGCTTGCGCCGCCGGTGACGGAGTCGCGAACAATGACGTTTTCGTTGACGTTGGCATTCGTCGATACGGCGTAGGAGACGAAGACGTGACTGGGATTGGTGTCGTCAACCGCGACCATCTGGCTGGTGAAATCGCTGCCGTTGTTGCAGCGATCGATACCCGGTACCGGGCAGGTGACACGGGCCACGGTGGCGACGGTTTGCGGAAACCCGCCTTGCTGCGCAAGGCCGTTGTCGCAGGAGCTGAACTTGTTGAGCATGATATTGTTGTTATTGCGGTAGACGACGTAGACGAAGCCGTCGGAGCCTACGGTGATGCGTGGGTAGGCACCGGTGCCGACGACCACCGGCGCGCTCCAGGTCGTCGCGCTGTCGTTGGAACAGACCAGGGTCGGGATTTCCGGGCCCGCTACCTGGGTCGGACTGCCGGTAGGCCCGCAGCCGCCACCCGAAAAATTGCGCCAGGTCGAGTATACCTGGTCCTGGTTGGGATTGACGGTCGACAGGTTGATTCGGTCCGCGGCGATGTGTTCCTGGTCGGGAAAGCAACTCGGACCGACCGAACCCATGCCCTGGTTGTTGTCGCAAATCGTCGCGTTACTGGCGAAGTTGAAGTTTTGCCCGTTGTCGGTGGAAACGTCCACGCCGGTCGAGCACTGGCCAGCCGCCGGAAAACCGATAAAGGCGAAATAAAAGTTGCCCGATGCGCCGAAGGCGAGCGACGGGTCGCCGTTGGCGCCGGCTCCGGGAACCGGCTGCGACGGCGCAACGCCGCTGGTCGGGAAAGTTTGCCCCCCGTCGTTGGACGTCGTGTAAACGCGGCCGTTGTTGGCGACGACGACGTTCTGGCCATCGTTGGATACCGCGATCTCGACTTCGCTGTCGACGTTGCCGGTCTGGAATCGTTGCACCAGGCCCGCCTCGCTGCCGTCGATGCTGGGAGTAACCATATTGGGCGCGTCATCCTGTTCCTCGACGTATCCAGGACCGTCGGCGGTCACCGCATCTCCGTCGCCGGCATCGACCAGCCGCGGACTGGCCTGCAATTCCTGGATTTCGCGCTCGACTTCGAGCGGGTCGCCGTGCCGCGCGAAGGCCAGGTGATTGCTGATCAGCAAAATCTCGTCGACCAGCGCGGCGTCGTCGCCCGGTACGGCCCCCTCGACGCGCACCAGCAACTCAGCCACTGCGATCGCGGTGGTCACTCGAGTCTCGATGTCGCCGTTTTCCTGGGGCGTGGTACCCGGACTCGGCGCCAGCACGGAAACCTGCCGTTGCAGGGCCGGCCAGCCACCGACCTGGAGATAGCGTCCCGGCGCGTTGAACTCGGCGTCGATTTCGCGCAGCCGCTGCAGGGCTCCTGCGTGGTCGAGGCGGTTTTCGGTGGTGATTACGATGCGGGCGGTGACCTGCTCGCCGGAAGCATTCGAAACGCCGATCAATTCGAGGGCGTTGCGGTAGCGCTGCGAGTCGATCGACCAGTTATCGGGGTAGCTGACCGTGTAACCGTCGGCCGATTCGAAATGCGATGCCAGTTCCGGTTGCGCCGCGGCCAGCGCCCAGCTGCACATCGAAACCAGGAATATGAATACCCGCCTTTTCATAACGCCACCTCCTTCGTCGTCGTGGTCGAGAAGGCCAGGCGAAAGCGGGCGATTATTATAAGGTCGACAGGAAAGTGAACGCTCGTCGTGCCGACAGACTTTTCCCCGTTACGCGTGCCTTCGAATTCTTAAACTGGCACCCGGACCATTAAATCAGCCGGTATCGGCAATTACCCGCCGGCGGCGATTCGACCAAATCTGCAGTTGGTGTGCAGCCCAGGTCCCGGTTACCAGTACCCCCAGTTTTCGTTATCTTTGTAAAGGCCGTTGAAACTTGTCGGTAGCCCTAAAATACACCTTACAGGCCCCAAGTCAATGCACGCTGCTGCCAACCGGTAGATGCAGCCGGGGTAATGTCGGTCAGCGGCAGCGTGCTGCTCGCGGGGGTAAAATCAGTCGTGACGAGCGGTCTTGGGGCGCGGTAATGCTGCCCGAGCGGTTTGCCGGCGAAACCCGAACGGCAATTACGGCAGCAGAAAGGCACTCATTTTGACCCGTTGCCCGGCGCGTAAATCGGCCAGGGCATAGACATTACCGCGCCAGTAGACGCCGCCGCGGCGCAAACAGGAGAGCAGCGACCGCAACATGCCGAGGCCAATGACGAGAAATCCGCAGGGCAGTCCCCAGGCGGCGGCCGACGGCAGGGCAAAGTTCCGGGCCCCGGTTTGCAGTATCCATGTCGGCAGCAGGTAGATCGCCACGCACAGCCAGGCCAGCGGTGTCGCGGACTGCAACGCCAGCGCCAGTCCGAGCGGTGCGCACAAGCACAGGCAAACCAGCAGGCAATGCAGCAGGTAGACGGAGAGCCGATAGTTGGCGCCCATGATCACGCGCTGCATGACGCCGTCCATCATCGCGCGCAGCGATGGATACCAGTCGACTTTCAATAGCCCGCGACCCGAGAGAAGGTCGATCGACGCACCGCGTCGTTTCATCAGCAGGCCGAGCCCGGCGTCGTCGGCGACTTCCATGCGCAGCCATTCGAGGCCCTCGCGTTCGTCGATGAAGCGTTTACGGACCAAGTTGAAAGCGCCGATGCCCATCGCGGCCGGGCTTTGCGGCGCGGCGATCTTGCCGCGATCGAGCACCGACAGCAGGATCGTCGCAAACGCCGCCTGTGCCGCGGCGAGTAGCGGGCGAGTGTCGAAAAAGTCCGGTAGCAGGGCGAGAAAGTCTTTGCCGCGTTCGTCGCAGCAGGCGAGCGCCCGCTTCAGCAGGTCGGGTGCAAAATGCACATCGGCATCGGTAAACAGGATCCACTCGCCGTCACAGGCTTCGAGCCCGTGGTGCAGTGCGTGCACCTTGCCGAGCCAGCCCTCGGTCAGCGTCTCGATGCGCAGGCTGCGAATTCGCGCGTCCCTCGCCGCCAGCCGTTCGATCACTTCGCCGCTGGCATCGCTGGAACGGTCGTCGACGATGACGACCTGGAGATTCGGATAATCCACGCGCAACAGACTTTGCATGGCTGCCTCGAGCGTGTCCGCTTCGTCGCGCGCCGGCACCAGCACGCTGACCCGAGGCCATGCGTCGAGCCCGGCGTAGTCGAATTCGGCGAGCGATTCCATCCGCCGATCGTTGACGATCGCGCGCACCGGTATCGCGACCCACCAGCCGAGCGCGGCCAGCGCCAGTACCGACGGCAACAGCCAGTCAGCCACCGCTAATCCTCACCGCGCCGGCTGACGGGCGCGGCACCGATTGCCGGTGGGCGTGAATATATTGGCATGGTGTCGCCTCTCGTCAGGGTGGCTGGCGGAGTGCTGCGGAATACCCGCGGGATTGCCTGGTGGCGCGAGCACCGGGTCGAGTCTCGAGTATACGGGTGGTACCGGCATAAGCAATCCCGGCCTCGGCAGATCGCAGCGCCGTGACGGGAAATTTCCGGGGCGCGAATAACGAGCCTGCCGGTAAGGTAGCGCGGCCGGGAAAGTTTCGCGCCGTGCTGTTAATATCGGCCCGACGACAGGCAACCCATTGCGAGCGGGAGAAGCGAATATGGCTTACATACTGGCGGTCACCTGGACCGCGAAACCGGGCAACGAAGCGGAAGTGCTCGGCTTGCTGCGCAGGCTGCGCGAGGCTTCGAACGAGGAACCCGGCGTGATTACCTACGAAGCGCACGTCGACCCGGAAAATCCGCGCCAATTCTTCATCTACGAGGTCTACGAAGACGCCAGTGGACTCGAGGCGCACCAGGAAACCGCGCATTTCAAGGAACTGGTGCTGGAAAAGGCGATACCGCTACTCGAGTTCCGCGAACGCAAGTACTTCGTCTACGTCTGAGCGAATTCCTTCCGGCCAATAAAAAACGGGGTTCCGAGGAACCCCGTTTTGCCGGTCTTCGGCGAGACCTTTAGCCTAGGCGAACCACCATCGGCTGCAGGCGCGGGCGCCGTCCATTTGCCAGCTGGCCGCGAGGTTCTCGCCGTGGGCGACCTTCTTGTCGCGCGCGTAGACGAAGTTGGTGAACATCGGAATGATGGTGCCACCCTTGTCGCGCAGCAACTGGTGCATTTCGCGATACATCGCGGTCCGTTTCTCCTGGTCGAGCTCGGTCTTGGCCTCGCGCAGCAACACGTTGAAGCGCTTGTTTTTCCAATGGCTCTCGTTCCAGGCGGCGTCGTCCTTGTAGGCCAGGCTGTACATGACGTCCGGCGTCGGCCGGGCGCCCCACTGCACCATGCAGAACGGCTTCTTCAGCCACACGTCGGAGTAGTAGCCGTCGTTGGGTTCGCGCACCACGTTGATGTTGATGCCGGCCTTCTTGGCCTGCTCCGAGTAGAGTACGCACAGGTCGACCGCACCCGAATAGACGCTGTCGGCGACCGACAGGTTGACCTTGAGGTTTTCCTTGCCGGCTTTCTTGAGTAGCGAACGGGCTTGATCCGGGTCGTATTTCCGCTGCGGCAGGTCGGCCCAGTAGGGCATGTTCGGCGCACAGTGGAAATCGTTGCCGGGAATCGCGGTGCCGAAGGCGATCTTCTGGATGATCTCTTCGCGGTCGATCGCCAGTTTCAGCGCCAGGCGGACGTTGTTGTCGTCGAACGGTGCCTGGTCGCAGAACATCGGCATGGTGATCGCGGCCGCGCTCGGTACGTTGTCGACCAGAATGTTCTGATTGCGCTTCAACAGCGCCAGGGTTTTCAGGTCGAGCTGGGTAATCGCGTCGACGTCGCCGGTGACCAGCGCGGTCTGGCGCGCGTTCGGATCGTTGAGCACCGTCAATTCGCAGCTGTCGAAGTAAGCGCCCTCGAGATGCCATTGCTCGTGCCGCTTGAGTTTCGTGTTGACGCCGAACTCGTTGTGGGTGATCGCGTACGGCCCGGTGCCGTCGCCCGATTGCCAGTTGGCCGTCCCGTCCGGGTTGGCGGGTACCATCGCGAGGTGGTAGTCGGTCATCAGCCAGGGCAGGTCGGCGTTGCCGGTCGCCAGCTTGATCGTGATCGAGTGATCGTTGTTCTTGACGATATCCGTTACATCCTTCAGCAATGCCTTGGCCGCGGAAGTGGATTTTTCACCGCGGTGATGGTTCAGCGACGCGATGACGTCGTCGGCGACCAGTTTTTTACCGCTGTGGAAGGTGGCTTTCTTGTTCAGCTCGAAGGTCCACTCGCTGGCATTGGCGTTGGGCGACCAGGAAGTGGCGACATCTGGACCCAGATCGTTGGTCGGCGTTATCATCGTCAGGTAGCTGCGATAAGTGTGCGCGAGCTGGATCATCGTAAAGCTGAGATAGGTGCCGGGATCGTGCGTGTCCGAGGTATTGCCGTCGTGACAACCGAGGCGGAAATGCCCCCCGCGCTTGGGCATCGCGGCCTCGACATTCGAACTCCACAGCAGCGAACCGGCGCTCGCCGTCATGCCCGCCGCGATCGCATAGGACACGAACTGGCGGCGGCTGATACGGCCGCTTTTGGCGTCCGCCGCCATTTGCTCGATTAGTTTCTTTTTATCGTCTTGATCCATTATTTTTCCTCCACAAAGGGGTTATGTTCGTCTTTCGCGTCCGGGCCATCCTAGCAAGCCAAAATAGGCGGCGCAAACCCGCCGTTTCCAGTGCGGGCGTTCGGTTTCATTCTTTTAGGACAGTTCGAATGGCGTGCGAGTTCCGAAACGCATGCCTGGCGGGCTCGCCGGGCTTGCTGGAAAAGCCGTTTCTGGCTGGCCGAAAGCCCGCCGGATTTGAGCTGGCGGCCCGCTGATTCGTCGCCGCGCGCGGTGGCAAGCGTGGCGCCGCCGGTGCTCAGATCGTGCCTGGCGGTGGTGGTATCTCGGCGGCCTGAAAGGCACCGGCCAGCGCCAGCGGGGTCAGCTTGCGGACTTCTTTCAGTGAGTGCATCTGCTCGTGCGCGCAGTCCGGGCACCGGTAGACCGGCATCGACAACTCGACGCCGACAGGTTCGACGTCGTCGAGTGGGACTTCGATGGAAAAGGTGTGCCGGTGATCGAATTGGGACTCGAGTTCGGCGCCACAGCTTGAGCACAGGTATTTCTTCATGAACAGTCCCTTTTCCTCGCCGGCCGGCAAGCCGGGCTCGTCTTCCCGCGTCAGGTGCTCGAGCAATTCTGCGCCGAACTGCGGGCGCACGAATTGTTGATGACCCTGGCTGCAGCGCAGCAGGGGCAGGTTATTGAGGGTGATGCGCAATGGATCGGCTTCGCCGCCGACCTCGTCGATAACCGTCAATTCGGTCTCGCCGCGGCAGCGGTCACAGGATTTCGACTTCATGTTGGCCTCCTGGTCGATGGCCGGAGTCCCCCGGCACGGGCAAATGCCCGGCCGGTACTTTGTCGCCTTCGACCGTCGATTCCGCGACGGTCGGCCAGGGGTTCAGGGGATTCTCCGGTATGCCTGAAAAGATCGAACCCCGGGGACCCCAATGGTAAACATTCGGCCTTGACAGGGTCAAATCGCCGTATGCCGTCGAACGCGGCGATCGATATCGCCGGCTCGACGCGTCAGCTCGTAAAAGACTTCGTGAACCCTGCGGGCTAAGCGTTCCTGGCCACGGCTTTCTGAATCAGCGGCACCAGCGACTCCGGCAGCACGAGCTTGCCGGAGAGCGCGAATTCATGCGCGCCGGGCGACATCTTGTTCCAGGTTTTCTGAATGATGTCGATCCACTTGTCCTCGTCATACTCGGGGTGCTTGCCGACGAACTCGAGCATGTAATGCTCGATGAACACCAGGTCGGTGACATCCTCGAGCAGCTGGGTATCGGAATTGGTCTTCAGGTTCTTCTTGGACACCGCGGTGCGTGCGCGCTGCGCGGAATCCTCGTCGTAACCGGCTTCGCGCATCAGGCGCGCGGTAGTCTCGCCCTGGATCTTGTACAGGTCCTTGCGCCATTTCAGGTAGCCGATGCGATCCATCGGGTAAGCGTCGCGCGGCGATTTCCAGCGCTCGATATGCTGCGCGCGAATCGCCAGCTTCATCACCTCGTCGGCGTCCGGCGCATAGCGCTCGAGCATGTCCGACATGCGCTCCGAGTAAAGCAATTCCTTGGGCCATTCCTTGCCCTCGGCTTCCACGCGATTGGGATCCGCGCCGTTGGCGGCGTCGATGAGCGTCTTTGCTTGCTGGTAGGTTTGCGATGACTGGGACATGCCGTTGAAATTGCCTGCGTGTGGTTGAAAGCGCCGATTATACCCGAGCCTGAAAAAGTTGCGCCCTGCGGGCGTGTCTCGGCACTCGGCCGAGCGGCCGGAAAAATGCCGCCGTCGACCGGCACGGTTTCAAAGCCCGCCGATTTCGGATACTTTTGGCGCATGTTCATGCGCTTCCGCATTCCCGGCCTGCTGCTGGTCCTGCTGCCCTTCGCCATCGGCGCCGACGGCAGGGACGAGGAGGCCTTTGCCGATATCCACGTGCATTTCAACTGGGACCAGCGCGAAATC
>Ga0210101_1000396_pt1 | contig 14560 bp, 17 predicted proteins | sample Muzzi_PWC_D1_FD_185534 | JGI IMG/M metagenome (GOLD analysis project Ga0210101, IMG submission 185534) | Wetland microbial communities from San Francisco Bay, California, USA, that impact long-term carbon sequestration - Muzzi_PWC_D1 (SPAdes) | ecosystem: Environmental > Aquatic > Marine >... | reverse complement strand
CAGCTCCCAGGCCCCTTCCTCGCCCTGCTTCGCGGTCGCCTTGATCCCCTGCACGTCGGAGCCGACCTCGGGCTCCGAGAGCGAGAAGGCGGCGCGGATCTCCCCCGTCGCCATCTTCGGCAGGAAGTGGTCGCGCTGCTCCTCGGTGCCGAACTTCATCAGCAGGTAGGAGCCGATGAAGTGGGTGTTGACGACGCCGGAGATCGAGATCCAGCCGCGCGAGAGCTCTTCGACGATCATCGCGTAGGTGGTCAGGTCGAGCCCCATGCCGCCGTAGGACTCGGGGATCGTCACCCCGAACAGGCCCAGCTCCTTCATCTGCTCGACGATCGGCTCCGGGAAGGAGTCCTCGTGGTCGTAGTGCTCGGCGTTGGGGAGGATCTGCTCGTCGACGAACTGGCGCACCATCTCGGTGATGTCGCGCTGGATGTCGGTCTGCTCGCTGTAAGCGGCGGTCTCTACGGCCATGGCTCCTGGTCGGGTCGTGTGCGGGAGCAGAAGGATATCGGCGGCCGGCCGGCGGGGCCCCGTGCAACACAGCGCCCATCGCAACTCGCACATCCGTCGAGCCTCGGCCGAAGAGCGTCCAGGACGCTTGGCCAGCTGGCGAGACAGAAACGTGCCCTCCAAGCTATCGATCCTGCTCGTGCTCGCCCTGCTGGCCGGGCTGGCCGGGCTGGCGACCGCGGCCAGCGCTGGCGCCGTGGGCGTGGCCGACAATCGCGCCGCGCCGGCGCAAGCCCAGTCGTCTTCGGCCGTGGACGAGGCCCAGCACGGCCTGATCGCGCCGATCGACCTCTGCCCGGGCCAGACCGACGCGGACGCCCCGGCGGAAGTGCAGCAGGAAGCGATGCGCTGCATGGTCGACTTCGCCCGCCGCAGTGCCGGCCTTGGCGGGCTCGCCGAATCCGGCGAACTGGACCGCTCGGCCGACGCCAAGTCCGCCGACATCCTCCACTGCGACAGCTTCAGCCACTACGCCTGCGGCCGGGAGTTCACCTTCTGGATGAGGGAGGTCGGATACATACCGACCCGCTGCTGGCGGGTCGCTGAGAACCTCGCCTGGGGAAGCGGCCCGGCGACCTCGGTGCGCTCGCTGTTCAGCGCCCTGATCCACTCGCCGGAGCATCGCGCCAACATCCTCGGCCGCTACTCGCAGCTGGGCGTCGGCCTGCGGGTCGGAAGCCTGGACGGGCGCAGCGGAGTACACGTCTGGACCCAGCACCTCGGCGAGCACTGCTGAACCCCAGGTGGAGGCCGGCAGTCGCGTGCTGGAAAGCCGTGTCCGAAGTCCTATGCTGGAAACTCCCAGGTCGATGTCCCGCCTCCTCCGCATCCTCTCGATCGCCCTGATCACCGCCGGTCTGGTGCTGCTCGCCGACATCGCGGTCACCCTCCTCTACAAGGAGCCGCTCTCGTCCGTCTACGCGGCGATCCAGCAGGATCAGGCGGCCAGCGAACTCAGCGAGACCGAAGCCGGCTATCCAAGCCCGGCGGACCGCCGCGCGACCGCGGGCCTGCGCAGCCGCAAGCGGCGGATCGCGATCTTGGCGCGGCGCTTTGGGGCGCAGGTTGGGCCGGGCGAGGCGATCGGGCGCATCCGGGCCCCGGCGATGGACGGGCTGAACACGGTGGTCGTGCAGGGCACCGACACCGCCAGCCTCCAGAAGGGACCGGGGCACTACCCCGAGACGCCGTTTCCGGGTCAGGGGGGGACGGTAGGGATCGCCGGTCACCGCACCACCTACCTGGCACCGTTCCGCCACATCGACTCGATCAAGCGGGGCGACCGCATCGTGCTCGAGATGCCCTACGCGACGATCGTCTACCGGGTGCAGAAGACGGCGATCGTCGACCCCACCGAGACCTGGGTGGTGAGGGACGTCGGCTACGAGCGGCTCGTGCTCAGCGCTTGCACCCCCCTCTACAGCGCGGCGCAGCGCTTCATCGTCTTCGCGAGGGGGGTGCGGGAGAGGCTCGCCCCGCGGGCCCGCGGCTCGTAGCTTCCCCGCCCTGCGGCGCGGGCGAGCTGGTGGAGATTTCCGACGCGTCCCGACCGCCGCCGACGACGACGACCAGCAGGTAGGCGACGACCAGGCCGAGAACCAGGCCGAGCAGGACGCCGACCACGAGGTCGAGCTTCCTCCCTCGCCCGGTCACGCCGAGAGCGGTAGGCGCTGGAGGCGCTGGAGGCGCTCGGCGATGCGGTCGGCGCGGGCGGTGAACTCGTCGAGACCCTCCTCGCCGCGCCGCGGCCGCGTTGCCCGCCGGGGCCTGCTGGGAACGGCGCCCCGGGCCTGTCCGGGTCCCTGGCGCGTGGCGACCGCAGCGCTGGCCCGCTCAGCCAGCCCGGCCGCCCGGCGCGCCTGCTCCGCCGCGTCGAGCGCGGCGGCGCCGACGGTCATCACCGCAGCCTCGGAGGCACGCGCCGTGGCGAGCGCCTCGTCGATCCGCTCGACCAGCTCGCCGAGCAGCGGCGGGCGGGCGCGCTCGGGCAGCCGCCATTCGTCGGTGCTGTCGCCCATCGGGGCCGCCATCCCCTCCATGTACGGCGGGCGGGCCCGAATCCCTGCGCTGCGCCGGCCCCAGCTCCGCGGTCGACATTTGAACCGGATAGCGGGCCAAACCTCGACCGCGCCGCTCGACTAGATTGCCGAACGACCCATCCACGACCCGAGGAGCAGCTTGAGACACCCCAGAGACTTCTTCCAGCCGCTGGCGATCGGCGCCCCCGAGCCGCTGCGCGAGATTCCCGTCAAGCCGTCGCGGATGATCCACTTCCTCGACTTCTCGAACGAGAAGATGGTCGCCAAGGCGGCCGACATCGCCCGGCAGACCGACATCCTGCTCGGCAACCTCGAGGACGCGATCCCGGTCGACCGCAAGGAGGCCGCCCGCGCCGGCCTGATCGAGGCGGCCACGAAGTCCGACTTCGGCCAGACCTCGCTGTGGACGCGGGTCAACTCGCTGGAGAGCCCCTGGGTGCTCGACGACCTGACCACGCTGGTCGGCGAGATCGGCGAGCAGCTCGAGGTCGTGATGGTGCCCAAGGTGGAGGGCGCCTGGGACATCCACTACGTCGACCGCCTGCTCGCCCAGCTCGAGGCGAAGGCGGGGCTGGAGCGCCCGATCCTCGTCCACGCGATCCTCGAGACCGCGCAGGGCGTCGTCAACGTCGAGCAGATCGCCGCCGCCAGCCCGCGCATGCAGGGGATGAGCTTCGGCCCGGCCGACCTCGCCGCCTCGCGGCGGATGAAGACGACGCGGGTCGGCGGTGGCCACCCCGGCTACCGCTCGATGGAGGATCCCGCCGACCCCGAGAACCCCGAGGCCGACCGGGTGACCGCCCAGCAGGACCCCTGGCACTACTCGATCGCCCGCATGGTGGACGCCTGCGCCTCGGCCGGCATCCTTCCCTTCTACGGCCCGTTCGGGGACATCAAGGACACCGCCGGCTGCGAAACCCAGTTCCGCGCCGCCTTCCTGCTCGGCTGCGTCGGCGCCTGGTCGCTGCACCCGGCGCAGATCAAGATCGCCAAGCAGGTGTTCAGCCCGCCGCCGGACGAGGTCAAGTTCGCGAAGAAGGTGCTGGAGGCGATCCCCGACGGCCGCGGCGTCCACATGATCGACGGCAAGATGCAGGACGACGCCACCTGGAAGCAGTGCAAGGTGATGGTCGAGCTGGCCGAGCTGCTGGCGCAGAAGGACCCGGAGCTGGCCGAGTCCTACGGGCTGTAGGCGCTGAACGTCGGCAGGGTCAGGCCGGCGCGAGCGCCGAGCCGATGCGCTCCAGCTCGTCGGCCGCCAGGCCGATCCGCTGCGCCAGGTCGCGCCAGCCGGCGACGACACGGCGGATCTCGTCGACCAGCTCGTCGGCGTCCGCGGTCGATAGGCGGTAGTACGGCGCCGTCTCGCGGACGATCTCGAGGTCGGGCGTCCGCACCGAGCCGTCGAGCGCGAGCACGTGCTCGTGCTTCTGCGGCGTGGGGTTGACGTCGAACGCCGGCGCGAGCCGCCAGCCACCGCGGCTGCGCAGGAAGCCGTGGTTCCGGAGATGGTCGTCACGGTTGGCGGTGAGCACATCGAAGACGACGCGGCGGAAGAGCTGGCGAAGGTCCTCCTCGATCGCGGCCGGCTCGCCGAGCTCGGCGATCGCCCTCGCGATGTCCAGATAGCTCGCGTCTTCGTGGTCGCGCCGCCCGGTCAGGGTCATCGCCGAGGCATAGAGGCGCCGGTGACCGTGGATGCGGTCGAAGCGCTTGGCGCAGAACGTCCCGTAGGGGGAGCCCAGTGCCAACAGCCGAGTCTCCGGCACGTCGATCCCGGCCGCCGCGGCAAGTAACGAGGCCAGGTGCTCCCAGGCGCCGACATCGTGCCTGTCTTCGCGGGATGGGAACTTGGCGATCCACAGCTCGCCCTCGTCGAGATAGTTGGCCTTGGGTCGCGATCCACCGAGCGAGCTGCCGGGAGCGACCAGCATCGCCAGCCACCCCGCCTGGTCGCTCAGCTCGCCGCCAACGCCCTCCTCGACTTGCCGGGCCCAGTGCTCGAGCTCGTGCAGCCTGGCCAGCGGCGGAACCGGAAAAGGCTCGTCGGCGAGAAATCCGTCTTCGCCGCCCGCACCGGAGGTGAGCCGCAACGCGCCCATCCGCGTGCGGTCATCGACACCGACCAGGAAGTCCCAATCATCGAGGCTCCGCGGCCTTCTTTCCTCGTGGCGGGCAATCTGCGCCTCCCTGCGCTCCAGCAGGATCCTCCCCCAGCGATCCGGCGCGAGGTCGGCGAAGACGCCCGGCAGCGTCGGCGGATACTGCTCGCCCTCGTAGAGCAGCAGTGAGGGGTCTATCGGGAACGCGTCCGTGGCAGCGATCCACTCCGGCTCGTAGGCAAACGAGATCACGCTCTTCCCACCGCTGCGCTCGCGGGCCAGGGTTCCCACCTGCTGCCTGGGACCGAGGCCGGCGTCATCCAGATGAACGACGACCTGGTCGCGTGCATCAGCCATCGGCGCGTTTCCCGGCCGAGGAACGCCGCGGGCGACGCAACCGCACGTCCTGCAAGCGCTGCCCCAGCTCGTCGTCCTGGGCCAGGCGGTCGAGGTCCTCTTCCAGGCCGAGCACGCCGAGCACTCGCGCCAGCACCCCGAGGCTGGTCGAGAGGTCGCCCCGCTCGAGCCGCGAGAGGGTCTGCCTCGTCACGTCGACCCGTGCCGCAAGCTCGGTGAGCGACATCCGCCGGCGCAGGCGCGCCAACCGCAGGCGCTCGCCCAGCGCCTCGGCACGGCGCTGAGTCTGTGGAAACAGAGGCGGTGACCTTCTCGACATGGTAGATAGATTAACCCATAACTGCCTAAGGGGCTGGTTTATCTCCCAATACGAACCCACGAGCGTCTTGAGCGGGCCGCCACGGCTGAACCCTTTACCACCGTATGCGTGGGTCAAGGGTTCAGCCGTCCCCATCCCCCCGGTCGCGAAGCCGACCGCATGCGAAGCCATAGCCAGCCGCAGTGGGCCGCCTCGAAGCGGCCTTCCGCGCCTGTAGGGCGCCCGGGCTCAGCCCAGGCGCCGCTCGAGGTCGGCGAGCTGCTCGTGCAGCTCGTCCGGCAGGTGCTCGCCGAAGCGGGCGAAGTGCTGGTGCATCGCCGGCAGCTCGACCTTCCAGTCCGCCGGGTCGACCGCGAGCAGCTCGGCCAGCTCGTCGTCGGAGATCTCCAGACCCTCGGTGTCGAGCTCGCCGGCCGCCGGGACCAGCCCGATCGGCGTCTCCTCCGCCTCGGCGGTTCCCGCACAGCGGCGGAAGACCCACTCGAGCACGCGGCTGTTCTCGCCGAAGCCGGGCCAGAGGAAGCTGCCCTCGTCGTCCTTGCGGAACCAGTTGACGTAGTAGATCCGCGGCAGCTTCGCCCCCTGCCGCTCGCCGATCCTCAGCCAGTGGGCGAAGTAGTCGCCCATGTGGTAGCCGCAGAAGGGCAGCATCGCGAACGGGTCGTGGCGCAGCTTGCCGACCTCGCCCGCCGCGGCGGCGGTCGTCTCCGAGGACATGATCGAGCCGAGGAAGACGCCGTGCTCCCAGTCGAACGCCTCGCGGACCAGCGGCACCACCTTGGAGCGGCGGCCGCCGAACAGGAAGGCGTCGATCGGCACCCCGGCCGGGTCCTCCCACTCCGGCGCGATCGAGGGGCAGTCGGCGGCCGGCGTGGTGAAGCGGGCGTTGGGGTGGGCCGCCGGCCTGTCGGAGTCCGGCGTCCAGTCCTCGCCGTGCCAGTCGGTCAGGTGCGCCGGGGGCTCCCCCATCCCCTCCCACCAGACGTCGCCGTCGTCGGTCTTCGCGCAGTTGGTGAAGATCGAGTCGGCGGCGACGGTCCTCATCGCGTTCGGGTTGGTCTTCTCGCTCGTCCCCGGGGCGACGCCGAAGAAGCCCGCCTCGGGATTGATCGCGTGTAGCCGGCCGTCCTCGCCGAACTTCATCCAGGCGATGTCGTCGCCGATCGTCTCCACCTTCCAGCCCGGCAGGGTCGGGATCAGCATCGCCAGGTTGGTCTTGCCGCAAGCCGAGGGGAAGGCGCCGGCGACGTACTTGACCTCGCCCTCCGGAGAGGTCAGCTTGAGGATCAGCATGTGCTCGGCCAGCCAGCCCTCGTCGCGCGCCATCGCCGAGGCGATCCGCAGCGCGAAGCACTTCTTGCCGAGCAGCGCGTTTCCGCCGTAGCCGGAGCCGTAGGACCAGATCTCGCGGCTCTCCGGGAAGTGGACGATCCACTTGTTCTCCGCGTCGCAAGGCCACGACACGTCCTCGGCACCCTCGGCCAGCGGCGCGCCGACCGAGTGCAGGCAGGGGACGAACTCTCCGTCGGGCCCGAGCACGTCGAGGGCGCCCTTGCCCATCCGGGTCATGATCCGCATGCTGGCGGCGACGTAGGCCGAGTCGGTCAGCTGCACGCCGATGTGGGCGATCGGCGAGCCGAGCGGGCCCATCGAGAAGGGCACCACGTACATCGTGCGGCCTGCCATCGAGCCCTTGAACAGGCCGCGCAGCGTCTCGCGCATCTCGCCGGGCTCGCGCCAGTTGTTGGTCGGGCCGGCGTCCTGCTCGCGCTCGGAGCAGATGAAGGTGCGGTCCTCGACCCGGGCGACGTCGCCGGGGTCGGAGAGGGCGAGGAAGGAGTTGGGGCGCTTCTCCTTGGCGAGGCGCTCGAAGGTGCCCGCCTCGATCAGCGTCTCGGCGAGGTCCCCGTACTCCGCGGCCGAGCCGTCGCACCAGTGGATGGCGTCGGGCTGGGTCAGCTCTGCGACCTCCCCGACCCAGTCGAGGAGCTTTGCGTTGGTGGTCGGCGCGTCGGCCGCGCTGGTTTGGCTCATTCTCGGCACTTTACTTGCCGAGCAGGGCGACGAGCCGCACCGCTAGCGGTGCCGAACGCCGAGGTCCAGCGTGTAGGTGGCCGCGTTCGCGGAGCGCCCGAACGGATCTCCGCGGGCCACCCCGGCGCCGAAATCGCGCAGGCCGCGATCGAGGATGTTGCGACGGTGGCTGGCGCTGTGCATCCAGTGCCGCACGGTCGCCAGCGGGGAGCCGGACGCGCGTCCCCGTCCGGCGCCGATGTTCTCGGCCAGCCGGTAGGCGGAGGCGCGGCTGAGGTAGCCGCTGCGGGCGATCCGCGAGGCCAGCGTGCTGCCGTGCGGGCCCTGGTGCGAGATGCTGTCGCTTCGCGCCATCGCCCTGGAGAGAACGGTCGCCGAGCGCCGCAGCGCCCGGTTGAAGCGGAGCGGCTGGAGACCGTGCCGTGCCCGCGCCCGGTTGACCAGGCAGAGCACCGAGGTGCGGAGCTGGTGCATGGTGGCGGCCCGCGGCGCCTGCCTGACCCAGCCGCAGCGATGTCCGACGGCGTCGCCTCCATGGCTCGCGGCCGGCCAGAGGGCGAGAGCCGTCAGCAGCGCCAGAGGCGCAGCGAGGCGTCGCGCAGGGGATCGCGCCATCGCGTCACCCTTCCTGCTCGAGGTTGGTGACTTCGACGTCGGCGTCGGAGTTGAGGATCTTCAGCGTGGCCGTCTCCTGCTTGCCACCGACCAGGTCGATCGTGCATTCGAAGGTCTTGCCCGCCTTCACCTCGACCCCGGACGGGCATTCGACCGAGGAGACCTTCTGGCCCGTCGAGCGCTGCAGGTTCTGTTCGAGCGCCGCCTCGGTCTTGGCGTCGTCGATCACGGTTTCCCCGCAGCCGGCGGCAAGGACCGCTAGGAGAGCCAGCGCGACAAGCGCTCCGGCCCGGACGAGCAAGCTCATCTGTATCCCCTTCCGGTAGATCGCGTCGTGGAGTATCCCAGGGACTACCGACGAGCCAAGGTCCCGGCCTCGATCCTGGAGAGCCGGCGGTCCAGACCGGCTCCAGCCGGTGCTCCAGGTCATCGTTCGGGCCGCGGCCGGGCGCCGCGCCGAGATCGACCCCGGCAAGCCCCGGCTCAGCTCAGAAGGCGCCGGTGCCGGCCGGGGCACCCATGCCGGTGGGGCCGTCGTAGCCGGTCGCGCCGCTGCACAGGTAGGCGAGGCTCTGGTCGGCGAAGCGGCCGTGGCCCGTGCAGGAGCCGTTGGAGCCGGAGGTCACGTCGGTCAGGGCGGGGTTGGTCGATCCGAAGGGAATCGAGCCGCCGCCGTAAAGCCCGCTCGCGTCGCTCGCTCCGCCGCCCGCCAGCCCGTAGACGCCGGCGAGGACCTGCGCCGAGGCGCTGGTCCCGCCGAACACCAGCCAGCCGCTCGCTCCGAAGCTGTCGTAGACCTGGAGGCCGGTGTTGGGGTCGGCGACCGCGGCGACGTCGGCCACGGTGCGGCCCGGGCAACCCGGGTCGTTCTGCCAAGCCGGCTTCGCCACGTAGGCCGAGCAGCCGCTGCCGCTGCCCCCCCAGACGGTCTGCGTCCAGCTGCCGTCGCTCTGCTGGCGAAGCGAGGTGCCGCCGACGGCGATCGCCGACCCAGCTGCGGCGGGGAACTCGACCCCGTAGCCGCCGTCGCCCGAGGAGACCGTCACGGCGACGCCGCTGTGGTCGTAGTGGTGGCTGTAGGCGGTCTCGGTGCTGAACTCGGAGGCACCGTAGGAGTTGCCGATCGCCGCCGGGCCGAAGCTGGCCGCGGTGTCGACCGCCGTGCCCAGGTCGAGGATCCCGTTGGAGTCGGCCTCGACGAGCAGCAGGTTGCAGTTCGGGCAGATCGCGGAGACAGCGTCGAGGTCGAGCGAGATCTCCTGCGCCCAGCTGGTGCTCGCAGCCGGATCGGCCCCGGCTTCGCCGCGCTGGTTGACCTTCGCGAAGCACGGTACGGGCGATTCGCCAAGCTGCCTGGCTTCGATCAGTTCGGGATCGCAGGCGGCGATCGCCGGCAGGCCCTGTTCGCTGCGGTAGACGGCGAGGTCGGCGTAAGCGTTTGGATCGTCGTAGGCATCGACGATCGCGACCGTCGTCCCGAACCCGGCGGCTTCTGCCGCTGCGCCGAGGCCGTAGGCCTGCTGCAGCTCCGTCGCCCCGTAGCTGACCGGAGGCGGGCTGCTCTTCGGCTTGCCGCCACCTCCGCCGCCTCCGCCGCCGCCGCCGCCTTTCCCTTTCCCGCTCGGCCCGTAATGGCGAATCGCGTGGCAGCTCGCGTGGCCGGCGGCCGGCGCGCCACAGACCCGCTCGTTGCGCTGATCGACGCCGGTCGCCGAGGGAGCCGCCTGCGCGACGGCGGCGAGCAGAACGGCAGCCGCCAGGCCCGCTGCCCCTGCGGCCGCGCTCAGCGCTGCGAATCGTCCCCCCACGGCGCCGGAAGGTATACGAAACGGCGGCCGCGTCCCTCGCGCGGTTCGGCTCGGCAACCCCGTCGCGGCCGCTAACCTCGATGCCGATGGTGGAGGCCCGAGTCGACATCGCTGCCCTTCCCGGTGCGGACCTGGTCGAACGGGGCATCGAGGACCTGCGTCGCGGCCGCGAGTCGGCGGAGGCGCTGCTGGTCTCGATCGGCGCGCCGCGGCTTCGATCGGCGGGCATCGAGGTGCAGGGCGCGGTCGCCGAGCCCGAGCACAAGCTCTACCTGCTCCTTGCCCGGCAGAAGGGCGACGCCGCCCACTCCGCCTACAACGCCCTGATCCGGCGGCTGGTCAGCTTCGAGCGAGCGGCCGGGTGCGCGCCCTAGCCGACTCGGCGCGCATCGACCGCTTCATGGTCGAGCTGGGGAAGGCGGCTCGCTCCGAGGGCCGTGTCTTTCTCACCGGCGGCGCGACGGCGGTCCTCGAAGGCTGGCGGGAGACGACCGTCGACGTCGACATCAAGCTCATCCCCGACAGCGACGAGCTGCTTCGCGAGATACCGCGCCTCAAGGAGGAGCTGGACCTCAACGTCGAGCTGGCGGCGCCGTCGGACTTCATTCCCCTGCCCGCGGGCTGGGAGGAGCGCAGCCCCCTCATCCGTCGCGAGGGCAAGCTGTCGTTCCACCACTTTGACCCGGTCGCCCAGGCGCTCTCGAAGGCCGAGCGCGGGCACGAGCAGGATCTGCGCGACATCCGGGAGATGATCGACAGCGGCCTGGTCGACCCCGCGGACGCCCGCGCTCAGTTCGAGTCGATCGAGCCGGAGCTGTACCGGTTCCCGGCGATCGACCCGGCTGCGTTCCGCAAGTCCGTGGCGAGCCAGTTCGGCGAGGCGAAGGGCTGACGGAGGCAGGCTTCGAGCGAAGTCGGCAGCTGGGCGGCTGCTCAAGCGTGGCCGTGCCGTCGCCGCTCCCCGGAGCCCCGGAGCGGCGTGGCGGCACATTCCTCGCCTCCTCGATCGCCGCCTTCCTCGCCGAGAGCCGCCGGCGAGCCCGGTCGACCGCAAGGCGTTACTTCAGCACACCCGCTTCGCGCAGCGTGCTACGCCTCCGAGCCGATCGCACCTCAGACTCCCGCAGGAAGCGCTCGATCCGGCGCGAGTAGTCCCGGGACCTTCGCAGCGTCCGCTGAATCGACGCGATTCGCTCGCGAAGCAGAACTTCAGGCTCACCTTGGGTCATCTGATTCTCCCCGCTCACCGATCTTACCCAGGGCACGGGCAACCGTGCCCTCGGTTGCCGTGAGTTCCTCGTCTAGTTCGTCGACCCTGGTCTTCGCATCCGCGAGCATCTCCCGCAGCACACCGTTTTCGGCCTCCAGGTCGGAGACCTGGGCCGAGACCTCGACCGGGCCGACCCGCGTCAAACCACTGTCGGCGCCCGACGAGAGCCACCACGGAGACGACGACATAACCCGCGGCGGCGATCGTCGCGACGCGCAGCGCCGCGAGAACCACGCTGCTCGCGCAGCAGCGGGACGGCGGCGGCCGCGGCCGGGCGCAGCCTCCCCGCTTCCTCCAGCAGCAGCCCCTCCTGGACGACAGGCGGCCTGTGCTTTCCGTCTGGCTGGCCTGCGAGGCTTTCTGTATGCGAACAAGTGTTCGAGACAACTGTACCGTCGTGTTATGATTCCGGCTTATGACGAGCGAGGGAATCTGCCGCCCGGCATCCACCAGGCGACCTGGAAGGAACTCGAGGCCACGTTTGGTGGCTCTCAACACCGCGAAGCATTGCTCGTCGGCCTGCGGGAAGCGCTTCTCTCTCTTCGGAGGGTTGGCTGCCGCACCGCCTACATCGACGGCAGCTTCGTCACCACGAAAGAGGCGCCCGCAGACTTCGACGCCTGCTGGGACCCAGAAGGCGTCGACGCCAATGCGCTCGATCCGCTTTTCCTCGACTTCCTCGACTGGCGTCGAGCGCAGAAGGAACGCTTTGGCGGCGAGCTCTTCCCGGCCAATGCGTTGGCTGACGCTGCGGGAACCGAGTTCCTTCAATACTTCCTGCGCGACCGCGAGACCGGCGAGCCGAAGGGAATCATCAAGATCGACTTGGAGGCTTTGACGTGATTGCCAACGAGCGTCAATATCGCATCGCTAAGGCCGCGCGTCGGCGCTTTGAAGCGGCGCTCGACGCTCACAAGCGCGAGGCACCGCGCAAAGGAGTCGATCCGCTCATTCACGAAGCAATGGGCGATGCCGTGCAGAGCGAGATTGAGGTACTCGGCGCTCAACTTCGCCGCTACGAGGACCTGCGCGAAGGCCGCGTCAGCCAGCGCGAAATCGAAGGCCTGCGGGAGCTACCGACTGCTCTGATCGAGGCGCGGATCGCTGCCAGGCTAACCCAGAAGCAGCTCGCCGAGCGCCTCGGCCTGTCCGCACAGCAGATTCAGCGCTGGGAGTCGAACCTCTACTCCGGAGTCGGCGTCGAGCGCCTACAGGAGATCGCCGACGCGCTCGGCACGGGGGTGCGCGAGACGATCAGCTACGCAGTGCCGGCCTGAGCCGCGCCTCCGATCTCGTCGCCCCCCGCTCGGTCTGCGCCTATCCCAAGTTCACGCCGATGCTGTCCAGCGAGGATGACCTGTCGAGACGACCTCCCCGTTCTCGATCGCCGGTCGCGGTCCGCGTCTCGGCGAGGGTTGATCAGCCGCCGCTACCTCTCCGAGGATTCGCTCGCCCTGATCCTCGAGGACCAGGGCGACGGGGAGCGTGAGGAGGTGCCACGGCTAAGCCGAATCGATCACGAGGGCGCCACGATCATCTGGCCCAACGAGGCCGGCTACGGCTCCTTGGTCACGGTTTTCGGCGACTCGAATGCGGCCAGCAGGACGGTGGTCGGGATCGGTTTCTCGCCCGACTTCTTCATGCGCGCCTTGGCGCGCTCTTGCTCGGCGAGGACGAGCCTGCGCAGCTCCTCGAGCGCGGCCGTCACCTTTTCCCAACCCTGGCGGTCGAGGAGGAGGAGCGACCAGGTTGCGTAGCGGTCGACACGCGCATCGAAGGTGCCGGCCCTCATCGCCTCCTTGGCCAGCTTGGCGAAGCGCTCGAAGACCCTCCAACTGGGGGTGTCCTCGATCGAGGCGGGCACCTCCCAGGGGTCCTCGTCGCCAAATGCCGGCGCGGTCGCCCGGTAGAAGTACTCCGTCGCGCCGCGGCGCCTGCCACCCGACTGTTCGTCGACGACTGCCAGCCAGCTGGTCTCGGCGAGCTTCTTGAAGCGGCGGCGCACGCCTTCCACGCCGACCGATCCGAGCTCGCCGCGGAACTCGCGGTAGAACTGCGGCGCGCTCACCATCCGCCGATTCGCCTCGGCGACGATCTGCATGCAGATTTCGTCGGCGATCACCTTGGAGAGGCGCTGCCAGAACGGCGCCAGGGAGTCCGTGCGGGCTTCGACCAGGCTCGGCCCGACCGGCTGGCTGCCGCGGGCCGGCGACTCGAACTCGAGCAGGGCGACCGTCGCGACGAACGGCTTCTCGCCCGAATGAGCGGTCCGAAGCCTCACATCGGCCTGCTCCTCGAAGAGCGACACGAACACCCCGTCCGTGGCCGCGTTCACCCGCTTCCAGCCCTGCCGGTCGAGCAGCGCCGAGGTGCAGCTCCGGTGGCGGCCACGGCGCGCGTCGAAGGTCATCTTCTGCATGGCGTCCCGCCAGCGCTCGGCGAGCTGCTTGCGCATCGTCCAGCTGAACGCGACCCGCAGCGAGTACGGCAGCAGCGGCCACGTGTCGTAGTCGAAGATCGCCAGCTCCGTCGCGCGGTAGAAGCACTCGACCCCGCCGCGCCGCTCTTCCCCCGGCCCCTCGGTTCGGACGCGCCTCAGCCAGCCGGTCCGCTCCAGCCTTTCGAAGTTCTTTGCGACGCGGGGGAGCGAGCCACCGCCGAACTCCCCGAAGAACTGCTTCGGGCTCATCACCCGCATGTACAGCTCGGTGACGATTTTCTGCCGCAGCTCGACGGAATAGACGATCGAAAGGCGGCGCAGGTACTCCCGCCGAGATTTGAGGCCGGTCCAGACTTTGGCCGCCATGCAACCCCCTTTAACCACATCGGCTTCTTCTGAGTGCCGAGAAGTATATGCGCATATCCAAGTGAAACCAAACCAGTTCCGAATGCTTCCCCCACCACCATTGATCTAATTATCCTTAGCAATGGCAAGGGGGTACAGTGATGCAGCTCGCCGCGATCCAGCCGGCCCTACCGGCCTTGTCCGTCCACAAGTCCGGCTAGATCCGCGTCCGAGGCGAGCGTCGGACCCTGGGCTTCCGGTAGCCAGGGGCCCGGCTCGGCCTCCCGCCGGCCGCAGCCGTAGCTCGCATCCCTGCTTTTAGTGGCTCAAGTTTCAGTAATCGGACCGCCCCGCACGCCCTAATCTATCGGCGCGATGACGATCGACGACTGCGGCGACTGCGGACGGGACGGAGGCTTCTGCTGGAGCTATCTGGCGGCGCGCCTCATCCATCCCGTCCAGGTGGAGATCATCGAAGCGCTGCGGTGGATCGATCGGCCGCTGTCGGCGACAGACTTCATTTTCGTCTTCGGGGGGAAGCGCACAGGGCTGCGGATCGAACATCATCTGCGGCGTCTCAGAAAGCTCGGCGTCGTGGTGCTGCACGACGCCGAGCGGGGCGGCATCCCGGCCATATCTCGCTTGTACCGCTTGGTGAAGCGGCCGGGATGCCGCCCGGGCAAAAAAAAGCCATGAGCGCCTCAGCTCCCGCTCAGTGGCGGGG
>Ga0210101_1000395_pt1 | contig 14564 bp, 12 predicted proteins | sample Muzzi_PWC_D1_FD_185534 | JGI IMG/M metagenome (GOLD analysis project Ga0210101, IMG submission 185534) | Wetland microbial communities from San Francisco Bay, California, USA, that impact long-term carbon sequestration - Muzzi_PWC_D1 (SPAdes) | ecosystem: Environmental > Aquatic > Marine >... | reverse complement strand
CGCCGGCGCGCTCCGAGTGGACGATGCCGCGCCCCGCGGTCATCAGGTTGACCGCGCCGCTCTGAATCGGTTGCCGGTAACCGAGGTTGTCGCGGTGAACGATTTCACCCTCGAACAGGTAAGTCACGGTCGCCAGCCCGATATGCGGGTGCGGGCGCACCTGTATGCCCTCGCCGGGAGGAAATTCAGCCGGACCCATGTGGTCGAAAAAGATGAACGGGCCGACCATGCGCCGCTGCGGCGACGGCAGTACCCGGCGCACGCTGAACCCGCCGAGATCCCTGGCCCTGGGCTCGATCAACAGCTCGATGGCGCCCGAGGCGGCCGTGCAGGTCGGTATGTTGGCAGTCTGAACACTCATTTTGTTAGGCTCCGTAAACAATCGCCGGCCGGCCGGCAGGCAAGATCAGCCCCTGATTTAATCGGCGCCGGCGGCGCGCTTCGGCAGGCTGAACTGCAGGATCAGGTAGCCTATCGTGGCCGACAGTATCGATCCCAGCAGAATGCCGAGCCGGTCGCCGGCAAAGTAATCGCCACCGCCGTGCTGGAAGGCAAGGCCGGCGATGAACAGGCTCATCGTAAAGCCGATTCCGCAGGCAAAGGCGACGCCGAGGATCTGCGCCCAGCTGACATTGGCCGGCAGGCTGGCCCAGCGCAACAGTACCGCGATGCCGACGAACAGCAGAACTCCCGCAGGTTTACCGAACAGCAGGCCGAGCATGACGCCGAGGGTCACCGGGTGGACGACATCGCCCACCGACATGCCGCCGAGCGCCAGGCCGGCGTTGGCAAAGGCGAATATCGGCAGGATCACGAACGCCACCGGGCTATGCAAATCGTGTTCGAGCGCGCGCAGCGGCGAGTTACCCCCGGCGTCGCGCATCGGCACACAAAACGCGATCAAGACCCCGGCGAGCGTCGCGTGCACGCCCGATTTCAATACCGCGACCCACAACAGGATACCGAGCAACACGTACGCCGAGACCCGCGATACGCCGATGCGATTCATGATCACGCCGGCCGCCAGCGCGACCGAACCGACCGCGAGCGCGGTCACCGACAGGTCGCCCGAGTAAAACAGCGCGATGATGACGATCGCGGCCAGGTCGTCGAATATCGCCAGGGTCAGCAGGAAGACCTTGAGCGCGGTCGGCACGCGCGCCCCGAATATACCGAGCAGGGCGAGCGCAAAGGCGATATCTGTGGCCACCGGGATCGCCCAGCCGTGCAGGGCGGTGGCATCGTTCCAGTTGAGCCAGGCATAAATCGCCGCCGGCACCAGCATGCCGCCGAACGCACCGATCGCGGGCAGCACGATTTGCGACACCGAGGATAACTCGCCTTCCAGCACCTCGCGCTTGATTTCGAGGCCGACGAGAAAAAAGAAAACCGCCATCAGGCCGTCGTTGACCCACAGCAACAGGGGTTTGCGAATTTCGAGCGCGCCGACCTGGACCGCGATCGGGGTATCCAGCAGGCTCGCGTAGAGCGACGCCAGCGGTAAATTGGCGACCAGCATCGCGATCAGCGCGGCAATCAGCAACAGGATACCGCCGGCCGCTTCGAGGCGGATGAACTGGCGCATCATGTCGACCAGGGACGACGACGTTTCCGGGGCTTTCATGGAATCGTCAGTTTAATAATTGGCACGTAACATGCAATCCCGGAAGCGCGTTGAACCAATCCGGCATTAAGGACTCGTCGTAAACATATAATCTTTTCCGGCAACCCGGTTCGAAAACCGATCAGCGGGACCCCGTCACTCATGTCTTTAGGCAAAGAAATTCTCAAGTCCCTGGGCCGGATACTGTTCGTGCTGCTGGCGCTGGTCGTCGTCGCGCGCAACGCGCTCGCCCCGCTGACCAGCCGGGCGATCGTCGGCTGGCTCGAGCAACAGGGGCTCGACGCGATCCTTGCCAACGTCGATTACGACATTTACAACGGCCGTTTCGCCCTGGCCGGCCTCGAGGCCGATGACGGCGGCCAGCGGGCACCGACCCGGGGCGCATCGCCAAAATGATGCAGGAGCGGCCCGGGGTTTCCCTGGCACTGTGCCCGGTGACCGACAGCGCCGATCGCAGCGCACTGTTTCCGAAGACCACCGAGCCGATGCCGGAACAGCTAAAGCTCGATCCCGGGCAGAGCGCGGAGCTGACGCGACGGGGCGAGGCGCGCGCCGGGGAGGTACCCAGGTTCCTGGCCGCGCAGCAGAAAGACAGCGACCGCCCGGTGCTGAGCGCGCCGCAACACGAGGAAGGCGGCACAGTGTGCGGCGCAGAGATCAGGATCTAGACCGCAAGCTTATTCAATCCCGGCAGCCGTGCGTGCGCGAGTAGCCGCTCGGCGCCGGCGGTGTCCAGCCCTGCAGGCTGCCCGCGGCCGGCGCATAGATCTCGACGCCGAGCGGGAAACAGGGCGTACTGTCGTCGGAATGACTGCTGCCGCAGTCGCCGCCCGGGCAGGTCGACAGCGCGCCCAGCAGGTCGATCTCGGCGAAAAACTCGAGGTAATCGCCGGGGCGCACCGGGCTCGCCTTCATGAAATACTGGTGCGTATCGCGCGTGAAGCCGGTGCACATGAACACGTTGAGCACGTCGTGCACGTACAGCTCGGCCTCGTCGAGCGGCAGGTCGCGGAACGCCGCCAGCGCGCGCGTCAGGTTGGAATGGCAGCAATAATGGTAATCGACGCCCTTCAGCAAATAATTGGTATAAGGATCGCAGCGCGTGCCGATCACGTCGTGGACGCCGCCGCCGTCGGCGTCCCAGCCGTACCAGTCGAGCGTATCCCGGGTAATCGTCGCCAGCGGCCTGAGCCCCGGCAAGCTGCTCCACAGGCGGTCGCCGGTGCTGACGTGGGTGGCGTGCAGCTGGCGCGTCTTGCCGCTGAAAAACCGCTCCGACAGGTCGGCGGCATTCCACAGGTTCAGGTCGCCGACCTGCGGCCCGTCGATGCTCGTAATGCGAAAAAACGCGCCCGCCGGGATTTCGAAACAGGCGCCGTCGCGCGGCGGTACGGTCAGTTCGGCGACTTTTTTCATGCCCTCGCGCGCGGCGCGGTAGAGTTCGAGGTTGTTCGGCGGCAACTGCTCGACGGCATAGCAGACCAGCGGTTCGGCGGCACGGCGCGCGGCGGCGTCGGCGGGCTCGGGAGTAGCGGTTGTATCGCTCATGATGAAGGCTGCGGATCGATGAAATCGATGGCCATCATAGCGCATTCACACCCTCGCGGTGAGGATTCGAGCACCGGCCGGTCGTCCCTGCAGCCGGTTTCCCTGAATCCCGAATCCGCTTACACTGGCCGCGAAATTCGATCGATCGAGGATCATATCCCTTGAAACCAGGCGGCAAATCCCTGTTTGCGCTGAGCCTCGTGCTGCTAGCCGGCCTGCTGGGCTGGAGCGTCTACCAGAAGCTCGACAGCGGCAAGGCCCAGGTTCGCGAGCAACGCCAGCGCGTCGCCGCGCCGGTCGAGGTCGCCACGGTCGAGGTCGGCCCGATCGAACAGTTGCGCAGTTTCACGGGTACCCTCGAGGCGCGCGCCGAATTCCTGGTCGCGCCCAAGATCTCCGGGCGCATCGAATCGCTACAGGTCGACCTCGCCGACCGCGTCGAGCGCGGCCAGGTGGTCGCGGTGCTCGACGATGCCGAGTACGTGCAGGACGTGGCCCGCGCGCGCGCCGACCTGGCGGTGGAAAAAGCCAGCCACGCCGAGGCGCTCGACCAGCTGAAGATCACCGAGCGCGAACTGAAGCGCCTCGAGCCGATACACGAGCGCGGCGAGCTGTCGGCCTCGCAACTCGACGTCACCCGCTCGCAGCAGATCGCCAAGCAGGCCCAGACCGAGGTCACGCTGGCGCGCATCGCCCGCGCCGAGGCCGAACTCGCCACGGCGCGGATTCGCCTCGGTTACACCCAGGTCAAGGCCGACTGGCAAGGCGGCAGCCGCAGCCGCGTGGTCGCGCAGCGCTTCGTCGACGCCGGCGAAACCGTCGCCGCCAACGCGCCGCTGTTGCGCATCGTCGAGCTGGATCCGATCACCGCGGTGTTCTTCGTCACCGAGCGCGACTACGCGCGCCTCGAGCGCGGCCAGCGGGCGAACCTCGGTACCGACGCCTGGCCCGGCGTCCAGTTCACCGGCCGCGTCGAGCGCATCTCGCCGGTGTTCAACGAAGCGACGCGCCAGGCGCGCGTCGAACTGCTGGTCGACAATCCCGACCGGCGCCTCAAGCCCGGCATGTTCATCCGCGCCACGATCATCCTGCAACGGGTCGACAACGCGGTGATCGTGCCCGAACTGGCGCTGACCCGGCGCGACGACCGCGACGGCGTGTTCCTGGTCGACGCCGACGGGCATACCGCGCGCTGGCACGTCGTCGAGCCCGGCATTCGCCAGGACGGCCGCGTGCAGGTCGAAGGCGAAGGCTTATCCGGCCAGGTCGTCGTACTCGGCCAGCAGCTGCTCGACGATGGCGCCGAGCTGCAGATCGTCGAGACGCGCCGGTGAACCTCGCGCGCGCCTCGGTCCGCCGCCCGGTGTTCGCGTCGATGCTGACGCTGATCGTCGTCGTGCTCGGCGTGATGGCACTGCAGCGCCTGCATATCGACCTGCTGCCGAGTATCGAGCTGCCGACGCTGACCGTGCGCACCCAGTACGAGGGCGCCGACCCGGTAGTCATGGAGCGGCTGGTGACGCAGATCGTCGAGGAAATCATCGCTACCGTGCCGGGTGTCGAAGAGATGACCTCGCAATCCTACGAGGGCAACAGCCGCGTGCGCGTCAGCTTCGGCTGGGGTAGCGACATCGATACCGTCGCCGTCGACGTGCAGGCGACGCTGGCCGACGAGGTCAGCGAGCTGCCCGACGATATCGTGGGCCCGCGGGTTTCCAAGTTCGACATCGACAGCTTTCCGGTGGTGCTGCTCGGAATTTCCAGCCCGCTCGACCCGGTGGAATTGACGCAGCTCATCGAAGACCAGATCCGCTACCGTTTCGCACGCATTCCCGGCGTCGCCCAGGTCGATCCCTGGGGCGGCTTTACGCGCCAGGTGCGCGTCGAACTCGATCCGACGCGCATCAATGCGCTCGGCCTGCCGCTCAACGACATGCTGAATGCGATTCGCGACGCCAACCTCGACCTGCCAGCCGGCAAGATCGAGAGCGGGCGCTTCGAAGTCACGCTGCGCGCGCCGGCCGAGTTCCAGAGCCTCGACGAAATCCGCGGCACGGTCATCGCCGAGCGCGACGGCGCCCAGGTCCGCCTCGGCCAGGTCGCGGTGGTCAAGGACACCTACGAAAAGCTGTCGCGCATCATTCGCATCGACGGCGAACGCGGCGTGCGTATCGCGATACGCAAGCAGGCCGACGCCAACACGGTCGAGGTATCGCGGCGCATACTCGAGGAGGTCGACGCGATCAACCGCGCGTTTCCGCAACTGCAGGTGACGCCGGTGATCAACCAGGGCAACTTCATCGAGCGCTCGATAAACAACGTCGCGCGTTCGGTGCTTTACGGCAGCGCGCTGGCGGTGCTGGTGCTGTTGTTCTTCCTGCGCAACCTGCGCAGCACGGCGGTGATTTTCCTGGCCATCCCGATCTCCATGCTGGCCACCTTCGCGCTGCTCTATTTCGGCGGCTTCACGATCAACCTGATGACCCTCGGCGGGCTGGCACTCGGCGCCGGGCTGATGCTCGACGCGTCGGTGGTGGTGCTCGAAAACGTCTATCGCCGCTTCCAGGAGCGCGGCGAGAAACCTTCGCGGGCGGCGATCGCCGGCACCCGCGAAGTGGCCTCGGCGGTCATCGCCGGCACGGTGACCACGCTGACCATCTTCCTGCCGCTGATTTTTCTCGAGGACGTGACCGGCGTGCTGTTTCGCGAACTCGCCTACGTGATCATGTTTTCGCTCGGCTGCGCGTTGCTGGTGGCACTGGCGCTGGTGCCGATGCTGGCCTCGAAGCTGCTGTCGGCGCGCGGCGGCACCGGCGGCGGCCTCGGCGAGGGCGCCGCGGCCGCGTTCAGCGGTCTCGAAAACGGTTACCGGGATTTACTCGGCGTGACGCTGAAGCACCGCTTCGTCGTGATCCTGCTGTCCGTGGCGATCTTCGCCGCCAGCCTGTTGCTACTGCCCTCTATCGGCACCGAGTTCATGCCGCCGAGCGACGAAGGCGAGGTGCGCGTCAGCGGCGAGATGGAAGTCGGCACGCGCCTCGACCTGCTCGACCGCCAGACGCGGCTGATGGAAGCCATCGTTTACGACAACGTACCCGAGGCGCGGGCCTCGGTGGTCTCGATCACGCCGTCGGGCACCTGGGGCCGCTCGAAGGCGCAGGGCGAGATTCGCCTGTCGCTGACGCCCGCGGCCGCGCGCGCGCGCAGCAACGTGGAAATCGCCAGCGCGCTGCGCAAGCTGCTCGACGGCAAGATTCCGGGCATGAAAATCCGCACCCGCGCGCCGCAGGGGCAATTCCTGCTGCAGCGCCTGGTCGCCGATCCCGAGGGGGTGACAATCGAGGTCCGCGGCTTCGATCTCGACGCGCTCGGCTTGCTGTCGCAGCGGGTGGCGGCGGCGATCGACGACGTGCCCGGCATTACCGACGTCGAAATCAGCCGCGAAAGCGGCGTGCCGCAACAGCGGATCAAGGTACTGCGCGACAAGATCGCCGATCTCGGGCTCGACGTGCGCGACGTCACCGAGGTCATCGAAACCGCGGTCGCGGGCTCGAAGGCCGGCGAGTACCGCGTCGGCGGCAACGCCTACGCCATCCTCGTACAACTGGCCGATGCCGAGCGCCGCTCGATCGACGAAATCCTCGACCTGACACTGCGCACGCCGGACGGTCAGCAGGTGGCGCTGCGCAACCTGGTGGACAGCTCCGGCGGCCGCGGCCCGGTGGTCATCGAACGCAAGGACCAGCAGCGGCTGATCTCGGTCAAGGCCAACGTCGCCGGCCGCGACCAGGGCTCGGTGGCCGCCGATATTCAACAACGGCTCGACGCCATCGCGCGCCCGGTCGGCTACGACCTGGTCATCGCCGGCAATTTCGAGGAGCAGCAAAAAGCCTTCGGCGAACTGAAGCTTTCGCTGCTGCTGGCGCTGCTGCTGGTCTACATGGTGCTGGCCTCGCAGTACGAGTCGCTGCGCGCGCCGCTGGTAGTCATGCTGTCGGTGCCGGTGGCCACGGTCGGCGTGCTGCTGACGCTGCTGCTGACCGGCACCACGCTCAACCTGCAATCCGCGATCGGCTGCATCATGCTTTCCGGCATCGCGGTCAACAACGCGATCCTGCTGGTCGACCAGGCCGGGCGCCTGCGCCGCGAGGGCCGCGACGTGCACGACGCGCTGCTCGAGGCGGGCCGCCTGCGCCTGCGGCCGATCCTGATGACCACGCTGACGACGATTCTCGCGCTGCTGCCGCTGGCGCTCGGTATCGGCGAGGGCGCGGATGCGCAGGCGCCGCTGGCGCGCGCCGTGCTCGGCGGGCTGGCGGCGTCGACCGTGATCACGCTGTTCCTGATCCCGGCGGTCTACGCGGTGATGTTTCGCGATCGCGAAATCGCCGTCGCCAGCCAGCAAGCTGCGCAAGAATAACCCGCATAGGTCACCCATCCACTTCTGGTGGACACTCTAATAAGGCAACCGGGAGGTTTGGTAGCGACCTGAAGGCGGGGTGCCGAAAAAGGTCATTTTTTCAGGGGTCGGGCGACAGGGATGTCGCCTGTGGCGCGCTGAGGCATGGACGCCGAATCGCGCCTTGCCCCTGAAAAAATGACCTTTTTCGGGTAGCCGCAGGCCACCCCGGCAGTCGCTACCGAACCTCCCGGTTGCCGCATCGAAGGCGCCTTTGTGATCTTTCGACCCGAAATATTGTGCGCTGCGGCGCTCGCAGCCAGTGATGGGTGACCTATGCGGGCCTTTGGCGGAGGCTGTTTTCGAGCGCGCCGATGCCATCGATTTCGCAGCGTACGACATCGCCATCGCCCATGTATTTCGGCGGCTTGAAGCCGATGCCGACGCCGGCCGGGGTGCCGGTGGCGATCACGTCGCCGGGCAGCAGGGTAATGCCGGCGGCGATGGTCTCGATGATCGTCGGCACGTCGAAGATCAACAGGCCGGTATTCGAATCCTGGCGCTTTTCGTCGTTCACCCAGGTGCGCACGCCGGTATTCGCGAGGTCGATGTCGTCGCGGCTCACCGCCACCGGCCCCATCGGGCAGAAGGTATCCTGCGACTTGCCGATCAGCCACTGGCTGTAGCGGCCCTGCAGGTCGCGCGCGGTGACGTCGTTGACGATGGTATAGCCCCAGACGTGGTCGAACGCGGCGTCGCGCGTGATGCCGCGCCCGGGCTTGCCGATGATCACCGCGAGCTCGACCTCGTAGTCGATCGCGCTCGACACCGCGGGATCGAACTCGATATCCGCGCCGCTGCCGACGACCGACTCGGGCACCTTGGAAAACACGATCGGAAATTCCGGCACCGCGCCCTTCGCGGCGCTCGAATCGAAGCCGCTGCCGGCGAATTCGTGGGCGTGGTCGTAGTAATTCTTGCCGACGCAAAAAATATTGCGCCGCGGCCGCGGTAACGGCGCCAGCAGCGTGACCGCGTCGAGGCCGAGCGGTTCGCCGGTCGGCGGCAGGTCGGCGCCCGCGACCTGCATTTCGACCAGGCACTGGATGCCCTCGCGCGCCTGTTCGGCTGTCAACTCGAACGGCGCAATCTTGCCGGCGGCCTCGTCGACGCGGCCGACGCCGCGCTCGCCGGCGTGTTCGAAAGTGGCGATCTTCAAGACTATTCTCCGCGATACAGGGGTTCGGGCTGGCTGAAAAAGGCGTGCAGGATGTGGTAGACCATCAGGTAATTCTTTTGCTGAAAGCTGGCGTGCGAAATACCGGGCATCACGCAGAACTGCTTGTCGTTGTTGGGCAGCGCGGTGAAAAACGCGACCAGGTCGTCGAAGCCGGCAATGCCGTCGTACTCGCCGCGCATGATGATCGTCGGGCACAGGATCTGCGCCGGCTGCACCAGCGGCAGGCGCGAGCACATGTCGATGTAGGTACCGTTCGGCATCGAGTCGTCGAGCGCGGTAATCGCCTCGGCGAAGGCCTCGATGACATCGTCGGCGGCGGTGCCGGGGTGGTCGCGGTTGAAGATCGAGTAGACGAAGTCGCGGTCGATCGGGCGGCGTTTCGATTCCAGGAACTGCGGCAGTTTTTTCTTGCGATCGGCGAGCGTCGGGCTACCCTCGCCGGTCCACACGAACGCGTCGAGCGCGAGTCGCGCGATACGTTCGGGATGGTTGGCCGCGAACATCGCCGCGCGCAGCGCACCCGATGAAATACCGTAGACCAGGAAACCCTCGTTGCCGCGCAACTTCTGAATGTACTCGCTGGCGGCGGCGAGATCGTCGGCGCCGTTGGCGATGTCGCAAGTGATGTCGCGGTGCTTGTCGGAACGTCCATAGCCTTCCATGTCCACGCACCAGGTATCGAAACCGCGCGCCGCGAACCAGTCCATCACCGAGCTGAACGGGCGCCCCGGCACCTGCAGGTCGAAGGTCGGTTGCGAGGCCATCGAAGAGCCATGCACGAACAGTACGGTGCCGTGCTTGCCGCCAGGCGAGTCGGCATACTTTTCGTACAGGAACAGGCGCACATCGCCCTTCTCGGTCCAGTGATCCTCGCTTCGAATGTCGTAGTTTTCAGCGCTGTCGTTCATTGATGTTTCCGTTGGTTTGAAAGTTCGTTTACAGCCCGAGGCGCGCCATCTGCTTCTCGGGATAGCGCGTGCCGGCGATGCGGTCGGCGGCCAGCGCGGCCTCGATGCGCGCCAGTTCGTCATCGCCGAGGGTCACGTCGAGCGCGGTCAGCGAATCGGCCAGCGTTGCGCGCCGCCGGCAGCCCGGAATCGGCACCACGTCCTCGCCCTGCGCCAGCACCCAGGCGATCGCCAGCGCCGCGGTCGAGACACCCTTGTCGGCGGCGATCTCGGCCACCGCTTTGACCATCGCCAGGTTGTTGTCGAGGTTGCTGCCCTGGAAACGCGGCATGTCGCGGCGCCGGTCGTTCTCGCCGAGCTGGTCGAGCGACGTGACCTGTCCGCTCAGCAGGCCGCGGCTGAGCGGCGCGTAGGCGACGAAGCCGATGCCGAGTTCGCGGCAGGCCGGCAGGATTTCCGCCTCGACGTCTCGGGTGGCGAGCGAGTACTCGGTCTGGACCGCGGCAAGCTTATGCGTCGCCTGCGCGCGGCGGATGGTTTGCGCGCCGGCCTCCGACAGGCCGATGGCGCCGACCTTGCCCTGCTCGACGAGCTGCGCCATCGCGCCCACGGTATCCTCGATCGGCACCGTCGGGTCCATGCGGTGCAGGTAATACAGATCGATGTGATCGACGCCGAGGCGGGCAAGCGATTTTTCGCAGGCCTCGAACACGTACTCGGGCTTGCCGTTGACCTTGCGCGTGCCGTCCGGCAGGCGCATGTTGCCGAACTTGCTGGCCAGGAATACGCGCTCGCGAATACCTTTTATCCCGCGGCCGACCAGTTCCTCGTTCTTGCCGCCGCCGTACATGTCGGCGGTATCGATCATCGTCACGCCGGCGTCGACCGCCGCGTGTATCGTGGCGATGGCCTCGTCGGGATCCGGCGTATCGTAGATCGGGGTCATACCCATGCACCCCAGGCCCAGGGCGCCGACGCGCGGGCCATTGGTTCCAAGCTGTCGTGTTTGCATCTTGATCTCTCCCTCTGTCAGGCAGTATTGGCAAATGCGCCCGCCCCCGGCAGAACGCGATTATACGGCATGCGCGGCGCGCGGTCGGCAGTCGCGCTAACCATGCGGCCGGTACTCGAGAATATCGAGTCCGCGGTTGCGATCGAGCAGGTAAACCAGTCCGCGCGCATCGACGTCGACGTCGTTGCTCTGCGGGTAGCCGGTGCCGGTCGCGGGCTCGGGTATGTAGAAGCCGGCCTCCACGGGCCGCTCGGGATCGCCGATATCGACGATGCGCAGGCCGCCGGCGAACCAGGCGCAGTAAACCAGTGCATCATTGATGTGTTCCTGGAACTGGTGCATGCCGAAGCGCCCGCCGGCGCGCGCCCACGGCGAATCCAGCTCGCTGACGTGAAAGGTCGAAAGCGGCGCGATCGCATCCAGGTCGGTGACGTCGAATAGCCACAGGCCGGCATGCGGTTGCCCGTGACGGTGTTCGTGTTCCTCGTCGGCGACCACCGCGATACGCCTGCCGCCGAGCGGACGGCTTGCCGGCAGCACGGTGTGGGTCGGCTCGACGACCCAGGGATGATAGGTATATTCGGCGCGCGTCTCCGGGCGGGCGATGTCACCGATATCGATGACCCGAAAGCCGGCGTGCCAGACCGAAGCCCAGAGTTCGTCGCCGACGCGCAACGCGTGGTGCAGGCGGTGGGAATAGCCTTCCCAGGCCGGCGTCTCGCCGCCGTCGAGGTGCTGGCCGGGCATCCACCAGCGCGAGACCTCGGCGGGTTTTTCGGGATCGGCGAGGTCGTAGATGACCAGGATATTGCCGACGTAACCCGGCATCTCGGTCGAGATATAGGCGTAGCGCGCGTCCATGTCGAAGCGGTGCACGCCGAAGCCGTGGGTGCGCCGGTGGCACAGCAGGCGCGGGTTGGCAGGGTCGGCAATGTTCCAGACCTTGAAGCCGCCCTCGTCGTAACCCCGTTGCAGCGCGGCCTCGAGGTCTTCGAGTTCGGCGGTGTCGATGCCGAGTTCGGCGGCCAGTTCGGCAGCTTCGGGCGCGCGCGCCAGGCGGCGCGCGAGGTCTTCGCGGGCGGCGTTCAAACGCGCGATGCCGCGGCGCAGGTAATGGCGCCGGTCCTGTTCGACGTTGGTGATCATCAGTTCGCCGCAAACCCGGACCTTGTGGCTATGCGACCAGGGCCCGATCTCGAGGCGCGCAATAATGCGCGGATGGCGCGGATCGGAGACGTCGACGATGCTGGTGCCGTGGGGCGGCTTCATGTGACCGATAAACGCGAAATCGCCGTCGACGACGACCTGCCCGCCGCCCTCGATATCGAGATGCGCGAGGCGTTCGACGCGCTCGGCGAGCCGCGCCTTCATCGCGCGCTTCCGCGGCGCGCGGCGAGGCGGCCCTGCACCAGGCGCTTCAACGACGGGCCCACCAGCGACAGCAACAGCAGCACCCACAGGGTATTGCCGATGGTCGACGAAAACAGCACCATCAGGTCGCCCTGGGCGATGCGCAGCGCGCGCAGGAAATAGTTTTCCAGCAGCGGGCCGAGGATTACGCCGATCAGGATCGCGGCCACGTGGTAGCCGGTGCGGCGCGCGATATAACCGATGACGCCGAAAACGATCGCCACGCCCATGTCGAAGACATAATCGCGGGGCACGTAAGAGCCGACCAGCGTAAAAGCGATCAGTATCGGCGCCATGTAGATCGTCGGCACTACCATGACGCGCGAAAAATAGCGCGTCAGCGGCAGGATCATCAGTCCCAGCAAGATGTAGGTAATCAGCATCGCGGTAAACGAGCCGTAGGCGATCATCGGTTGCGAGCTGAACAGGCCGGGGCCGAAATTGATGCCGTGGTATTCGAGTACCACGGCCATGATCGCGGCAGTCGCGCCGCCCGGCACGCCGATGATCAGCAGCGGGATCAGCGTGCCCGAGGTGACGCCGTTATTGGCCGACTCGGGGGCGATCAACCCGGGAACATGGCCGGTGCCGTACTTCTCCGGCGTTTTCGAAACCAGGCGCGACTGCTGGTAGGCGACGAACGAAGCGATCGCCGCGCCGGCGCCCGGGATGACCCCGATCACCAGTCCCAGCATTGCGGTCCAGGTGACTTCCTTCCAGTGCCGAAAGGTATCGCGAATGCCCTCCAGTGTCGGCCCCCAGCCGCTGCCCTGCTGCCGGATCGCGCCCTGCTCGGAGAGAATCGTATCGCGCTCGATGACGACGAAAGCCTCGGAGATCGCGAACAGCCCGACCAGCGCCGGTATCAACGGTACCTTGTCGTAGAGTTCCAGGAAGCCGAAGGTACCGCGGGGCGTTTCGTAGACGACATCGGCGCCGATATAACCGATCATCAGACCGAACAAACCCGCGATCAGGCCCTTGAGCTGGTCTTCCGCCGAGATCGTCGCGATCAGCGATATACCGAACAGCATGATCACGATCATTTCTACGCTGTGCAGATAAAAGGCGACCTGCGACAACCACGGAATCAGCACCAGCGCCAGGATCGTGGTAATGAGGCCGGCGGCCACCGACGAGGTGAAGGAAATCGCCAGCGCCTGCTGGCCGCGGCCGGCGACCGCCATCGGGTAACCGTCGAGCGGCGTCGCCGCGGCCCCCGCGGTACCCGGGATATTCACCAGGATGGCCGGAATGCCGGCGCCGAGACGCGACGCGGTATACAGCGCGACCATGAACATCATCCCGTCCACCGGTTTCATCGACAGCGTCAGCGGCAGCAGCACGATGATCGTGTTGGCGGCGCTGAATCCCGGGATCGCGCCGACCACGATGCCGAGCAGCGTGCCCGGGATGATGATCCACCAGTAGTCGAGGGTATCGACGAACAGCGAAAAGAAGACGCCGAGATGCGGCTCCATGGGTTACATCAGCCTCTCGAGCCAGGCCTCGAGATGACCGCTCGGAAACCGGGTGTGAAAAAAGTAAACGAACACGACGTAGCCGATCACCGCGCTCGACACCGCCACCGCGAGCGCGCGCTTCCAGTTGGCCAGCGACGACAGCAGCAGGATCGCGGCAAACACGAAGATGAAGGTTGTCACGGTGAAGCCGAGCCAGTCGATGATCCACACGTACCCGATCACCAGTACCAGCAGGCCGATGCGCCGGCTGCTTACCGGCACGCGGCCGAGCAGCATGTGCAGGCTGTCGCGCAGCTCGAGTTTTTCCTCGCCGCGGCGAATGCGCAATACGCTGCGCACCACGAAGACCAGGATCGACAGTGTCAGCAGGCTGCCGACGAGAACCGCGCTCGCCTGCGAGGTCCACGGCACCTCGGTAATCGTACTCAGGTAATAAATCGTGAAGCCGAGCGCCAGCGCCGGAATAATGAATTCCGGCAGGACGTTACGGGGCTCCCGGGGAGGTTCCTGTTGCATGGCTCGTTACTTTTCGGTTCCGCTGCCCAGCGCCGGCGTAGATACGAGCCGTTGGCGAATGCGGCGGCGGAAGACAATCGGGGTACGCCCGGGCCGAGCCCGGGCATACCAGGTCATTGGCATTCCCTAACCGGTCAACAGCCCGCGGTATTCCTGGCCGAGCGCGGTGATGTTTTTGACGTAGTTGCGACATTCCTCGACGCCGCCGGGGCTGATCAGCTCCCAGGACCCCTTGCCCCTGGTGACGGCCTGCTTGTAGGCCGGATCGTCGAACACCCTGGCGCCGGTATCCTGCAACAGCTTGAAACGGTCGGGGTATTTTTCGGCGGCCGCGGTCTTGATGCCGAAGGCGCGCGCGCCGGCGGCGAGCGGCGGAATGCCGAGCTTGTACTCGGTATTGATCAGCACCGCGCCGGGCGTCGA
>Ga0210101_1000394_pt1 | contig 14575 bp, 11 predicted proteins | sample Muzzi_PWC_D1_FD_185534 | JGI IMG/M metagenome (GOLD analysis project Ga0210101, IMG submission 185534) | Wetland microbial communities from San Francisco Bay, California, USA, that impact long-term carbon sequestration - Muzzi_PWC_D1 (SPAdes) | ecosystem: Environmental > Aquatic > Marine >... | reverse complement strand
CCCGCCGGTATCGCGCTGGCTTTTGGCGCCAACATCGGCACCTGCGTCACGGCCCTGCTGGCGGCTATCGGCAAGCCCACCGACGCGGTGCGCGCGGCCGTGGTGCATATCGTGTTCAACATCGCCGGCGTGCTGATCTGGGTCCTGTTCATACCGCAGCTGGCGGATTTCGTCGCTGCCATCTCGCCCGCAGCGCCCGAACTCACCGGCAAGGCGCGCATGGCGGCCGAGGTGCCACGCCAGATCGCCAATGCCCACACCGTGTTCAATGTCGCCAATACCCTGCTGTTTCTCGGCTTCACCAACGTTTTCGCACGCCTGGTCGAGCGGCTGGTACCCGGCAAGCCCGAGGCAGAAGAAAAAGTCATCGTACGGCCCAAATATCTGGATGTCGAAATGATCACGGTTCCGACCATGGCGCTGGAGCGGGTGCGCTTTGAAATCGGTCATATGGGTGAGACCATCTCCGAGATGATCTCCCGCCTCGACGAGGGCTTCCTCGAGCAGAACAAGCACAAGTTCGACGAGGTGGTGATGCTGGATGACAAGGTCGATATCCTCAACGACGCGATCCTGGCCTACCTCAGCGAGGTGCGCCAGCAGCCATTGACCGACCAACAGAGCGATGAGTTTCAGCGGCTGATGAGCGCCACCATCAACCTGGAAAGCCTGGCCGATGTCATCGAGGACGAGCTGGTCAATACCGGCAGGGAATTCCTCGACCAGAAGCTTCGCCCGAGCGATACCACCCGCCTGTTATTACGCGAGTTTGCCGGCCAGGTCACCATGGCGATCAACGGGGTCATCAAGGCGATCTGTGAAAATGACGAAACCGCGGCCGCCGCGGTCATGGCTCAGAAAGACGAGATCCGGCGCCTGGCCGATGAGGCTCTGCGGCACCAGTCGGAGCGACTTGCGGTGCAGGAACCACAGCACCTGAAACTGGTCCAGCTGGAGATGGAACTGCTGGAGCACCTGCGGCGCATCTACACGCTGGCCAAGCGGGTGGCCAGGGATTTCGTGCCGAAGGAAGTCGCAAGCAATGCCTGAGCAACGCTTCCCGATTTTCCCATGTCGGCGCACAGCCTGCCGGGGCGCCTGACTGGCCACGAAAGCAGCCGGAAAACCCCGGGCCATACACTGACACAAGCGTGTCTTTCGTATATTTCCCTGCACGGCTGTCCCACTAATTCCCTCTCCCACCGGGAGCACCCAAACACAGGGCATAAAAGGGTTAGGGTGTACCCGATTAAGCACCGGGCATAAAAGGGGATCGAAACAAGATAACTGCTTGATTTCCATATCCCCTCATCCTCGGCAACTGCTCCATGCGTCGCCTGGGGAGCGCCTACTTTTGGTGCTCTACCTCCTGCATGGCAGTGGTTTCCCTGTTATCAGGAAGAGATCTCAAGCAAGCGCCATTCGGTTCAGTCCGGGTTCTCCATGTGATCAAGCGCCTGCCTGATTTCGTCCAGAATCAATCGCCGCGCCCTGCCCTCGTCGGCTTCCGGGATGTCCCATTCCATCGCCTTCAGGTACTTGTCGACCAGCGCCGTGACGTCCCTGTCGAGCGCCTTGCGGAGCTTCTGCAATTCAATGTCTTCCATGTTCGCCATCATCGTATCCTCGCTGCTCCTACAACAATTCGAGGTGAGCTTTAGAAAAAACCGGATGGTTTCCCTGAACAAGCAAGCGGTGCTGCGTGCCCTCAACGCACAAAGGCGTCACGCCCGGCATAGACCGCGGATTCGCCCAGGGATTCCTCGATACGCATCAGCTGGTTGTACTTTTCCACCCGCTCGCCGCGACACGGTGCACCGGTCTTGAGGTGACCCGTGGAAAGCGCCACGGTGAGGTCGGCGATGAAGCTGTCTACGGTCTCGCCGCTGCGGTGGGATACCATCGCGCCCCAGTTCGCGCCGTAGGCCAGATTGACCGCCGCCACGGTCTCGGTCAGCGACCCGATCTGGTTGAGCTTGATCAGCACCGCGTTGGCGACGTCCTCATCGATGCCGCGGCGGATGCGTTCGACATTGGTGACGAAGAGGTCGTCGCCCACCAGCTCGATCCTGTCGCCAAGTTCCCGGTTGAGAAGCTTCCAGCCGTCCCAGTCGTCCTCGGCGAGGCCATCCTCCAGTACGACGATGGGAAAGCGCGTCGCCCAGTCGGCATACATCGCCACCATCTCGCCGGCATCCACCTTGCGGCCCTCGGTGCGCAGGTGATACAGGCCATCCTCGAAGAAGCCGCTGGAAGCGGGGTCAAGCGCGATCGCCACGTCTTCACCCGGCTGGTAGCCGGCGACTGTGATCGCCTGGACGATCAGCTCCAGCGCCTCGACATTACGCTTCAATGCCGGCGCGAAGCCGCCCTCGTCGCCCACACCGGTGGAGTGGCCGGCGTCCTTCAACACCTTCTTCAGCGCATGGTAGACCTCGGCGCCCCAGCGCAGGGCCTCGGTGAAGGTGGGCGCACCAACCGGGGCGATCATGAATTCCTGCAGGTCGGTGCCCTGCCAGTTGGCGTGCACCCCGCCGTTCAAAATGTTGAACATGGGCACCGGCAGGCGGTTGGCCGTGGCCCCGCCCAGGTAGCGGAACAGAGGCAGGCCGCAAGCGGTCGCCGCCGTCCGCGCCACCGCCAGGCTCACGCCCAGGATGGCGTTGGCGCCGAGATTCGCCTTGTTAGGCGTGCCGTCCAGCGTCAGCATGGCCCGGTCTACTGCCCCTTGGTCCAGGGCATCCAGGCCATTGAGCGCCTCCTCGATCTCGCCGTTGACGTGAGCAACCGCTTTCTTCACGCCCTTGCCGCCGTAGCGGGACGCATCCGCGTCGCGCAGTTCCAGTGCCTCGTGGACACCGGTAGAAGCGCCGGATGGCACCGCCGCACGTCCCCTGGCACCGCCGTCCAGGATGATGTCGACTTCCACGGTGGGATTTCCGCGCGAGTCGAGGATTTCGCGGGCGTGAATCGTCTGGATGCGGGTGTTCATGGTTTGCTCCCTGGTCGATGCGATTATTCGGCAGAGTCACGTATTGTAACGCTGAAAGCCAACTCCAGTGTGGCTGTGGATCTTTGACCACGATCGTCCGATGAGGTTCTATTGATTGATCACGGCTGCAGCTTCGCTGAGAAACACCCGCAAGGGCTGCGTGCTACGAACAGACGGTTGGGGATAGGTCTCGTATAGAACCGTCTCAGTCAATACCAATCTTGCCATAAAAAAAGCCCTGTCTTGCAAGACAGGGCTTGATCACTTTCCCCACTATGGCCTGATTCTCCCCTCAGGCCATAAGTGATGTGCAAATTACTGAACGGGGGTCAGGTTCAGCATGGAGTACCAGTTCGGGTCTCGCTCGTAGGCTAGTGGCTTCTTAATGTGCGTGGTCCAGGGCAGGCCCGCGAAGTTGCGCCAGCCGTCCTTGTCCGGGTTGGCGTCTGTGGTCTCCTGGTAAACATCAGCGGTGTCCGAGTTGATCTCGCCATCATTGTTCAAGTCGAGCTGGTAGGGACCATCAGGCAGCAGTTCGATCTCGTCACTACCCGTCTTGAAGGCATACTTGGGCTGTCCTACGAAACCTTCCCAGATATTTCGCACATTGGTGAATTTTGGTCCCACGATTCCATATGCACCCGGATTTGCCAGGATATTGCCGGCCAGAACGCTGCGATGACCGGTGCGGCACAAGGTCATGATGGGGGTATCCACGTTGCCATTAACGATGCGGTAGACCTCCCAATAGAGCGTCGATTTTTCCTGATCATTTTTGCCCACAACATGTGGGTAGGGCACGTTGTAGGCATCTTCCGGGTGACCCGATGCGTATTCTCGCAGCGAGCGGACATCAATCAGCACCGGCTTGGCCCCTTTAGCATGTTTGTAGTCCTTGCTGTGCTCCATCGCCAGATAGGCTTCAGACACACTGATTTCAGACTGGTAGTCACGAGGAAGACTGTAGTAGCGGTTACCATCGGGAGGGCCATCGGCAGATGCTGTTGCAGTGAGGGCGACGGCGATCACCGCACCCAGGATTCCAATACCGGCTTTCAGATTCATACTAAGATCTCCTCAATTATTAGAAATTAATGGATGCAGCTTGAACTTAACTTTTCATATTAATAGAAATACATTTCATACAACCTGTTTGTTGATACTGATATATAGACAGGAAATCACGCAGTGAACCCTCTGCGTTCGGGTGCATACCATTACATATGAATTGTGATTACTTTTTTTATTACTCGATAGAAAGTATTACTAATTAGAGGAAAGTTTTTATATAGGGAAATTCCTGAATTAGCGAATCAGAACCTAGAGGTACGCTAATATTCAGTGAAGGATAACAATGAAATATTTCCACGCCTGAGCAGCGCCACCATCCTGATGGATTACCGGTTCCGGACCCTCATTCCGGCGCCCGTGACGGCTTGCTGAGTATGAAAGCGGCTCCGTAGAGCATGACCAGCGCGATCAACGCCTTGATCCAGACATTGATAACAGTGAAGAAGGCCAGATAGATGAAACTCGCCACCATGGTGGCGACCGCCAGCAGTTTCGCCTTGCCCGGAATCACGCGGTGGGACCGCCACTGCTGCAGCGGCGGTCCGAATACCGGATGCGCATACAACCAGTCATGCAACCGCTGCGAGCTTTTCGAGAACGCCCACAGGGCGAGCAACATGAAGGGAGTGGTCGGCAGACCCGGCACCACGGCGCCTACAGTCCCCAGACCGAAGAAAAAACAGCCGAGCAGGAAATACAGGGATTTCACAAGGAGCGATTATAGATCACGGCTGACGTCGTCCTCCTGAGTATCGACACAACACGGTCAGGGTCATTCACGCCGTGCAAGGCCGGTGACGTCTGATTCATCGCACGCGCAAGAATACCCCTGTTTTAATCGGCGATCTGTTCCATTGAGCTGTGGTGGGCGGCTATGTAATCGCGTCTCCAATCGTGTACGCTGCGGGCTTTTCTCCGAATTATAATCTCATCGTGGTATATTCGAATAAATTTATGCTGATACTTTGCATCAACTCCCCATGAGCTTAACCGATCGTATTCGACAGGTCCGCCGCAGGATCATCCTGAGGACCGGCAAGAATCTGATTCGTATTATGAGCCGGATTATCGCCAGTCAGTCCCTGATCGGTGACACGCCGGTATTCGACAAATCGGTGTTTCCCTGGACCGCGGATTTCGAGGCCGACTGGAAGAAGGTCCGCACCGAGCTTGAGCAGGTGCTGCGCAGCCGCGACGAACTGCCCTCGTTTCACGAACTCTCGCCGGACCAGTACCGCATCTCCAGTGGCGATAACTGGAAGACCTTCGTGTTCTACGTTTTCGGCGAACGCTTCGATCCCAACTGTACGCGTTGCCCGGAAACCGCCCGGCTGCTGGACCGGACCCCGCACATCCGCAATGCCTGGTTTTCCATCCTGGCGCCGCACTACCGCATCCCGCCGCACAAGGGTCCGACCAACGGCATCATCCGCATCCATCTGGGATTGATCGTGCCCCGGGACAGCGAGCACTGCCGCATCCGCGTCGACAGGGAGGTGTTCGGCTGGGAGGAAGGCAAGTGTGTCGTGTTCGACGACTATTTCGAACATGAGGTGTGGAACGACACCGACGAGCAGCGCGTGGTGCTGTTCTTCGACGTCGACCGCCCGCTGCGCCCGCTCGGCAGGCTGTTCAACAAATTGCTCCTCGCCGGCATCCGGCGCAGTCCCTATGTCAGGGACGCGCGCAGGAACATGCTGGCCTGGGAAAAGCGCCACCGGGAACGGGAACAGGCCCGGCGCGCAGCCTGAACCCCACCTGATCCTGAAAACCGCACTTTTCAACCCGTCGATCTCCGGATGCCGCGGTTATCAGGCCTGTCGCACCGGGGGCACCGTTCACACGCCGATGCCGTTATGGTCGCCAGTCGTTTATACTGTTCTTTTTCCTGTCCATGGACATCAACAACCAGTCATCAATCATGCCGCATAACGCCCCGAACATCATCACTCCGCATCCGAAACTGACCGAATTGCCATCGCTGGCAATGGACAAGAAGACCCTCGATGAGGACTTCCTGCGCTACTACAACCGCACCCTGGGCAGGGACAAGCAGCACTGCACCGACCACTACCTGTACGAGGCGATCGCTTACACGGTGCGGGACCGGCTCATGGAGCGCTGGAAGGAGACCCGCTTCGCCTACGAGGAGCAGAATGCGCGGCGCACCTGCTACCTGTCGCTGGAGTTCCTCATGGGAAGGGCGTTGAGCAACGCCATGCTGAACCTGGGTGTCACCGATGCGGTTTCCGAGCTGCTCTACGACTACGGCATCAAGCTGGAGGAAGTCGAATCCGCGGAGCATGACGCCGGCCTGGGCAATGGCGGCCTGGGGCGTCTCGCGGCCTGTTTCCTCGACAGTTGTGCGACGCTGCAGTTGCCCGTGCTGGGTTACGGGCTGCGCTACGAATACGGCATGTTTCGTCAGGAAGTGATCAACGGCTACCAGATCGAGGAACCGGATCACTGGCTGCGCGACGGTAACCCGTGGGAACTGGAGCGTCCCGAGTACAGCCTGCGTGTGAAATTCGGCGGTCGTAGCGAATTTTACCGGGATGAAAACAACGCTCTGCGGGTGCGATGGGTGGACACGCACGATGTGCTGGCGGTGCCCTATGACATACCGGTGCCGGGCTATCGCAACAATACCGTCAACAGCCTGCGGCTGTGGAAGTCCACCGCGACCGACGAATTCGACCTGGATGAATTCAACGCCGGCGACTATACCGAGGCGGTCGCGGCGAAAAACAACGCCGAACATATCACCATGGTGCTGTATCCCAATGACGCCAGCGAAAACGGCAAGGAACTGCGCCTGCGTCAGCAGTATTTCCTGGCCTCGGCCAGCATCAAGGACGTACTGCGCCGCTGGAAACGACTGCACGGCATAAATTTCCATGCGTTCGCCGAAAAGCACTGCTTCCAGCTCAACGACACCCATCCGAGTATTGCCGTCGCCGAATTGATGCGTTTGCTGGTCGATGTACACCGGATCGGCTGGGACGAGGCCTGGAGCATAGTCAACCGTACCATGGCCTATACCAATCACACCCTGCTGCCCGAAGCGCTGGAAAAATGGCCGGTGCACATGTTCAAGTCACTGTTGCCGCGGCTGCTGGATATCATCCACGAAATCAACGCCCGCTTCCTCGCCGAAGTGTCGCTGCGCTGGCCGGGCGACCTCGATCGCCAGCGGCGCATGTCGATCATCGAGGAAGGCGATACGCCGATGGTGCGCATGGCCTACCTCGCCATAGTCGGCAGTTTCTCGATAAACGGTGTCGCCGAACTGCATTCCCGCCTGTTAAAAGAAGGGTTGTTCCGTGATTTCCATGAAATCTGGCCGCACAAGTTCAACAACAAGACCAATGGCGTAACCCAGCGGCGCTGGCTGACGATGTGCAACCCCGGGCTGTCCGGATTGATCAGCGAGCGCATCGGCGATGGCTGGATTACACAGCTGGACCAGTTGCGGAAACTGGCGCCCTGTGTCGATGACGCGGCATTCCGGCAGCGCTGGCGCGAGGTCAAACTGGCCAACAAGCAACGGCTGGCCGACATGGTCGCGCGCGATTGCGGCGTGGCCTTCGATACCTCCGCGCTGTTCGATGTTCAGGTCAAGCGCATACACGAGTACAAGCGCCAGTTATTGAATATCCTGCATGTCGTTCATCTGTACAATCGCATCAAGCGTGGTGATACCGCCGACTGGACCCGGCGTTGCGTATTGATCGGCGGCAAGGCGGCGCCCGGTTACGCCACGGCCAAGAGCATCATAAAACTGATCAGCAATGTCGCCAAAGTGGTCAATTCCGACCCCGCCGTGGGCGATCTGCTCAAAGTGGCGTTTCTGCCCAATTACCGGGTGTCGGCAATGGAAGTCATCTGCACCGGAGCCGATCTGTCGGAACAGATATCGACTGCCGGCAAGGAGGCCTCGGGCACCGGCAATATGAAGTTCATGATGAACGGCGCCATTACCATCGGAACGCTGGATGGCGCCAACATCGAGATCATGGAAGAAGTCGGCGAGGAAAATTTCTTCCTCTTCGGTCTGACAGCAGACCAGGTGGCGGAGGTCCGCCGGGATTACCGTCCCCGGGAACTTATCGCCGCCGATCAGGATCTGAACGCTGTTATGAAGTTGCTGCAAAGCGGTCACTTCAACCAGTTCGAAAGACACCAGTTCGACGATATACTTGCCGCCATTAGCAGTGCGCACGACCCGTGGCTTACCGCCGCTGACTTTCGCGGTTTCATCGACGCCCAGGAACGGGTCGCCACGGCCTATCGCGACCCGGAACTCTGGACGCGCATGAGCATTCTCAACACGGCCAGCAGCGGCAAGTTCTCAACCGACCGCACCATGCTCGAATACAACAGTGATATCTGGCAACTGACGCCGGTCGCGGCGGGGCCCCTCTAGCGCCACCAGCCCCGACTACCGCGCCGGGTTTTATGTCAAAATGATGACGGCCCGAAGAGCTTGAGGATTAGTCCCGTTTACCCTGTACAAATGCGCCAGTTCAAACTATAAAAACAGTGTAATCAGTAGTCAGAATCAATTCCGTCTATAGTGAGTGGTGATGACTGAGAAAAGAACCAGACATCGTCGTCAAAACAAACCCGTCACGCGGTTTCCACTGAACAGCCAAAGGGACGGATTGGTATTGTCTGAGCGCCGAAGGTTACCGACAAGGCGCGTCAATGATATCGAGGTGAAAGAACTGAGTTACCAGGACTTTATTTCTGAATTGCGCTGATACTCTAGGAGCCTGTCGGACTTGGGTGATCGTAGCGAGCATGGTGGGAGAGCGAGAACAGATTTTCACGATTTCGAGGCGCATAGTGGTTCTATGCAACGAGAAATCGGGGAAATATGGGCCACTCTCACACCAGCGCAGTAGATCAATCCTAAGTCCGACAGGCTCCTAGACCCCGCCTCTTGTGGCGGGTTTTTTTTGTTACCGAAAGTCGACATCCACGAGCACACCCCGTTCATAAACCTCGATCAATTCCAGTGAATCGAGGTGTGCGTCGATGATGCCGCGGGCGCCTTCATCGGCGTGCAGGCACATCAGCGCGTCGGCGTGTCGTGCGGAGAATCCTACCGGGTGCCCGCGCTGACCCTGATAGACCGGCGCAACGATATCGGCGCCGTGCGCGAGACGCCCGGCCACGGCTTGCACGACGGCTTGCGGAATCCATGGCATATCGCCCAGTGCGATCACCCATCCGTCCGCGTGCCGACTGGCCGCGACGCCACAGGCGATGCTCGTACCCACACCCTCACGGGCCTGCGGGTTGCCCACTACCTGGATGTCCTCTTGCGCCAGCAGCCTGGCCACTTCGCCGTCTGCATCCCCTACCACGGCGAGGGTCCCGGTCAGCACCGCGCGCAGCGGTCGCGCGCTCGCCAGCACCATGGGAGTCCCGTCATCAAGCGGGTGCAGAAGCTTGTTGCCGCCGAAGCGAATGCCCTGCCCCGCGGCAAGCAGCAGACCGACGCAAACCGCGGTCATGCGGTCGTGACGGTGTCGCGCGCGAGCTGCCTTGCCCTGTTCCGCAGCGCCGTGATCTCGGCCATTATGGACACCGCAATCTCCGGTGGCGAGCGACTGCCGATGGGCAGCCCGACCGGCGCATGCAAGCGTTGCAACTGCTCTGCCGAAACACCCAGTGTCCCGAGACGCTCCCGGCGCCGGTCGCTGTTCTGTCTGGAGCCGATCGCGCCGACGTAGAACGCCGGCGACTGCAGGGCATCGAGCAGGGCCATGTCATCGAGTTTGGGATCATGCGTCAGCGCAAGCACCACGCAGCGCGGGTTGCCGCTACACGCCTGCACCGCTTCGTCTGGCATGCAGTTCAGCCGCTCGACGCCTGCATCGATATCGTGCTGCTGGTAACTGTCGCGCGGATCACAGACCATCACCCGGTAATCGAGCATCAGGGCGATGTGTGCGACGTAGTGCGAGAGATGACCAGCGCCTATCAACAGCAGCTGCCAGCGCGGCCCGAAAACCTTGCCGAGAAAACCGTCCGCATAGCAGAACTCATCGCCGGCGGACGCCGGGTGCAGGCTGATTTCGCCGGTATTCAGACACACGCGCCGCGTCATGAGCGCGTTCGTCTTGATCCGGTCCAGTAACATGTGCAGCTGGACCGGGCTGTCGAGTCGCTCGACCAGCAGTTCAAGCCGTCCGCCGCAGGGCAGACCGAGACGCGCGGCATCCGCCTGATTGATGCCGTAATCGACCAGGGTGGGAAACGCATCCCCCATCTGCCGGTCGCGGTAGCGCGCAACCAGGTCTTCCTCGACACAACCACCCGACACTGAACCGGTGTAAACGCCGTCGTTACGCATCAGCATCAGCGAACCCGCTGGCCGTGGCGAGGAGCCCCAGGTCCGGGCCACCGTCACCAGCGCCGGTCGGTGTCCCGTTTCAAGCCAGCCGATGGCGGTTTCAATAACTTCCCGATCGGTACTGTAAAGCGGCATGGAACTCAACAGTTCATCAGGCCGTGATTTTCAACGGCAAGCGGTCAAAGCGCTGTCCGGTGACACTGAACAGCGCATTGGCAACGGCCGGCGCGATCACCGGCGTTGCCGGTTCACCCACGCCTGTCGGCGGCTGCGCGGAATTGACGATATGCACTTCCACTCGCGGCATCTGATCGATTCGCAGTACCACATAGTCATGAAAGTTCGATTGCACCACCTGGCCCTTGTCCAGCGTGATCTCGCTGCCCAGTGCCGCAGACAGACCAAAGCCCATACCGCCTTCCATCTGTGCACGTATGACATCCGGATTGACGGCAACCCCGCAGTCGACCGCAATCACGACGCGATCGACGGAAAAGCGCTGGTTTGCCTGCACCGTGACTTCCGCAACCTGGGCGACGAAGGTATTAAACGACTCGTGGACCGCGATCCCGCGTCCGCGCCCTGCCGTCATGGGCGTTCCCCAGCCGGCCTTCCTGGCGGCGAGTTGCAGGACTCCCAGATGACGCGGGTGACCCGCCAGCAAGGAGCGGCGGAATTCAACCGGGTCCCGGCCGGCGGCCTCCGCGAGCTGATCGATGAAGGTCTCCACGGCATACGCCGTATGCGTCGAACCTACCGAACGCCACCACTGCACCGGCACGGGCAGCTTCGGCGAGTGCAGGTCAACGCGGATGTTGGGGATGGCATAGGGCAGAGTGGACGCGCCCTCGACCGAACTGACATCGACGCCGTCTTTGATCAACGCGCCTTCGAAGGGCGAGCCGATGGCGATCGACTGGCCGACGAGGCGGTGAGACCAGGCGACGGGCTTGCCGTCTGCATCCAGCCCGGCCTCGAGTTCGTGATAGAACATCGGACGGTAATAGCCGGCTCGCATGTCATCCTCGCGCGTCCAGACGAGCTTGACCGGTGCTCTGCCGTCGATGGCCTTGACGATGTGGGCCGTTTCCACCAGGTAATCCGAAGCCGGGTTGGCGCGGCGGCCGAAGGATCCTCCCGCATAGAGCATGTTGATCTTCACCTTCGCAGGATCGAGGGCGAATACCTCTGCCACCGCCTGCTGATCCCCTGTCTGGAACTGTTCGCCGTTCCAGATTTCCACCCCGTCTTTCGACAACTGCATCACGCAGTCCATGGGTTCGAGCGCGGCGTGCGCCAGGTAGGGGAATGCGACAGATGCCTTCACCACAGTGGCGGCGGATTTCAGGGCTTGTGACGCATCACCCTCGCTGCGGGCGACCATGCCCGGTTGTTCGGCCAGCGCCCGGTATTGCGCCAGGATCGCGGAGGAGTCCGACTTATAGGCAGCGCTCTCGTCCCATTCCACCTGCAGGACATCGCGCCCCTGTTTAGCGCTCCAGAAATCCCTCCCCAGAACGGCGACGCCGTTGGGAATCCGGACCACTTCGGTTACACCGGCGACATGTTTCGCCTTGCCGGCATCGAAAGACTTTACCCTGGCCCCGAAGCGCGGCGGGTGGGCCACGACGGCGGTGAGCATGCCGGGCAGTTTGATATCCTGTGTGAACACCGCTGTTCCGTTGACCTTTGCGTGGCTGTCCTTTCTCGGCACACGGGTGCCGATCAGGCGGAACTCGCCCGGCTCCTTGAGGAACACCTCCTCCGGAACCGGTTCCTTTGCCGCCAGTTCGGCCAGTTCGCCGAAGCTGGCCCGACGGCCGCCGTCTGTATGGATGACGACACCCCCTCGCACACTGATTTCCTGCTCGGGTACCTGCCACTGCCTGGCCGCCGCGGCCACCAGCATCTGCCGCGCCGTCGCACCGGCCCTGCGCATCTGTTCGTAGGAATTGGCAATCGCCGAACTGCCGCCAGTACCCTGAAATTTACCCCATAAAAGGTTGTTGTAGCGACTGGCATCGGCCGGTGCGCCCTGGACGTCGATCTGCGCCCAGGCCGCGTCGAGTTCCTCGGCGACCAGCGTCGCGAGCCCCGTGTAACTGCCCTGCCCCATTTCCAGGTGTTTGGCGATCACCGTCACCCGGTTATCGGGCGTGATCCGGACAAAAGCATTGGGCTCGAAGTCGGCCGGGACGACCGCGTCACCACCGGCCTTGCCCGGTCCGGCTTCCGGCAACCGACGGGACTCGCCAGCGCAGACCGGCAGGTGTATTCCCAGCGTCAGGCCGGCGCCTGCCGCCATCGTGGTCACCAGAAACCGGCGCCGGCTTAAGGTTATATCGTCGTGCCGATTCATGCGGGTGACTCCTCGGACTGAAGTGTTCCGGCGGCCTCCATGATCGCCGCGCGGATGCGCACGTAGGTGTGGCAGCGGCAAATATTACCCGCCATGGCGGCATTGATATCCTCGTCGGTGGGAGTCGTATTGCGTTCCAGCAGATCAACGGCAGACATGATCTGACCCGACTGGCAATAACCGCACTGCACCACGTCGAGTTTTTCCCAGGCGTCCTGCACCGCTTTCGCCACGCGGGAATCGAGACCTTCGATGGTGGTGACGGATTTGCCCTGTGCCGCTGATACCGGCATGACACAGGCGCGCACGGCCTTGCCGTCCAGATGCACAGTACATGCACCGCACAGCGCCATGCCGCAGCCATACTTGGTACCGGTCAAACCGGCGACGTCCCGGATTGTCCACAACAGCGGCATATCGGGATCCACATCGAATTGCTGCGGCGTCCCGTTGAGGGTGAATACAATCATTTGCGGATCCTCCCAAGACAGAACCCCGTTTATGGTACCGCTCCGGGACATTGTCAAGACTGCAATCCTGGTGCCGTCTGATCGCGAGGATCATCACCATGAAATGCCCTGGAATATCAGGGAAACTTGCGCGCACGGTATACACGCACCTGGGGCAGAAATATTCAGGCGAACAATTCCCTCACAATGAGGTCATACCAGCAAGACATCCCGCGCGGAAGTTGAATTTGTGATTCTCATACAGAATTAATGAATTATGGTAGAAATTGACAGGGTGTTTGAGAAAACGATCGGCGCCCCGGAGGTTAACCATGAATTACAATCCCTTTATTGTTCCATATGACCAGTTACCCGAGACGCTACCCATCTTTCCACTGTCGGGATCGATTGTTCTGCCGGGCAGTGAGTTACCCTTGAACATCTTCGAACCACGCTATCTGAACATGGTCAGGGATGCGCTCGGCACCCACCACATGATCGGCATGCTTCAACCGGACATCATCGCCAGGGATGATACTGCCCTCTGCGACACCGGTTGCGCCGGACGAATCACTCAGTATCGTGAAACCAGCGACGGCCGTATTGAGATGGTCCTGAGTGGCGTGTGTCGTTACGATCGCGGTGAAGAACTGCCGACCACCCGCGGCTACCGCCTGATCGTCCCGAACTGGTCACGCTTCAGCATCGACTACGACGACCACGAGGGCCTGCTGGGCGGAGAACATGATCGACTGATCCGGACACTGAAAAGCTACTTCGAGGTCAAAGGACTGGAGACCGAGTGGACCATGCTCGAACGTCTGCCGACAGTGAGGTTAATGAACAGCCTGAGCATGGCATTACCGTTCAGTGAACAAGACAAGCAGGTATTGCTGGAAACAGTCGAACCAGCCGAGCGTTTATTCACCTTTACATCCTTGCTCGAGAGTGAACTACACACACCCCGGTTGGTTACCCGACATTAATCGCACCGCCACCTCGATCCGGACTTGTCGTTGAATCATCGCCGGTTGCCCAGGCCGGCAACCGGAGTGCTGTGAACAATCTGGCGCAAGGAAATAGTATCTTGAATCCTGACCGTGGATTAGTCGGAAATCCTGTTCAACCGGTACTCCAGGCGCGCGGGCGCTGCATGCCAGCGACCTTGCATGCCTGCTTCACGTAGCCATAGGGGAACAGATCGAACAGGTGTTTCTTCGCCGCCTTTTTATCGTAGCCCCGCTCGTTAACCAGGCAGTCGACGACATGGCGCACGTCCGGCGCCACCCTGTGCTCCTGCCAGTAACTCCTCATGAAGTTGAGGATCTGCCAGTAGTCCT
>Ga0210101_1000392_pt1 | contig 14665 bp, 17 predicted proteins | sample Muzzi_PWC_D1_FD_185534 | JGI IMG/M metagenome (GOLD analysis project Ga0210101, IMG submission 185534) | Wetland microbial communities from San Francisco Bay, California, USA, that impact long-term carbon sequestration - Muzzi_PWC_D1 (SPAdes) | ecosystem: Environmental > Aquatic > Marine >... | reverse complement strand
GCCTCTGCTGCTCGCGTAGACAGCCATCCACTATAAAAATATCCGCCTGATCTTCGTTGATTTTCATTACTTACAGCTTCCGAATTCAAACAGTTTGTTGCTATCGTTCGTCCTTAAGCGACGCTCCAGTCCTGATGACCACTGGATTCGGCTGCGCCGGGTTGATGGGCCGGGTGATCACGGGCGTGAATTCAATTACGTACCCGGCAGGCTGTTTATGTTAATGTGCCCCGGCAGTCTGGTACCGAATTCGCTTATCTATGAGGGGGTATAACGATGACATCCACAAGCCGGACGGGCCGGCCCAGGTGGGCAAACCGGATTGCCATACTGGTCGTTTGCCTGGTCCTGGTGTTTGCAGTGCTGCTGTTACCAAAGGGTTTCAGCGATGATCTGTCGAAAATAGGCCAGGGGTTGCCGGTGGTCGTGTTGATGCATGACAAGAATTCGGTCAAAAGTCTGGCATTGATGGAACTACTGAATAAAATACGGTCTGATTATGCCGGAAAGATTGAATTTCTGGCCGTCGATATCGATAGTCAGGAGGGCCAGGTCTTCAGTCGCCGCCAGGCGGTCGGGGCTATCACGCTGCTGTTATTCGATGCCCACGGGGTCAGGCGGGCGGTGCTCGATCAGTCAGCCGATGAGAACTTGTTACGATCGGTCCTGGATGGCTTGTGATCGGCGACAGGTGATGAAAGTCGGCTGCCTGAGGGTGTTCGATATCCATGTACCCACCCACATAGCCAGCGTTTCCAGGGGATGGAGTTGATCATGTCAGTATTATTCGCAAAAACTACATTGGGACATATGTCGTTGCAGAATCATCTGGTGATGTCGCCATGACCCACAGTCGCACCATCGATAATATTCCCAGCCAATCCGGATTTGCCCCGGCGCTGGCAGCAGGGTAGTGAACTTAATCAGCCGGATATGAATACCATTCCTTCTACACCCCGGGCGCGGAAGGCTACACTGATTACCCGGCGCTTGAGGAAAGCCCTTTAGCCGGTAAGGTTCCGTACAGCGGAAGCGTGCTCGGTTCCGAACCAAGCATCCAGGACGCAGGCGGTACTGTTTTTGTAAGGACTAGTGTTGCTAATCCGGTTGCAACAGCGTTTGTCATCGGTGTCCGTTGCCCTTATTTTGAGTCCCGCGAAATGGTAATGTCTGGCGGTAATCCCAGGCACCACGGTAAGGTAATGTCAAAAAACTTGACTATCCTTGAAAAGTGGCGCCATATATTAAGTGAGTGTATTGGGGGACTGAACCGAAAAGGAACTTCGGCTTAATTGGAAAGGGATTATTTTGATTAAGGGAAAATGATCCAGCCCTCCGTCGCACTCATTCCCTAGGCCCCTGGCTGCTCCCTTTTCCCCTTTGCAGCCAGGGGTTTCCAAACCTCTTTGCCGGCGAAGACCCAGGCTCAACTCCATATCCTGAAAATGCCGAAAATCGGGCGTTTTACCTCCTTGATAGCGCTCACGGTAATATGATAGTGGCCGATATAAATAGCATGATCAGGGCCTGTGTGCGGGTCGGTGTCCGTCTGCTAACGGCGTGAATGCCCCGCGACAAAGCCCGTCCCAATCGGCATCGGATGGCAGATGTCATTGCTCTGACAGACACTTGTTGTTGACGTATTCGCCACGATCCGGCGGATTCAAGCGGACGACAGTGCGAGGAGCCTGTACGGGGGATTTATTCATGATTAGCGTAGCACAACTGTTTGAGAACAAGGACCAGGATGTCTGGTGGGCGGATCCTGACGACAGCGTATTCGATGCGGTCAAGCTGATGGATTCGAAAGATATCGGTGCGCTTCCGGTGTTGCATCAGGGTGCGCTGGTCGGTCTGATTTCGGAACGGGATTGCGCCCGTCAAGTGGTGCTGAGTAATCGTCCGTCAAGCGAGGTCAAGGTCAAGGACATCATGACCCGCAATGTCTACTATACCTATCCGGAACAGAATGTTGACGAGTGTCTGGGTGTGATGACCCGTCATCATATTCGTCATCTGCCGGTGATGCAGAGCGAGCGGATGATCGGCATGATCTCGATCGGCGATGTCGTGAAAACGATGCTGGCCGAACAGCAGATCAAGATCGAAGAACTCGAGCACTATATTACCTGGGAAGAATCGTATTAGGAGACGATTAGCGGACGCCGGTAACCCGGCTTCACAGGGCGCTAACGATCCTCGGCCAGCGCTCATGGATGTCTTCATAATCGCCTGCGTCTGTCGTAATGGTAACCACATAGATACGCTGTTCATCCCCGTCATTGGCGACAAGACCCTGGATATAGGTGGCTGCGGTCAGCGGATACCAGTGACTTTTTCCCTGTTTGTCCTTTTCCATAAATTGATCGGCGGTGATCAGTACCGGTCTGGGAAAGTATTTATCCCATATACCGTTAAGTACGAAATCATGCCGGGCCCAGCCTCCGGACGGTAACACGCCGGGCTCATCATTGCGGCGCCCCCACCTGATCAGGGCATGATTGCCGGATTTCATGCGTACCGGCAGCACGGCCGCAGGATTCGGGAAATAGACCGTCAGTTCGGTGTTGTCATGATGAAATTTTACGCCGCCGCACATGTGCAGATTATATCCCATGCTATCCTTCTGCGGGATACAGCGCATGGATATCATTGATTATTAAGCCTCAGTATGATTTAAATGATACTGATAGGTTATCCGGGCCCGGTGATGATATATTGGATGTCGGTAATAATACGAAACAAGAAGCCGCTTCGATATCGTACAGTCGCCGATGGTTACAATTGAATATGCAAGGGAGGGCCTATGGCCTGTAAACCGGACAAGATGACTGGGCACGAGACGTTGCCGGGCCATGGTCTCTCGGCCCTGGTGGCGGGAATGGAGGTTCATGTGTCGGCAATAGCCGCGGCCCGCAGCCTGCCCGGAGCGGTCGACTTTCAGGGTAAGGCATAGGGGGTCCCGCGATGTTCTGGGGATCAGTCATCGCCGGCCTGAAAATCCTGACCTACTGGGAAACCTACGTGGCGGCTGTCGAGTATCTTGCTATCTATATAATCCCGATGTTCATCGTCGCCAGGGTCATGGAAAAAAGGCAGGGTGGCGCAGTAATGTATTACGTCAGTTTGTTGCTGATCCCGCTTATGCAGGTTGCGGCGCTGGTCGTGTTTATCCTGACAATGGCGACAATAATATTTGGATTTAACGGCGAGGCGGCCTGGGGTTTCCCGTGGAAGGTGATCATGATGGCGCCGGTGGCGTTTTTTATCACCGTCGCTTCGTTGATCGTCCTGTCATTTATCCTGTCACTGATCCCGTTTGTCGGCCGGTTGCATTCATTGCAGACGCTGGTGCTGGGCGGTTCGGCCTTAATTTTTGTCCTCAGCCTGTTTGATTCCGTCTCCGCCGGGCAAGCCCGGGTGGATGTGGATTTCATCCCCGGGTTCTGGTTCATGCTGGGTCTGATCGTGATGGGCGGCCTTATGTCCTGGATAGGGACATTCATAGCCGAGCAACTGGTGGCCGCAATCAGGCTGTCCAACGCGCGCGTCGGACAATATATCATGATTCCTGTTTCAGCGATGTTCGGTTTCATTCCACTGTTTATGTATGGTGCATGGCTGGGGGCGCAGATTAAGGGTGGCTTCTGACATCAATTCACTCATTTACTTTCGCAGTCTCAAGCACATAGAATTCTGCTGTAAGGCCTATCGTCATCCGGATATTTCGACTCTCAACTGACGCGTATTGAATCACCATGGACAATACCTGCGTTGCTCGATTAAACGAACGGTTTGCATTAATCAAAGATAACCACAACCTGCACTTCAGTGTCGGTGAGGGTGGTATTCCTGTTGTCTCTATTGAAAATGATCAGGCAAGCTGTACTGCCAGCCTGCAAGGCGCGCAAGTGCTCAGCTGGGTGCCATCTGGCGAAGCGGAGGTGATCTGGCTGTCCGAGATGGCTATTCTTGCGCCGGGTAAGTCGTTACGTGGTGGTATCCCGATCTGCTGGCCGTGGTTCGGCGCGCATCAGGACCATGCGGAATACCCCGCGCACGGTTTCGCGCGTACGAGTCTGTGGCAGGTAACGGAAACGCAGGCCCTGGACCGGGGCGAGACGCAAATTACCTTCAGGCTCGATAGTCGTCAGCTTGACGAACGGCAGCGCCAGATGTGGCCGTGGCCGACGGTGGTTGAATACCGCCTGACGGTTGGCAGCCGGCTGACGATGGCGCTGGGCACCGTCAATCACAGTCATCAGGCTATTACCATCGGTCAGGCCCTGCATACCTATTTCAGGGTTGATGATGTCACCCGAACGGTTGTCTATGGCCTGGATGGCCGGGAATACCTGGACAAGACCGACAATTTCCGGCGCAAGAAACAGTCGGGCCCGGTAATGGTCGACGCCGAGGTCGACCGGCTGTATCTGTGCACGGCAGACGACATCATTATCGATGATGAGCAGAGACGGATCAGCGTCAATAAACAGGGCAGTCATTCCACCGTCGTCTGGAATCCCTGGGTCAGTGTGGCCGAAAAGATGGGTGACCTTGGTAACAACGGATATCTGCGCATGCTGTGTGTTGAATCCGCCAACGCGGCTGATGATACCGTGTCGATCGAGCCGGGCCGGCGCCATGACCTGCTGGTGACCTATACAGTTGAAGCATAATCCTGTGTAAATCACTATGTATAGGCGAACCTGCCTGCTATTTTCCGGCACTATCATTGATCACTGCATGCATTGGATTGGTGCAACGGTTTGCGCTGTTTTTTCAGCGTAAATAGGTTTAGAATGCGCCTGCCGATCACCTGTCTGCAGCCGCTACCTGTTTTCCAAAGTCGTTGCGGACATGTATGTTGACATGGAATAATTTTCCAACAATTAATGGTTATGGGGTGTGCTGTTTGGCTTCTACCCCATGGCGGATTCACCAGGGGGTAGAATGAACAACGACCAGCCAATCGATGACGCCGCAGAGCTGGATGAGGGACGACGGGATTTCCTCGAAAAGGGTACAACCATATTCGCAGCGGCAGGCGTGGCTGCCGCCTGTTGGCCTTTCATTGCCAGTATGAACCCGAGCCGGGATATTGAGGCCAAGGCGATTGCCACCGTCGATCTGAGTGGTCTTGCCGCAGGCAAGGTTGAGACCGTCGAATGGCAGGGTAAACCGGTATTCGTGTTTCATCGTACGGATGAGCAGATCGAGGACATGCACTCGTCGCAGACGAGCCTCGACCCGCAGGCCGATGACAAGCGTGTTATCAAGCCGGAATTTCTGGTAGTGGTCGGTGTCTGCACCCACCTGGGTTGTATACCCAATCGTAATGGAGCTAAAGGCTGGCTGTGTCCCTGTCATGGAAGTCTTTATGACAATAGTGGCCGGGTAATACGGGGGCCGGCGCCGACTAATCTGGCAGTGCCTCCGTACCGGTACGACGGAGAGAAGAAAATCATAATCGGTAAGGTGTGAGAGGATCTATGAAAAAATCCCTGAAAGGCTGGATCGATGCGCGTTTTCCCCTGTCGAGTTTTGTTAAAAATGAACTCACTGATTATCCGACTCCGCGTAATCTGAATTACTGGTGGAATTTCGGTTTCCTTTCCGGGTTTGTCCTGGTTTTGCAGATTGTGACCGGGGTGTTTCTGGCGATGCACTACAAGCCGGCCGCCGATGAGGCATTCGACTCGATCCAGTACATCATGCGTGAGGTCAATTACGGCTGGCTGATCCGCTATATACATTCCACCGGCGCATCGGCATTTTTCGCCGTGATTTTTATCCATATGGCCCGCACCCTGTACTACGGTTCCTATCGCGCACCACGTGAGCTGATGTGGTGGAGCGGGCAAGTATTGCTGATCATGCTGATGGCGACCGCATTCATGGGTTATCTGTTGCCCTGGGGGCAGATGTCTTACTGGGGGGCGCAGGTGATTACCAGTTTGTTCGGCGCCACACCGCTGATCGGTGAGCATATCGTGATCTGGTTGCGCGGCGATTTTTCGGTCGGTGATGCGACGCTGACGCGGTTTTTCTCACTGCATTACCTGTTTCCATTCCTGATTTGTGCGGTGGTAGTGCTGCACCTGGTAGCTTTGCATACGGTCAGAAGCAGCAACCCCTCGGGTATCACGCTGCATTCCAGGGACAATATCCCGTTTCATCCATATTTTACCATCAAGGACTTTTATGGCCTCGGTATTTTTCTGATCGTGTTCTGCGCCTTTGTATTTTTCAAGCCGGATTTTTTTATCGAAGCGGATAACAATATACCCGCTAATCCTCTAAAGACGCCGGCGCATATCGTTCCGGAATGGTACTTCCTGCCGTTTTACGCGATCCTGCGTTCGATCCCCGACAAGCTCGGCGGCGTCGTCGCCATGTCGATGTCTATAATCATTTTTGCCGCGATGCCGTTCCTGGATCGCTGCCGGGTGCCTGGTGGAGCCTGCTACCGTCCCCTCTATCGGGTGATGTTCTATGTCTTTATCACCGACGTACTACTGCTCGGTTATATTGGTTCGCAGCCGCCGAGCGCGACGCTGACGACGGTTGGCGAGATTGCGACTTTTTTCTATTTTGCCATATTCGCGCTGCTGCCATTTACGTCGTACTGGGAAAACCGCTTGTTGTTGCATAGGGAGAAACTGCCGGCAGCGGCGTTGACCTTGATTCGTGAGGAAAAATATATTCCGGTTGACCAGGATGATAAGAAAACGGACGGGGAGAGAGCATGAAAGGCTGCTCGATGTTACTGACAGCCTTGCCATTGCTGGCCTTTGCGGCTGCTGCCGATGCCTCCACGGTGCCGCTGGCCGATGTCAGGATTGCCGCTGATGCCGGATCCATCCGCCGAGGCGCCGAAACCGTGGTCACGGTGTGCATGAACTGCCATAGCCTTAAATATATCAAGTTCCGCGATTTGCTCGATGTCGGCGTCAAACGCGATTCACTGGATCTTTGGAAAGGCGACAAGGATCTGAATGCCGCGCTGATCGGCAGCACGCCTGCGGAAGTGGCCCGGCAGGTTTATGGCGTTGTCCCCCCCGACCTGTCATTGATCACGGCCGCACGGGAAGAGGGCGGACGCTATGTCTATTCGCTGCTGACCGGATTCTACACCGATGACAGCGGCAATACCGACAATCATGTCTTTCCCGGTATCACCATGCCGGACATACTGGGTTATACCTTTGCCAGTAATGCGAAGGATCGCCATGAGATCGAAAATAATGCCGGTGATGTTGCGGCCTTCCTGGTGTGGGCGGCCGATCCGGATGCCGGGGTAAGAAAAAAAATCGGCATTGCCGTCATCATCTATCTTGTAATCCTGACGGTGTTGCTGTATTTCTGGAAAAAGCGTATATGGAAGGGCCTGGATAAGGGCGGCAGTGTATGAGGACAGGGCATGATGAGAGGTAACGGTATAATAGCAATTCGAAATATTTTACCCGGGTCAATGCGCGCCGGCGTGGCGCTGTTCATGTTCGTGCTGGCGGTCGTCAGCGGATGCAGTCGCGAAAGCGATGCCGTCAGTTACCGGCGTGACATCGCACCATTGCTTGCGGAACATTGCGGCCGCTGTCATCAGCATGACGGCCAGGGGACTCAGAAGAGCGGCTTTGCGATGGACACTTATGATCAACTATTAAAGGGCACGCGCATCGGAGCGGTGATCAAGCCAGGGGCCGCGACCGCCAGTACCCTGATGTCACTGGTCGAAGGCCGAGCCGATCCGGCGATACGCATGCCGCCGGACAAGCATAATCCACTGGCGCCGGAACAGGTTAAGCTGATCAGACGTTGGATCGATGAAGGCGCAAAAAACAACTAGAGAAGGAGTCATTGTGAACACAGGAATATTTTCAAGGGGTTTGATGTTTTCTACTATCGTGCTGGGTGCCCTGGTTATTGATTCAGCACCCCTGTACGCCAGCGATGGTAACGCGGTCTATGAGAAGACCTGCAAGATGTGTCATGGTCAAGGCATAGCCGGGGCGCCGAAGACCGGTGATGCGGCGGCCTGGCAGACACGTGTAGCGAAGGGTAAGGATGTACTCTACACCCATGCGATCAACGGTTTTCGCGGCAAAGCCTTCATGCCACCGAAGGGTGGAAACAAGAAGCTCAGTGATGATGAGGTCAAGTCCGCAGTGGATCATATGCTGCAGATGTTGAAGTAAATAGCCAGATCTGTATCCGTCACAGCTTTCTTGACATAACGCACTGCCTTTCCTGTAATCTTAGAGCGGGTACTTGTGCCCGTACAACAACGGGTACTTGTGCCCCTGATGGGCCATAACACCTCGCCAATGCTTGACGGCAGAGCTTTCGTGTTACAAGTTTCCGTTATGTTTAAGGTGAAGGTAAACGTTGCATGCCACCATGACTGATGGCAGGTGGTCGGTAATGATCAATGCTGATTCTATCGTGTGAGACAACAGGACGATGGTATGGCTGTAAATATACAACGCATAACAGTATCTGTTCTGGCACTGGTACTGGCGTGTGTAGCGCTACTGGGTGTTGTGGATGATCTGGGCAAGCAGTATACCGATGCCAGTTTTAAACGGGCGCTGGTGACCTTCGGTGTCGCCCGCGGACTGAACGGCGTGATTTCGGTGGTGCAGGGCACCGAAGTGGCGATGGAACCGGCCGGCGTCGGGGTCATCTTTGCACCGGGCCAGATCCTTGATCCGGTCAATGATCTGATCGAACGATTTTCCTGGGTGATGCTGGCGAGTACGACATCCCTGGGACTGCAGGGCCTGTTACTGAAGATGTTTGCCTCACAGGGTTATTCATGGCTGGTGGCGTTGACGGTGGCACTGGCGGTATGGCTGTTGTGGCAGCACCAGGGAGTATCCCGTGCCTGGCGCCAGCGTATCTATCGTCTGGCGGCCGTTCTGCTGATATTGCGTTTTCTGGTCCCGGGGCTGGCAATCAGTGGCGAAGTCTTTTATCGCCTGTTCCTGGCTTCGGAATACGAAGTATCAAGTACCCATCTGAACCAGACCAGCAGCACCCTTGGGCGCCTGCAGGAAGACAGCCGACAGGGTAATACGGTGAGAGAGCCTTTATCCTGGTATGACGGCCTGCAGCAGAATATCAAATCCACACTGGAGGCGATGGATGTCGATCAGCAGGTATCGGCATTACAGGCAGCGGTGGCGGATCTCAGCGAACATATGATCAACCTCATCGTTGTTTTTACCGTACAGACGGTCCTGTTTCCGTTGTTTTTTCTGTGGCTGGCCAGTCGTGCAGTCAGGGCGGTGATGCACCTGCGATAAAGGCTGGAAGATATGGTGCTGCAGTAAATCCGAATTATGAATAGCGAGCCTGCCAGCATTCGTTTTTATCGTTTTTTTTTCCGTGATCATGATCGCCTGTTGCGGATGGACCCGGTAGTCAGCTATTCAGTTGTTTATCACCGATGGAATTAAGAGTAAAGTAAAAAAAGGAATTGGAAGACAATGGGGAGATATTGATGCAGAAGACAATATTGATCCTTGAGGGTGAAGCGCCGGTGGCAGAGCATCTACGGCAATATCTGCTTTCACGAGGCTTTGATGTTACTGGTATTGTGGCGACCGCGGCAGAGGCGTTGGGCGCTATCGAAGCCAGGCTACCTTCGCTGATAATTACCGATATCGTCCTGCCCGGTGATATGGATGGCATCGATCTCGCGAAGATTATCGATGAACGTTTTGGTATCCCGGTCATTTATCTCACAGCCTGCAGGGATACTCGTTGCTTTGAACGTGCCAGGCAGTCACCATTCTGCCACTATCTCCTCAAGCCCTTTAATGAAAATGAGCTTGATCTGACCATCGAGATGGCGATCAGCAATTACCAGATTAAAAGACACCTGCATACGGTCTTGAGGGATGCTGAACAGGCCAGTAAGGTAAAATCAGAGTTCATCTCCCGTCTGAATCACGAGTTATGCAGCCCTTTGAATGCCATCATCGGTTTCAGTCATCTACTCCAGGCCGAAGACCAGGCCGCCCTCACTGCCAGTCAGAAGGAAAGTATCAACGAGATTACCAAGGCCGGTCAGTATATGCTGGGGTTGATCAAACAGGTGCTCGATCTGGAGCGAATCGAGAGCGGCAGCCATACCGCACGGATGACAATCGTCAGCCTGAATGACCTGATCCATAAATGTATCGGCCTGTTACAGCCACAGGCCGATACAAGCGCGGTGAAAATTATCAATAACATCAGCGATGAGGATTCTTATTCTGTTATCGCCGATAAGACCCGATTGAAGGATGTATTGATCAGTCTGATCGGTAATGCGATTAAATATAACAGGGAAAACGGCCGTGTCTATATCGATGCCGGAGTGAAGCCGGGCGGAATCATACATCTGTCCGTCACCGATACCGGTATCGGTATCAGTGAGGCGGACAGCAAAAATATATTCCAGCCATTCGTGCATTTCGGTGACACCAATACCGAGGGTAGCGGTCTTGGCTTGACGATGACCTGGCAGTTGATACATATGATGGGCGGGAATATCGGTTATCAACAAAACCCTCAAGGGGGCAGTATCTTCTGGATCGAGCTGCAGCAGGCAACCCGGAAAGCAGAGACTGGGCGTGAGGTGGAGAAGGCAGAGACCCTATGACGTTTTGAATGGACATGCTGATACGACCGATCCACAGTGCGGTCTACGCTGGGCAAGGGAAATTACAGACTCCGGCCTTGCAGCAAAGACCCTGGCCTGTGATTCACAGCGACGGGCACGTCAAATGGAGTCTGCCCTGCGCCTGCCGCTAAACTGGTTTCCTGATCGCTGGTCCCGGTCCCGGGGTTACTGGATCATATCCTTGAGTATCGCCTTGTCGGCGGATGACGGTTTATGGTTCAGCTTGTAGATAATGCTCGCCAGACTGCGCTCTTCGGCCATTGCCGAGGGGTTATCGATGATGGCCTTCAGGCGGGCCTTGTCCGCATCGGTGGCGGAGTGTTTCAGATTGATCATGGCCCGGGCAATGACCTTCTGGTTGTCGGACGCCGAACTGCTGTTCAGCATGCCCTTGAGTTCATTCTTCTCCGACTCGGACGGGTAATGGTTAAGATGCAGGAGAATGTCCGCCATCATGGCGGTGTTGCCGATGGCGCTGGCGCCGGTGCTGAACATCAGGATCGCTGATAAAAATAACGGATAGATGAATGTCTGTCTTAACATAATGGACCTCCTTGGCTTGGTGAAGACTGAAAAACACGGGCATGTACACAACCCCCTGACTCTGTATCAGGTTTAGACCAGCGCCGTATCCAGGTGGTAACCCGGTATGCTTTCTGCCTGATGTTGATAACGTACAGTCCTGGTCAGGCGACAATCGCTTTTTCAAGTTCGGCAAAGGACTTGGCGATATCCGCCGGCTCGATCGGTGCGCCCAGTTGTTTGCCGATCTGGGTGGTCGAGAACATGCCGCAAATCATGACGTCGCCTGCCGCTTCACTGCCACAGGTGACTATCGCATGTTGTCTGCCGCAATTAATCATTGTCTCGACGATGTCGCCGACACGGGCATTGATGACATCCTCATATCTCAAGGCTTCCAGTTCCGATGTCGGGGTCATGATATCCTTGACCTCGACCTCGTCGCGGCTGTTACCCGTTTTCTGCATATACAGGAGAGGTTTTTCGCCAAGGATATCCACGGCGGTAATGATGCCGTGGATATTACGTTGATTGTCGGTTACCAGTAACAGGCGCACATTGTTTGCCATCATCTGTGCATTACAATCTGCTATAGAGGTGCCGAGCTGGGTCGTGATCGCCTTGACCCTGCGAAAATCCGTCATCACCAGCTTTGCCGCATCGCTGACCGTGACCTTGCTGCGTATGTCCTGTGGCTGGCAATAGGAGATATTGCGATTGAGGGTTCTGCTGGGTAATTCTCTGTAAGTCTTTGGCATGATTATGCTCCCTGGTTACATGAACATTCCCCGCACCTTCGGGTTTGTGCAAGACCGGGTGCCGGGTCGGGATAAAACTAAAACCATCTACAGATACAGCTGTTATTATAAATTATTCCGGCAATTTAAGGTAGACTGTCCGGTGACCGGAAATAACCATATGTTTAATGTCAGTTCATGATTGCGGCTGTTTGCAGGGTGTTTGTATCGCCGTTGTTTCGTCCGGCAGTAGTAATAAACTGGATCAGGCACGTTATTGACACGGCGATACCGGATTGCAGGGCAGGGTTTGTCGTTTCAGGAACGATACCTTCTTTTAGCAAAGGCGCCCCGTCCGGATTGACGATGTTTATGAGAATGCTGAATGTTTGAGCTGAAAAGATCCACCGATAGCACGGCGACCCTTAATCTGAAGCGTCTGCTGTTATTACGCAGTATCGCTATTGTCTGTGAGTTGCTTGTTCTAGCAGTGGCCATCAGGGTGTTGCATATGGATCTGCCGGTCACGGCGATGTTGACGGTGATCATCCTGCATACCATTATCAATATCCTGGCCTGGGCCAGGCCCGGATTTCGGCACCCGGTCTCGGTGCCCGAGTTTGCACTGCAACTGGCACTGGATACCGTGGTGCTGGCCGCATTACTGTATTTTTCAGGTGGTTACACCAATCCGTTTGTTTCATTGTTCCTGTTGCCGCTGGTGATCGCAGCCTCGATACTGCCTAAGGTCTATACCTGGATCATGGCGGTGTTAACAGTCGGTTGCTATTCGGCGCTGATATTCTTTTACCGCCCATTACCAATGGCGCAGATAACATCCTCGGGTAGTGAATTCGGCCTGCATGTACTGGGGATGTGGTTCAGTTTTTTATTGAGTGCCGGATTGGTGGTGTTTTTTGTCGTGCGCATGGCCACCAGTCTGCGTGAACGCGATAGAGCACTGGCACAGGTGCGGGAGCGGGCATTGCACGATCAGCACCTGGTGGCGCTGGGAACGCTGGCAACAGGTGCCGCCCATGAACTGGGGACCCCTCTGGCGACGATGGCGGTGCTGGCTCATGAGCTTAGAATCGAACATGCGAATGATCCGGAGGTGGTAGAAAAGGCCGATATTTTTCGTAGCCAGATCGAGCGCTGCAAAACCATTATTTCAGATATTTCCGCTTCCACCGGGCAGGCACGCGGAGAAGGTGGGTGTGGGGTGGCGGTCGACGATTATCTGCATGCGGTACTGGACCAGTGGCAAGCTCTGAGTCCCCGGACGCCGGTGATGCTGGACATGCACGGACCGAACCCGGCCCCGTATATACTGGCCGACAAGACCCTGACCCAGGCCATCATCAATATCCTGAATAATGCCGCTGAAGTTGCGCTTGACCAAATCGAGATCGAAGCCCGTTGGGATGTGGAGCAAATGCAAATCGCGGTACGGGATGACGGACCGGGTTTCAGTGATGCCGTTCTCGGTAATGCCGGTACACCGTTTTTTACTACCAAAAAAGATGGTCATGGTCTCGGTCTTTTTCTGGCACGGGCGGTACTGGAACGTTTCCACGGCTCGCTTGAGGTCAGTAACTGCTCCGGCCGGGGTGCCCAGGTTCATATGCGTCTGCCGTTGTCAGCCCTGGAGGTTGGCGCATGAATCCTGTAGGCGACGAACAAGAGGCGGATTTACCCAGCCTGTTACTGGCGGATGATGACGAGGTTTTTTCCAGGGTTATGGGCCAGGCGCTGGTCAAACGCGGGTTTGTAGTCCGGATTGCACATGATGTTGATGAGGCCATGGATCTATGCGCGGAGTATCCTCCAGAGTATGCGGTGGTGGACCTGAACATGCCCGGCAAGTCCGGTCTCGAACTGGTAAAATATCTAGTCGGGCTGGATGACAATACCCGCATCGTCGTCATCACCGGCTATGCAAGTATCGCCACGGCCGTCGAGGCGGTGAAACTCGGGGCGACACATTACCTGGCCAAGCCGGCGGATGCCGATGAGGTGGTTGCCGCCTTTTCCAGGCAGGCCGGTGACGCCAGTGTCACCGTCACCCATCAGCCACTGTCGGTGAATCGCCTGGAATGGGAACACATCCAGAAGGTGCTGAAGGAGAATGACGGCAATATCTCCGCAACCGCCCGTGCCCTGGGGATGCACCGCCGCACCCTGCAACGAAAATTACAACGCCGGCCAGTGGCGAAGTAAGCGGGAGAACGCGCCATCGTAATGCGTGTCTGTGCACTGCTTGTACTCCTGCCGGATTGACACCCATTACTTAGTACAGCATCCGTTTGAGTACTGTGTTTCCATCCGCAAAGTGGTGTTTGAGCGCGGCAATGATATGCACCAGTACCAGGGTAGCGCAGGTATAGGCTGTATAACTATGAACGGTGTAGATGAATTCCGATGTCGATTTTGTCAGGGACGGTAGCGCGGGTAATGTGATCAGCCGGTATAATTCGATGGGATCGTTGCCGGAGGCGATGTAAATGTAACCGCTGACCGGTAACAGGGCGAAGGCGCAAAGAAAGAAGCTATGGACAACGCGTGCCAGGACCCGTTCCCATCGCGCGAGGTCGGGTACCGCGTCAGGGTTGGGGCTGATAAACCTCCAGCCCAGCTTGATCAGGAACAAGATCAATACGCACAGGCCCACTGTTTCATGCAATTCCAGCAAGCGCCAGTATCTGACGGATTCATTGTTCAGCTGTGTCAGGTC
>Ga0210101_1000391_pt1 | contig 14713 bp, 11 predicted proteins | sample Muzzi_PWC_D1_FD_185534 | JGI IMG/M metagenome (GOLD analysis project Ga0210101, IMG submission 185534) | Wetland microbial communities from San Francisco Bay, California, USA, that impact long-term carbon sequestration - Muzzi_PWC_D1 (SPAdes) | ecosystem: Environmental > Aquatic > Marine >... | reverse complement strand
CGTAAGCTATCCAGCCCATCATCTCGTTGGCCGTCCAGCCGAAGCAGGGGCCGGTGCCGAACAGCGAGGCCACCGGGCTCTTCGAGTACCAGTAAGCGGTTACCAGGTGAGCGCCGTCGAGTACGCCCTTGTGCACCGCGGTTTGCATCTCCGCGGTCTTGACTACCGCGCCGACGCCGAGCAGGTCGATTTTCAGTGAGCCGCCGGACATTTCGTTGACGCGGCGTACGTAATCCTGGGCGTATTCGAGGAAAATACCCCCACCCCAGGCTGCCTGTACCTTCAGAACGACCGGGCTTTGTCCCACGGAAATGTTCGGAAAGGATGCCGCCGCGGCTCCGCCCGCGATGGCTGCCGCACCGCTCGTCAGGAACTTGCGACGTGATTTTTTAACTTCTTCGGTCATAACTTTTTCCTCTCAATTGTAGACGTGAATGCTGACGCCGAATTTATTCTAGATTTGTCTTTTGGCCATTACGGCATATCGAATCAGGCGATTACCGCATCCCGGACGCATCTTACATGATCGAAGCAAATAATGGGAATCCGAGCGATTTGGCGCGGTATATTGTATACCAATAATCCCTGACAGATACAACCGATAATCGGCCCGGCGAGGTTTTCGCGCGGCCGGGATGCGACTTCGTCGTGGTTGATCTGTGCCCGCGAAAATTCGCGGGCGGCGTTACGCGACCCGGTCTCCGGGCTCTTTTCCGGCGAAAATCGCGCGCAGGTTGTCGATCGCCCTGGTGCCCATCGCGTAACGGGTTTCGACGGTGGCGCTGCCGATATGCGGCAGCAGGAATACGTTGTCGAGCTCGCGGTAACCGGGATGAATCTTGTCCGGCTCGCCGTTGTAGACGTCGAGGCCGGCAGCCGCAATGCCGCCGTCGCGCAGCGCCGCAACCAGCGCGTCGTCGTCGATGACCCCGCCGCGCGAGGTATTCACCAGGATCGCGTCGGCGTGCATCTTCGCCAGGCGCTCGCGGTTGATCAGGCCGAGGGTTTGCGGCGAGGCCGGGCAGTGAATAGAGACCACGTCGACGGCGGCCAGCAAGCCGTCGACGCTATCGTGGTACTCGGCGCCGGCGGCCCGGTCGGCGGGCAGCGGATTGCGGTTGTGGTAGTGGATCGCCATCTCGAAGCCGCGCGCGCGCGCGGCGACCACCTGTCCGACGCGTCCCATGCCGAGTATGCCGAGACGCTTGCCGGTGATTTGCCGGCCGACCATGAACGCCGGGCTCCAGTCCTTCCATTGCCGGTTGCGCACCAGGCGCTCACCCTCGCTGGCGCGGCGCGCCGCGCCGAGCATCAGCAGCATGGCGATTTCGGCGGTGGCGTCGGACAGCACGTCCGGGGTATTGGTGACGATGACGCCCTTGCGCTTCGCGGCCTCGAGGTCGACGTGATCGACGCCGACCGAGTAATTGGCGATTGCCTTGACGCGCCCGGGGAGCCGTTCGATGGTTTCGGCGGTAAACTTTTCCGTGTGGCAGGGCAGGATCGCGTCGACCCCTTCGGCCATCTTCAATATTTCCTCGGTGCCGTAGAGCCGGTCGTCGGGGTTCAGCAACGGCGTGAATTCCTCGGCCAGCCTGGCCTCGACCGCGTCGGGAAGCTTGCGGGTTACCAATACCACCGGTTTGTCGCTCATGATGATTTTCCGAATTCGCTGATGAATTGACCGCACCCGGGACGGGCCGTTTCGAGGGGCCAGAGTTTAAGACCTGGCAACACGCATGGCAAACCGCCGCCGCTCGAGGGTCAGGCGGTATCGCTGCCGTTCATGTCGCGGTAGAGACGCCACGCCATGCGCCCGGTAACCAGAACCGCGACCACCAGCAGCAGCCACAGCAGCCATTTCAGCCACGGCAGGGTCGTATGCGGCTGCAGGCGCGCGGCGCCGCCGGCGGGTCGCGGGCTGCCGAGGCCGACCAGCCGGCTTTGCCGATGCGCGTCCTGCGCGCCGCCGTCGAGCAATTCGAACAGGCCGAATACCGGGGCCTTGCTGTCGCGGTTACCCCAGGCGAGGCTGTAGGGCGAATCGCCGTCGCCGAGAAAAATGACTTCGTACTGCGGGTAGAGCAGTTCGACCCGCGGCGGCGCGTCGAGCGCCGTCCGGCTGGTGAAACGAATTTCGGTGATGGCCCGCCGCGGCAGGACGATGGGTTGGCTCGGCTTCACCGCGTCGCCGCCAAGATCGTGCTGGCGAAAATTCGCCTTGACCAGGCGCGGCGATTTCAGTCCGCTCCATGACACGTAGAGGTCGCCGACGATGACCCCATTACTTTCGGCCGGCACGATGCGCAGGGCTTCGGGTTTTACCGCCGACTGTATTTCCAGGCGGTAGTAGCTGCCGCTGTCGTCCTCGCGGGCCGTTACGGCGACTCCGTCGACCAGTCGCGGTGCGGGCCGGGACTCGGTGTAATGCCCGGTGACGCGCAGCAATTCGAAGCTGTCGACGCCGTCGAGCGGGCGCAGGCGCAGGTATTTCACGTGCGCCGGAATGTTGTCGATGCTGCGCCAGCCGGGATCGGTCGATTGCCGGTTGGTCAGGCTCTTGCGGGTATCGATGACGCGCAGGCTGTCGAGGTCGTCGCCGGCCTCGACCTGGAGTTCGAGCAACTGGTCGGCGGGCTGGTGGCGCCATTCGAGTTCCAGCCGATCCCAGGCGATGGAACTGTCGTCATCGGCGGCCAGTTCGATCAGGTAATCGTTGCGCGCGGATTTGATCGCCAGCGTTTCGGTGGTTTCACGCTCGGTGACCGTGCCGGGTTCGAGGTTTTGCTCGCGCGTGGTCACGGTGCGCGAATGCTGTTTCAGGTAGCGGCTGAATTCGTGAAACGGCAGCTCTCGCGTCAGCGAGATTTCTGCGGGCGGGGTTTTCACCACCGACAACGGCAGCGGCTTGCCCGCGGCGTCGAATACCGCGAGGTCGCCGAAATCCGCGCGGGTCATCGCGAGCAGCACGTCGAGAGGCAGTTCGACGCGCTGCAGCGATGCATCGGCCGGCTCGAGCGGCGCCTGGTAGGCGAAGTCGCGGAGCGCGGGTGCCGCGCCCAGCGGCATCGCGACGGCCAGCAGCAGGATGCAAACGACTCTAGACATGCGAGGCTTGCCCCGCATCGTGTTGCCGCGGCGGTATCGGCGAGAAATAGCCGGTAGCCACCAGCAGCGCGCCGACCACCAGGAACGAAACGATTCTTTCGACGGTACCGCTGGCCGCCAGGTCGATGAACAGCATCTTGACCAGCACCACGCCGATTAGCGCCGCACCGACGATCCACAGCGGGCGCAGCAGGCGGCGCGACGCGAACAGCATCGCGCCCATGCCGATCAGCGTCCACAGGATCGAGATCGCCGATTGCACGCGCGTATCGACCAGCAGCCGGGAAAGGTCGAAGGGAATCCCGAGATAGTGGTGCATGCTGCGAATCAGCACCGCGGTCAGCCAGACGAAAGTCAGCGCGGCGAGCAGGATGCCCAGATGCTCGCGCTGCACGCCGAGGCTCGCCGGCAACCGTCGCAGGCCGTCGAGGGCGAGCAGGAAAAAGGCGATCTGCGCGAGGTCGACCGGGTTGGCGAACGGCAGGTAGGGCAGCGGCTCGGCGGCGCCGCTGTTGGTAAAGTTCAGCAGCAGGCTGCAGAGACCGAGAAATGCCGACAGGGCTGCCAGCTGGCCGAGTTGCAGGCGCTCGCCGAGGCGTTGCATTGCCGGGTAATAGCCCAGCTGCACGGCACGCATCGCCAGCAGGGGTACCGCCGCGATCAACGCGCGGTAGCCTTCGGCCTCGATGCCGAGCCGCGTGTCGAACAGCCACACCAGCTCCGCGGATAACAGCACGGCGACGAACAGCACGAACAGCGTATGCGCGGCGAGGTTGACCCAGGCCGGCCAGGACACGGACTCGAGCTTGCCAATCATCCAGTAGTTGGCAGCCAGCGCCGCAGCCCAGAAGTAGAGGTCGGGCGAGACCAGTACGTGGTTGTTCTCGAGTGTCGAATACAGCGAGATCAGCACCAGCAACGGCAATAACAGCGCGGCGTTGATCGACGCCGGCATCCAGTCCCAGCGGCGCAGCCGGTCGACGTAGACCAGCGCCGCCGCGGTAATGCCGAACAGCAGCAACCAGGCGACGACCTCGTTGCGATAGTATGCGTCGATCTGCACCAGCGCGCTGACCAGCCACCAGCCCATGCCCCAGACGTAGAACGGCAGGTGCAGCATGCGCAGGCGAAAGTCGCGCGCCTGTATATACAGCATGCGCGCCGAGATCAGCGCGCCGAGCGCGATGAACAGGCCGCCGAGAAATGCCGGGTTGAGCCAGGCCGTATCGCCGGTCTCGCCGACGTTGCGCAACAGGAACAGCACGCCCGAGCCGACCTGCAGCAACACCGCGAAGCATTGCGCGTAAAAGCGTCGCTGGCGAATGGATACCCACAGGATACCGGCCGCTTCGAGAGCCCAGGCCGCGCTGCTCCAGTGACCCTCGAGCGCGTAGGGGATGGCGAGTGTCGCGAAGACCACGCCGATCGCCAGCATCGCCTCGGCGAGCAGGCGAAATTCCTCGCCGATGCGCCGCCAGGCGAAGCGCGCCAGCAGCAGGTAGTAAATCCCCATCGCGGCCGAGGCAATGGCGATGCCGTAGTCGAGGTGGCGCATCATGTACATCAACAACCCGGAGACGATCACCGGGGTGCCGAATACCAGCGTGCCGTCGACCAGCCCGGCCAGGTGCTCGGGCTGGCGCATGGCGTAGAGTACGCCGATCAGGCTGTACATCAAAAAGAACAGCAACAGGAAACCGAGACCCGGGTAGAGGTCCACGCTGCGATAGTCGAACACCGTCCACAACACGAATACACCGAAGGTAAACAGGAACCCGAGCAGGTTCAGCGAGCGCCAGGCGCGGAACCAGGCAACCACGAATACCGCCGCGTTGAGCACCGAGTAGTAACTGAACAGGCCGATGTAATTGCCGCTGCCCGTCGAGGCGAGAAACGGGGCCGCGAAACCGCCGAGCACCGCGAAGATCGCCAGCGCCCGCGAATCCTGCAGAATAGCCAGCGCAACCGTGAATATAGAGAAGCAGACCAGCAGCGCGAAGGTCAGGGTCGGCGGTAGCAGGTGGGCGAGCCGGAATGCGGCGAAGATCGTGATGTAGATGACGCCGATACCGCCGCCCTGCAACAGCAGGGCATAGATCGGTTTTTTGATGCGCAGCTTCCAGCCGAACGCCAGCAGCAGCAAGCCGCCGAAGGCCGCGCCGAGGAAGCGGATTTCGAGTGGAATGGCCGAGTTTTCGGCGGCGAATTTCAACAGGAAGGCGACACCGAAAAACAGGATCAGAATGCCGATACGGACAAAAATATTGCCGTCGGTAAAATACGAGACGATTGCCTCGACGACCCGGCGCAGCAGTGCCTCGACGCGATCGACAGGATTCGGGCCACGGCTTTGAGGTGTGTCGCTCGCGGTCGTCGCGGCGGGACGGCGCATGGCGGCTGGCGCCGCTCGCGGCGCGGTCGTGGTGGCTGGCACGGCCGGCGCGGGTTCTTCGGGCTGGTCGCCTGCCGCTGCCGCCGCGGTCGAATCCGCCGGCGGTTGCCGGGGTTCGGCGAGGCGCTTCCGCAACTCGTCGAGTTGCTTTTCGAGGCGCCGAAAACGCGTGCCGTAGACCCATTGGCTGGTCACCAGCGCGACGACCAGCCCGAACAGCAAGCCGGCATCGAGATCGATCAGCGCGGCAATCGCGATGAGCGTCAACAGCGAGGCGATGAGGGGCACGAAGGACATCAGGCTTTAATATAGCAGGCTGGTGCGATCACGGGAGCAAGTTGGCGGACCAGCTTGCAATAGACCGGTGTCGACGGTGGATATTTTCTCGCATCGGCAGGATTCCGCGGATTGATGTCGATCAAAGCATAGATCGATTCGGCCATTAGGCAATACGATTCTGTACTTGTGCGGATTGACGCTACCCGAAGGATCTTCACAGGTTACTTTTCATGCTTCGTCTCGGTCGCAGGGTACGCGGCGAGTGCCGGCGAGCGGGTTTGCGCCGCTATCGGCCGCGGCGCGTGCCGAAGCGCTGTCAAAAGCACAATACTGCGGTTACACTTGGCGATCGTTTCGATTCCCTGCTCTGCAGGTTCCCGGTTACAGGCGTGGCCAGATCCGTTAGCCAATGGATAGAATTCCTCTACGGCCCGATCTTCAGGGTCATCGGCTTCTTTTACCGCATCTATACCGCCAACCGGGCACGCCTGGACCGCGTGCTCGGCAACGCCCGCGTCGCCGGTCTGCTGAGAGCGCTGGCGGTCCTGTTGTTGATTGGCTGGATCCTCGTCTGGTACCTGGCGCCCGAAGACAACCGCCATCGGCTGACCGACGAAATCAAGCAGACCTTCGGAATGGACGATCAGTCCGCGGACAGGTAGCGTGGGACTGTTTATCACCGGAATCCTGTTGCTGGCCGCGATCGTCGGCCTGTTCTGGCTCAAGGACCGGCTGCGTAATCCGAGGCTGGCGCGCGTCGCCTATTCGGAGCCGATCGCGCGCCTCGCCGTGCTCGGCGCCGCGCTGTCGTTTGTCGGGCTGCTGCTGATGGTGTCGAAATTATTCGCCGCCTGAAACGCGGGCTAACCGGCGGATGCCGACGCCGACGACCAGTCGCCGTCCACCTCGTCGACCGGGTTCCGCTCGCGTTGCAGCTCGAGAATATCCGCGAACGGCTGCGGTCTGCCGATGTCGTAGCCCTGCGCGTAATCGACGCACAGATCCCGCAGCATACTGCGTATGGCGTCGTTTTCTACGAACTCGGCGATCGTCTTCATGCCCATCACGTGACCGATATCGTTGATCGATTTGACCATCGCATGGTCGATCGGATCCTCGGCGACATCCTTGACGAACACGCCGTCGATTTTGAGGTAATCGACCGGCAGGTTCTTCAGGTAACCGAAGGAGGACAGGCCGCTGCCGAAATCGTCGAGCGCGAAGTGGCAGCCGAGATTCTTCAGGCGGTTGATGAATTCGGTGGCCGCGCGCAAATTGGAAATTGCCGCGGTCTCGGTGATTTCAAAGCAGATTTTACCGGGATTGAAGCCGATGGTTTCGATTTTGCCGATCACCAGGTTCAGGAAATCGAAGTCGGTCAGCGACTGGCCGGACAGGTTGATCGAAATGAACTTGACCTGCTCGATGAAATCCGGATTCGAGGACATCATCGAGAAGGCTTCCTCGACTACCCAGACGTCGAGCTTGCGCATCAGGTCGTAGCGCTCGGCGGCGGGCAGAAAGTTGCCCGGCTCGATGATTTCTCCATTATCGCCGATCATGCGTAATAGCAGTTCGTAGTGCAGGCCCGAATTTTTCCCGAGGGGCTCGATTGCCTGGGCGTAGAGCGTAAAGCAGTTTTTCTCCAGCGCCTGGTTGACTCGCGTTACCCATTGCATTTCGCCGTTGCGCCGCGCGAGGATGGTATCGTCGGGGTTGTAAATCTGGATCTGGTTGCGGCCCCGGTCCTTGGCGACGTAGCAGGCGGTATCGGCCTGTTTCATTAAATCCGTTACGCTTGCCGTGGTCTGGTCGATCTCCACCAGGCCGATACTCACGCCGATCTGAAACTTTTCGCCTTCCCAGACGAAATTGAAATCCTGAATGTTGCGCTGGATGATCGATGCCGTGCGCTGGGCCTGTCTCATCGAGCAGTTTTCCATCAGGATCCCGAATTCGTCGCCGCCGAGGCGGGCCAGCGTGTCGTTGATCCTGACCGCGTCCTGTAACAGGTCGCTCAGCTGGCGCAGTAATTCGTCGCCGGCGATATGGCCGCAGGTGTCGTTGACCACCTTGAACTGGTCGAGGTCCATGAAACACAGCGCATGCTGGCCGTTATCCCGCGCGGCCGACTCGATCAAGCGCTCGGCGCCGCGTTCGAATTCATGGCGATTGCGCAGCCCGGTCAGCGAATCGTGGCTGGCCTGAAAGCGCATCTGGGCCTCGCTGCGTTCGGCTTCCTCGCGCCGCTCCGCCTCGATGCGTTCGACGCGCCGTGCACTCATCAGCAGCATCAGGTAAAAAATCGCCGTACTGCCGAGTACGCCGACGACGATTTGCCACTGGGTGCGCCGCATGCTCGAAAACAGCGAGGTGACATTCGAGCAGACCTCGAAGATGGCCTCGGGCCTGGCGCTGCTGTTGGCATTGGCGGCTTCGTAGATACCGATCTGGGAAGTGACCACGCTAACGTCCTGGTGGGCATCTCCCGGCCTGTCGATCCTGTCCAGAAACGATACTTCGCTTACCGGGTAGCCTTCCATCGCGCGCCTGAAATCGGGATTCGTGCTGCGGTCTACGCCGATTTGCGACGGATCGGTGGCAAAAATCGCGATACCGTTCGGGGTGTAGATATTGACGGCCAGTAGTCGCGATTGATCGGTCAGTTGCTGGATCTCGTGCCGCAGACTGGCGACCAGGGGGTCGTCGGCGGATGGCTCGACTACCGAGTTGCGCTCGATCAGCTCGAGGTATGTGGGCCTGACCGCTTTCGATAACAGCTCGGCGATCGCCTCGTTGGACCGGGATTCGTGATCGATCATCGACGTCAGCGCGATCTGCCGGTACAGGACCATCAGGCAGACGACCGAGACGATGCCAATCAGACTAGCGATGAGGTGATAGCGATTCGATAGGACCATAATATTACAGACACCCGGCACCCGGATTGGCGCTCCAGTGTCTGAGTCTAGTTGGCGGATGCCAAAAGGTTTAGAACCTCGTCACAACTCTGCGCTGAAAGGTATGAAAATCAATATTTTCGGTAGCTTGAGAAGGACAGGCGGTATGCCATTGGCGGGGTATCGCCGCGCTCGAAGCCGGCAATGCGCGACCGACCACGGTTTGCGCCGCGGCGCGATGTGCAGCGGTGAAATGAGTTCGAGGCCGGCGGCCACGGACTTCACCCGTGTCGATGATTCGCGCTAGTATTCCGCGATGGTGGCCGGGCTGACCGGCGGGCACCCGCGAATCCATGACGACAGCGAAAACGAAAATCGTACCGACCCTCGAATCGCGCGACGGCAATCGCGAGGAAATTTACGCCTTGCCGACCGATAGCGGCTACCTCGAGCAACTGCTGCGTCATATTTTCGACAACCACTGGCGATCGATCGTCTTCGGCCCGCTGATCGAGGGCGGCGCCTACGAGTTTCGCTGTCCGTGCAAACCGCGCTCGATCACCCTGTTCGACGGTTACCTGACGGTGCATTTCGGGGGCGCGCATTTTCACCTGTGTATCGGCGAAAACCGGGGTAGCGAGAGCAATCCGACCCCCGCGGAACTGCGCCGCGTTCGGCGTACCTCGCGGGCCGAGATCGTGCGCACCTTCGACACCGAGGGCGCGCCGATATTGTGGCAATTGCGATTGTTCAATGGCGCCGGTACGCCGCAATTGAATATTTTCTTTCCGAGCCCGTTTCTGACCGACGAGGACCAGCTGGCCGAACGGCCGGACTGGACGCGGCTCGCGGTATGGGATGATATCGCGACGCGCTTTCTCGGGCGCGAACAGTCGCAGGACCCGCTGGATCGCAGCGGTCAGGGATTTCGCCGCTCCTGATTCAGCCGCCTCGAGACCCGCCCGCATGGCGCCCGGGCCGGTCGACGCCGGCTCATTGCTGCCGTCGAATCCAGTCCATAAAAGTTTGCAGTCCGTCGTCGTCGATGGCTCGCTCGGGATAGACCAGGTAGTATGAAAAGCGATGCCTGACGCTGCGCGGATGCGCGGTCACCAGGTCGCCGGTGAGCAGATCGCGTCCTATCAATTCCAGATATCCGATTGCGAAGCCGAGGCCGTCGGCGGCCGCCTGCATTGCCAGCGCCGGGTCCTGAAACGATACCCCGGGCAATTCGCGCGGTGCGTCGGCACCGATGCCGGTCAGCCAGTCGCGCCATTCCTCACCCGGCTCATTGTCGCCGAGATCGGCGTGCAGCAACTCTTGTTGCAGAATGTCCGCGTCGCGGAGCGGGATTTCCCTGCCCGCCGCGTATCGCGGGCTGCAAACCGGCACCAGGTGTATCGGCATCAGCAATTCGTGCCTGAGCCCTTTCCAGGGCGGGATGCCGCAACGAATCGCGCAGTCGGTGGTGCCGGAGCGCAATTTCAGCAGGTCGAGGGTGGGTTGCAGATGCACGCGCTTCGCACCGGGTCGCGCATACCACTCCGCCAGCCGGGGAAGCAGCCATTTGGATGCGAAGGTCGGTGTGCAGGTCACCTTGATACTCATCCCCGTATTTTTTTCGTGGAGCTCGTCGATCGCCGCACCGATGCGCTCGAAACTGTCGATCAAGACCGAGGCCAGGGCCTCCCCGGCACCGGTAATGCGCAGGCCGCGATTGGTTCGCTCGAACAGTTTGGTTCCCAGTTCGCTTTCCAGGCGGCGCAACTGGTGGCTCACGGCGCCGTGGGTCACCGAAAGTTCCTTCGCGGCGCCGCTCACGCTCGAATGGCGGGCGGCGGCCTCGAAGGCGCGGAGAGCGTTGAAATGCAGCTTGCGATGAGGCATGAATCGATGTTAATTTTTTTCACAGCAATAGCCAATATTTGTCGCTACGAATCGAGGCGCCTTTTCTGGCAGACTGGCCCAATTCCGAATATCGGGTGCAAATGCAATGTGCAGTGCAGTATCTGAGAACCACGCGGGTTACCAGGGATACCGGCAATCCGGCCGCGGTGCCAGCGACGAGTTGCTGGTGCGCACCGCGCGCGGCACCGCCTGCGGCGAATACCTGCGCCGCTACTGGCAGCCGGTCGCGCTGACCCGGGAAGTCGGCGATCTGCCGCGGCTGATCCGCGTACTCGGCGAGGACCTGGTGTTGTTCCGCGACCGCTCCGCACGCTACGGCCTGGTGCACCGGCAATGTCCGCACCGGCGCGCATCGATGGAGTTCGGCGTCTGCGAGGAAAGCGGCATTCGCTGCTGCTATCACGGCTGGCTGTTCGATATCGATGGCGCCATTCTCGAGGTTCCGGGGCAGCCTGACGGCATTGCCGACGTGGTGCGCCGCCAGACCCGGCTCGGCGCCTACCCGGTGCGTGAATTTCGCGGCCTGCTGTTCGCCTACCTCGGCCCGATCGAGACCATGCCCGGGTTTCCCGTCTACGACACGCTCGAAATCGACGGCCAGACGCTGGTGCCCTACCGTGCCGACTACCGCTGCAACTGGTTGCAGGTGCTGGACGCGATCCTCGATCCGATCCACACCAGTTTCCTGCATTCGCGGGTCAGCCGCGCGCAATTCTCCGAGGGTCTCGGCGAAATCGGCGAACTGCTGTTCTACGAGCGCGAGATGAGCTTTCTCGGCGCCAACGTGCGCCGCGTCGGCGAGCACGTCTGGGTACGGGTCAATGAACTGGTGTTGCCCAATTACACCCAGGCCGGCGCCGCGTTCTCGGCCGACGGCACGCGGCCGATCTATTACGGCCGCACCGCGTTTTCGCGCTGGGTGGTGCCGGTCGACGACGAGAACACGACGGCGTTCGCGTGGGCGATATTCGGCGAGCGCGCCGACCCCGAGGCCTACAATACGCCCGAGGGTCCGGAATTGATCGAGCAGGGCGAGCTGATGGACCGGTCCTACGAGCAGCGCCAGCGCTTTCCGGGCGACGCCGAGGCCGTCGAGGGCATGGGGCGCATCGCCGACCAGAAGCTGGAGCACCTGGTGACCAGCGACAAGGGCATCATCCAGTACCGCAAGCGATTGCGCGGACTGTGCCGCGACCTGGAAAGCGGCACCGAACCTGCCCGGGCCAGCGATTTCTGGCGCAACCCGGTGCCGACCTACGGCGGCGACACGGTGCTGAAACTGCCCGTCGACGGCGGCGACGACAGCGCCTTTCTGCGCGAGATCGGCGAGCGCGTGATGCAGATCCAGTTCGAGGCCGAGGGGCTCGACGGCGCCGAGCGCGACCGCCGCGTGATCGACGCACTGCAGGCGCTCGAGGCGGAGTGCGGCCAGTGACCGTGCGGCTGCACATCAAGAACAACCACGCCGGCCCCGATACCTTTCCGTCGACGCCGGAAAGCGAGGCGGTTTTTACGATTACCATGGACCGGTACCTCGAGGCGGCGGCGAATCATCCCGACCTGGCCGAACAACTCGAAGTCTTCGTCGACTGGGATACCGACCACTGGGCCGAATCGATGCGCGACGCCGAGATCCTGCTGACCTGGGACTTGCCGACGCAAGATCTCGCCGCGCTGGCGCCGCGCCTGAAGTGGATCCACTGTATCGGCGCCGGGGTCGAGCACCTGTGCCCGATGGACTGGCTGCCCGCCGGCGTGACGCTCACCAACAACAAGGGCGCGCACGCCGACAAGGCGGGGGAGTACGCGTTGATGGCGGTGCTGATGCTGCACAATCACATGCCGGCGATACTCTCCAACCAGCGCAAAGCAGCCTGGGAATCCCTGTTCTCGACGCCGATCGCGGGCAAGACCGTCGGCCTGGTCGGCGTCGGCAGCATCGGCGGCGGCGCCGCGCAGCAGCTGGCAAAGATGCCGGTTCACGTCATCGGCGTCAGCCGCCACGGCGAGCCGCATCCCGACGTCGATGAAATGCATGCCATGGATGCGCTCGACGCGGTGCTGCCGCGCCTCGATTACGTCTTCGTCTCGCTGCCGGCGACCCCGGAAACCGTCGGCCTGTTCGACCGCGAACGGCTGCGCCTGCTGAAACCCGGCGCCGGCATCGTCAACGTCGGCCGCGGCGCGACCTTCGACTACGACGCCCTCGCCGAGCTGCTCGCCGAGGGACGGCTGTCGGGCGCGATCATCGACGTGTTCGAGCAGGAGCCGCTGCCCGCGGATTCACCGCTGTGGTCGGCGCCGAATTTCGTCGTCACGCCGCACGTATCGGCCGACGACGGCGACAGTTACGTGGAGATAACCCTGCGCCTGTTTTTCGATAACCTGCGACGCTTTCTCGCCGACGAGCCGTTGCGCAACGTGGTCCGCCCGGAGCTGGGATACTGAGATGAGCGAAATCGACGAACTGGTGGACTGGCTGAATTCTTTCGACGAGAGAATTTCGCTCGACGAATTGCAGCAACGGCTCGACGACGATCGCCTCGATCCGGCGAGCCTGGCCGATTACATTCACTTCTGCGACGAACACTATGCGCGCAACCTGCTGGCCCACGGCCCGCAGTTCTACGCGCTGGTGCTGTGCTGGAAACCGGGGCAGGCGAGCCCGATCCACGATCACAAGGGCGCGTCCTGCGGCGTTCGCGTCATCGAGGGCACCGCGACCGAGACCAGCTATCGCTGGCGGGACGGGAAGCTGGTGCCGGCGCGCATCACCGTGATGCAGGCCGGCGAGGTCTGCGGGTCGTTCGACGACGACATTCACGAAATCCGCAACAACGGCGAGCAAAACCTGGTCACGCTGCACGTCTATTCGCCGTATCTCGACAACATCAACCTCTATGAAATCGACAGCGGCAGGGTCACGGTATTCTCCGATCCGCTGATCGCCACATTGAAATCGGGAACCCGGGAACAGTAAGGGCACTCTACCTGATTAACCGAATCCAGTTGCGGTAAACGGGTATAGTGTCCCTCTAACTTACACGCAGGGTTTCCCATGGGTGATGCCAAGCGAATCGCGGTCGGTGGCTTTCAGCACGAGACCAATACCTTTGCGCCGCACCTGGCGCCATTCGACGCCTTCGCGCGCGCCGACAGCTGGCCGGCGCTGACCAGTGGCGACCGGCTGTTCGAAGTCATGACCGGGCTCAATATTCCGCTCGCCGGCTTCGTCGACCGCGCCCGCCAGCACGGCCACGCGTTATTGCCGCTCGCCTGGTGCTCCGCCGAGCCCAGCAGCTACGTGACGCGCGATGCGTTCGAGCGCGTCGCGCAGGTCCTTTGCGACGGGCTGCGCGCGGCGCTGCCGCTGGACGCGGTTTACCTCGACCTGCACGGCGCGATGGTCACCGAGCACCACGAGGACGGCGAGGGCGAATTGCTGCGCCGGGTGCGCGATATCGTCGGCCCCGACGTGCCGATCGCGGTCAGTCTCGACCTGCACGCCAACGTTACCGCGGCCATGGTCGAGCACAGCGACGTGCTGACCATCTATCGAACCTACCCGCACCTCGACATGGCCGCCACCGGCGCGCGCGCCTGCGAACAATTGCAGTTCCTGTTGTCGGGCCAGACGCTTTACAAGGCAATGCGCAAGATTCCGTTCCTGATCCCGCTGACCTCGCAGTGCACCGATTTCGAGCCCTGCCGGTCGTTGTACCGGTTCTGCCAGGCGATGGGCACGGGCGGCGTTACCAGCGTCGACTTCGCGGCCGGGTTTCCACCCGCCGACATCGCCGAGTGCGGTCCCGCGGTGGTCGCCTACGGCACCGACGAGGACGCGGTGGCGGCCGCGGCCGGCGAAGCTTTTCGCCGCGTGGTGGAAGCCGAGGCCGAATTCGAATTCGAGCTGCTGCCGGCCGAGGAGGCGGTCGCGCGCGCGCTGCAGAACCGGTCCGACAAACCGGTGGTGCTGGCCGATGCGCAGGACAACCCGGGCGCCGGCGGCACTGCCGATACCACCGGCCTGCTCACCGCGCTGGTTCGGGGCGGCGCGCGTGGCGCGGTGATGGCGGTGCTCTACGATCCGGAAGTCGCGGCGCTGGCGCACGCGGCGGGTGTCGGT